>Ga0302279_10004383_pt1 | contig 16748 bp, 16 predicted proteins | sample III_Bog_N3_3_FD_194541 | JGI IMG/M metagenome (GOLD analysis project Ga0302279, IMG submission 194541) | Peat permafrost microbial communities from Stordalen Mire near Abisko, Sweden - III_Bog_N3_3 | ecosystem: Environmental > Terrestrial > Soil > Wetlands > Peat | place: Sweden: Abisko...
CCGTTGGAGTTGTGGCAAATTTTTCGCATGAAATACTCATCGCGTTCGCTCTTGGTTCTCGCGGCCATGCTCGGCCTCGCCCGCGCCGCCCAGGCCGGCGATTTGGTCGTCGCGCCGGTTGGTCCCGCTCCCGCTGCGGCGGCGGCTGATCCGGCTTACGGGCAACTCACGGTCAATTCCGCCTATAACGTCAATGCGCCCCCGCCGACCGTTCCGGACTATATCCGGATCCACACTGACTATGATATTTTCACGGCCGACGGCCGGCTCCTCCGGACGGTGCACAATAGCGGCGGGACCTGGGGCCAGGACGCGATTCCGGTCGCCCTCGCCGCCGGTAGCTACCGAGTGGTGGCCCGGGCCAAAGGCTACGGGGTGATCACGATCCCGATCGTCATCCGCCCCCGCGAAATGACCTTTTTGCATTTGGAAGGAAGCACCAACTGGAACGACGACAAGGCTCTCGCCGCCTCCAACCCCGTCCGCCTGCCCAATGGCCGAATTATCGGCTGGCGCGCCCCGCAACCGGCCGCGCCCTGATCGTCCGGCCTAGCGGACCGCTAGCCGCGGGTCAGCTTCCGGTACTTGATCCGGTGCGGCTGGTCGGCGTCCTTGCCCTTGCGGCGGCGATGATCCTCGAGATAGCTCGAGTAGTTGCCGGCGAACCAGTGGACATAGCTCTCGCCCTCGAAGGCGAGAATGTGGGTCGCGACCCGGTCGAGAAACCAGCGGTCGTGGGTCACGATGACCGCGCAGCCGGCGAAATTCTCCAGGCCCTCCTCCAGGGCGCGGATGGAATTCACGTCGAGATCGTTGGTCGGCTCATCCAAGAGGATCAGGTTGGCGCCGCCGCGGAGGAGCCGGGCCAGGTGGACGCGGTTGCGCTCCCCGCCGGAAAGATGGCCGACTTTCTTCTGCTGGTCGGGGCCGGTGAAGCCGAACTGGGCACAGTAGGCCCGGGCGTTCACCTCCCGACCGCCCAGGCGCAGGATCTCCTCGCCGCCGCTGATGGCGGTGAAGATCGTCTCGCCGTCCGGCAGGCTGTCGCGGGACTGGTCGACGTGGGCGATCTTGACCGTCTCCCCCACGCGCAAGACACCCGCATCCGGCTTCTCCGCGCCCACAATCAGGCGGAAAATCGTCGTCTTGCCGGCGCCATTCGGGCCGATCACCCCGACGATCCCGCCGGGCGGGAGCGAGAATGTGAGGTTTTCAAAAAGGACGTTCTCGCCGTAGGCCTTGCTCACGCCGGCCGCGTCCACCACCAGGGCTCCCAAGCGGGGCCCGGGTGGAATCGTCAGCTCGAACTCGCGCTCCCGTTCCGCCACGTCGGCCTTGAGCATGGTCTCGTAGGCGCTGATGCGGGCCTGGGACTTGGCCTGGCGGGCGCGAGCCGACTGCTGGATCCAGGCTAGTTCGCGGGCCATCGCCTTCTGCCGGCGGTCCTCCGTCCGCTGCTCGACCGCAAGCCGGCGGCCCTTCTGCTCCAGCCAGCCCGAGTAGTTCCCCTTCCAGGGGATGCCGTGGCCATGCCCGAGTTCCAGGATCCATTGGGCGACATTGTCGAGGAAGTAGCGGTCGTGGGTCACGGCCACCACTGTGCCCTCGTAGCGCGCCAGGTGCTGCTCCAGCCAGTGCACGCTGTCGGCGTCGAGATGGTTGGTCGGCTCGTCCAGGAGCAGGATCGAGGGCTTCTGGAGGAGGAGGCGGGCGAGCGCCACCCGCCGGCGCTCGCCGCCAGACAGATTGTCGACGAGTTGGTCGGGCGGCGGGCAGCGCAGGGCATCCATCGCCATCTCCACCTGCGGTGCGACGTCCCAGGCACCAAGGGTCTCGATCTTTTCCTGGAGGGCCGCCTGCTTGTCCGCGACTTCGGCTTTGGCCGCGTCGTTTTCCGCCGCCGCCAGGTCGTCCCAGGAGGCGTCGTAGGCGGCGACCAGATCGGTCAGGTGCTTGACCCCTTCCTCGACGCAGGCGCGGACGGTCTTGCCCGCGCTGAGCGACGGCTCCTGCTCCAGGAGCCCGGTGGTGTAGCCGGGCTCAAAATGAAGGCGGCCGTCGAAATCGGTGTCGCGGCCGGCCAGGATCCGCATCAGGGAGGACTTGCCGGAGCCGTTCAGCCCGAGGACGCCGATCTTCGCGCCGTAGTAGAACGAGAGGGAGATATCGCGCAGGATTTCCTTCCGCTCGATTTTTTTCGAAACGCCGATCAGGGAAAAGATGATCTTGGGCTCGTCAGGTTTGGCCATGGTTGAAAAGCAGCGGGGTCGCATTATTATGAGGCCCTGTTCAGAATACAACCGTCCGTCCCGACCTTTCCATGCTCGTTTTCATCGGCACCTACACTGCTTCCGCCAGCCGCGGGGTCTACGCCTTCCGCTTCGACCTCGCTACCGGACAAGCGTCCGCGCCGTGGCTCACGGTCGAGACCCGCAGCCCGACTTTCCTCGCCCTCGCTCCCGGCCAGCGCCGCCTCTACGCGACCGGTGAACTTCGCCTCGAGGACGTGGCCGGCAAGCCGGCCGGCGGGGTCACCGCTTACGCGATTGACGCCGAGGCGGGCAAACTGACGGAGTTGAACCACAAGGCGACCGGCGGGAACGCTACGACCCATGGCGTGGTCGACGCCACCGGCCGGACGGTCATCACGGTCAATTACCACGCCGGTTACGTCTGCGCATTGCCGATCGGACCGGACGGCCGCCTCGGCGATCCCGCCACCCTGATCGAGCATCGCGGGCCGCTCGGGCCCAACCAGGCGCGCCAGAATACCTCCCATCCGCACTCCACCACGCTTTCTCCGGACAACCGCTTCGCCCTGGTCTGCGACTTGGGGCTGGACCGGATCCTGGTCTACCGCCTGGATCCGACGAAGGCGGCCCTGACCCCCAACCAGCCGCCATTCGGGACCGCTCCGGCCGGGGCCGGCCCGCGCCACAGCAAATTTTCCAAAGACGGCCGGTTTTTTTACGCCCTCAACGAGATGGGCGGCACGATCTGCGCCTACACGTTCGACGCGCTGCACGGGATCCTCGGGCTCCGCCAGACCATTTCGACCCTGCCGGCCGGCTTCACCGGCGAGAACGGGGCCGCGGAGATCCGGCTTCATCCCAACGACCGCTTCGTCTACGCCTCCAACCGCGGGCACGACAGCCTGGCGGTCTTCGCCCGCGATCCGGAGTCCGGCACCCTCGAACTCGTGGAGATCGTGCCCTGTGGCGGACGCCATCCCCGCAATTTCGCCCTGACGCCAGACGGCCGGTGGCTCCTCTGTGCGAATCGGGAATCCGACAATGTGGTGATCTTCAAAGTCGACCCCGCCAGCGGAGGGCTGACCCCCACCGGAGGGGTCGTCTCAGTTCCGGAAGCTGTTTGTGTGCTGTTTCTTGGGTAAGCTAAGTATTTCCCTTGCCGTTTAGGGACTTGCCCCGGGCGGCAATCGCCGCCATGATGTACCCTTCATGCCGGCCTGTGAGCGCGATTCATCGCGCTCCGCCCGCTCATCACAAAAAACCAAGGCCGCTCGCCCAACCTTATCGGGCAGAGCGCCATAGCAAGAGATATAACCCATGATAGATCCCGAGAAATCTGACACCCCGGCATCCGGCGGTTCAGACGCCGCCGCGAATTCGCAGGCCGGCACCCCCCAGCAGTTTGGAACGTTCGGCGCCGCCCGCGGCTCCGGGCTCGCCCGCGGCAAGCGCACCAGCGCCGCCGCCGCGACCCCCTCCAAACCCGAAGTCGAATACAAACCCACGTCCGTCGAAGTCATTGTTTCGCGGAAAGAGTATCAGAATCCGTTCGCGGAATCGCCGGCCGTCGGCGAATCCGCTCCCGTCGTCTCCGCCCCCGCGGAACCCGCAGCCCCGGCCCCGGCGTTCGTCGCCCCCGCCCCGGCTCCGGCCGCCGCTCCCGCGGCTCCCGAAGCTTCCGTCCCAACTCCGACTTTCGCCCCCACGAAGGAAGAGCCGGCCCGGGCTCCGGCCCCCACGCCCCGCGCCGTCTTTCAGGCGCCGGCCCGTCCCGCCGAACCCACTGAGCTCTTCCCTTTCGAAGGCTCGCCCAAGGCTCAGGCTCCGGCCGAAGCCGATCCGGTTGAAGCCGATCCGGTCAAATCCGAATTGAAGATCCTGCCCCCGGCGGAAAGCCGCCGTGCCCCCCAGCACTGGGACAACAGCCCCGAGGCGCCGAAGTCCGGCAATGCCGGCTATCCGCCCCGCCAGCCCCGCGATCCCCGCGATGAGCCCCGGCGCGAGCGGCGGCCGGACTTCCGGTCCGACTCCGCTCCCCGCACCTCCGATTCCGCGCGCAGCTCGGATTATCCCCGCAGTTCGGACTACTCCCGCAACCGCGACCCCCGGCCCAGTTCGTCCTCGAGCGTCCCGGCCCCCAAGCCCGGCGGATTTTTTGGCTGGCTGAAAGGCCTCTTTAGCCCCGCCAAGCCCGCCGCCCCCGCTCCCTCCGAGCGCGAGTCCGAGTCGGGCTTTGACCGCGGTCATTCCCACGGCGAGGGCCAGGGCCATCGCCGCCGGCGGCGCGGCGGCCGCGGCCGGCATCGCTCCGAAGGCGGCCATTCCCATTCCGAAGGCGGCCAGGCCCGCTCCGGCGAAGGCCAGAGCCATTCCGCGGATGACCGTCCGTCGGAAGGCGGCGAGGCGTACCGCGGGGGTCATTCCGAGCCCGGTCAGCGCTCCGGCGGCGGCCATTCGGGCGACCACCAGGGCGGCGGCCATCGCCGCCGGCACCGCGGCGGGCGCAACCGGAATCGCGACGATCGCAGCGGTCCGCGTCCGGAAGGCCAGCAAGGCGGCGGTTTCATCTAAGTTCTCATTTGCCAAGGCGCGCCTCACCGCGCTCAGTCTCAAGGCGTCCGCAACCGCGGGCGCCTTTTTTTTCGCCCTCCGCCTCCCCTTCATGTCCGATCTCATCGTCAACGGCGGCAAGCCGCTCAGCGGCACGATTGTCCCGTCCGGCAACAAGAACTCGGTGCTGCCGATCCTCTGTGCCACCCTCCTGGCCGACGAGCCGGTGCACTTGAAGAATGTCCCGGACATCACGGATTTGGAAAAACTGGTCGGTTTCCTCCGCGACCAAGGCTCAAAGATCGACTGGGACCGGGCGGCCGGAACGATGCGGGTCGACCACGCCGCCTTTCAGACTTCGCTGGCGCACGAGGAACTGCCCCAGGGCGTGCGCTCGGCTGTCCTCCTCTATCCCGGCCTCCTCCACCGTCTCGGCCGAATCCAGATCCGCTCCAACGCCAAGGGCTGTTCCCTGGGCGTCCGGGAGATCGATCCCCATCTCGAGATCCTCCGCGCCCTGGGGGCCCGGGTGGAGCAGGAGGGCGAGGCCCTGGCGATCGTCCTGCCCCAGGGTTTCCGCGGCGGCCGGCACTGGCTCGACTACATGTCCGTGACCGTCACGGAAAATTTCGCCATGGCGGCCGCCCTCGCCACCGGCACCTCTACCCTGATGAACGCGGCGAGCGAACCGCACGTCCAGGACCTCTGTGCCGCCCTGGTGGCAATGGGCGCCCGGATTGACGGCATCGGCACCAGCCGCCTGGTCGTGACCGGCGTCGAGCGCCTGCACGGCGCCACGATCACGATCAGCACCGACTATCACGAAGTCGTCACCTTCCTGGCCCTGGGCGCGATCACAGGCGGCTCCGTCCGAGTCGAACGTTCGTTGCCCCACCATTTCGACCTCATCACCCGGGCCTTCCAGAAATTGGGGGTCGAGATCAGGCACGAGGGCGACGCCGCCATCGTAGGGCCGAACCAGAGCCTGAAGATCGAGGCGCCCCTCACCTCCAACCTGCTGGCAAAAATCGAGGCGGCCCCCTGGCCGTACTTTTCCGTCGACCTCCTGCCGGTCATGATCGCCTTGAGCACCAAGGCCCAGGGCACGATCCATTTCTGGAACAAGGTCTACGAAAACGGCTTTTCCTGGATGCCAGAATTGGCGAAATTCGGCGCCCACATCGTGGTCAGCGACCCCCATCGCGTCGTCGTCTTCGGCGACCGCCCGCTGCGGCCGGCGGTGGTGGACTCGCCCTACGTGATCCGGGCGGCCGTCGCCCTCGCCATGGTGGCGGCGGCGATTCCGGGCCGCAGTGTCGTGCGCAACGCCGAGATCATCAAGCGGGCCCATCCGCGCTTCGTCGAAAACCTCCGCTCCCTCGGGGCCGACCTGGAATGGAAATGAGCCGGCGTTGCCTCCTCTCCCATGGCGGATAAACCCAAAGGCGTCGGCTTCATTTCCTCAGCCCTGGCGGCCCCCGTCGGGCCGGCCGAAGCCGCGCTGCGGCCCCTAAGCTTCGCCGACTTTACCGGCCAGCCCAAGACGGTGGAGCGGCTGCAGGTTATGGTCGGCGCTGCCAGGCGGCGGGGGGAGGCCCTCAACCATATCCTGCTTTCCGGGCCGCCCGGGCTGGGCAAGACGACGCTGGCCTTCATTCTCGGCCAGGAGCTGGGCAAGGCCGTGCGGGTCACCTCAGGTCCGGTGATCGAGAAGGCCGGCGACCTGGCCGGCCTCCTGACCAATCTGGAGGAAAGCGACATCCTCTTCATCGACGAAATCCACCGGATCCCCAAGACGGTGGAGGAGTACCTCTATTCGGCGATGGAGGACTTCCGGCTCGATATCATGATCGACCAGGGGCCGAACGCGCGGAGCGTCCGCCTTTCCCTGCCGAAGTTCACGCTGGTCGGCGCCACCACCCGCAGCGGGCTCTTGAGCGCTCCGTTGCGCTCCCGCTTCACGCTCCAGACCCGGCTCGATTACTACGACGTCCCCACCCTGGTCGGAATCGTCCGGCGCAGCTGCCGGCTGCTCGGGGTGGAGATCGACAACGGCGGCGAGCGGGAAATCGCGGCCCGGGCCCGCGGTACGCCGCGGGTGGCCAACAACCTGATTCATTTCATCCGCGACTACGCCCAGGAGCGGGCCGCCGGCAAAATCACCCAGAGCGTGGCCGCCGCCGCCCTGGAACTGCTGGAGATCGACTCCGCTGGCTTGGACGAAATGGACAAGCGCATCCTCCGGGTCATGGCCGAGAACTACCGGGGCGGCCCGGTCGGCATGTCGACGATCGCCGTCGCCGTCGGCGAGGAAGCCGAGACCTTGGAGGAGGTGCATGAACCCTTCCTGATTCAGGAGGGCTACTTGCAGCGGACTCCCCAGGGCCGGGTGCTCACTCTCCGGGGTTACGAGGCGGTCGGCCTGAAGCCTACCTCGGGGGCCCAGGGCGGCCTTTTCTAAGGGCACCGTCTTCGTTGGCCGCTGTCCAACCCCACCTTCGGCGTCACGCCAAATGAAGCAACCTCCTGTCGTCATTTGTTTTGGGGAAGTCCTGTGGGACAGTCTGCCCCAGGGCCTTTTCATCGGTGGGGCGCCCTTGAACGTCGCCTACCACCTCCAGCATCAGGGGGCGGCCCCGCACCTCGTTTCGGCCGTCGGCCGGGACTGGCTGGGCGACGAGCTGCTCCGCCGTCTGCGTCGTTGGGGCCTGAAAACCGATGGCATCGCCCAGTTGACCACCTCCCCGACGGGCACGGTCCGCGCCTCCGTCGGCCCGACCGACGACATCCGCTACACCGTAGCTCGCGACGCCGCCTGGGACCGGATTCCGGCCGACTCGGCCATGCTGGCCGCCGCGGGCGCCGCCCGGGCCCTCGTCTTCGGCTCCCTGGCCCAGCGTTCCGAGCACAACCACGCCGCCTTGGCCCAGCTCCTGACGGCCCTGCCGGCCGACGCCGAGCGGGTCTTCGACGTCAATTTGCGCGAGCCCCACGACGATATCGAACTGGTCAAGGCCCTGTGCCGTCAGGCCAGCGTGATCAAACTCAATGCCGAGGAGGCCGGTCGCCTGCTGGGGGGCGAGGCCCCGCTCCCCGGCCGGGAGGAGGCCGCGGCCCGGAAGATCGCGGCCCAGACAGAGGCCGGCACGATCTGCATCACGGCCGGACCGCGGGGCGCCGGCCTGCTCCAGCGCGGCCGCTGGACCTGGGAGCGCGGCCGACCGGTCGCAGTCGCCGACGCCGTGGGCGCGGGCGACGCTTTCCTCGCCTCCTTGCTGGCAGATCTGCTGCAGGGCGGCGTGAGTCAGTCCAGCCTCCTAGCTCGCGCGTGCCGCCTGGGCGAATGGGTCGCCTCTCAGCACGGCGCCACACCCGAATACAAGGCGGCGGCGCCGACCCGGCCACCGACCCAGAAAAAGCGGCAGGCTGTGAGGAAGAAGCGGCCCAGCCGCTAGGCGACCAAGCGGTGGTCGGGGACCGGAACGCTCGCGGGATGCTCGACCGGTCCGGGGCGCTCGGCCGCGGGCTCAGATTTGGCCGCAGGCGGGCTCGCCGCCTTAACCCCCTCGGCGGGGGGCCGGAAGATGGCCCAGCTCCAGAAGAGCGGAATAATGACCGTTTTGATCAGATAAAAAACGCCGAAGGCGGCAGTGATCCCGCCCACGGCATAGAGCCAGAGGGCCTGGGAGTTGGTGCCGTCCCAGCCGTCGCCGGGAAACCAGCCGGGCTGAAAGTCCGGCAAAGCCCATAGAGTTCCCCCGATCGAAAGCAGTCCCAAGGCATTCGTTCGGCTCACTCCCATGCTGCTTATGACAGCGGCGGCCGTGCCAAAGGTTCCCTTCTCGGCCTAAGTGACCGGGTACAGCGGAGATAAAATTAAATGGCGGAAACGGGCGGTCGAGGCGCGCCCGCAAATCGCACGAATCGGCGGCAGTAATCGCTGCAAACTGCAGGCTTTACACGTCGCCGCCGATCGGCCGCAGGACCATTTCCTCCACCACGGTGCGCCGGCTGAGGCGGTAACAGTCGAGAAAGGCCCGGGCCACGTCGGCGGCCGGCATCAGGCGCGCCGGCGGTATTCCGCTCCCCCGCCATGACGGCGAGGAGGTCGCCCCCGGAAACACGCAGCAAACCCGAATGCCGCGGCCTTTCAGCTCGAGGCGCATCACCTGGGAAAGACCGGCGACGCCGAATTTGGCCGCACTGTAGCCGGCATCGCCGGCAACGCCCTGGCGGCCCGCGACCGAGCTCATGTTGAAGATATCACCGCGCCCGCGCCGGGCCATGGCCGGGGCGAACGCCCGGCTGACGAGAAAGACGCTGCGTAGGTTCACCGCCACCATCCGGTCAAAATCGGCCACCGACATTTTCAGGAATGGCCGGGCAAGAAAATCGCCCGCATTGTTGATCAGCACATCGACGGCGCGGAAGCGCGCCGCCACCGCTGCCGCCAGGGTCTGCACCGCCGCCGCGTCGCTGACGTCGCAGGCGAAAACCTCTGCCCTGGCGCCCCGCCGGCGGCAGCGGCGCGCCACCGCCGCCAAGTTGGCCCGGTTGCGCGCCACCAAAGCCAGCCGCACCCCTGGGATTTCCGTCGCGAACACCTCGGAAATAGCCGCGCCGATTCCCTGAGAGGCGCCGGTGATCAAGACAACCGGGGGCATGCGAGCGGCAGCCATCAGGCCCTCAGCAGACCAGGGCCGAGAAGTCGGAGAAGTCGGCGGTGAAGCCGCCCTTGACCCCTTTGCAGATCACACTGACCGCGTCGTGGGAATGGAGCGACTCGAGATGGGAGCAGGCAATCTGGAAGTCCTTGATCCGCTTGTCGCCGTCAAATTCGCGGTAGAGGAGGCGGGCGGCGTCCTCCACAAACTTGAGATGGGCCCCGTTGAGCTCTGCGAAGGCCTGCTCGTCCTCCCGCTTCACCATCACCTGCGTTTCGGTGTGGAGGGCCGCCAGGCAGTGGGCATGCACGTCCTCGATCCAGATCTTCTTGCCCTCCGCCTCCTCGATGATCACCCGAGCCTTGCTGCGCTGGGAGTGAGGCACGGTGTAAACGCCGCGGACATCGCGGGCATGCTCCGACAGCTCGGCCGAGCAGGGGCAGGCGGAGGAATAGACGAAGTCGAAATGAATGAAACGCCGATAGCGGCCATCCCCGGTCATGACGCCCTCGAAGGCGACCCGGTAGAACTGATAGCCCTCCAGGCCGCTGCGCAGGCTGGTCTGGATCAGGGGATAGGAGAAGACCAGCTTGAGCCGGGCATCCTTGCTTTCGACATTGCGCAGGTAGGATTGCAGAATCTTGCCCATCCATTCGCCGGTAAAGACCTCGTCCTTGTGGTCGTAGAAGGAGCGGACGATCCGGCTCATGTTGATGCCGTTTAGCTCGGCCTGGAGCGACACGGTGCCGGTGATGCTGGCTTCCAGGGTGAGGATTTCGCGCTTCTTGGTCCGGAAGCGCAGCGGCAGTTTGAAGTTGGAGACGCCGACCTGCTGGATCGGCACCCGCGGCCCGCTGAGCTCGTCCTGCGCCGCGGTCATCATGTCGGGCAGGCTGGCGCGGTAGGCCGCCGACGCCCGGAATTTGCGGTCGTAGCCGCGGGCAATGCGGGCCGGCGCGCCGGCCGCCGTGCGATGCAGGTACATGGACTTGCTCTTGCTCTTGCTCATATCAATCGGAGAGGCCGTCCGGCCCAAAATATTCCGCGAAATTTCGCGGGGTTTCGAAGAGGCGGACGCGGTGGAGTTGGCCGGCCTTCAGCCGCGGAGCGATCCGCTGCCAGAAGGCGATGACCAAGTTTTCGGTCGAAGGGATGATCCCGCGGAGAAAATCGACGTCCTCGTTCAAGTTCCGATGGTCGCAGGGATCGACCACCGCCTCGTGGAGGATGCGCTTCAGCTCGATCAGATCGAGGGTGTAGCCCGTGGCTGGAACGGGCCGGCCCCGGACGGTGACCTCGAGGACATAGTTGTGGCCATGCCAGCGCGGATTGGTGCAGGCGCCAAATTGCTTCTCGTTCCATTGGTCCCCGAAAGCGGGATTATAGAGGCGGTGGGCGGCATTGAAATGCACTTGCCGGGTGACATAGACCAGGCCCGGCGGCACCGCGCGCGCACCCTTCGGGCGAGCGGGCGCGGGACGGGTACTGCGGGGTGAGCCGGGCATGGAACGACCAGAAATAGTGAAATTCCGGCCAGGGTCAAATCCCTCCCCTCCGGGGGGCGGCGGTCCCCGCCCCTACCGCGCGCGGCCTAAAACCAGGCTGACATGGCCGCCGCCGGGATCGCGGCAGTTCTTCAGCACAAAGCGCAGGCGCCGTTCCTGGGTTGCCCGGGGCAGATTGAGGCCGTCGCAGGCCGGGTGGGGATTGTCGAGATTGGCCGCCCCGGGCACGAAGCCCTCCTTCAACGCCAGGGCGCAAAAGGCCATTTCCATGGTCGCGGCCATCGCCCGCCCATGCCCGGTGAGCGCCTTGGTGCTGCTCACGGCCGGCTGGGCGCCGCGCGCGGTGAAGACCGCGTGAAGCGCCCGGGCCTCGGCCGGATCCTGCACCGGGTTCGACGGGGCATGGGCATTGACGTAATCCAGCTCGCCCGCCTCGACCCCGGCCGCGACCAGGGCCTGCGCCATAGCGGCGGCCGTGCCGGCCCCTTCCGCGTCGGCGGCCGAACCCGGAAGGTCGGCCGGGGCGCCGCCCCAGCCGCGCAATTCCGCGTAAGGACCCGCGCCGCGGCGCCGGGCGTCCCCCTCCGCCTCCAAAATCAACACGGCCGCGCCCCCGGTCGGGACTAAGCCGTCGCTGCCGCGGTCAAAGGGACGCGACGCCCGCGCGGGATCGCTCTGGCGGGAGATCGCCCCGCAGGGCATGAGGGGGTCGCCGCTGATGTCCTGGGCCGCGACCACCGCGATGCGCCGCCGGCGCCCGGATCGAATTTCCTCCAGGGCGGCGGCGAGGGCGCGGCCGGAAGAAGCGAACAGCTCCGTCGGTCCGCGCACGCCAAAGCAGGCCGCCAGCGCGAATTTCAGGCCGGCGACGCCGGCCGACACGCAATAAAAACGGGTGCCTTCATCGCCCAGCTCCGACCCGGCGAGGCCGGCGTCGGCCAGGGCCTGTTTCAGGGCGCAGACGCCGTAGAGGCCGGCCGGCGTCAGGTGGCCCAGGAGCTCAGGACTGAAAGCGTAGGCGGCGGGCCAGCGCCACTCCGAACGCTGGACCGATGCGGTGGCGAAATCCTTAATCGTGCCGCAGATGCCTGTCGCTCGCCCCGCCGAGGCAAATTCGCGGGTAAACTCCCCCCATTCGATGCCGGAGCGCAGTCGGCGCAGGCTGGCCGCCACCGCCGCTCGGTCGTTGCCGATGCTGGTGACGAAGCCCAGTCCCGAGATAATCGCGCGGTCGGGGGCCATGGGCCGCTAGGCCGCCACCAGGGCGCCGCGGAAATGCTCCCGGAATTGCGCCAGCAGGCCGCCCAAGGTCGCCACTTTCGCCAGCTCTTCGTCCTGGAGCTGGATGGCGAATAGCTCCTCGGTCAGAAAGGCCAGGCTGATCAAGGACAGCGAATCACAGCCCAGGTCCGCCGCCAGGCGCGTCGTCAGCGGCATCGCTTTCAAGGGCTGCGGCGGCCGGGTGGGAAGAAAGTGCTGGAGGATACCCAGAACGGCGGCGTCCAACGCGGAGCCGTCCCCGCTGGCGGCGAACTCCAGGTAGGCGCTCACGGTTTCGGCCGGAAATCCTGAGAGCTGCTCGGCCGCGAGGCGGGCCGGTTCGTCAGGTAGGCGGGGTGGGAGCACGGCTTCAGCTTAACCCGGTTTTCGATCCAGGTCTGCCGGGCGAGCGCCAAATCCCCTGTAGGGGCGGCCCCTACACGCTCACTCCCTGGCTTCTTCCCGACTTTCGCTTTCCACCCAACGCATGGCCTCGCGCATCAATTCCGTCGCGCTGGCCAAATTCAGCTTGGCCTTGATCCGGGCGCAGTAGGCCTGGATCGTCTTGATGCTGACGCTCAATTCGGTCGCGATCCGGCGGGTGGTCTGGCCGCGCCCGAGGCGCTGAAACACCTCGATTTCCCGATCGCTCAAAGTCGCCATCGCCCCTTGGGCCGGCGGCGGGGCCCGGCCGATCATGCGCTCGGCCAGGCGGGCCAGGAGGTCGGAGCTGCCGTAGAGCCGGCCGGCCCGGACCTGGCGGATGGCCTCGACGATGCGGGTGGTGGACTCCCGCTTGGTGATGTAGCCGCGGGCCCCCGCGCGCAACGCCCGCTCCGCGTAATGAGTCTCCTCATACATGGAAAGGACGATGATGGCGGTGTCGGGATGACGCAGGCGCAAATCCTTGATCAGATCCAAGCCGGAGCCGCCTTTGAGGGACAGATCGACGATGGCGACGTCCGGTGGCTTGGCCGCCATCCCGGCAAGGGCGCTGGGGGCATCCTCCGCCTGGCCGCAGACTTCGAAATCCGGCTGCTGGCGGAGCAACGTGCTCAGCCAGTCGCGCACCAGCGGATGGTCGTCGACAATAAAAATACGGGCCCGGGGCGTCATGGAACTCAAACGGCCCGCCTAGCCTCGGACGCCCGCCGGCCAATGGCAAGCAAAGGCGGAATTGCCCCGGCGGAGGCGGAAAACGATTGCGCCGGGCGACCGCGACCGCTTTGCCATCCCTGTGCGGTTTTGTATTCTTGGCAGCGGCAGTTCCGGCAACAGCGCCCTCTTGGTCACCCCCGGGACGCGGGTGCTGGTCGATGCCGGTTTCTCCCTCCGCAAGCTGGAAAAGCTCCTGGCCGCCGCGGGCGAATCGCTGGAGCGAATCGAAGCCATTTTCCTCACCCATGAGCACGGCGACCATGCGGCGGCGCTCGAGGGCCTGCGCCGGTTTCCCGGCATCCAGATCTTCGCCAATGACGCCACTGCCCGGGCCGTCCAGGCGGGCCTGAGCCACCGGCCGGCCTGGCGGATCTTCGAAACCGGCAGCCGCTTCGAATTCAAGGACTTGGAGGTGACGAGTTTCGCCGTCCCCCACGACGCCCATGAGCCTGTCGGCTTCCGGTTTGCCTGCGGCCGGGAGGGCGATCTGTTCGAGCCCCGCCGCAGCCTCACCTGGCTGACCGATCTCGGCCACGTGCCCGAGCCGGCCCGGGTCCATCTCCGCGACTGCGACGTGGCGGTGGTGGAGGCCAATCATTGCAGCCAATTGCTCCAGGAGGATCCGCGGCGTCCCTGGTCGACCAAGCAGCGGATCGGCGGCCGCCACGGCCACCTCTCCAATGCCGCCGCCTGCGAACTTTTGGCCAGCATCGCCAGCCCGCAGTGGCGGCGGATCTATCTCACCCACCTCTCCCGGGACTGCAATTCGCCGGCGGTGGTGGAGGCGGCCTTCGCCGGGATCCGGGCGACGGTCAAATGCGAGATCACGATTGTCGGCGCCGGCGAGGGCACGGCCTTTTACGGATTCGACTAGCTAGCCCATGCTGGAAATTCCGCCGCGCCTCTCCCTTCCGGCTCAGACCGCCGCGGCCCTCCGCAAAAGCCTCGATCAAGGGACGTGGAAGGAATTCCTCCCCGGCGAACGCCGCCTCTGCGAGCTGTTCAAGGTCAGCCGGCCGACCCTGCGGTCGGCCCTCTCCGTCCTGGCCAAGGAGGGCCGGATCGAGATCCGCCAAGGGCGGAGCAGCCGCATCCTCTCCCCCCGCCGCCAGCGGGGCGGCGCTCGCGGGCGGCTGATCGCGATCGTGACGCATGATGCCAGCGCGCTCAGCCCGGCCCACGCGCACCACAGCGTGACCGAGATGCGCCTGCTTCTGGCCGAACACGGATTCGCCACCGAAACCTTCGTCTTTCGAGCCCGGGGAGCCGCCGCCCAGCGGCACACCATCGAGGCGTTCGTCCGGCAAAACCAGGTCTTCTGCTGCCTGCTCCTGTGGAGCCGGACGGAATTGCAGCAATGGTTTGCCGCCAACGCCTTCCCCGCTCTCGTGCTCGGCAGCTGCCACGCCTCGGTGCGCCTCCCCTCCCTCGACGTCGACTTCAAGGCGGTCTGCCGCCACGCCGCCGGCACCCTGCTCGGCAAAGGGCACCGCCGTCTCGCCCTGATCGTGCCCGATTCCGGGCGGCCCGGGACGCTGGCGAGCGAGGAAGGTTTTCGCGCCGCAGGGCAGCGCGGCCAGGACGAGGCCGAACTGCAGATTGTCCGGCACAACGGCACGGCCCAGCACCTCGGCGCCAAGCTCGACCTCCTTTTCGCCGGCGCCCACCCCCCGACCGGACTGGTCGTCGCCCAGGCCCAACAGGTGTTCAATGTTCTGCTCTACCTCCTCAAGCGCGGCCTGTCCGTGCCCGGCGACGTCTCGATCATCGCCCGGGATCCCGACGGCTACTTTGCCGGGCTCGCTCCGCCCCTCTCGCACTATTATTTCCAGCGCCAAGCCTTCAATCACCGCCTGACCCGGTTGATGCTGCAGATGCTCAACCAGGGAGGCCTGCCCATCCAGCCGTACCTGATCTCGCCGCGCTACTTCCCGGGCGGCACGGTCCGCAGCCTGGCCTGAGCTAGGCCGGGGCGAGCGCCCGGCGCCGCGCCAGGTCGCCCTTCAGGAAAAAGAGGTAGCAGGGCAGCAGGATGGCCGCGGCCAGGAGGGTCGTGCCGGAGATGGCGCCGAAGACCGGACCCAGGCCATGGCCGGACTTGAGCATGCCGGCCACCATCACCGCGATGCCGCCGGCGATGCATTTGGCGGTGTTCATCAGGCCGAAGGCGGTCGAACGCATTCGGGCCGGCAGCAGGTCGCACACGACCGGTACTTCGTTGCAGTCGCTGAACTTGAGGAAGAAGGAGAAGGTCAGGATGCAGGCGGCCAGAACGCCCAGCGCGGGCCGGGGGTTGAAAAAGATGAACAGAAAGGGTGTCGCAATCGCCAGGCACACCATCTGGATCGCCATCCGCCGCCAGGTCTTCTTCCCCGCGACCCGGTCCGAGAACATCCCGCCCAGAATTAGCGCCAGGACCGCCATGCCCTGGAGGGCGAAAGTTCCTGCGAACCCGGCCTGCGCCAGACTCATGCCGTAGGTGTCGTAAAAGTACAGCGGGAGCCAATTCATGAAGATATTGTTGCCGATGGCCATGCTCATGCCCGCGAGAATGATGAGGAGAAAGCTCGGCGTGCGGGCGATCAGGCCGAGGCGGACCCGTAGCCGTAGGGCGGGTTCCGCCTCCGTACGCCCCAGGTTCGCTCTCGGGGCGTCGCGCAGCACCAGTGCTGCCGCCGCCGCCAGGGCCAGCCCGACCGCCCCGAGGCAGAAAAAGCCCAAACGCCAGCCGAAGTGCTCGCCCAAGTAGCCGGAAATCAATCCGCCGGCCACCAGGCCGAAGGTTAGGCCGGCGGTGTGGATGCCCAGCGCCGTCCCCCGCGTGGAACTCGAGTGATAGTCGGCGATCAGCGCCATCGCCGCCGGCAGGTAGGCGGCCTCGACCAGGCCGAGGAGCACCCGGGTCAAGAGAAGCTGCTGCTCCGTCGCCGCCAACCCGGTCACGATCGTAATCAGACTCCAACCGGTCAGCGTCCAAACGATCAGGCGGGAGCGCGACACCCGGTCGGCCAAAAAGCCCGCAAACGGCGACGCGAGCGCATAGGACCAGAGAAAGACCGAGCCGACCGCGCCCAGCCCGATGTCGCCCATCTTGAGGTCGGCGCGAATCAGGGGAAAGACCGCCGCCAGCGCCACCCGATCGCAGTAGTTCAACCCGCCCACGCAAAACAGCAGCGCCAGCATCGCCCATTTATATCCCGGGCCCGTGATTCTCATCGCCGGGGAGACTGAAGGCCAAGCCGCGGAGCGCAATCCGGGAAAGGGCGGATTCGCTGGTAATGATTTCTCACCACTGGCCGGATTTTGACAACCGGGCCGGATCCTTCCCGGATCAGGCGCCGATGAATCCCCCGCTCCCT
>Ga0302279_10004386_pt1 | contig 16735 bp, 17 predicted proteins | sample III_Bog_N3_3_FD_194541 | JGI IMG/M metagenome (GOLD analysis project Ga0302279, IMG submission 194541) | Peat permafrost microbial communities from Stordalen Mire near Abisko, Sweden - III_Bog_N3_3 | ecosystem: Environmental > Terrestrial > Soil > Wetlands > Peat | place: Sweden: Abisko...
CTGTACCCAAACAATTAGTTTCGATTACGGAGGTCTGCCCCTCAGCCTTCCGCAATTGGATAGAAGGGGCCGGTCACACCGGCCCCTTCGGTCGTATGGGTGGGAGTTTAGGCGCTTTCCAGCACGCTGGCGAACAGCAGTGCGCCGTCGGCAGAGCCCAGTTCCGGCTCGAAGGCCCGATCCGGGTGGGGCATCATTCCCAGCACATTGCCCCGCTCATTGACGATGCCGGCGATATCCCGGGCCGAGCCGTTGGGATTGTCGCGATAGCGGAACACCACCTGTCCTTCCCCTTCCAGCTGCTCCAGCGTCGCTTCGTCGGCGAAATAGTTGCCCTCGCCGTTGCCGACGGTCATGCGCACATCGCGCTTGGCCTGGAAGCCGGCGGTGAAGCGGGTTTGCTGGTTCACCACCTCCAGCTCGACCTGCTTGCACACATATTTCAGGCCGGCGTTGCGCAGCAGCGCGCCCGGCAGCATGCGCGCCTCGCAGAGCACCTGGAAGCCGTTGCAGATCCCCGCCACCGCCACGCCGCGCTCGGCCGCGGCCCTCACCTCGGCCATCACCGGCGACAGCGCCGCCATCGCCCCGCAGCGCAGATAGTCGCCATAGGCAAAGCCCCCCGGCAACACGATCAGATCGACCCGGTCGGGCAGGGCGGTCTCGCCGTGCCAGACCATGTCTACCTTGGCGCCGGTCGATCGCTCGATGGCCACCTTGCAGTCGCGGTCGCAGTTGGAGCCGGGAAATACGATCACGGCGGCCTTCATTGGGCAGTCTCCGGCTGGGGCGCGGGGAAGCGCGTCTTGAAATCGAAAGCGAAGGGCGTCGGGCCGCGCTCGCGCAAGGCCGCCAGCCGGTCCAGACACTCGGTCATGTCCGGCTGGTGACCGGCGGCGATCCACCAGAGCACCAGATAGACCTCGTCCCGGGGCTCGAACCACTCGGCGCCCCGGCGTACGAACTCGCGGTGCTCGGTGCGGAAGACGAAGGCGGCCAGGTGTTCGGGGCTCTCCCAGGTCGAGGCGTTGACCAGCACCAGATCGTCGTCGAAGGCGCGGATGTCGGTGGCCGTGTCGGCCTCGCCGACCATCCGCCAGACGAAGCCGGGTTGGGCGTCGGCCAGGGCGTTGATCCGTTCGAGGTTGTCGCGGAAACCGGCGCTGCGAGGATCATCGAGGGGCGCGGCGAGGCGCGCGTAGTTGAACTGGGCCAAGTGGAAGCCGCTCACCCCACCTCCACGCGGTAGGCCTCGATCACCGTATTGGCGAGCAGCTTCTCGCACATGGCCTTCACCTCGGCCTCGGCGGCGGCCTTGTCGTCGCCGGCGACCTCGAACTCGATCACCCGGCCGACGCGGACCTGCGAGGCGCCGGTCCAGCCCAGCCCGTGCAGCGCCGCCTCGACGGCCTTGCCCTGCACGTCGAGGACGCCGGGTTTCAGAAACACGTGGACGCTGGCTTTCAGTGGATCCCCCCCTGAATCACGGTCGGCATTTCCTTCATGATTCCGAGGCGACGGGCGACTTCCGTATAGCTCTCGATGACGGCGCCGAGGTCGCGGCGGAAGCGGTCCTTGTCCAGTTTCTCGTTGGTGACGCTGTCCCACAGGCGGCAGCTGTCCGGGCTGATCTCGTCGGCCAGGATCACCCGGGAGAAATCGCCATCCCAGACGCGGCCATACTCGACCTTGAAGTCGACCAGGGTGATGCCGACGGCGCCGAACATCCCGCAGAGGAAGTCGTTGATCCTGAGCGTCAGGGCCATGATGTCGTCGATCTCCTGGGTGGTGGCCCAGTTGAAGGCGGTGATGTGCTCCTCGGCCACCATCGGGTCGTGCAGCTTGTCGTCCTTCAGGCAGAATTCGATGATCGAGCGCGGCAGCGGCTGGCCTTCGGGGATGCCCAGGCGGGTGGACAGCGAGCCGGCGGCGATGTTCCGGCAGATCACCTCCAGCGGGATGATCTCGACTTCCTTGATCAGCTGCTCGCGCAGGTTCAGCCGCTTGATGAAGTGGTTCTGCACCCCGATGGTGTTGAGCTTGGTCATCACATATTCGCTGATGCGATTGTTGATGACGCCCTTGCCCTCCAGCACCGCCCTTTTCTGGGCGTCGAAGGCGGTGGTGTCGTCCTTGAAGTACTGGATCAGCGTGCCGGGCTCGGGACCCTCGTAGAGAATCTTGGCCTTGCCCTCGTAGATCTTTTTGCGGCGGGTCATACTTCGAGCCTTCCCCTAGCGCGGCGCCAAGGGCCGGAAATGAAAGCGCGCGCGGATGACGATCCGGCGCGCGGGGGTCCGACTCAGGGTCGCGAGGCGCTTCTTCAAGGCGGGCGGACCCTAGCCGAAATGCGGCGCCGCCGCAAACGGCCGCTCGCGTATCGTCGGCTCGCCAATCCAGGCGTTTTGGGCGATGACTGGGCGGATGTCGAACGACCAGCCGCCCCAGCAGTTCAGCTTTCCCCGCATCGGCGGCGACGGTCCGCCGGACGCCATCTTCCTCGGACAGCCGAAAGACGGCTGGCGCGACGCCTATCACTACCTGCTGACCATGCCGCTGCCGGCCTTCTTCGCGGTGATGGCGGCGGGGTTTGTGACCCTCCACCTGTTTTTCGCCCTGATCTATCTGGTGGTGGGCGGCGTCGAAGGCGCCCGACCGGGCAACTTCGGCGATCTGTTCTTCTTCTCGGTGCAGACCTTGAGCACCCTCGGCTACGGCGAAATGGTCCCCAGGACCTTCGCGGCCAACGCCGTGGTGACCGTCGAGAGTTTCGTCGGCCTGTTCAACCTGGCCATCGCCACCGGCCTGCTGTTCGCCCGCATCTCGCGGCCCACGGCGCGGGTGATGTTCTCCGATCGGGCGGTGGTCACCGCCTTCCAGGGCGAGCCGACGCTGATTTTCCGGGCCGCCAACCGCCGGCGCAACCGCATCGTCGAGGCGGAGGTGTCGCTGACCCTGGCGCGGGACTATGTGACCGCCGAGGGCGGCACCATGCGCCGGTTCGAGGAGCTGCCGACCATCCGCTCGAAGTCGCCGATCTTCTCGCTGACCTGGCAGATCATGCATCATATCGACGAACTGAGCCCGCTGTCAGACGAGACGACGGAGAGCCTGACCGCCCGCCACGCGGAGATCGTGGTGGTGCTGAAAGGCCTGGACGAGACCTTCGCCCAGACCATCCACGCCCGCACCTCCTACACCCCCGACGAGATCCTCTGGGGGCGGCGGCTGGTGGACATCTTTTCATGGGACGCGCAGGGTCGCCGTGTGATCGACTACACGCACTTCCACGATGTTGAGTGAGTGCGACGCCGACTTCGATTGCCCACCCGCCCGGGCCGGGATATTAGCCCCGCACCCTGACGCCTCACCGGAGTAGCCATGTCCTCGTTCGAAGACCGTGAAAGAGGCTTCGAGAAGAAGTTCGCCAACGACGAGGAGCTGGAGTTCCGCGCCCATGCGCGCATGAACAAGATGCTGGCGGAGTGGGCGGCGGGCCGGATGGGGCTCGAAAACGTCGGCGACTACGTCCGCGCCGTGGTCAAGGAAGACATGGAGCAGCCTGGCGAGGGCGACGTGCTGCGCAAGATCACCCAGGATCTCGCCGGCGCCGGCATCGAGGTGCGCGAATCCGAAGTCCGCGCCCGCATGGACGAGTTCCTCGCCCAGGCCCGCGAGCAGGTGAAGAACGGCTGAGGCCGGCTGCGTCCTTCGAGACGCCCGCTCAGCGGGCTCCTCAGGATGACGAATTTGGTGGGACGCTCACAATTCCCGTCATGGTGAGGAGCGCCCATTGGGCGCGTCTCGAACCACGCACGATCTCTGGGCGCTACTCCGCCGCCGCCTTGGCCTTGGCCGTCTCTTCCCCGAACACCCGCCGGAAAATCGTGTCCACCTGGCTGAAGTGCCAGGCCGGATCGAACAGGTCGGCGAGTTCCGCGTCGCTCAGGTGGCCGCGCACCTCGGTGTCGGCCTTCAAGAAATCGAGGAAGGCGCCTTCGCCCCGCCAGACCTTCATGGCGTTGCGCTGCACGGCCGAATAGGCGGCTTCCCGCGACATGCCTTTCTGGGTCAGCGCCAACAGCACCCGCTGCGAATGCACCAGACCGCCCAGCTTGCCGAGGTTGCGGGCCATGTTCTCCGGATAGACCACCAGTCGCTCGACCACCCCGGCCAGGCGGCGCAGGGCGAAGTCCAGATGCACGGTGGTGTCCGGGGCGATGGCCCGTTCCACCGAAGAATGGCTGATGTCGCGCTCGTGCCAGAGGGTGACGTCCTCCAGCGCCGGCACCACCGCCGAGCGGATCAGCCGGGCGAGGCCGGTGAGGTTCTCGGTGAGGATCGGGTTCCTCTTATGCGGCATCGACGACGAGCCCTTCTGGCCGGCGTCGAAGGGCTCCTCTGCCTCCAGCACCTCGGTGCGCTGCAGGTGGCGGATCTCGGTGGCCAGCCGCTCCATCGACGAGGCGACTACGGCCAGGGCGGCGAAATAGGCGGCGTGCCGGTCGCGCGGGATCACCTGCGTCGACACCGGCTCGACCGCCAGCCCCAGCTTCTCGGCGACATAAGCCTCAACCTGCGGATCGACGCTGGCGAAGGTGCCGACCGGGCCGGAAATGGCGCAGGTGGCGATCTCGAACCGGGCCATCGCCAGCCGCTCGCGGGCGCGGACGAACTCGGCGTAGTGGCCGGCCAGCTTCAGGCCGAAGGTGGTCGGCTCGGCGTGGATGGCGTGACTGCGGCCGACGGTGGGGGTGAACTTATGTTCCAGCGCCCGGCGCTTCAGCGCCTTCAGCACCAGTTCGACGTCTTCCAGCAGCAGGTCGGTGGCCCGGCAGAGCTGCACCGCCAGGGCGGTGTCGTTGACGTCCGACGAGGTCATCCCCTGGTGCAGGAAGCGCGCCTCCGGCCCGACGATCTCGGTGACGTGAGTCAGGAACGCTATGACGTCGTGCTTCACCTCGCGCTCGATCTCGTCGATCCGGTCGACGTCCCAGACCGCGTCGCGGCCCTTCTCCCAGATGCGTTCGGCGGCCAGTTTCGGAATCACGCCCAGCTCGGCCATGGCGTCGGCGGCGTAGGCCTCGATCTCGAACATGATCTTGAAGCGGCTTTGCGCCGACCAGATCTCGGCGGCCTCGGGGCGGCTGTAGCGTGGGATCATGGGCGGTAAATAGTCCTGCTCGCCCGCGAAGGGAAGCGAGGCGGTCAGGCCTCCTGCGGCTCGACGGTCATCGCCGCGCGCCCGCTCATCGCCGCGCCGGCGTCGTGGGCGAACCGGCGGTTCCACACCGTCGCCAGGGCCGAGATGGCGGTGACGATCCAGAAGGCGATAGAGAAGTCGCCGAGCCGCGGGACCGTGCTGCGGGTGGTCAGCATGCCGATGTGCAGGCCCACCGCGCCGACGCAGATGCCCAGCGACAGCATCAGCTGCTGGAAGGTGGCGTAGAAGCTGGTCGCCGCGCTCATCCGCTCGGGCGGAATCTCGTCGTAGGCGATGGTGTTGTAGGCGGTGAACTGGAACGACATGAAGAAGCCGCAGGCGGCCAGCACGGCGAAGATCGCCGCCACCGGCCAACTCGGCCGGAACAGGCCGCAGACCGCATAGCCGGCGCTGGCGATCAGGCCGTTGATCACCATCGTCGAGCGAAAGCCGAACCGCTTCAGCGCCGCCGGGGCCAGCCACTTCATTCCCAGCGAACCGATCGCGCCGGCGATGGTGATCGAGCCGCTGGCCGCGGCGCTCATGCCGAAGCCCAGCTGCAGCATCAGCGGCAGCAGGAACGGCTGCGCGCCCTGGGTGATCCGGGTGAGCGAGCCGGCGATCACCGACAGGCGGAAGGTCGGGATGGCCATCAAAGACAGGTCGAGAATCGGCGCGGCGACGCGGCGGGCGTGCAGCACATAGAGCGCCCCGGCCGCCACTCCGCCGGCGATCAGGGTCAGCGCCAGCGGCAACTCGCCGGTGCGACTGGTGGTCTCGAAACCGAACAGCAAGCCGCCTAGCGACAGCCCGGAGAGCACGAAGCCGGTGAAGTCCGGCGGCGGCGGCCGCTCGCCGCGCACCTGGCCGATGAACTTGGTCACCAGGGCGATGCCCAGGAGGCCCACCGGCAGGTTGAGGTAGAAGATCCAGCGCCAGTCGAGATAGGTGACGATGAAGCCGCCCAGCGGCGGGCCGACGATCGGTCCGACCAGGGCCGGGATGATCAGCCAGCTCATCGCCTGCACCAGGTCCTGCTTGGCGACGCTGCGCAGCAGCACCAGCCGGCCGATCGGGATCATCATCGCCCCGCCGATCCCCTGCACGAAGCGGGCGGCGATCAGGAACGGCAGGTTGCGGGCCTGGCCGCAGGCGATCGAGCCGGCCAGGAACAACAGGATCGCCAGCCGGAACACGGTCTTGGAGCCGAACCGGTCGGCCAGGCGCCCGCTGGCCGGGATGAAGATCGCCAGCGCCAGCAGATAGGAGGTCAGCGCCGACGACAGGTAGGTGGCCGGCACGCCGAAGTCCCGGGCCATGGTCGGCAGGGCGGTGGCCAGGATGGTGGCGTCCATCTGCTCCATGAACAGCGCGCAGGCGATGATCAGGGCGACGGTGCGGTAGTTGCGCGGCGCGCCCTCCACGTCGGGCGCGCTGGGCGTCATCGCCACCCGGTTGGCGGCCGGCAGGATGCCGTCCCGAATCTCCGAATTGATCGACGCCAGCCCGCGCCGCCGCGGCCTCAGCACGCCGCGCTCGGCTCAAGACGGCGGGGACGGGGGATCATGCGGGCGTTCTAGTCCGCGCGCCAAAGCCTGTCATCCCGGCTGGAGCCGCGCGGCGGCGGAAGGCCGGGACCCAGCTTCGCCGGCGGTGCGGCTGGGTCCCGGATATCGGCTGCGCCGATTCCGGGGGCGGAAGCTAGCGCGCGAGGCCGAAAAACCGCGCGGCTTTCTCGGCGATGCTCACCCCTTCGGTCTGCTGCAGCGCCGCCTCGATGTTCTCGAGCTTGTGGTCGGCGCCGGGGACGATATCGAGGGTGTAGGTCGCGCCGGACGCGGTCATCACCTGCTGCGCGCGGGCCTCGGAGCTGAACGGGACCCCCGCCACGCCGATGCCGCGGCCGCCGCCGAGCGGCACATTCCTGTCGTCGGCGCCGTGGATGGCCAGGATGCGGGCGCCCGCAGCGTCGGGACAGTGGTCAGTGTCGAGGTTGAGCGGTCCGGAGATGGCCACGGCGGCGGCCAGGACGTGGGTCTCGCAGACCAGTCGCTGGGCCATCATCGCGCCGTTGGAGTGACCGATGCCGAACACCCGGTGCGCGTCGACGCCGTACTTCTGCGCCAGATAGGCCACCGCCCCGGCGATGTAGCCGTCGTCGTCGATGTTGTTCGCCGCGCTCTGGCCGCAGCAGCCGCCGCCGGCGTTCCAGCCTAGCATCTGGCCGCCCATCCGCGTGACCGGCGTGCCGTTCAGATAGGCGACCACGAAACCGTCCCTGTCGGCCTCGGCGTCGAGGTTGAGACCGCTCTCCGACTGGCGCCCGACGATCCGGGCGGCGTTGCCGAGCCCGCCGTGCAGCACGATCACCAACGCCCGGGACCCGGCCGGCGGCAGGTGCGTCGGGACGTAGACGAACATGTCGCGCCCGCCCTGATGGTCCGAGACCGGCGGCTGGGCCGCCTGGGCGCCGGTGGAAAGCGCCAAAAGCATCGCGGCGGCGGCGGCCAGGGCCGAGCGGTTGATGGCGGTGGGGTTCATGGAGGTCCTTCGAGCGGCGGCCGCGAGACTTGCACGGCGGGCGCACCCACATCCGTCGCGGCGTCCGGGTCCGGCGGGCGTCATGGCGATGACCGGGGCCTCGACCCTATTCGGACCTCAATCCGGTCCCGGTCGCGAAGCGTCGAGCAACCTCGGCCGCGATCCAGTCGATATCCGTGGGATGCGTCGTATCGACGGTAATCAATTCTCCCACACCCATTGGCCGATCGAACTCGGCGAACGTCTCGTCGTCCATGAGGCGCCACGGATGCGCAGGATGGACGCCGGCCGCTCCCCGCGCCTTGAAGCGGCGTATCGCTTCGGGAATTGGGCAGGCACAATGGACTTCAACGACCAGGCCGCGCAGTCCGACCAAGCGCGCCCTCTCATAGTCGCTGCGCGGCCGGAAGTTGGCCTCTATGATGACTTGCGGGCAACGGGCGGCGAGCGCCCACAGCGTCTCCATCGCGCCGGCGCCGAAGCGGCGAGACTCTTCGAGGCTGTCACCGACGCCACCCATGGAATCGAACAGCGTTTCCTTGATCTGATCTTTGGTGATCAGCGGCCAAGAGAGACGCTCGGCCAACGGAAACGCCAGGGTGGTCTTTCCCGCGCCGGGCGCCCCGCTAATCAGCACGATCTTGCGCATCGACCCCTACGCCGGCAACACCGGAAACGCCCGCGGCCTCGCCGCCTCCAGCGCCGCCGAGGCGCGGAGGACCAGGTCGTCGCGGTAGTGGGCGGCGACGATCTGCAGGCCGACCGGGAGGCCGCTGGCGCTTAGCCCGGCGGGGGTGGTGATCGCCGGGTGGCGGGTGAGGTTGAAGAGCGCCGTGTTCGACCAGGCGGTCAGCGGCTTGCCGTCGACGCCGGGCGGGAACGGCTGGCCGACCACGAACGGCAGCACGGTCAGGGTGGGCGAGATCACCAGGTCGTAGCGGGTGAGGAGAAGGTTCCAGGCGGTGGACATCTCCCGGCGCGCGACCATGGCGTCGACCAGGGTCTGCACCGGGTATTGCTCGCCGATCTTGGCCTGTTGCAGCAGACCGGGGTCGAACAGCGCATGCTTCTCGGCCGGATAGAGCTGCAGCAGGCGCTGGAGGGACGAGAACCAGTGGACCACGAACACCTGGCCCGCGTTGGCGCTCTCCGGCGGCGGCGCGATCGGCTCGACGGTGGCGCCCAGGTTTTCGAGGGTCTTGGCCGCGGCGGTCACCTGCGCCTCGACCTCCGGGTCCAGCCAGCCGTCGCCGAAACGCATGATGAGGCCGATCTTCAGGCCCTTCACGCCGGCGTCCAGACCTGCGGTATAGTCCTTGTCCCCCGGCTGAGCGGGGAACGGATCGCGCGGGTCAGGGCGCGACAGCTGGTTCAGCATCAGGGCGCAGTCGAGGGTGGTGCGGGTCATCGGCCCGGTGTTGGCCAGGTCGCCGTGCATCGAGGGCGGCCAGGCGGGAATCCGGCCATAGGTCGCCTTCAGGCCAACCAGGCCGCAGAAGGCCGAGGGAATCCGCACCGAGCCGCCGCCGTCGGTGCCCAGCGCCATCGGTCCCAGCCCGGCCGCCACCGCCGCGCCGGAGCCGCCGGACGAGCCGCCGGGGGTCAGGTCCAGGTTCCACGGGTTGCGGGTGATGCCGTGCAGCGGCGAGTCGGTGACCCCCTTGAAGCCGTATTCCGGGCTGGTGTTCTGGGCGAACACCACCGCGCCGGCCTCACGCAGCCGTTGCACCGCCGGGGCGTCCTCGGTGGCCGGGGTCTTGTCGGTGAGCTTGCTGCCCATGGTCTGCGGCCAGCCCTTGGTGCGGATCAGCTCCTTGACGGTGACCGGAACGCCATCGAGCGGCGAGAGCGGATCGCCCTTCGCCCAGCGCGCCTCGGACGCCCGCGCCGCCGCCATCGCCGGCTCGGCGTCGATCAGGGTGAGGGCGTTGATCCGCGGGTTCACCGCCTCGGCCCGGGCCAGCACCGCTTTCAGCGCCTCCACCGGCGAGGCCGCCTTCGATCGATAGAGCGCCGAGAGCCCGGCGGCGCTGGCCTGGGCGAGGTCGCTCACGCCGCGACCCGGTCGTCCGCCAGCATGCCCTCCAGCCGGCCGCGAATGATCTGGGTGGCCTCGGCGACGGTGCGCTCGACCAGTTCCTTGCAGCTGGGCACGTCGTGGATCAGCCCCACCACCATGCCGCAGGACCAGGCGCCGGCGTCCATCTCGCCCTCGGTCATCACCTTCGGATAGACGCCGGCCACCTCGGCGATGATGTCCTCGAACTTCAGGGCCGAGCCCAGCTCGCGCTCTTTGGCCACCATCCGCTCGACGGCGGCGTTGGTCAGCACCCGCTCGGTGTTGCGAAGGCTGCGCATGATCAGCCGCGTGTCGAGTTCGCTGGCCGCCAGGATGGCCTGCTTCACCTTGTCATGGATCGGCGCTTCCTTGGTGGCCATGAAGCGGGTGCCCATGTTGACCCCGTCGGCGCCGATGGCCAGAGCCGCGGCCAGCGAGCGCCCGTTGGCCATGCCGCCGGAGGCCACGAAGGGCACGCTCAGCGTCTCGGCCGCCCGGTTCAGCAGGATGAAGTTCGGCACATCGTCCTCGCCGGGGTGGCCGCCGCATTCGAAGCCGTCGACGCTGAGCGCATCGACGCCGATCGACTCGGCCTTCAGCGAGTGGCGCACCGAGGTGCATTTGTGGATCACCTTGACGCCGTTCTCCTTCAGCGCCGGCATAAAGCGCTGGGGGTTGTTGCCGGCGGTCTCGACGATCTTCACCCCACCGTCGATGATCGCCTGCAGATAGGCCGGATAGTCCGGCGGATTGACCGAGGGCAGGAAGGTCAGGTTCACCCCGAACGGCTGGTCGGTCATCTCCCGGCAGCGGGCGATCTCCTTGGCCAGGTCGGCGGGGGTCCGCTGGGTGAGGCCGGTGATGATGCCGAGACCGCCGGCGTTGGACACCGCCGCGGCCATCTCGGCCAGTCCAACGAAGTGCATGCCGCCCTGGATGATCGGATGGCGGATGCCGAAAAGCTCGGTGATGCGGGTTTTCATGGGGTCTTCCTCGGGACCTGATTGTCTTTCCCGCCCATAAGCCACCGGCGCGGGCGCTGGAAAAGGGGGTTTGCTGGGCGCCATAGGGGCAGTCCGGCTATGCAGTGACGCTTCCGACGGGGACGGCAAACGCCATGAAGCTCTACCACTGCCACAACGCCCGCTCGCTGCGCCCGCTCTGGGCGCTGGAGGAGCTGGGTTGCGACTACGAGCTGGTGACCATGCCGTTCCCGCCACGGGTGGGCTATCCGGGCTATCTGAGCATCAACCCGCTGGGCACGGTGCCGAGCTTCGTCGACGGCGACCTGACCATGACCGAATCCAGCGGCATCTGCGCCTACCTGGCCGAGCGCCATGCGCCGACACCGCTGCGGGTGGACCCGTCCGAGCCGGCCTACGGCGACTACCTCAACTGGCTCTATCGCAGCGACGCCACGCTGACCTTTCCGCAGACCATCGTGCTCCGCTATTCGCGGCTGGAGCCGGAGGCCCGGCGGCTGCCGCAGGCGGTGGAGGACTATTCGATCTGGTTCCTCTCGCGCCTGCGCTCGGTGGAGACCGCGCTGGAGGGCCGCGACTACCTCTGCGCCGACCGCTTCACCGTCGCCGACATCGCCGTCCACTACGCCCTGTTTCTTGGAAGCACGCTCGGCCTCGACGAACGCTACAAACCCAACTGCCGCCGCTATCTCGAGACGCTGATGCGGCGCGACGGCTTCCAGCGGGCGATGGCGCGACAGGGGACGCCTTAAGCCTCCCCGCGCTCCACCGCGGCCCGCTTCAGGTCCCGGGCCAGGGTGAACGAGGCCAGGAAGTAGTGCGCGGCGCCCCAGCCGTAGAAGAGGAAGGTGACCAGCAGGCCCTCGCGGGTGGCGGTGACCAGGGTGGGTTTGCAGGCGGCGGTGAGGGCGGCGGCGGAGCCCTTTTTCGGCAGGCCGCCGGGGCATAGGTCGAAGAACGAGCGGCCGGCGGCCTCGCCGTGCAGGAACATCCGGCCCATCGCTTCGGGGATGCTGTGCAGGCCGGGGTGGGTGAAGCCGAACTGGGCGAACTGGTCGATCAGCCAGCCGGTGAACGGCGGGCCGAAGCCAAGGGCGACCAGGTTGAGCACGAAGAACAGCAGCGCCGTGGCGGTGGCGCGCCGACGGGTGTCGACGGCGTTCTGGATCACCCCGAAGGTGGGGCCCAGGTAGGTGTACTGGAAGACGCCCGGCAGCAGCAGCAGCCAGGCCGACACGTGCCAGTCGGTGCGGGTGTAGACCAGCATGTAGAGCGGCATGGCGATGCCGAGGCCGATGCCGGGGACGAGCGCGTACCAGGTGGCGCTGCGCTTGTTCGCCCAGTCGGTGACGAAGCCGCCGACCAGGGTCCCGGTCCCCGAGGCGACCCCGCCGATGATCCCGAACAGCACCCCGACCAGCGCCAGGCCGAGGCCATAGGTGCGGATGAAGAACGGCGAGGAGAACTGCCCCGCGCCATAGCCGGCGAAGGAGGCCAGGGTGATGCCCAGCGCCATGTTGAGGAACGACCAGGTGCCGAAGATGCGCTTGGCGACGTACCAGAGCTCGCCGGCCTCATGCGCGACCTCCTGGCCGAACGAGCGGGCGGGCGTCGCGGCGGCGACGGCGGGCGCCTCGTCCGGGGTGACGTCCTCCGGCACCAGTGGATGGACCGGGGTCTCGGAGTGGCCGCGGGGCGGCTCCTTGACGATCAGCTTGAGCGCGATGGCCACCAGCACGCCTGGAATGCCGACGATGAAGAAGGCCATCCGCCAGTTGAGGTACTGGGCGATCAGGCCGCCGAAGATCGCCCCCAGCATGCCGCCGAGGGGAATGCCGAAGGCGTAGACCGACAGGGCCGAGGCCCGCCGCTTGGGCTCGAAATAGTCGCTGATCAGCGAGTGCGCCGGCGGCGAGCAGCCGGCCTCGCCGATGCCGACCCCGACCCGCATGGCCAGCATCACCGCGAAATTGGGCGCGAGGCCGCAGAGCGCTGTGAAGCCCGACCAGATGGCGATGCAGATGGCCATGATGTTGACCCGGCTGACCCGCTCGGCCACCCGGGCGATCGGCACGCCCAGCACGGTGTAGAGGATGGCGAAGGCGAAACCGGTGAGCAGGCCCAGCTGGTTGTCGGTGATCCCCAGGCTTTCCTTGAGCGGCTGGCCGATGATGCCGACGATGGTCCGGTCGATGAAATTGAGCGTGTAGCAGAGGGTCAGCAGGGTCAGGACCGTGCGCTTGTAGCCCTCGGAAAAGATCGGCTTGCGGGCGGCCGGCGCGGCCCCGGCGGTGACGTCGACCATACTGAACTGTCCTTAGCTGACGACGTCTTCGCGGATGGTGCGGCGGGCGAGCCAGAACAGGCCCGCGGCGACCACGCTGACCATGCCCGAACCGATCATCGCCCAGCGCAGGCCCTCGGCGACGCCGAGGCCGCCGCTCTTGGCCAGATAGTCGCTGAGCGCGCCCAGGAACGGCGGGCCGAGGCCAAGGCCGATCAGGTTGAGGATCAGCAGCAACAATGCCGCGGCGGTGGCCCGGTAGCGTGGCTCGACCACGCTCTGGGCGGTGGAATAGACCGGGCCGTACCAGATGGTGCTGACCACATTGGGCACGAACAGCAGGAGGATGGCGATCATCACGCTGTGGATGGTGAAGATGGTCAGGATGAACGGCACGGCGATCAGCGCGGCGACGGCCGGCATGCTCACGAACAGGCGCCGGTCACGGGTGGTGGCCCGGTCGGCGATCCAGCCGCCGACCAGGGTGCCGGTGAGGCCGCCGGCGCCGGTCATCGCCCCCAGCGCCAACCCCAGGAACCCCTTGGACTTCAGCCCGAAGCCGGCGGCGATGGAGGCCAGCTCGGCGGTGTGGCAGCGCAGGAAGAACGACGAGTTGAAGTAGATCTCGCCGTAGCCGACGAAAGCGGAGAAGCCGGCCGCCGTGGCGGCCAGCCAGAAGGTCGGCTTGTGCGCCAGCGCCTTCACCACCGCCAGCATATCGGCGATCGGGGTGACCACGGTCTTCGTCAGGCTGACCGGCGCAGCCAGGCCCGCGCGCGGCTCTTTCACCGTCAGGGCGATCACCAGCGCCAGCAGCAGCCCCGGCGCGGCGGCGACCATGAAGGCGGCGCGCCAGCCCCAGGCGTCGGCGATCAGTCCGCCCATGGCCAGCCCCAGCAGGGTGCCGATCGGCACGCCCATGGAATAGAAGGCCAGGCCCGAGGCGCGCTGGTTGGGCCGGCTGACGTCGGCGATCAGCGAGTGGGAGGCCGGATTGCAGCCCGCTTCGCCGAAGCCCACCCCGAGCCTCGCCAGGGCCAGGGTGGCGAAGCCCGTGGCCATGCCGCTGAGAGCGGTGAAGCCGCTCCACAGGGTCAGCGAAACGGCGATGATCATCGGCCGGCTGCGGCGGTCGGCCAGCCAGGCGATCGGCACGCCCAGGAATGTGTAGAAGATCACGAACACCGGACCGGTGAGCAGGCCGATGTCGGCATCCTTCAGGTGCAACTCGGCCTTGATCGGCTCGACCAGGATCGACAGCACCTGCCGGTCGAGGAAGCTGAGCACATAGGCGATCATCAGCAGGGTCAACACATAACGGCGGCGCGCCTGGCCCTGGCTTTCCATGGTCGGCGTCTCGACGATCGCGGCCTCGGCCATCTTCCCCCACTGGCGTCCGTTGCGTTGTCGGACGGGTTTCTTATCTCGACTAGACCCGACGCACTCGCCCCTGCCAATAGCGGCGACACGTCGACCCCGACAAGGATGCTCACATGCAATTGCTCATCGGCGACAAGCTCTGGTCCTCCTGGTCGCTCAGGCCATGGCTGGCGCTGAAGCGCACCGGAGCGCCGTTCACCGAGACGCTGATCCGGCTGCGCACCGAGGAGACCCCCGCCAACGCCCGCGCCGCCGGCTCGCCCAACGGCCAGGTGCCGGTGCTGATCGACGGCGACGTGACGGTGTGGGACTCCCTGGCCATCTGCGAACACCTGGCCGAGCGGTTCCCCACCGCGCGGCTGTGGCCGGCCGATCCGGCGGCCAGGTCGCTGGCCCGGGCGGCGGCGGCGGAGATGCACGCCGGCTTCGCCTCCCTGCGCGGCGAATGCCCGATGGACCTCGCGCTGCGCCACCAGGTGACCTTGTCGGAGGCGACGCACGAAAACCTGCGCCGGCTGGTGGTGTTGTGGAACGGCCTCTTGAAGCGGTTCGGCGGCCCGTTCCTGGCCGGCGACTGGTCGATCGCCGACGCCTTCTACACGCCGGTGGCCACGCGCCTGCGCAGCTACGGCGTGCAGCTGTCCGACTTCGGCGACATCGGCCCGGCCGGCGAATACGCCGAGCGACTGCTGGAGACGCCGGAATTCCTCGAGTGGGAAGCCGCCGCGCTGGCGGACAAGCGGGAGTAGCTACCGCGGCGCAACATACCCCGGCTGCTGCGCGGCCCAGGTGGCGCCGAAGTCGCCGCCGTGGGCGCCGCCGTTCTGGTGCAGATAGAAGAGCAGGCCGGCGCTGATCGCCGCCTGGCAGACGCAGACGGCGACCAGGATGGCGCGCGCCGTGCGCCGGCGAGGCGAGCGGTCGCCGTAGAGCACCGCCATCGCCGCCCAGAGCGCCATCACCGGCGCGATGACGATCATATAGTGCCGGGGCGAATCCGAGCCGGCGAGGGAGACCAGCAACAGCGCCGCCCCATAGCCCCAAAGGCAGGCGGCGATCAGCACCGTCTCTTGCGTATCGCCCAGGAAGATCTGTCGCGCGCTCATCGAGCCGGTCGCCAGGGCCCGGCGCAGCGCCATCGCCGCCACCGCCGCCAGCAGCAGGCCGAGCACGACGTGCGCCGCCGCCATCAGCCAGGTCGGGTGGCCGCCGACGCTCGGACTGGCCAGAAATGCGGCGATCTCTCCACGCGCAAGGGTGAAGTCGACGCCGAAACCGAACGGCTGGGTGAACCAGCGAAGGAAGAACTGGGCGACGGGGGCCCGCAGATGCATCGCGGCGCCGGAGCCGTGCCGCAGCATTTCGATCAGCCAGGGAATCGCGGGCAGCGCGCCCACCGCGCTGCCGGCCAGCCAGCTCAGCCAGCGGAACGCCTTGCCGTCGTGGATCCAGGTCCAGGCGGCGATGACGATGGCCAGGAAGGCGACCCCTAAGTGGATCTGCGCCATCGCCGCGCCCAGCAGGCCCCAGGCGAAGGCCGCCGCCCGGTTGCGCCGCAACCACCAGGCCCAGAGGAAGGCGACCGAGAACAGTGGCAGCACGCTCGGCGGCCAAATCTTGCGCTCATAGATCATCGCGATCGGGTTCAGCGCCCACAGCGCCGCGGCCCACAGCCACGGCTCGCGCTTTTCCGGCGGCACGGCGAAGCAGGCGAAGAACCCGAAGGCGATCAGCGCCAGGCCGTTCAGGGTCTGGACAGCGTGGGCCAGCTGCGGCGGGGTGTGGACGTCGAACAGTGACGTCAGGGCGGTCATGATCCACAGGCTGAGGCCGGGATTGGGGGCGCCGACACTGGTCGGCATGCCTACGGGCGGCCAGCCGCCGCCGGCCAGCATCGAGCGGGCGTGCTCGAAGCTCCAGTGCTCGTCGGCCTTCCACTCGATGTCGAGGGGATAGGCGAACCGAAGCGCGATGCCCGCGGCGATGGCCAGGATCAGCGCCGCCATAGGGCCGTAGCGGAAGAGGTAGGCTCTCAAGCTCGTCAATTGACAGGTCCGCGACCCGCTGCTTCAACGGGACGACACCGATGCGATGGTTTTGAAAGCACTATGTGCAAGAATCCCCTCCGGTGGTGTCAGCGCTAGAGGTGCATGGTCGCTACGGCGAACTTGCCGCTCAGGGCCAGTTGCGCCAGGTCCAGCACCGAGACCTTCGCCGCGCCGCGCAAGATGTCCCGGATCGCCAGCTTGACCTTGGACGCGCCGGTGTCCGCGCCCTTCATGTCG
>Ga0302279_10004392_pt1 | contig 16716 bp, 15 predicted proteins | sample III_Bog_N3_3_FD_194541 | JGI IMG/M metagenome (GOLD analysis project Ga0302279, IMG submission 194541) | Peat permafrost microbial communities from Stordalen Mire near Abisko, Sweden - III_Bog_N3_3 | ecosystem: Environmental > Terrestrial > Soil > Wetlands > Peat | place: Sweden: Abisko...
GCTACACATGGTCGATCAGCGGCCAGCCCAACGGCATGTCGATGAACGCCACCTCCGGCGCTCTTTTCGGAACGCCAACGGCTTCCGGCACGTTCAACATCACCGTCACCGTCAAAGACAGCGGCAGCCCGCAACAGACGGCCTCGAAGGTGCTGACGCTTACCGTGGCTCCCGCCGCTGCGACGCTTTCGATCACGAGCACTGCGTTCAATCCGTCAACCGCAACAGTGGGGACGGCGTATGGGGCGCAGCAGGCCATGGCGGCGACGGGAGGCACGGGCAGCTACACATGGTCGATCAGCGGCCAGCCCAACGGCATGTCGATGAACGCCACCTCCGGCGCTCTTTTCGGAACGCCAACGGCTTCCGGCACGTTCAACATCACCGTCACCGTCAAAGACAGCGGCAGTCCGCAACAGACGGCCTCCAAGGTGCTGACGCTTACGGTTCAGTAGCCCCTTACACGGAGTTCTAAATTGCGGTCACCTGCTGACGCTGCCAACGATGACAGTTCCAATGGCGCACGCGATCGCCTCGACGACGACGCACTTTGAGAGCCAGTACTCGGCTCAGTGGTCGTTCACCACCACGTCGGCGGGAAGCGATCTGGCGACTGTGTCTACGGCAAGCCTGACAGCGGGCCAGAGCGTATCGCAGAACGCGACGGTGACGGCGGCCAACGACATCACGCTTGCTAGCGGCGCTCTTAGGGCCAAGTGAGTGCGACAAAACGACGTTATCATCATGGTCGGGTCGAGGACTGGCGCGGTGTTCCGTAGGCCCAGCCTAGCCGTTGCTCCCCGTTTCCTCTGGGAGTGCCTCAGTAGCAAGACCGTGAATCCGTTTCCAGCCCCCGCCACATCGCACCCAGCGTGCGGATTTCCCGCACTGGGCGCACCTGTTTGCTTCGTGTCAAGAGTTATGTGACCTATCGTGCTGGGGCGACTTTCGCGCTTGACCATCGAATGAGCCGGTAGTTGTTAAACAATCCCAGCCGACCATATAGCCATTCGCTACTCCACCGCGTCCAGCCGAAGCCTTTTCGCCCCCGGGCCCGCATCAAGTGCCGCCGAACCTTCTCCTCTACCCAGCGTTTGACCACTCCAAAACAAATACTCGAATGACCGACCCGAAAGTAGTTCACCCAGCCACGCAAGATCGGATTGATTTTCGCAATCACAACCTCGACGGGCCAGCTGACATGCTGTCGGAAGACTTCCCTGAGCTTTTCGTACAGCGCTGTCCGCTTCTTCAGCTTGGGCGCGTAGTATGGCCGCCACTTCTGATTAAAGCTGAGTATGCGCCGATACTCAAATCCCAGGAAAGTGAAGCTCTCTCCCTTCTTCAGATCCACCATTCGACTCTTGTCCTCGTTGATCGCAACGCGGAGCTTCGCAAACTCCTCGCGCAGTCGTTTGTCTATCGCCTTCACTAGCCAGTCACTCCGCCTCTCGGCGTCGATCAAGATCACCATATCGTCAGCGAAACGCGCATACTGGACGCTGGTTGACTTGCCCCTTCGCGTGGTGTCCACCGCCTTCTCCAGCATCCGGTCTACCTCATTCAGATAGAGGTTACTGAGAAGAGGTGAAATCACTCCCCTTACACAAAAGGTAATTTCGACCGTCAGTCCCGCGAGGCGGCAGATTGCCGCCTTGCGTAGGGCTCTGCTGCGGGACTGAAATGCTATGGCGAATCGTGATGGAGTCGTCTCCTATCAAGACGTCTTTTACAACCAGCCTGACGATTCTCTGCCGCTCAGTGATACTCAGCGTATCAGCGGCGCCACGCAGACGGGCAAGGAACGCGGTAAGATTCTCTGCCAGGCGCAGAAAGGCAGCCCGATCATTTGCCTGGTCGGCGATTGCCTGCAACTCCGCACGAAGCGCCTGTTCGCGCTGGCGTAGCCCAGGCATGCGCTCCCGCAACTGCTCGATCGACATGAGTGCCTCCTGGTAGGCGCTGAGAAGGCGCTCGATGCCTTTACCCACATGCACCAATTCTCTTTGCAGACTCTGCTCGCGCTTTTTGGTCGGATCGGACGAGCGCGCTGCTGCCAGCCGTCGATCCAACTCTTGCTGTATGAGCGTGGAGTCTTCCAACAGTTTGATGACCTCTGCCCAAACGATCTGATCGAGCAGGTCCTGCCGGATCATGCGGCTGTTGTCGCAAACAGGGCCACCCAGCTTGCGCCAGCTATCCGAGCCAATGCATTTGTAATAGTGAATCTTGCGGGCGCTTGTCTGCGTCGATGAGCGCGAGAAGGCATAGCCGCACTTCTGGCAACTGACCAGCCCCTGCACGATGCTTGGCTCGATGGTGCGGCGACGTGATCGAACCTTATTTTCCTCGAGAAGCTCCTGGGCACGAGTGAAGCTGTCTTCGCTTACCAGCGCCGGCACGGGGATCTCGATCCACTCGTCACGAGGCCGTTCATGGCCTGCGGTCATGCTGGGTGTAATCACACCCCGTCGACGCTGCGGACGCATAACACGTGTTCGGGAAGAGGCGCGCGTCTTGCCGAAACAAGCAATGCCACGATAGGCAGAGTTGCGCAGCACGGCCCAGACAGTCGTCCGCTCCCACCGCGCGCTCGCTTTGCGAGTGGGGATGCCTTCGGCGTTGAGCCGGCGGGTTATCTCGCCGATGCTCAGGCCCTCCACTGTGTACATCTCATAGATGCGCTCGACCACGCGAGCCTCAGCTTCAAGCACGGCGTAGGCAGCTGGTGCCTCGTTGGTTTTGCGGATATAGCGATAGCCATACGGAGCCCCACTCATCACGCTGACTTCACCGGACTGAGCGCGGTGTCGCTTGCCGCGGCGCGACCGCTCCAGTATCTGTGCCCTTTCATACTCCGATATCATCCCCTGGAATTGCACCAGCAGTTGATCTTCCGCGCTGGCTCCCTGCGGGGCTTTGACAAAAATCGTCTCAACTCCATTACGAGCCAGTTCCTCGATCAGCAGAATCTGGTAGGCATACTTGCGGCTCAAGCGGTCCGGCGAGTACGCCAACACAACCTGGATCTGCCCTTCAGCGGCAAGATCCCGCACACGCTCAAGCCCCGGCCGCTCCAGCGTTGCTCCAGTATAGCCATCATCTTCAAAGACCCACTCATCGGGTACCTCCAGATCGCGCTCGTGGGCGAATTCGATCAGCGCCGAAGTCTGGCTCGCTATCGTGTTCGCCTCCCGCTGCTGGTCGGAAGATACCCGTGCGTAGATTGCTGCCATCCTCATGATCAAGCTCCTTCACACTACCGCCAATGGGACGTTCCCGAATGGGCACAAGAAGACTGTATGCCTGGACGAGTTTTGATTCATGCAGGCGATCAAACAAATACTCAACGTGAACTTGAAGCGGGCCGGGCGTTGGGCGCGGCTTAGCCATGCCTTCTCTGACCACTCAGAAACGCAGCCAATGCGCGTGTAACAATCGCGCCAATCGTCAGCCCGCTGCTTCTCGCATACGCTCGAAGCAGACGTGCTGTTCCTGCTGGAACCTTGAGCGTAATCGGCACCGTAACTTCGGAGACCTCGACCGGACACTTCATGCGCATCGCCTCCGCCAAGTACCGATAGGCTTGACGTTCCGACAGTTCGAAGTCTCGCGAAAGGCGATGCATGGCCTCCGGCAAAGGCATATTGCGCCGGAGCATGACGAAAGCAGCATTCAACTGCCGAGCCTTGTCCGTTTTGGTTGATCGGGCCATTTGCCATTAACGTATTACCCCTTAAGACGCAGGTCAAGCACAGAGTAACTGGTTCGCCAACCCCTCACTACCCTCTCGAATTCGAAATTACCTTTTGTGTAAGGGGAGTGCTCACACCGCCCTGGGGAACGCCTTTCTTTCCGGTCGCCTTCAGAATCATCTTGAGCAAATGCATGACCGCATCATCACGGACCCGCCGAGCCACTTTCTCTAACAGCAGCGAATGCTGAACGTTATCGAAATAGGAGGCTAAATCCAAATCAATGATGCGCGTCTTCTCTTCGACGATCGCTCGGGCAACACGGGCTACAGCTTCATGCGCGGTCCGCTTCGGTCGATATCCAAACGACCCTGCTTGGAAGTCAGCTTCGAAGATCGGCTCCAGGATGAGCTTTAACGCCCCCTGGACCACGCGGTCACGGATTGCGGGAATCGACAGGACGCGGACTTTCTTGCCCCCATCCTTTGGAATCTCCTTCTTCCGTGCCGCCATGGGCCGATACGTGTTGGTGACCAATTCATCCCGAATCTGCACGAGAAAACCCTCCGTTCCGCCTTCTTCGATGGCTTGGAACGTGACCCCGTCAATTCCCGGCGCCCCGTTATTACTCCTCGCCATCTGGTAGGCTTCCCGCAAGGTCTCCATCTTGCAGACGTGGACGTATAGTCCCCAGAAACGCCAAGACGGTTCTGCCTTCGCCTTGACATATAGACTCCTTCTCAGGTCCTGCAAACTGATGGGCGCTGTTGTCATTTCACCCTTGCCTCCCTTTTTGTTAGAGCCGTTACAAACAGCAGGGCCTCTTCGCTCCGCGGACGTTACTCCGCTTCCTCGCTACTACAGACCCGGCCGAGTCCCTCTCGCCTTCCACCGATTTCCCGGGGTCACCGGTTATACGGCTTCCCTGCTCCGCAGATTTCTCGACGGGGCGAGGAGGGCTTCTCCAGTTGCTTAGCATGACCTTGTCACCGTGCTGTCCCTACCAACCCCGCCGAAGTGTTGCGCCGCATCAGTCCATGCGACGCTCCATGCTGCCTTCGCCCGAAAAGTGAGGGCTCGGCCTTCGGGGTTAAGTACTTTCGAGGCCATTTGGGTTCACTTGCGTTACGGCCCGGCAACTCGCTCACCATCCTTGAAGATGGCTTCGTCAATGGGCTTCAGGATGCTCAGTTTCCTTCCTTCCTGCCATTCAAGCTACGGGGCTTGGACTCTTACCCCGGTGGGACTCTCACCCACTGACCATGCCAGCCTTCGCTGGACGCACACGTTCCAGTACTTATTCCTTGATTCGGGGGTGTATCTTGCGAGCGTAGGTACTCTTGCGCAAGAGCGTACACGCAAGCATCGAATGGTAAAGATGTAAACTGCGCGGGAAGCTCGGCATATGCTATTTCAGGTTGCGGTCTCAGCGTAGCTCAAGGGCGAACATCTCGCCCTTGAGCATTATGGACGAGGACTACTCTTCGTCCGCGCCGTCGGTTGGATCGTCAGCGGCTTCGACCTTCGAGAGACGCCGGATGCTCGAAGCGTGGATCTCGGCGATGGTGTACTTGACCTGCTGGCCCTTGACGGTTTCCTCGATCGCGCGATACTTGATCTTCCCCTCCAGGCTGACGAGTTGCCCCTTCAGGAGCGTCTTGGCGAAGTTGGCGAGATTGCCCCAGGCGTAGACGCGGTGCCATTCGGTGCGGGTTTCGTACTCGCCCTGCTCGTTCTTCCAGCTCTCGCTGGTGGCAAGGTTGAGGACGGCGTAGTCCTTCTTGTTCTGCGCGGTTTTGGCTTCTGCATTCTTTCCGAGGCGGCCGATGAGGATGACTTTGTTGAACATGGTGTATTGCTCCTTTTTCTGAAAGTTTGTCCGCTGGATGCGGTACATGCTTGCCCGGAGGGTGTGCCGTCGCGGCCCACTCCCAAGGCGAGTGGAAGAGATTTGTGGAAGGGGACACGAGCTTGCCTCGGGGGAGGAGGCCAAATCTGAAAGACAAGAATCTCTGGAGGGAGAGCGTGCGTCCGCCGGGCGGGGGTGCTTTGAGCGCGGCACGCTGAACGCAAACAGAAAGGCGAACTGAAGTGGAGCAAACCTGTTCAAGCTCCTCAATCTGCCCCTTGGATTGCAGGAGCAGAGCGTTTGAAAGAAGGGTGAGTCCGGAGACCGGCACAGCGAAGTTCGGAGCGAAAGCATCAGGGCGAGTACCGGCGCACACATGGCGCTTACCGCTTCGCCCAGGATCGCGCCTTCGCCATCGTTCGACGAATGTAGGCAGCACGCCGGGAGGGGTTGAGATCGCTCGATAGGTAGTTGGTCTCAAGGGCAGCGGCAATCGCATCGTCCGGCATTCGCAGTGAGATGGCGGCGACACAAAAGGCGATGTCGGCAGCGGCGGGGCGGTCGTGGAATTTGGCAGCATTGCGGAAACGCTCAAGGGAAAGGCACGAATAGGCTGGCTGGCCTGATACAGACACGGGCCGCGCCTTATGTTGGACGGCACGGGACTCGCGCTCCTGCTCATGAAGTTGATAGAGCTTCGTCACCTCAAGGCGGAATCGCGCCGCCGCGCTGAACTCGACTCCGGAGTTTGACTGTAAAAGAACGTAAGGAAAGAGTCCGTTCGCCTTCCGGTTCTTGGGTTTGCAGTTGGTGAATCCCGGCAGCCGGCCAAAACGGCGCCAGTCCGCCGCGTTCGGATCGGCTCCGTACCGGCCTGCAAGCGTCTGCGCCACAAACGTAGAGAGCGCCGCCGAGTAGACTTCCGCGTGCTTGAGCCATGCCTGGTAGTTGCCGGTACTGGTCTCGACCACGGCGCATGGCTCGTAGCTGTCAGCAGAAAGCCGCTCAACGGCTTCCGCAGAGAGGTCGTCGAGGACGGTGTAGCGATGCTCACCGGCTGGTCGTATATAGATGTGCGCGCCCCGCGCATTGTGGGCCTTCAGGAGAGGAATCCTGGCAAGAAGGGCTTGGGCGGTGCAATTCGCCAAGCCGGGAAGCATTCCGCGTTCGCTCAGGACGCCGAGGTCGTAAGCCGAGGCGGCGAGGGCGGCGAGCATCCGTTCGACGGCAATCTTTGTTCGATCCATCCAGGCCTCCTTTTCGGCGGACTTGCTAAAAGCCGGGAACTGGTGTTAATTGTATTCGTATTGGAATGTACATCCCATTTACGATTTGCGCAAGATCGGGATCATCCAAAATGCGAGGAACTTGTGATTCAGGATTCCCACTCGGATGAGAAGCAGGAACGGCTCAAGGAGAAGCTCCGCGACGAGCTGGGGCCGGTAATTTGCGGCCTGCTCGATCAGTCGAGCGGAATCGAGGACATTCTCGTCAATGAGGACTGCCGCATCTGGGTCAAGCGAACCGGGTCGGCTTTTGAGCTCATCGGCGAACTCGCGAGCCGTCAGTCGCGCGGCGCGATGATGACCATTGCCTCGATGCAGAAGACGACCGTGACCGAAGGAAAGCCGGTACTCGAATCGCAGCTTCCTATCTGGAAGTACCGCTTTGCTGGTTTGATTGAGCCGGTTGTTTTGTCGCCATCATTTGCGATTCGTGTGAAGTCCGACAAGAAGCGTAGCCTGCGTGACCTTCAGCGACAGGGAATCCTAACGACCAAGGACGATCCACGGAACCGGCGCTCGGAGCAGGAAGACTTTATCGCCGGAGTCCGCAATCTCGACCATCTTGAAGTAATTCAGCAGGCCATCATCGCGCACAAGAACATTCTTGTCGTCGGCGGGACCGGCGCGGGCAAGACGACGATTGCGAACGCCATTCTCGAAGAGATCGGGACGCTGACGCCTGGTGATCGGGTGCTAGTGATCGAAGATACTCAGGAACTTCTACTCGACTCCGCCAATAGCTTGAGCATGTTGGCGACAACGGAGTTCGATCAGTTGAAGTGCCTGAAGGTCGCCTTGCGGCTGAAGCCGGACAGGATTGTCGTCGGCGAGGTCCGCGATGGAGCTGCCGCTCTTCCTCTTCTCAAGAGTTGGAATACCGGGCATCCGGGAGGCGTCTCGACGCTGCACGCGAATAGCGCAGCGGAGGCGCTCGACCGGCTTGAGGCGTTGGTACGCGAAGCAACCGATGCGCCTCAGCAACGCATGATCGGGAGCGCGGTCGATCTTGTCATCTCGGTCGTCAACGACCCGGTGCAGGGGCGCAAAGTGCAGGAAGTGGCCGTCGTCACCGGGTACGAAAATGGCCGCTACGTGCTGACGCAGGTTTGATTTGCAGTGGTTCTGGTCTTCGCGCCGGAGCTGAGACGAAAACATGAAGGGCGTTGCGGGTGCCTTTCGCAAACCGTGCCGGAGGGCACATGGAGGATCAAGATGCAAGGTACACTCACACGTCTCGATACACAATCGTGCGGCATTCTCAGCCGGACGCGGAACGCCGGGTTCCTGGCCCTGGCAGTGCTCATTGGATCAGCCGTATCCTTTGCAGCGGAAACCGGAAGCAACCTTCCCTGGGAAGGCCCTCTCAACACGCTGGTCACCTCCCTGACTGGCCCCGTCGCTTACGCCATTTCAGTGATCGCCATCGTAGCGCTGGGCGCAACGCTCGCCTTCGCCAGCGGCGAAATGGGCGAGACGATGAAACGCCTGTTGCAGATTGGCATCGCCGTCTGCCTGGTCGTCTTCGCCGCGCAGGTGATGTCGTCCTTTATCGGCCAGGCCGCGGAGGTTTCGCTGCTCCAGCCGGTTTATGCAGTTTCTCAGTCTGCCCTTCATCTCTTTGCGAAGGGATAAGCGGAACGAAGTCCAGTGGGGATGGTCGGAAGAAACTGTCCCCACAGTTCGGAGGATGAGATGGGCAATTTAGATTTTGATGGGCCAGAGCAGACGATCATGCGGACTTCGTTGAGCAGGCCACAACAATTGCTGGGCGGAGACCGAGAGATGGTCATCATGGCTGGACTTGGCACGGCAATGATGGCTGTGACTGTGATGAGCTTTCTGTCTTTCCTCATGGCAATCATCGCGTTCTGGACCATCGTGGCCGTGCTGGCCAGAATTGGCAAGGCCGATCCGATGATGCGTAAGGTTTACAGTCGCCATCTCGGCTACAAGGATTTCTACCCCGCCAAAAGCGGGGTCACTGCTTTTGGCAAAACGCCCAAAAGAGGCTGGAGGTAGAAGTGTTTGGAGAGACGCGCAAACAGCCTACGGGATTGGCAGACCTGCTTCTCTGGTTCGGCCTCGTCGATGACGGCATTGTCTTGCAGCGCGATGGGTCATTGCTTGCGGCATGGCAATACCGTGGTCCCGACCTGCAATCTGCAACTCATGCCGAGATGGCCGCCGTCGCCCGGCGGTTGAACCGTATTCTGCGCTTGGGAAGCGGCTGGATGATCCAGGTCGATTGCTTCCGCTCGTTTTCTAGCGGCTATGCGCCGGAGGGCGCATTCGCCGATCCGGTGACGGCGCTGATCGATCGCGAGCGCCGGGAGCAATTCGCACAGGAAGGCAGCCACTTCGAGAACGAATACTTCCTGACCCTGACCTACATGCCGCCGCTCGTGGCATCGGAAAAGCTCGAAGGCTTCATGATCTCTGGCTCATCGAATAAGAACGACGGCGCTGGGGCTGAGGCGTTGCGCTACTTTAAGGCCAAGGTCCGGCAGTTCGAGGATGTCTTCGCGGCTCAGCTTCCGGTCACGCGCCTAAAGGCTCAAGTGACAAAACTCGGCGACGGATACGAGCGCGTTGATGACGAGTTGCTCGCGTATCTTCGCCGCTGCATTACCGGGATCAAAGGCCCCGTGATGCAGCCGGAGATTCCGGTCTTCCTGAATGATTTGCTCTCGATGGAAGACCTGCGCGGTGGAACGGAACCAATGATGGGAGACCGTCATCTGCGCACGCTCGCGCTCGATGGCTTCCCGCGTTCGACTTATCCTGGCGCACTGTCAGTGCTCGATTCGATTCCCTGCGAATACCGCTGGAACACGCGGGCAATTTTGCTCGACCCATCGGAAGCCCAGGGCGTCATTGCCAAGATTGGCAAGAAGTGGAAGTTTCAGCAGCGCGGTTTGAAGGATCAGGTGTTCAAGTCGAGCGGTGGCGGCCAGTTGAATCAGTTCGCCATGACGATGGTTTCGGACTCGGATGGCGCGCTGGCCGAGGCCACCTCCGGCGATGTGCATTTCTGTTACTTCTCCTCTTCAATCGTCCTCCAGCACAAGGACCGCCGCTTCCTCGACAACATGATCGGCGAATTCCGCAAGGCTCTTATCAATCGCGGCTTCGGCGTCCGGGTTGAGGACATCAATGCCGTAGACGCTTTCTTCGGCACCCTGCCCGGAAATGGCGTGGCGCAAGTGCGCCGCGTCATTGCACACACTCGCAACTATGTTGACCTGATGCCGATTTCGTCTGTTTGGGCCGGTGAGAGCAAGAATCCGTCGGCTCTGATGCCGCCCAATTCGCCGCCGCTGCTCTATGCGGCGACGCAGGGGGGTATACCGTACCGGCTCAACCTGCACGACTACGATGTCGGGCACACGCTTTTGATCGGTCCAACGGGGGCAGGCAAATCCGTCCGTCTCGCGCTTTTCGTCTCGCAGTGGTTTCGCTATCCAAATGCACAGGTCTTCGCTTTTGATAAAGGGCACTCCCTGTATGCACTTTGCAAGGCCGCAGGCGGCCGCTTCTACGACATCGGCGAAGGCGGGCTGTCCTTCCAACCGCTCCGCGACATCGACGATGAGGCGGAGTTCGGGTGGGGACAGGAGTGGGTCGAAACCGTTCTGCGAATGCAGCAGGTCGAGGTCGGCCCGGCCGAACGGCACACAATTCACCGCGCTCTTCAGCAACTAGCCTCGGCCCCGCGCGAACGGCGGACGCTGACCGAACTCGAAGCCAACCTCCAAGACGAGAAGCTCAAGGCCGGATTGCAACCTTACGTAATTGACGGCGCGTTGGGCGGATTGCTCGACGCCCGCAACGACGGACTGACGACATCTCGTTTCGTCGTCTGCGAGATGGAGACGCTCTTGAGCGGCTCCTATGGTGAAGCGACGGTCATGGCAGTGCTGCTCTATCTCTTCCGCCGAATGGAGCGCGCCCTCGACGGCAGCCCGACACTGGTTCCCATCGACGAAGCCTGGCTCTTCCTGAAGCATCCGGCTTGGCGGGACAAGATTCAAGATTGGCTCAAAACTCTGCGCAAGAAGAATGCGGTCGTTCTTCTTGCCACGCAGAGCATGGCCGATGTGAAGGAGTCGCCGATTGCGTCGGCGATTCTCCAGAGCACGGCAACGAAGATTTACCTGCCGAACTCGGAGGCTGGCAACGAGGGAATGCGCCAATTCTATGAATACGCCGGATTGAACAGCCGGGAAATCGAGCTACTTCAGAGTGCTACGCCGAAGCGGGATTACTACATTGTGCAGCGGCTTGGTCGTCGCATGATCTCCTTCCGCCTCGGGCCGGTGGCTCTGGCCTTTCTGGCGGTGTCGGGCCAGAAGGACAGAGCGCGAATCGATGTTCTTGCCGAGCAACTGGGCCCAGCGTGGATCTCGGCATGGATGCAAGAACGCAAGGTGGACAAAGGCTGGATCGACTACTACGAAGGAGTAACGAATCATGCAATCCAAATGGCTGGTTAGGAGCGCAACCTCAATCGCTCTCGTCGCCATCATGGCGGTCGAGACAGTCTGCCCGGTGCCGGCGCACGCTGGCGTACCGGGCCTGTTCGCAACCGAGTATACCCAAATCCTCAACTATGTCGAGCTGGCCGGTCAGCTCGAAAAGCAGGTCGTGATGGTCGAAAACCAACTCAACCAGCTTGCCGACATGGCCAAACACGGAATCACCATCACCGATCAACTCTTTGGGACCGTCGCCTCGGACATCACGACGTTGCGCCAGATCGTCAACACCGGGCAGGCGCTCTCTTACACTTTGAGCAATATGGACGGCACTTTCCGGCTCCGGTTTCCCGGTTACAGTCCGTCTACTAACTATGGTCAGTCGTATCAGACCTGGAGCCAGACGAGCCTTGACAGCACCCTTGGTGCGCTGAAAGCTGCTGGTGTCCAGAACTCGCAATTCGATAGCGATTCGGCCCTGCTTCAGAGCCTCAAGAGCCAAAGCCAGTCGGCTGTTGGGCGAATGCAGGCCATCGAAGTCGGAAACCAGATTGCCGAAAATCAGGCGGAACAGTTGATGAAGTTGCGCCAACTGATGATGGCGGATATGCAGAGCAAGTCGGCGTATCAGAGCGCCATGGTTCAGGCAGACGCGACGAAGCAGGCCAACTCCGACCAGTTTTTCGGCCAAACCCAGGTCACAAGTGACGGCGTGACCTTCTAGGAGAGAACAATGAAGTGGATTTCGGTTTGTGGTATCGGCGTTGTTTTGATGCTGGCCGGATGCAAGACGGCGGAGAAGAGCCAGATTCTAACGGCATTTCAGAATGCCGGTGGCGGCGACGTTGCACAGGCGACGCCGCAAGGCATCTCGTCTTTTCTTGCCCAGCATGAGGATCTCCGCAAGCAACTAACGCCGTTGTGCAACGCTCAAAAGGCGAAAGCGCCCGTGGATTGGTCCACCTCGGACGAAGGAAGAATCTGCACGGCGAATGAGCGGGCGAACTTCTTCGGCAAACCGCAACTGAAATCCGATGGTGTGAAGTTCTAAAGGGGAACACCCGATGGCGCGAAGACAGAAACTCATACTTCTGGCGGCTGTGGCCTTTGCCTCGGCCGCCACGGCTCATGCGCAGGCTCCGGTCGATGTCGGCGGCACATTTCAGCAGATTGAGCAGGCGGCAAACGCATGGATTCCCACCATCATGCAAGAGGCTACCTACCTCTTCTATGCACTGGCGACGCTCGATTTCGCCTGGAGTGCGCCGCAATTTCTCCGCGAGCACGACTTCATGGGTTTGTTTCTTACCCTGATTAAGAAGCTGCTCGTCATCGGGTTCTTTTACGCCGTGCTCATCAACGGTCAGACCTGGATACCGGCCATCGTCAACAGTTTTGCGCAACTGGGTGCAAATGCCGCTGGCGTCAATGTGGCCCAAAATCCCTCGGACATTATGATGCAGGGACTCCAGATCGTCTCTGACCTCTTTACCAAGGTCTCAGCGGTCAACCTGTTGTCTGAGCCAGGCGGGGCGATTACGACGATTCTCGCAGCCTGCATCGTGCTCGCCTCCTACATCATCATCACGCTCCATTACGTTGTCACCAAGCTCGAAGCGATTATCGTCATGTCGGCGGGCTACATCTTCCTTGGCTTCGGTGGTAGTCGGTGGACTGCGCCTTACTTTGAAAGGTACATTTCTCTTGCTATCAGTACGGGCGTCCGTTTGATGCTCATTTACCTGATGCTCGGCGTCTTCACAACGATCTCGAACAACTGGATCGCCACCATGAATGGCTATACGGCCGATCTTCCCATTACCCAGATCTTCCCGACGCTGATGTCGATGCTGCTTTTCGCCTTCGCCTCGTGGATGATTCCGAAGATGGCGGCCTCGATCGCCTCGGGAACGTTGGGGGCCGGCGCGGCGGACCTGGTTGGGATGGGGATGGAGGTCGCCAAAGGTGCCGCTCTCACCGCCGCGACGGTCGCCGTTGTTGCGGCGACTGGGGGCGCGGGAGCCGCCGCGGGCGGTGCTCTCGCGGCAACCGAAACAGCGGGCGCAGCCGCCGAAGGAGCTGGCGCGGCAGGCAGCGCCGGGATGGCTGCTGCCAGTGGTGCGACTGACGCGGCAATGGAAGTGTCGAGCGCTCCGCCGCCGCCGGTTCCTGGTCCGACAGACTCAGGCTCGGCCAGCACACCGCCAGCACCTCCGCCGCCCTCTGCGGCGGAAAGTTCGGCAAGTGCTCCATCTGCACCGTCGGCGCAGACTTCGACTGCCAGGAATCTCCAGACATTGGCCCAACACGCCAACAATATCAACGTCCCGCACGATGGCAGCGGTCATTCGCCGTCGGCACAACTGCGAGTCGAGAGAGAGGAGTAGCTCGTGACAGAAAAAGCAATCGTACAGACGCCGTACATCCGAGCCCGCCAGGAGTGGGACGAACGATTCGGCGACCAAATCAAGAGCCGGAACAACTGGCGATTGGCGGCATTCCTTTCGATGGCGACGGCGCTGGTTTGCGTTACCGGCATGGTTGCCATCGGCTATCGCTCCAACACCGTACCCTACGTCGTCGCCCTCGACGATGTAGGGAGGGCGGTTCCGGTGATTCCGGCGAAGCAGGTCGCAGTCAAGGATGTGCGTCTGCAGGAAGCGGTCGTCGCCCGGTGGGTCACAAATCTGCGGACGGTGATTGCCGACGCCGTAGCTCAGCGGCGGCTGGTCGATGAGGTCTACGCCGAAACAGGCCAGAACTCGCCGGCATCGGCAACTATCACGGAGTTCTATTCCAAAAACTCTCCCTTCGATCTGCTGACGAAAGAGACAGTGGACGCCTCGGTCGAATCCATCGTGCAGCAGTCGCCCAAAACCTATGAAGTGGCCTGGACGGAGGTGTCGCGCGACCTGAACGGCAACCTCATGTCGAGCCACAGATACCGGGCCTTCGTATCCGTGGTGACGCAGGAAGTGACGGACGCAAGGCAGGCACTGGTCAATCCTCTGGGCCTTTACGTCACGAACCTTACCTGGGGCGAAGTGGTTTCGACTGCCACTGACCAGCCAAACAGCAACACGCAAAGCAGCAACGCTCAGAAGCCGAACGGAGGACAGAATCAATGACACGGTTCGTATCTATCGCAGTGGTCCTTGCACTCACGAGCTTGGCGGCTGGAGCGCAGAACGCTACGCCGTTAACGCCTAAGCAGAAGTTGGACCTTTCCGGCTACAACTTCAAGGACGCACAAGCCGCGCTTCAGGCCCAATCGAATCAACCAGCCGCGAAGCAGGAATCGCTCACTCCGATTCCTGCACTCAAGGTACCGCCTATCGTCAGCAGCGTTGCTGCTGGGCAGTCGTCTCAATCGACGGCCCCACCAGAGAAGGGCTCAGCGGTTCCGTTGAATTGGAAACCGCCTCACGCTGACCTGAATGGCTTAAGCATTAGCGCGGCGGAGGTCTCGCGTCTCTGGGAGACCAGTGCGTCGATGCCGACGCAGGGTGAGAACGGCAAGGTCGTTTACATCTACGGCCAGGGGATGCCGGTTCTGGTTTGCGCTCCATTGCGTGTCTGCGCAATCGAGTTGCAATCGGGCGAACACCTTCAGAGCCAGCCGCAGATCGGCGATTCCCGCCGCTGGGAGATTACGCCGGTTCTCTCCGGATCGGGCTTGGATGAGACGCCGGTCCTGATCGTGAAACCCATCGAAGCGGGCCTTGAGACCGATTTGATCGTGCCAACGGACAAGCGCACCTACGTTGTGCGCCTGGTCTCCGATCCAACACGGTTCGTCTCGCGGCTGTCCTTTCAGTATCCCGACGAAGACCGCGCCAAGTGGGTGGCCTTCGAGGCGCGGCAGGATGAGTCCAAGCGCAACGCCGAGACTGTTGCCGAAGAGAGGCGCGAAAAGGACAAGAAAGCTGGGGTCTTGCCGATGGCCGAAAACGCCGTTGATCGGCTCTATCTCGACTACAAGCTATCGGGTGATGAGCATCTCCGCCCGGATCATGTCTTCGACGATGGCCAGCACACCTATCTGATCTATCCGAACGATGGACGCTTCCGCGAGCTGCCGACGTTGCTTTTGGTGGTCAACGGCAAGGCGGAACTGGTCAACTTCCGCGTCGATGGATCGCGCTACATCGTGGACAGGCTCTTCGACAAAGCAATCCTCGTGGTCGGCGTGGGTAAGAAGCAGACCCGCGTGACGATCACGCGCGCGACCCCCTACTCCCAGACCGGAAAGGAAAACTGACGATGATTAAGCCTGACGAAAATCCTAAACCGGTGAATCTCGAAGGTGAGCGCGGAGAGAATCAGGAAGAGCTTCTCGAAGCGGCGCAGACCGAAAAGGTTGTGCGCGGCGTCAACGGTTCGTTGACGCCGAAGGCCCGCAAGCTGCGCCCTTTGGCGGGCATTATCCTGATTGCTCTGGTCGTATTGGCCGCCGCCTATATGCGGCATGGGCTGGCCAACCGTCACAAGAAGACGATCAAGCAGGCCGAAACAGAGAAGGTCGGCGCGGGTCCGGCCACGACCGTTGAAAAGGGTCTCCTATCAGATCAGGCGCGCAGCGGCCTGAATACGGGACAAACCCACGTCCCAGACTCCTCGACGCTTCGTTCATCTATATTGAACGGCGAGACCCCGACTGGCCGGTCGGCTCAGCCGGCGCCACCGAGCAATTCCTCGAAGACAACCTCCATCCCGCCTCTGGAGTACAGGCAGACCTCGGTTTCGACCGCTGCCAACGGCTCATTATCCTTTGCCGAACAGCGGCGGCTGGACGAGTACAACCGGGAACGGGAAGCGATGGAGGCTCCAACTTCCGTCAAGGGAAATCTTTCCGGAAGTACCAAAGAAACCTCCACAGCATCCTCCGATCCCCTGGCCGCAATCCAGTCGGCCCTTCTTAATGCCCGGTCGATGCTGGGAGCTGGGACCGGCGCTTCGCCCCCGTCCACTCTCGCGCAGGCCGGAACTTCCGGAGCGGTCGAGCAGCGGTCAGACTACGAGCGCCAGAACGATCAGGAGCAAAAGACTGTCTTCGGCCAGCAACACTCAAAGCAAGAGACGGAGTACCTGACTGCGTCACGCAAGGCCGCCCAGGGCCAATATGAAGTCAAATCGGGCTGGCTGATTCCGGCCGTTTTGGAGCAACAGCTTAACTCCGACCTGCCCGGAATGATCCGGGGGCTGGTTCGTGAAAATGTGTATGATTCCTCTACTGGGAGGTACATTCTAATACCTTCCGGGAGTACACTGATAGGGGTTTACAACTCCCACGTTGGTTACGGACAAAGCGCCTTGCAGGCCGTCTGGCGACGGATCGTCTTCCCGGATGGCTCCAGCCTTGCTCTTGGCGGATTTGAAGGGGACGACAGCGCTGGCGCGGCGGGACTCCG
>Ga0302279_10004397_pt1 | contig 16708 bp, 13 predicted proteins | sample III_Bog_N3_3_FD_194541 | JGI IMG/M metagenome (GOLD analysis project Ga0302279, IMG submission 194541) | Peat permafrost microbial communities from Stordalen Mire near Abisko, Sweden - III_Bog_N3_3 | ecosystem: Environmental > Terrestrial > Soil > Wetlands > Peat | place: Sweden: Abisko...
TCGTGGGCGTGTAGGTGTAGCTGCCATCGGCATGGATGGTGACGCTGCCGTGGGCGGTCGGCGTGGTGCCGGCGGTGAAGGTGTTGGGGTCGCCCGCCACCTGCGTCACGTCGCCGCCCAGGTTGCCGCTGACAGTGCCGTTCTCCGCCGCCACGTTGGCGTCCGCCTGCGCGCTGACCGCTTGCGCGGCGACCGCCAGCGTCACCGTCGCAGTGGAGGTCTGGCCACTGGCGTCGGTGATCGTGTAGGTGAAGCTGTCCGTGCCCGAATAGCCCGGCGCCGGCGTGTAGGTGTAGGTGCCGTCGGCGTTGACGGCGACGGTGCCGTGCGTCGGCTGGCCGGCGACCGCCCAGGTGTTGGCCTCGCCGGCGACCGGCGTGTCGTTGCCGGCCAGCGAGCCGCTGACCGGGGCGTTCTCGCTGACGGCCACGCTATCGGCGACGGCGGCGGGCACGCCCGCGGCGACATTGAGCGTGACGGTGGCCGTGGAGGTCTGGCCAGCGGTGTCGGTGATCGTGTACGTGAACGAATCCGTGCCGTGGTAGCCGGTCGCGGGCGTATACGCGAACGTGCCGTCGGGGTTGACCGTCACGCTGCCGTGCGCCGGGTTGCCGGACAGCGTCCAGGTGTTGGTCTCGCCGGCGACGGGCGTGTCGTTGCTGGCCAGGTTGCCGCTGAAAGCCGTGTTCTCGGTGCCGGAGAAGGTGTCCGCGACGGCGTTGGGCGAATGGTCGGCGACCGTGCCGACGTTGACGGTCACGGTCGACGTCGACGTGGCGCCAGAGGCGTTGTCTTCGGTGTACGTGAACGTCAGGGAGCCGCTGAAATTGTGGTTGGGCGTGAACGTGAGCGTGCCGTCCGCGTTCATCGTGACCGTGCCTTGCGGCAGGGTCACCGGCGCATTGGGATCGATGGCGTGGCCGGCGACGGCGACGATGCTGATCGGCGTGGTCGAGGTGTCGTTGCCGCGCGGATCGAACGAGACCGGCGTGTTGGCGACGGTGGCTTCGGTGTCGGGGTGGGCGTCCGGCGGCGTGGGCTGCTGCTCCAGGGTCGCCAGCGGCTGGGCCGGCGCGGCCGGTGCGGCGGCGGCAGGGGCGAAGTCCAGCGACGCAGGCGTCACCGATTCGCTGTCGCGACCCACGCGCAGGCCTTCCTCGAGGCTGCCGGCGGCGCCGCCGGAATTGGGGCCGGCGGCCGGGACGGCATCGGGGTCGCCGTTGCCCACCTGCGAGATGATGCGTTCGACGTCGTCGCTGGCGGTGGGTGCGGCGGCCAGCTGCGTGGGATGCGCCTCGATCTGGACGATGCCGTCCTGTGCGGTCAGGACGACCTCGCCCTTCTTGATGACGTCGCCCACGTGCAGTGGCTTGACTTCGCCGTCGAGCAGCCGGATGTGCGCGTCGCCCCAGACCCCTACCACCTTGCCGGTCAGCTGTCGCACCGGCACGTAGCCCTGCGCGATCAGGTGCTGTTCCCCGTGACGCCCGGCCGCATGCTGCAGTCCACCGATGCCGGACTTGGCGTCGTGGCCGGCGACGGCGTCTTGGAAATGGGGATTCAGCGGGGAGGACGACGACATTCCTGGATACTCCAAATGATGCGGTCACGAAAACCGGCTCAACGTCGTATTCGGCCTTGCAGAGATTTTTCTGAGGCCTTTTTTCCGACGCACCCCGAAGGGGCGGCTTCTGTAACAGTTGGAGCAATTATCCGGGGAACGTCAAATTCTTATAAGTCACGTTTGGGTCGATTTCCGTGATGGCGATCACAGGCTGCTGTCGGGAGGCCTCGTTAGCGCGAAGCGCGCGAAAGCGTCAAGATGTTACAAGATTGGAGCGCAGATTCGACGGCGCGCGCGCTGCCAACTAGTTGGCAATATCTCAACGCTCGCGCAACGCGTAAGACTTGACTTTGAGGACGGGTTTGAGCAGATACGAAAGAACCGTTTTCTGGCCCGTGAGGATATCCACCTCGGCCGTCATGCCCGGGATGATGGGCAGCTTCTCGTTGAAGCTTGCCAGGTGCGTGCGCACGCGCACCACGTAGTAGGCGTTGCCCTTTTCGTCGATGACGGTGTCGGGGCTGATGTTCTCGACGTCGGCGTCCAGGCCGCCGTAGATCGAGAAGTCATAGGCGGTGAACTTGACGTTCGCCTTCTGGCCAGGGTGGATGAACGCGATGTCGCGCGGCTGCACGCGGGCGTCCAGCACCAGCGAGTCGTCCAACGGCACGATCTCGACGATGTCCTTGCCCGGTTGCACGACGCCGCCCACGGTGTTGGCCAGCAGCCGCTGGATGCGACCGCGCACCGGCGACTTCACCTGCGCCTTGTCGACCTTGTCGGCCAGCCCGGCCTGGCCCTGGTTCAACGCGTTGAGCTTGCCCAGCGCCTCGGCCAGGTCGCGTCCGGCCTCGTTGCGGAAGGCCAGCTCGGTCTCCTGGATCTTGCGCGTCGATTCCTGGATCGACGCCTGCACGCGGCCGATCTGCGCCGCGGCCTGGTCGACATCGCCCTTGTTCTTGGTGGTGTCGCGCTCCAGGCGCAGGATGTCCACTTCGGATACCGCGCCCGTGGCCAGCAGCGGCCGGGTCTGGTTCAGCTCCTGCGTGGAGAGGTCGAACGCGTGCTGGGCGGCGACGCGCTTGGCCTGCACCTCGGCCAGTTCCTGCTCGTGCTGCGACAACTGCTGACGCACGATGGACACCTGCGTCTGCAGCTCGGTCACGCGCGAATCGTAGAGCTTGCGTTCGCCGTCGACGATGGCGCGTTCGGTGTCGTTGGCTGGCGCAGGCGGCAGGAAGCTGGTGCCTTGCGCGAGCGCGCGCAGGCGGGCGACGCGGGCCTCGAGGGCGATGCCCTGGGCGGCCGAGTCGGCCACCGCAGAATTGGCACGCGTGGGATCGACCGTCAGCAGCAACTGGCCGGCCTCGACCTTGTCGCCCTCGTGCACCAGGATCTGCTCGACGACGCCGCCGTCGAGCGACTGCAGCACCTGCAGCTGTCTCGACGGCACCACGCGGCCGTCGCCCTTGGTGACCTCGTCGACGCGGGCGAAGGCCGCCCACACGAGCAGCGCGACGATGATGCCGCAGGCGGTGCGGGCGATCTTGCGCGCACGCATCGTTTGCTGGCGCGACATCACCTCGATGGCATCGCGCTCGAAGACGTCCATGCCGGGAATCTCGCCGTCCTTCAGCGGCGCGCCGGCCAGCCAGGTGGCGAAATCGGCGCGCAGCTTGCGCAGCCGCTCGCGCCACGGCGGCGGGGGCGGCGCCGCGATGTGCACCGCCTTGCCGTCGATCATCAGCGGCGGCTGGACCAGATCGTCGTGTTCTCCGCTCAATTGGAAACCTCCGGCCTGCGGTCTGCGGTGCGAGCTCCCTTCGGAGCGGCCGTGTGGTCGCTCATGCCGCCCTCGCGATCCGGCCGCTCTGCAGCGCTTCCATGATGCGGTCGCGCGGGCCGTCGGCCACCACCTTGCCGCCGTCGATCACGATGACACGATCCACCATCGAGAGCAGCGACGTGCGGTGCGTCACCAGCACCACGGTCTTGCTGCGGGCAAAGTCCATCAGCCGCTGGGTGATGGCGGCCTCGGACGAATAGTCCATCGCGCTGGTGGGCTCGTCCAGCAGCAGCATCGGCGCGTTGTGCAGCACGGCGCGCGCGATGCCCACGCTCTGGCGCTGGCCGCCCGACAGCGACTCGCCGCGCTCGCCCACGTTCATGTCGAAGCCGTGCGGATGGCGGTTGACGGTGTCGATCAGCCCGGCCACGCCGGCCGCGGCGACGACCGCGCCGTCCTCGGCGTAGGGCATGCCGAACGCGATGTTGTCGCGCAGGCTGCCGTAGAACAGCAGCACGTCCTGCGACACGTAGCCCATGTTGCGGCGCAGGTCGGCCGGATCGACCTGGCGCAGGTCGATGCCGTCCACCAGCACGGCGCCGCCGGTGGGTTGGTACAGGCCCATCGCCAGGCGCTGGATGGTGGACTTGCCCGAGCCGACGCGACCGATCAGCGCCACCTTCTCGCCCGGCTTGATCTTGAAGCTCACGCCGTCGAGCGCATGCTCCTTGCGGTTAGGGTAGTGGAAGGCGACGTTGCGGAACTCGATCGCACCCTCCAGGTCGCGCCGCTCGACGAAGGTGGCGTCCTTCGGCCGCTCCACGTCGGTGGCCATGATGCGCTCCAGGCCGGCGAGCGCGGTGCGCGCGCCCTGGTACTGCATCAGCAGGCCGACGATCTGGCCGGCCGGCGCCATCGCGCGGGCCGCCAGCATGTTGACGGCGATCAGCGCGCCCATGGTGAGCGTCTTCTCGCCGATCAGGTAGACGCCCACGATCACCAGGGTCACGGTCAGCAACTGCGACATCGTCGAGGTGACGTAGATGGAGCTCGACGACAGGCTGCGCATCTTCACGTTGGTGGCCGCCAGGTGCACGGCGGTGCGTTCCCAGCGCGCCTGGATGAGGCTTTCGGCCCCCTGCGTCTTGATGGTCTCGATGCCGGCCAGCGCCTCCACCAGCGTGGAATTGCGCACCGCGCTCGCGCGATACGTGGTCTCGGCCAGCGCATGCAGCTTCTTCTGCACGAACCACGCGTACGTCAGCACGGCGCCGATGCAGGCCACCACCGGGATCAGCAGCCAGGGCGAGATCCACGCGATCACCAGCAGGAACAGGATGGCGAACGGCAGGTCGATCAGCGCGGTGACGGTGGTGGAGGTGATCACGTCGCGCACCTGCTCGAAGCCGCGCAGGTTCTGCGAGAACGATCCCACCGATTCCGGTCGTTTCTCCAGCCGCATGCCCAGCACGCGCTCCATCAGCGTGGCAGAGATCTGCACGTCGATGCGCGCGCTGGCCTCGTCGACGAAACGACTGCGCAGCTTGCGCATGAGCAGGTCGGCGCCCAGGATCAGCAGCACGCCGATGGACAGTGCCCACAGCGTCTCGATGGCGGCGTTGGGCACCACGCGGTCGTAGACGTTCATCGAGAACATCGGGAAGGCGAGCGCGAACACGTTGATCAGCGCCGCCGCCCACAGGATGTCCTTGTAGACGAAGCGCTGGGCCAGCAGCGTGCTCCAGAACCAGTGGCCCTCGATGGGTTCGGACGTCTGCTCGGTGCGCTTGTCGAAGCGGAAGTGCGGCCGCACGTAGAGCACCAGGCCGGTGTGGCGTCCGGCGAGCTCGGCGTCGTCCAGCAGCACCGTGCCCTGTCCGGACTCGGGCAGCAGCACGCGGTTGCGATCCTGCTCTCGGCCCAGCAGCACGCAGGCCTTGTCGTCCTTGAGCAGCAGGACGACGGGCAGCGTGGCCGCGTCGATGTCGGCGATGGCCACGCGCTGCAGCTTGGTAGCCATGCCGGCGCGGGCAGCGGCGCGCTCGGCCAGGTTCAAGGTCAGCAGGCCATTGACCAGCGGCAGGCCCGCCGACAGCGATGCGCGCGTGGCATGCTGGCCGTGAAGGCGGCAGATCTCGAGCAGGCAGTCGAGCAGCGGGTCCGGATGGACCAGGTCCTGGCGCACCGCGCTGCCCGACACCGAGGCAGGCGCCGAGGCCACTGGCGCGGGCGCCGGGCCTGCGGCGGGCGCTTGCGCGGGTGGGACTGCGGAAGAGGGAACGCTCATCGGGTGTTCATGTCGTTGCGGACGCTCACCGAGGGCGCCTCGTCATGCGATATCGGCGCAATGCACTGAAAATTGACCCTGGCGCCGGTCGGCGAAGAAATGCTCCAGCGTGACGCGGACCGTCTTGAACGCCAGCTCGTTCCACGGGATCTCGGCTTCGTCGAACAGCCGCGCCTCGATGGTCTCGGGCCCGGGATCCAGCGCGGCGCTGGTCATCTCGGCGCGGTAGTACAGGTGCAGCTGGCCGACGTGCGGCACGTTGAGCAGCGTCAGCAGCGGGCCCAGCACGATCTTGGCGCCCGACTCCTCCACCGTCTCGCGCACGGCGCCTTGCTCGGTGGTCTCGTTCAGTTCCATGAAACCGGCCGGCAGCGTCCAGAATCCCTTGCGCGGCTCGATGTTGCGAAGGCAAAGCAGCACCTTGCCGTCGAACACCGGCACGGTGCCGACCACGTTGAGCGGGTTCTCGTAATGGATCGTGCCGCAGGCCGTGCAGATGGCGCGCTCGCGATTGTCGTCGGGCGGCTCGCGGTACGCGGTCGGCGCGCCGCAGGCACGGCAATGGCGGATCGAACGAGGGCTGAACATGGTCGCGCTTCTTCGGATTCGGGTCAGTGTAGCCGCGCCGACCCTGCAAGGTGTCGATGTCGCCCCTGCGTGGCATCATCCCTGGCTGGCCGACGCCCGGGTCGGCTGCTTGCCTTGCGAAAGCCTGCCATGACCGACGTCATCACCGTTCCCGTCGTCCCGCGCGTGCACGTGCATGGCGGCGGCGAGTTCCCCGTGCACCGCATCTACTGCGTCGGCCGAAACTACGCCGAGCATGCCGCCGAGATGGGCCACGACGCGCGCGAATCGCCGTTCTTCTTCATGAAGCCGGCCGACGCGGTGCTGCCGGTGCGCGCAGGCGAGACCGGCGCGATGGACTATCCGAGCCTGACCAGCGACCTGCACCACGAGGTCGAGCTGGTGGTGGCCATCGGCGACGCCGCCGCCGGCAACGGCCGCGACGTGGCCGAGGAGGACGCGCCGCGCCTGATCTTCGGCTACGCCGTCGGCCTGGACATGACGCGGCGCGACCTGCAGGCCGTCGCCAAGAAGGCCGGCCGGCCGTGGTCCATCGCCAAGGGCTTCGACCAGTCGGCGCCGATCGGCGAAATCCATCGCATCGAGGAGACGGGCGAGCTGGCCGTCGGCGCCATCGCGCTGGACGTCGACGGCACCTCGCGCCAGCGCGGCGACCTGTCCGACCTGATCTGGAACGTGCGCGAGACGATCGCCTGGCTCAGCCGCGCCTGGACGCTCAAGCCCGGCGACCTGATCTTCACCGGCACGCCGGCCGGCGTCGCCGCGGTCGGGCGCGGGCAGACGCTCGCCGGCCGCATCGCAGGCCTGAGCGACCTGGTCGTCACGTTGCGCTGAACGGCCATGGAGCTCTACAACTACTACCGCTCGTCGGCCAGCTGGCGCGTGCGCATCGCGCTGGCGCTCAAGGGACTGGACTACGACTACCTGCCGATCCACCTGGTCAAGGCGGAACAGCATGAAGCCGGCTTCGAACAACTGTCGGGCACCGGCCTCGTTCCATTGCTCGTGCTCGACGACGGCCAGCGCCTGCACCAGTCGATGGCCATCATCGAGTACCTCGACGATACAGTCCCCGAGCCGCCGCTGCTGCCGCGTGACGCGCTCGGCCGCGCCCGCGTGCGCGCGCTGGCGCAGGACATCGCCTGCGAGATCCATCCGCTGAACAACACGCGCGTGCTGGCCTACCTCACCGACACGCTTGGGGTTAGCGACGCCGCCAAGAGCGCGTGGATCCGGCGCTGGATCGAAGGCGGCCTGGAGGTGGTCGAGCGCCAGCTCGCAGCGCAGCCATCGACGTTCTGCCACGGCCAGACGCCCGGCCTGGCCGATTGCGCGCTGGTGCCGCAGGTGTTCAACGCGCAGCGCTTCAAATGCGCGCTCGACCACGTTCCCAACGTCATGCGCGTGCACGCCGCGTGCATGGCCCACCAGGCGTTCTCGAGCACCCAACCGTCGGCTTGTCCCGACGCGGAATGACATGCCTCTGGAGATCGTCGAACCGCTGCCGCTCGATGCGTTCTTCAAGCCGTCGAGCTGGCCGCAAGGCGCCGGCGCATTGATGACCACGCGCGTCGGCGGCGTCAGCGCGGCGCCCTGCGACTCGTTGAACCTGAAGGCGCAGACGGCCGATCCGCTGGATCAGATCGCCGTCGCCGAGAACCGGCGGCGCTTTGCCGCCACGCTGGGCGCGACGCCGGTGTTCCTGGACCAGGTGCACGGCACGCGCGTCGTGCGGCTGACCGCCGCGCACACCAGCCCGGACGCACCCACCGAGCGCGCCGACGCCAGCATCAGCACCGTGCCGGGCATCGCCTGCACGGTGCTGGTGGCCGACTGCCTGCCGGTGCTGTTTGCCACGCGCGACGGCCGCGCGGTGGGCGCCGCGCACGCGGGCTGGCGCGGCCTGGCGGGGGGCGTGCTCGAGGCCACCGTGGACGCGATCCGCGGCGCGGTGCCGGCGGCCGCTGGCGACATCGTCGCGTGGCTGGGGGCGTCCATCGGCCCGAGCAAGTTCGAGGTCGGCGCCGACGTGCTGGCCGCGTTCCACGAGGCCGAGTCGCGCCACTTCGCGCCGGCGCCCGCACGCGACGGCGTGCCCAAATGGCTGGCCGACCTGCCCGCGCTGGCCGAGGGCCGGTTGCGCCGGCTGGGCTTGATCGAGGTCGGCGGCTGCGGCCTGTGCACCGTCAGCGACGCGTCACGCTTCTTCTCGTACCGGCGCGACCACCTCACCGGCCGCCTGGCCGCCGCGGCCTGGATCGACGTCGCCTGAGGGCACGCCGGCCTTGGCCTGCCGGCGCGCGCGGGCGCGCAGCCGCGCACCGCCGACGTACAGCACGATGGCCAGCGGCAGCACACCGTACAGCAGCAGCGTGACGAGCGCGCCCAGCACCGAACCGCCGGGCTCCAGCGCCTCGGCCAGTGCCATCATCAACACCACGTAGGTCCAACCGATCGCGACGATCAGCACGGCCGGGCTTCCTGGAAAGAGGTCATCATTGCCATTGCCTGTAAGCAAATCTGCGCCATGGTAGTTTGTAGTAATCCTAGGGTAAGCTCGGGTAGCTGAAACGAAAGTGAAGACCACGCCTGAACCGAATGGCGGACGTTCCTGTCGGACGTCGCCGATTGCTGGGGCCCGAAGCGTGGCCAAGGAGATTTTTGAAGATGGCCCGCCAACCCGCCGCAACGACGGCGACAAAGACAGCCGACAAAACGGCTGCCCGCCCCGCACGCAAGCGCGCTCCGCGCGCCGCGCCGGCGACCGCCCCGTCGGACAAGGCGGCCGCCGCCGCCGCAGAGCACGCCACCACGGCGGCACATCCTCACGGGCCCGACGCCTTCGGCGCCGCGATCGGCGGCTTCCTCAATTCGCTCGGGACGCTTCAGTTGCCGCGCGAGAAGCTCTCGCAGCTTCAGGAGCAATACGTCAGCCAGGCGACGGCGTTGTGGAACGAGGCGGTCGACCGCATCCCCGTCGGCTCGGCCGAAGCGGCGCTCGCCGCCGCGCCCAAGCCCATCGGTGATCGCCGCTTCGCGGCCGCGGACTGGCTCAAGAACCCGGCCTCGGCCTTTACCGCGCAGCTGTACCTGCTTAACGCGCGCACGCTGGCGCAGATGGCCGAAGGCCTGCAGGGCGACGAGAAGACCAAGGCGCGCGTGCGTTTCGCGGTGCAGCAGTTCGTCGACGCCGCGAGCCCGTCCAACTACCTCGCGCTCAACCCCGAGGCGCAGCGCAAGGCCATCGAGACGCAGGGCGAGAGCCTCACGCAAGGCCTGCAGCACCTGTGGAGCGACGTGCAGCAGGGCCATTTGTCGCAGACCGACGAGTCGGTGTTCGAGGTCGGCCGCAACGTGGCCACCACCGAGGGCGCGGTGGTGTTCGAGAACGACTACCTGCAGCTGATCGAGTACAAGCCGCTCACGCCCAAGGTGCATGCGCGGCCGATGCTGTTCGTGCCGCCGTGCATCAACAAGTACTACATCCTGGACCTGCAGCCCGAGAACTCGCTGATACGCCATACCGTGTCCGAAGGCCACCGCACCTTCGTGATCAGCTGGCGCAATCCCGACGAGTCCATGCAAGGCAAGACCTGGGACGACTACATCGAGAACGCCGTGATCCGCGCGATCGAGGTGGTGCAGGAGATCGCCGGCGCCAGGACGATCAACACGCTGGGCTTCTGCGTCGGCGGCACGCTGCTGGCCACCGCGCTGGGCGTGCTCGCGGCGCGCGGGGAGCACCCCGCCGAAAGCGTCACGCTGCTGACGACCTTCCTCGATTTCTCCAACACCGGCATCCTCGACATCTTCGTCGACGAGGCCTCGGTGCAGATGCGCGAGATGACCCTGGGTGCCGACGCGCCCAACGGTCCGAAGCTCCTCAAGGGCGGCGAGCTGGCCAGCACCTTCAGCTTCCTGCGGCCCAACGACCTGGTGTGGAACTACGTCGTCGGCAACTATCTCAAGGGCGAGAAGCCGGCCGCGTTCGACCTGCTGTACTGGAACAGCGACGCCACCAACATGCCCGGCCCGATGTACTGCTGGTACCTGCGCAACACCTACCTGGACAACGCGTTGCGCGAACCGGGCGCGCTGACGGTGTGCGGCCAGGCGCTGGACTTGTCCAAGATCAAGGCCCCGGCCTTCATCTACGGCTCGCGCGAGGACCACATCGTGCCGTGGAAGGGCGCGTGGGAATCCATGAAGATCCTCGGCGGCAAGAACCGCTTCGTGCTGGGCGCGTCCGGCCACATCGCCGGCGTCATCAATCCGCCCAGGTCGAACAAGCGCAGCCACTGGACCAACGACAAGCCCGCCGTCTCGGCCGACGCGTGGCTGGCCGGCGCGACCGAGCATCCAGGCAGCTGGTGGACCGGCTGGTCGCAGTGGCTGGCCGGCTTCGGTGGCGCCGAGGTGGCCGCGCCGCGCGGCGCCGGTGGCCGCGGCCACAAGGTCATCGAGCCCGCACCGGGCCGCTACGTCCAGCAGAAAGCCTGACGGATCCGACGATCGGACTGTCGACCCATACCTCACCCCGTATCATTCCCGCAGGAGAACCTTCATGACCACAGACATCGTTATCGTCGCCGCCGCCCGTACCGCCGTCGGCAAGTTCGGCGGCTCGCTCGCCAAGATTCCCGCGTCGGAACTCGGCGCCACGGTGCTCAAGGCCTTGCTGGAACGCTCGCAGCTGACCGGCGAGCAGATCAGCGAAGTCATCCTCGGCCAGGTGCTGCAGGCCGGCACCGGCCAGAACCCGGCACGCCAGGCCGTCATCAAGGGCGGACTGGGCCACGGCGTGCCGGCCATGACCATCAACAAGGTCTGCGGCTCGGGCCTGAAGGCCGTGATGCTGGCGGCCCAGGCGATCCGCGACGGCGACGCCGACATCGTCATCGCCGGCGGCCAGGAAAGCATGAGCCTGTCGCCCCACGTGCTGCCCAATTCGCGCGACGGCCAGCGCATGGGCGACTGGAAGCTGGTCGACACCATGATCAATGACGGCCTGTGGGACGTCTACAACCAGTACCACATGGGCATCACTGCCGAGAACGTCGCCAAGAAGTACGGCATCTCGCGCGAGCAGCAGGACGCGCTGGCGTTCGCGTCGCAGTCCAAGGCCGCAGCCGCGCAGGACGCGGGCTACTTCAAGGACGAGATCGTGCCGGTGGCGATCCCGCAGAAGAAGGGCGATCCGATCCTGTTCTCCGCCGACGAATTCATCAACCGCAAGTCCACGCCCGAGGCGCTGGCCGGCCTGCGGCCCGCGTTCGACAAGGCCGGCTCGGTGACGGCCGGCAATGCGTCCGGCCTGAACGACGGCGCCGCCGGCGTGGTGGTGATGTCGGCCGCCAGGGCCGACGCGCTCGGACTCAAGCCGCTGGGCCGCATCGCGTCGTACGCCAGCGCCGGCCTCGATCCGGCCTACATGGGCATGGGGCCGGTCCCCGCCGCGCGCAAGGCGCTCGAGCGCGCCGGCTGGAAGCCCGCCGACCTCGACCTGCTCGAGATCAATGAAGCCTTCGCGGCCCAGGCCTGCGCCGTCCACCAGGAAATGGGCTGGGACACCAGCAAGGTCAACGTCAACGGCGGCGCGATCGCCATCGGGCACCCGATCGGTGCATCCGGCGCGCGCATCCTGGTCACGCTGCTGCACGAGATGCAGCGCCGCGATGCCAAGCGCGGCATCGCCTCGCTGTGCATCGGCGGTGGCATGGGCGTTGCATTGACGATCGAGCGTCCTTGAAATGCACCTTCGCCACGCGGGTAGGCCCGGAGTGGCGCTGCGCCTGCAAAGCGCGATAGTGAAGTGCCCTACCGGCACCTAAATATTCAGACAGGAGACATGACATGAGCCAGAAAATTGCGTACGTGACCGGGGGCATGGGCGGCATCGGCACCTGCATCTGCCACCGACTCCACCGCGACGGCTTCAAGGTGATCGCCGGCTGCGGCCCGAGCCGCGACCACGCCAAGTGGCTCGCCGAGCAGAAGGCGCTCGGCTACACGTTCCACGCGTCCGTGGGCAACGTGGCCGACTGGGATTCCACCGTCGAGGCGTTCCGCCACGCCAAGGAAGAGCACGGGCCGATCGACGTGCTGGTCAACAACGCCGGCATCACGCGCGACCGCATGTTCCTGAAGATGTCGCGCGACGACTGGGACGCGGTCATCAACACCAACCTGACGTCGATGTTCAACGTCACCAAGCAGGTGGTGGCCGACATGGTCGAGCGCGGCTGGGGCCGCATCATCCAGATCTCCTCGGTCAACGGCGCCAAGGGCCAGGCCGGCCAGACCAACTACTCGGCGGCCAAGGCCGGCATGCACGGCTTCTCGATGGCGTTGGCGCTCGAGATGGCCAGCAAGGGGGTCACCGTCAACACGGTCAGCCCGGGCTACATCGGCACCGACATGGTCAAGGCGATCAAGCCCGAGGTGCTCGAGAAGATCGTCGGCACGATCCCGGTCAAGCGCCTGGGCACGCCTGACGAGATCGGCTCGATCGTCGGCTGGCTGGCCGGCGAGGAGTCGGGTTTCACGACCGGCGCGGAGTTCGCGGTCAACGGCGGCCTGCACATGGGCTGAAGCCGCGGGCGCGCGAGCGCTTGCAACAGGGCTCCGGCGGCGCAGGCTTCCGGGGCTTTTTTCATGGCCGGCGACCATCGTTTGCCGGGACTGCGCATGAACCTGAAATTTGTCGCGGCGGCGGTGGTCGCCGTCGGGCTGGCCATCGCGGGCTGGTTCTTTCGAGGCACGGCGCCGGTGGTCAGTGTCGAGCGCGCGGTCGGCCTGCCGATGCCAGGCGCGACGCCTCAGGCAGCGGGCGTGCGCAAGTGCGTCGGCGCCGGCACGACCTCCTACGTCGACGGCCCGTGCCCGGCCGGCAGCCGCGAGGTCGCGGCCAACGGCGGCACGATGACCGTCACGGCGTTTCCCAAGCCTTCATCGCGACCGTCGGCGCTGGCCTCCGGCGTGTTCGGCGGCCCCATCGTCACGACCATGGATCCCGACGAACGGGATCGCCTGCGCGACAGGGCGATCGACGACGCGGCGAATCGCCGGTGATCGGGCTGCGCGACTTCCAGCTGGGCGACGAGCCCGCATTGCACGCGGTGTTCGCGTCGGCCATCCACGAAACGGCCCGCCGCGACTACTCGCAGCGCCAGGTCGACACCTGGGCGCCGCGCGACCACGACGTCGATGCGTGGGCGGCGCGCATGCAGGGCATCGCCCCGTTCGTCGCGCTGGTCGACGGCCGGATCGTCGGTTATGCCGACCTGCAGGCCGGCGGCTACATCGACCATTTCTACGTCGCGGCCGAAGCGGGCGGACAGGGCGTGGGCGCTGCGCTGATGCAACGCATCCTGGCCCGCGCCGAGGAACTGGGGCTGCGCGAGCTGACCTCGCACGTGAGCATCACGGCGCAGCCGTTCTTCGCCGGCTTCGGCTTCGAGGTGGTCGAGCACCGGACGTTCGACATGCGCGGCGTGCAGATGCGCAATGCCCCGATGCGCAAGATCCTGCGCTGACGACGCTTCAGGTCGTCGAGATCGCGTCCAGCAGTTCCGTCTCCACCTGGATCTGCAGCCGGTTGTTCTGCAGCGCGGCGCCGTCGACGAGGAAGGTGTCTTCCACGCGTTCGCCCAGCGTCGATACCTTGGCCAGCTGCAGGTTGATCTGGTGCTGCGCCAGCACGCGGGCCACGGCGTAGAGCAGGCCGGAGCGGTCGCTGGCGCTGATCGACAGCAGCCAGCGCTGCGCGCGCTCGTCGGGGCGCAGCGAGACGCGCGGCACGACCGGGAACGACTTGACGCGGCGTGACACGCGGCTGGCGCGCGGCGTCGGCAGCGCGCCGGTGGACGCGGTGGCCAGCGCGGCTTGGTGCTCGACCATCGGAATCAGGTCGCGGTAGCCGGCCGCGCCATCGCCTTCGTAGGCCGGGTTGACGACCTGGAAGGTATCGAGCGCGTAACCCGCGTTGGTGGTGTGGATCTTGGCGTCCTGGATCGAAAAGCCTGCGCCGTCGAAGTAGCCGCAGATGCGCGCGAACAGGTCGGAGCGGTCGGGCGAATAGAGCAGCACCTGCAGGCCTTCGCCCAGCGGCGACGGGCGGGCGCGCACGACGGGAACGTCGGTGGCGATGTGGCGCCACAGCGAGCGCGCGTGCCAGGCCAGCTCGTTCGCGTCATGCCGCGCGAAGTAGCCCAGGTCCAGCGTCTTCCACAGCGGCACCTCGGTTCCGGGCAGCGCGGAGTGCAGCGCGAGCACCTGGCGCGCCTCCTTCTTGCGCGCCTCGATCTCGGCGTCCAGCGCGAGCACCTCGCCGCCGAGCTTGCGCAGCGTCAGGCGATAGAGGTCCTCCAGCAGCTTGCCCTTCCACGCGTTCCAGACCTTGGGGCTGGTGCCGCGGATGTCGGCCACGGTCAGCAGGTACAGCGCGGTCAGGCGGCGCGGGTTGCCGACCTGGGTGGCGAAATCGGCGATCACGCTTGCGTCGGACAGGTCCTCCTTCTGCGCGACGTGGCTCATCGTGAGGTGGTGGCGCACGAGGAACTCGACGAAGTCGGCGTCGTCCTTCTCGATGCCGTGATCCCGGCAGAAGCGGCGCACTTCGCCGCCGCCCAGCTCGGAGTGGTCGCCGCCGCGGCCCTTGGCGACGTCGTGGAACAGCGCGGCCAGGTACAGCAGCCACGGCTTGTCGAAGTTCGCCGCGATCGCGGTGCACTTCGGATACTCGTGCGCGTGTTCGGGGATGAAGAAGCGGCGCACGTTGCGCAGCACCATCAGGATGTGCTGGTCAACCGTGTAGACGTGGAACAGGTCGTGCTGCATGCGGCCGACGATGCGCCGGAACACCCACAGGTAGCGGCCCAGCACCGAGGTCTGGTTCATCAACCGGAACGCATGTGTCTGGCGTCCCGGCGCCTGCAGGATGGCCAGGAAGCGCGCGCGGTTGACGGGATCCTTGCGGAACTCGCCGTTCATCTGGTTGCGCACGTTGTACAGCGCGCGCATGGTGCGCGCCGACAGCCCGCGCAGCTGCTGCGTGGTCTGATACAGGTGGAAGGTCTCGAGGATCGCGTGCGGCTCGCGCTTGTACAGGTCGTCCGAGGCGATCTCCAGCATGCCGCCGCGGTCCAGGAAGCGCTCGTTGAGCGGCTCCATCGGCAAATCCTCGGAGCCGTTGATGCGTTCCTCGAGGTTGAGCAGCAGCACCTCGTTGAGCTGGGTCACCGCCTTGGCGGCCCAGTAGTAGCGCTGCATCAGCATCTCGGACGCGCGCATCGTGGTGTTGCCGTGGTAGCCGAACGACTCGGCCACGGCGGTCTGCAGGTCGAACACGAGCCGATCTTCGCGCCGGCCGGCGACCAGGTGCAGGCGGGCGCGGATCAGCTTGAGCGTGCCCTCGTGGCGCTGCAGCTGCTTGACCTCGAACGGGGTCAGCAGCCCGTGCGTGGCCATCTCGCCCCAGCTGCGGCCCAGGCCGGCGGCGCGCGCGATCCAGGTCAGCACCTGCAGGTCGCGCAGGCCGCCCGGGCTTTCCTTGCTGTTGGGCTCGAGCGAGTAGGGCGTGTCCTCGTACTTGACCTGGCGCTGGCGCATCTCGAAGGTCTTGGCGTGCAGGAACGCGCGCGCGTCCATCGCCTCGGTGTTGACGCGCCGGAACATGTTGAACATGCGGCGCGAACCGGTCAGCAGGCGGCTCTCGAGCAGCGCAGTCTGCACGGTGACGTCGGCGCGCGCCTCCAGCAGGCATTCGTCGATCGTGCGCACGGACGAGCCGATCTCCAGGCCGATGTCCCAGCACGCGGTGATGAAGCCCTCGAGCGTGGCGCGCAACGCATTGGCGTCGTCCTGGCCCGCGCTTTTCTGGTCGTTCGGCAGCAGCACCAGCACGTCGACGTCGGAGTACGGGAACAGCTCGCCGCGGCCGTAGCCGCCGACGGCCAGCAGCGCCGCGCTGGCCGGCATGCCGGCATGCGCCCACAGGTCCGCCAGCGTCTGGTCGACGTGCTTGGCGAGCGCGCGCAGCAACGCCGACGCCGCGGGCGCGGTGGCGCGCGACTCGCGGAAGTGGTTCAGCAGCGCAGCCTTGCCCGAGCGAAAGCGCTCGCGCAATTCCGCGACGGACGCGCGTGGCGCCGGGGCGCCGACGTTGGGGAGGGCCGACACGGACGCCGTCAGGCCGTCGCGGCGCTGGCGGGCGCGTCGCTGAGCAGGCGGTTCAGCACGGGATTCTTCACGAACGCCGGCACGGCCGGGCTGCCGGCCGAGACGGTCAGCACTTCGTAGCCGGTCTCGGTGACGACGATCGTGTGCTCCCATTGCGCCGACAGCGAACGATCCTTGGTGACGATGGTCCAGCCGTCGCCGAATTCCTTGATGTCGCGCTTGCCGGCGTTGATCATCGGCTCGATCGTGAAGATCATGCCCGGCACCAGTTCCTCGAGCGTGCCCGGGCGGCCGTAATGCAGCA
>Ga0302279_10004398_pt1 | contig 16696 bp, 19 predicted proteins | sample III_Bog_N3_3_FD_194541 | JGI IMG/M metagenome (GOLD analysis project Ga0302279, IMG submission 194541) | Peat permafrost microbial communities from Stordalen Mire near Abisko, Sweden - III_Bog_N3_3 | ecosystem: Environmental > Terrestrial > Soil > Wetlands > Peat | place: Sweden: Abisko...
CCCGAATATTTCATGAAGCACAGGCGAATCTCGTCCAAATTCCGGGCATAAAAACCCTCATGCTCCCTCTATGGCCTCACGAGGCCACCTTCGGTCGCCCTCGGGCTTTTCTGCTCCGGAATTTTGACGATCTTCATCCTGTGTTCATGAAATATCCGGGTTAACCCTGCAAGTCTGTCCACTCGTCGCGCTCGAGCCGCTTCCCGAAGCTGAGGACCGGGTCCTGCACAAAACCGATCCGGTTGTAAAATGCGATGGCCTTGGCATTGGTCGCGACGACCTGGAGGTTGATCTTCGGGCATCCCTCAAGCCGCAGCAACCGCTCGGCCTCGTCGAGGATCCGCCGGGCGCAGCCGAGCCGCTGGAACGCGGGCAGGACGCCCAGGTAGTTGACCCAGCCGCGGTGGCCCTCGTAGCCGGCCATCGCGGTGGCGACGATTGATCCGTCCGCGGTGCCGACGAGGAAGAGATCCGGGCGAACCTTGAGCTTCCGGGCGATGTCCTTGCGCGGATCGTTGTTCGGCCGCAGGAGCCCGCACTGCCGCCAGACGTCGATGACGGCCTCCGTGTCGGCGGCCTTGAAGGGGCGGATGACTAACTGGGCGGTGGGCAAGCCCGGGAGGAAAGCCGAAACGCGGCCAGCTTACAAGAGTGCCGGAAATTGGGATTTGCGGAATAGTGGGTGGCTGTAAGACTGGAGCCGCATGGAAAAAACCACTCTCACCGGTGCGGAAAAGACGCAGCTCCGCAGCCGCGGCCAGCTCCTGGGGGACTCCCTGAAGCTCGGGAAGGGCGGGTTGAATCCGGGCTTTTTCGCCGAGCTGCAACGCCAGTTGAAGGCGCGCGAACTCGTGAAGCTCCGCTTCCACGGGCTGGACCGCGACGAGCGCGCGGCCCTGTGCACGCGAATCGCGCAGGAGAGCGACTGCGACTGCGTCGGCGCCGTGGGCCATACGGCGCTGTTTTACCGCAGGAAGGCGGAGGCCGCCGCCGCCGGTGCCTGACGAACCGGTCCGCACGAATCCGCCGGAAGCCCGGCCCCGGGATCCCCTTCATGGGATCACGCTGGAGGCAATGCTGACCCGGCTGGTTGAGCGGCTCGGCTGGAAGGAGATGGCCCTCGCAGTCGACGTGCGCTGCTTCAAGTTCGACCCGAGCGTTAAATCCAGCCTGCAGTTTCTCCGCCGCACGCCCTGGGCCCGCGCGAAGGTCGAGCAGTTGTACTTGAAGCACCGCTGACAAACAGGTCTGCTCGAGCCTCACCCCCTTTCAACCTCGCCACGCCCCGTCCCCGGGGCCGGCCCGCCCATGCCCGACCAGAGCCCGCAACCCCCGGCGAAAGCGCTTCTGCGGCATATCGTGGGCTATTCGATGGGACAGGGGGCGATGTCGCTGACTTTCAACGGCATCTCGGCCTGCGCGATGCTCTATTACACGCAGGCGCTCGGGCTTTCCTTCGCGAAGGCCGGTGCCGCCTTCGCGATGGGCAGCCTCTGGGACGCGATCGTCGACCCGGCGCTGGGACACCTGAGCGACAACACCCACTCGCGCTGGGGCCGCCGGCTGCCGTACATTCTGGTCGGGGGGGTGATGATGGCCGCCAGCTTCTACCTTGTCTGGGCGGTTCCCCGCTTTGTGATCACCGGGGGCCATCTTTTTCTCTATGCCGCGACCGTCAATATTCTCTATCGCACATCCTTCGCGGTCTTCTCGGTGCCCTACGGTGCATTGGGATTCGAGATTTCCACCGATTATGTCCAGCGCTCCGAGCTCCAGGGCATCGGGTTCGCGATAAGCATGCTGGCGAACCTGGCCGGCCCCGCCCTTGGCTGGTACCTTTTCTTTCCCGACAGCAAGGTGCGCGGCGGCCCGGAGGCGACGAGCGTGGCGGCAAATTTCCTGCACATGGGCACGGCCTTCACCATCGCCACGCTGGGATTCACCCTGATCGTGGTCCTGACCACCCGCCGCTACATAAGCGATACCCGCGGCGTTGTTACCGGCACGGGCAACAGCCCGTCCGCCTTCTATCGGGACGTGCGCGAAATCCTCACCGACCGCTATCTCCGTCCGATCCTGATATTCTTCAGCACCGGCCTGACAGGAACGGTGTTTGTCGGAATGCTCCAGATGTACCTTTACGTCTATTTCCTGCACCTGACGTCCCTGGAGAAGACCTTTGTGCACGGCGGGGGCATGGTCATGTGCGGGCTGGGCGCGCTGCTGGCCAAGCCGCTCGTCCGGCTTTTCGACAAGAAGCGCACGGTCTGCATCGCGGCCGCGATTTCCGTGTGCGCGGACCTGCTGGCCGGGCTCATCTACCTCGGGGGCGCCGTGAAGCCGCTCGCCGTCTGGTCCCTGGGCGGCCACGTGATACCGGTTGGAATCATCGTTTACGGGGGCTGCGACATGGTCAACTGGCTCGGGGTCGGGATCTACATTCCGGTCATCATGTCCATGGTCGCCGACACGGCGGAGATCGACGACCTTCACTCGGGGATCCGCAAGGACGGCGGCTATTCCGCGGTCTTCGCCTTCATCAACAAGCTGGTGCAGTCCGCGGCCGGCCTGATTGCCGGCTGGTGCCTGACCCTCGTCGGGTTCGTTCCGGGAAGCGACACGCAGGGCGCGAGCGCGATCGGGGGCCTTGTCTACCTTACCTTCGGGCTGGGGGCCTTCTTCACCTTCCTGATGATCCCGATCGCGCTGCCCTATCCGATCGACCGGGACTTCATGGCCAAGATCAAGGCGGCGCTGGCGTTGAGGCGGTCCGGGCGCCCATCATAGACTCTTGCCAAAGCCGGGAATTGGGATTTCGTTACTCCCAACCTCGTTTAGGAGAGCCCGGGGCGCCGGGCTGAGACGCAAGCGCGATCCGTTTGCGAATTCTTCGAACCTGATGCGCTTAATGTCGCCGTAGGGAAAACAGGCCGTCCGCGAAGGCGGGGGGATCTGGTGGACCGACGGCGGCGGCAGGCGCCACAACCAACCCTACCCGACATGCCCGACACCGCCGACCTGACCGCCCAGACGGGCCACCGCCTTTTCCCCTCATCGCGCCGCGCCTACGTGGCCGGTTCCCGGCCCGACATCCGGGTGCCCATGAGGGAGATCGTCCTCACCCCGACCCAGCTGCCCAACGGCACGGAAGTGCCGAACGAGCCGGTGAGGGTTTACGACACCTCGGGGCCCTGGGGCGACCCGGAGTTCCACGGCGAGGCCTCCCGCGGGCTTCCCCCGATTCGCGCCGGATGGATCCGGGAGCGGGGCGACGTGGAGGAAATCCCCGGGCGGACGGCGCGCCCGATCGACGACGGCTACCTCTCCGACAGGCACCGCGAGCAGGCGGAGGCCGAGGGTCGGCGCAACCCCATCAAGTACTTTGACCGGACGGGCCACCCGATCCTGCGGGCCAAGCCGGGCCGCCGGGTCTCGCAACTCCATTACGCGCGCCAGGGCACGGTTACTCCCGAGATGGAGTACATCGCGATCCGGGAAAACACGAAGCTTCAGCGGGCCCGCGACCTCCTGGAGATGACCGGCGACGGCCCGCGCAATTCGCTCTGGCGCCAGCACCCCGGTCAGGCCTGGGGCGGCCGTGTGCCGCGGGAGATCACCGCGGAGTTCGTCCGCGACGAGGTCGCCCGCGGCCGGGCGATCATTCCCTGCAACATCAACCACCCGGAGCTCGAGCCGATGATCATCGGCCGGAATTTCCTGGTGAAGATCAACACGAACATCGGCAACTCCGCGGTCGCCTCGTCGATCGACGAGGAGGTCGAGAAGATGCGCTGGTCGGTCAAGTGGGGCGGCGACACGCTGATGGACCTGTCGACGGGCCGGAACATCCACCAGACCCGGGAGTGGATCCTGCGGAACTGCCCGGTGCCGGTCGGGACCGTCCCGATCTACCAGGCCCTGGAGAAGGCCGGCGGCCGCCCCGAGGAGCTCACCTGGGAGATTTTCCGGGACACGCTCATCGAGCAGGCCGAGCAGGGCGTTGACTACTTCACGATCCACGCCGGGGTGCTGCTCCGCTACATCCCGCTCACCGCGCGGCGAATGACCGGGATCGTGAGCCGCGGCGGCTCGATCATGGCGAAGTGGTGCCTGTCCCACCACAAGGAGAACTTCCTGCACACGCACTGGGACGACATCTGCGACATCATGGCCGCCTACGACGTGTCCTTCTCGATCGGCGACGGGCTCCGCCCCGGGTCGATCGCCGACGCGAACGACGAGGCCCAGTTCGGCGAGCTGAAGACGCAGGGCGAGCTCACGCTCCGCGCCTGGGACCGCGGCGTGCAGGTGATGTGCGAGGGCCCGGGGCACGTGCCGATGCACATGATCCCCGAGAACATGGAGAAGCAGCTGGAGTGGTGCCACGAGGCTCCGTTCTACACCCTCGGGCCGCTCACCACCGACATCGCGCCGGGCTACGACCACATCACCAGCGCGATCGGCGCGGCGATGATCGGCTGGCACGGGACGGCGATGCTCTGCTACGTCACGCCCAAGGAGCACCTGGGGCTCCCCGACCGCGATGACGTGCGCGCCGGGGTGATCGCCTACAAGATCGCGGCCCACGCGGCCGACCTGGCCAAGGGCCACCCGGCGGCCCAGTACCGCGACAACGCGCTTTCCAAGGCCCGCTTCGAGTTCCGCTGGCAGGACCAGTTCAACCTCTCGCTCGATCCGGAGCGCGCCCGCGAATACCACGACGCCACGCTCCCGCAGGATAGCGCCAAGACGGCGCATTTCTGCTCGATGTGCGGGCCGCAGTTCTGCTCGATGAAGATCACCGAGGATGTGCGCCGCTACGCGGACGAGGAGGCCCTCCGCGAGTCCGAGGCGATCGCGGCGGGTCTCAAGGCGAAGGCCGAGGAGTTTCGCGCCACCGGCGGCGAAATCTACCGGGCGGAGCCGGCTGATCCAAAGACGGCCTGAGGCGACCATGGCGACGGCAACGGAGACAATCCTCGTGAACGACCGGGCCCGGGCCCTCCGCCCGGGGGAGACCCTGGCCGGCCTGGTCGCGGAGCTCGGGCTCGCGGACCGCAGGGGCGTCGCCGTGGCGGTGAACGGCTCCGTCGTGCCGCGCCTGCGGTGGGCGGCGCGGATCCTGGGCCCGGATGACCGGATCCTGGTCATCCAGGCGACGCAGGGAGGCTGAACCTGAACCACCATGGCCCTCGATCCCTCCCGGCGATTCCCCCTGATGAGCATCACCCAGAACGGCGTGGCGATGGGCCATGCCGAGCAGGCCGCGCGGCTCTGCGCGGCGGGAGTGCGTTGGATCCAATTGCGGATGAAGGATGCGCCCCGGGATGCGTGGCTTTCGACCGCCCGCGAGGTCGCGGCGACTTGCCGGGCGCACGGCGCCATTTGCATCATCAACGACAGCGTGGACATCGCGCTGGAGGTCGGGGCCGATGGCGCGCATCTCGGCCGGACGGACCTTGACTGGACGGAGGCCCGCCGGCGCCTCGGTCCGGACCGGATCCTGGGCGGGACGGTCAACTACGCCTGGGAGGCCGAGCGCGCGGTGAAGGCAGGATGCCTCGACTATGTCGGGGTGGGCCCGCTGCGCTTCACCCGGACGAAGAAGGAACTCGCGCCGCTCCAGGGCTTCGAGGGCATCCGGACCCTGGTCGGGATCCTGGGAGGCATCCCCGCGTGGGCGATCGGGGGAATCAAGGTCGCCGACCTGCCCGAGCTGCGCCGGACCGGCGTCGCGGGAACGGCGGTGTGCTCCGCCCTGCTTCGGGGTGGCGCCGTCAATGAGAACGTCCGCGCCTTCCTCGATGCGTGGCCCAGCGAGGTCCTTTCTTCATGAGCGCCAAGCCCCTGGTCATCGCCGGAGTCGCATTCTCATCCCGCCTTTTCGTGGGCACCGGGAAATTCAGCTCAAACGCGGCGATGCGGGCGAGCCTCGCGGCCTCCGGCACCCAGCTGGTGACCGTGGCGCTGCGGCGCGTCCACGCCGCCGGTACCCCCGGCGACGGGCCCGAGGACATCCTCGGTCACCTGGACACGGACCGCTACCGGCTCCTGCCCAACACCTCGGGGGTTCGCGACGCCCGTGAGGCGATCCTCGCCGCCGAGCTCGCGCGCGAGGCGCTGGAGACAAACTGGCTGAAGCTGGAGATCCACCCGGACCCGAAGTACCTCATGCCCGACCCCGTCGAGACCCTGCGGGCGACCGCGGAGCTCGTGAAGCGGGGCTTCATCGTCCTGCCCTACATCCATGCCGACCCGGTCGTGTGCAAGCAGCTCGAGGAGGCGGGGGCGGCGGCGGTGATGCCGCTTGGCGCGCCGATCGGGAGCAACCGCGGGCTCGAGTCCCGCGCTTTCCTGGAAATCATCATCGCGCAGAGCCGGGTGCCGGTCGTGGTCGACGCCGGGCTCGGGGTTCCATCGCACGCGGCTGCCGCGCTCGAGATGGGCGCGGACGCGGTCCTGGTGAACACGGCAATCGCGGCGGCCGCAGACCCGGTGGCGATGGCGGAGGCCTTTTGCCGCGGCGTCGAGGCCGGCCGCCTGGCCTTCGAGGCGGGGTTCGCGGGGCCCGGTGCCGCGCAGTCGACCTCGCCGCTGACGGAGTTTCTCACACGATGAGCTTCCTGGAGACCTGGCGGGAGCACGACTTCGAGTCGGTCGGCCGGATGATCGCCGGCCGGACGGAGGCGGACGTGCGGCGCGCGCTGGGAGCCCGCCGGAGGGACTTGAACGACCTGGCGGCGCTCCTTTCGCCGGCCGCCGCCCCCTTCCTGGAGGAGATGGCCCAGGCGAGCCACCGGCTGACCGTGGAGCGCTTCGGGCGGACAATGCAGCTCTACGCGCCGCTCTACCTGTCGAATGTCTGCTCGAACATCTGCACCTACTGTGGTTTCAGCGCCGAGAACCGGATACCGCGGAAGATACTCAACGATGCGGAGATCCTTGCGGAGGCGGCCGCCCTGCGGGCCCGCGGGTTCGACCACGTGCTCCTGGTCACCGGCGAGGCGGGTCGCGTGGGCCGCGACTACCTCGCGAACGCGCTGCGGCTGCTGCGACCCCGTTTTGCGAGCCTTTCAATGGAAGTGCAGCCGCTCGAGCAGGAGGAATACGCCTCGCTGGCCGGCGAGGGGCTGAGCTCGGTCCTTGTCTACCAGGAGACCTACGACGCGGCCGCCTACGGGCGGCACCACCTGAAGGGGCCCAAGGCGGACATCGCGTACCGGCTCGAGACGCCCGACCGGCTCGGCCGCGCCGGGCTGAAGAAGATCGGGCTGGGGGCGCTTTTTGGCCTGAGCGACTGGCGGGCCGACGCTTGGTTTGTCGGATTGCACCTGGGCTACCTCGAGCGGACCTATTGGCGGACTCGCTACAGCATCTCCTTCCCGCGGCTGCGGCCGCACGCGGGCGAGGCGACCACGCTCACCCCCTTCGACGAGCGCGACCTGGTCCAGGCCGCATGCGCCTTCCGGCTTCTCAGCCCGGAGGCCGAGCTGTCGCTTTCAACCCGGGAGAGCGCCGCTTTCCGCGACCGGGCGTTCCGGTTGGGCTTCACGTCCATGAGCGCGGGCTCGAAGACCAACCCCGGGGGCTACGCGAGCGAGCCGGAGTCGCTCGAGCAATTTGCGATCGACGACGAGCGCAGCCCCGCGGAGGTCGCCGCCACCCTGGGACGCTCGGGGTACGACCCGGTATGGAAGGACTGGGACCCCACTTACGACGGCCATGGCTGAGTCATTTGATCCGAGGGAGACGGCCCGCTACCAGAGGCACTTTTCGCTGACGGGATTCGGCCCGGTCGGCCAGGAGCGGCTGAAGGCGGCCACCGTCCTGGTCGTCGGTGCGGGCGGACTGGGGTGCCCGGCGCTGCTCTACCTGGCGGCCGCGGGCGTTGGCCGGATCGTCGTCGTGGACGATGACCGCGTGGAGGCCTCAAACCTCCAGAGGCAGACGCTCTTTACCGAGGCAGATGTCGGCGATTTGAAGGCGGCGGCGGCGGCGCGAAGGCTCACCGCGCTCAATTCGCTGATCCGGGTCGAGGGCCGCGCGGTCCGCTTCAACCGGGGGAACGCGATCGAGTTGGTTTCCGCCTGCGATGTCGTCGTCGACGGATCCGACAATTTCGCCACGCGCTACCTGGTCAACGACGCCTGCGTCCTCGCGGGGAAGCCCTTTGTCTTCGGGGCGGTGCAGGGTTTCGAGGGGCAGCTCAGCGTCTTCAACTGGCGCAACGGGCCCACCTACCGCTGCCTCTTTCCCGAGCCGCCGGCCGCAGGGACGGTTCCAAATTGCGCGGAGGCGGGCGTCCTGGGGGTGCTCCCCGGGCTCATCGGAACCGCCCAGGCCTGCGAGGCGATCAAGCTATTGGCGGGCATCGGCGAGCCGCTGTCCGGCCGGCTGCTCCTCTGGGACGCGCTGGCGATGACCGTCCGGACCGTCGCCCTCGATCCCGATCCGGCCAGCCGGGCGATCACCGGCCTGCCGCCGGAGGGCTATGGGGAGACCTGCGCCGTCCCCGACGAAATTCCCATGGAAATCGAACCCGAGGTATTACGCACAGCAACGAAACTGCCGCAGCTCATGGACGTTCGCGAAGGCTGGGAGCGCGCGCAGGGGGCCATCAATCCCTCCGTGCACGTGCCGCTGGGGCGGCTCGAGCGCGGCGAGGCGGACAAGGAGCTTGCAACCCTCGACCCGGAGGCGCCGCTGGTTGTTTATTGCGCCCACGGGAGGCGGAGCCTGAGGGCCGCGGCGATCCTTCGGGATCGTCATGGCTTCAAGCAGGTGTCGAGCCTGCGCGGCGGGTTTTCCGAGTATTGATTCATCATGTCCGAGAGCCGCATTCCCTGTGTCCTGTCGATTGCGGGCTCCGACAGCGGCTCGGGCGCAGGCGTTCAAGCGGACGCCCGGACGATTCATGCGCTCGGGGGGTACGCACTGACGGCAATCACTGCAATAACCGCTCAAAATAGCCGCGGAATTGTAAAATGGCGACCTGTCGAAAAATCGATGATTTTGGCCCAAATTGGGGCTATTTTGGCCGATTTTGACGTAAAAACAGCCAAAATAGGCCTAATTCCCAATAGTGAGATCGCACGGGAATTGGCCCGTTTTCTAGCCCCATTTTCAGCCTTATCCCTGGTGGTGGACCCTGTGATCGGCTCGACGAGCGGCACGCGCTTCCTGTCCCGCGAGGGCGTGCGAGAACTGAAGCGCCGGCTCCTTCCGCTGGCCGCGCTGGTGACCCCGAACTGGCCGGAGGCGGAGGAACTCACCGGATTGCGGGTGCGTTCCGATAGGCAGGCCGAAGCCGCGGCGCTGGCGCTTTCCCAGGAATGCGGCTGCGCCGTCCTGGTCAAGGGCGGCCACGGGCCCGGGCGCGTGTGCCGGGACTGCCTGGTGACCCGCGACGGCCGGATCCGGTGGTACTCAAGCCCGCGAGTCATCACGCGGAACACGCACGGGACGGGCTGCGTCCTGTCCGCGGGCATTGCGCTCGGACTCGCGAAGGGGTTGTCGCTGCCGGCAGCGGTGGCAGCAGCACGACGATTTCTTGTGACGAGCCTGAAGAAAAATAGGAAGGTCCGCCTTGGCGGCGGCCGCGGCCCGGCGCTGCCGTAATCCGCTAGCTCAGCGTCACGCCCCGGGCCTTGGCGGCGCGGATGAGCGCGTCGGCCATGTCCGAGGGCGTTTCCGCGACCTCGATCCCGCACTCCCTGAAGACGGCGATCTTGGCGGCGGCCGTGTCCTCGGTGCCTCCGACGATCGCCCCGGCGTGGCCCATCCGCCGGCCGGCCGGCGCGGTCGACCCGGCGATGAAGCCGGCCACCGGCTTGCGGCAGTTCTGCTTGATCCAGCGCGCGGCCTCGACCTCGGCCGTGCCGCCGATCTCGCCGATGACGACCATGCCGACCGTGTCGGGGTCGTCGTTGAACAGCTTTATGACATCAAGGTGCGAAGTCCCGTTGACCGGGTCGCCGCCGATCCCCACGCAGGTGCTCTGGCCGATATTTCGGGTGGTGAGCTGGAAGACCGCCTCGTAGGTGAGCGTTCCGGAGCGGGAGACGACCCCGACATGGCCCTTGCGGTGGATGTAGCCGGGCGCGATTCCGATCCGGCACCCGCCCTGGGAGCCCTCGCCGGTGCCGGGCGTGACGATGCCCGGGCAGTTCGGGCCGACAAGCCGCGTGCGCGAGCCCTGCATCGCGCGCTTCACGCGCACCATGTCGCGGACGGGAATCCCCTCGGTGATCGCGACGGCCAGGTCCAGCCGCGCGTCCGCGCACTCGAGGATCGCGTCGGCCGCGAAGGCCGGGGGAACGAAGATCGCGGACACCGAGGCGCCGGTGGCCGAGGCCGCGTCCGCCACGGAGTTGAAAATGGGAACGCGGTGGCCGGCATGCTCGAAGAACTGGCCGCCCTTGCCGGGCGTGACCCCGGCGACGACGCGGGTGCCGTAGTCGAGCGAGAGCTGGGCGTGGCGCGCGCCAAAGGCACCGGTGATGCCCTGGACCATGATGCGCGAGTCGGGTGCGACGAGAATGGACATAAAGATTAGGCGACGAGTTTTACGATCTTGCCGGCCGCGTCGGCCATCGAGTCGCCGCTGGTGATCGGCAGGCCCGAGTCGGCGAGCGTCTTCTTGCCGGCGACCACGTTGTTTCCCTCCAGGCGGACGACGAGGGGCATCTTCAGCCCCGTCTCCCTCACCGCCTCCACGATACCCAGCGCGATCACATTGCAGTCCATGATCCCGCCGAAGATGTTCACGAAGATCCCCTTCACGTGCGGGTCGCCCAGGATGATCCTGAAGGCGGCCGACACCTGCTCCTTCGTGGCCCCGCCGCCCACGTCGAGGAAGTTGGCGGGGTTGCCGCCGAAGTGCTTGATGATGTCCATCGTGCTCATGGCCAGGCCGGCGCCGTTCACCAGGCAGGCGATGTTCCCGTCGAGGGCGATGTAGGAGAGACCGGCCTTGGAGGCCTCGACCTCCTTGGGGTCCTCCTCATTGAGGTCGCGCAGGGCCAGGATCTCCGGGTGGCGGAAGAGGGCGTTGTCGTCGAAGGACACCTTTGCGTCGAGGGCCAGCGTCCCGCCGGCGGGGGTCGTGATGAGGGGGTTGATCTCGATCATCGACGCGTCGGTCTCCCAGAACATCGCGTAGAGGCTGCGGATCAGCTTGCCGGCGCTCTTCGCCTCGGCGGGGTTGAAGCCCAGCTTGAAGATGATCTCGCGCACCTGGAAGTCGGCCAGCCCGTAGGCCGGGTCGACGAGCACCTTGTGAAGCTTCTCGGGCGTCTCGTGCGCCACCTTCTCGATCTCCACGCCGCCCTCGGTCGAGGCGACGATGACCGGCCGGGACGTTGCGCGGTCCAGGAGGATCGCCAGGTAGTACTCCTTCTTGATCGCGCTCGCCTCCGTGAAATAAAGCGCGCGAACCACCCGGCCGGCCGGGCCGGTCTGGGCGGTGACCAGGGTGTTGCCGAGCATCCGGCCGGCGATCTCCCTTGCCTCGGCCTTGGTCGGGCAGAACTTCACACCGCCCTTGAAACCGTCCTTGAAGGTGCCCTTGCCGCGGCCGCCCGCATGGATCTGCGCCTTCACCATGGTCGGCCCCTCGGGCAGCCGGGCGAGGGCCGCGTCGATCTCCCCGGCGGTGCGCGCCGCGGCGCCGGCGGAAACCGGGACGCCGAATTTTTCAAAGAGGGCCTTTGCCTGGTATTCGTGGACGTTCATGGAAGGGTCGCTAGGGCTTGAGGAGCTGCTGGGCCAGGAAGGCCCCCTGGATGGAGGCGAGCTCGCGGAGGCCCTTCTGGGCCAGGACGAGGAGGGCCTGGAGCTGGTCGTTGGAAAAGGTGGTCTCCTCGCCGGCCCCCTGGACCTCGACGAAGCGGTTCTGGCCGGTCATGACGACGTTGAAGTCGACCTCCGCGTCCTTGTCCTCGACGTAGGCCAGGTCGATGAGCTCGCGGCCGGCGACGACCCCGACGCTCACCGCGGCCACGGAGTCGGCGATCGGGTTCTCCGGGATCCTGCGCGCGTCGACCAGCTTCTGGACGGCGAGGCGCGCGGCGAGGTAGGCGCCGGTGATCGCCGCGGTCCGCGTGCCGCCATCGGCCTGGAGGACGTCGCAGTCGACCCACAGGGTGTTTTGCCCGAGCTTCTGGAGGTTGACCACCGCGCGCAGCGAGCGGCCGATCAGGCGCTGGATCTCGACGGTCCGTCCGTCGATCCGGCCCTTTGCGATGTCGCGCGGCTTCCGCTCGAGCGTGGAGTAGGGCAGCATCGAGTACTCGGCCGTCAGCCAGCCGCCCTTGACCCCCTGCTGCTTCATCCATCCGGGGACGTTGGGCTCGATCGTCGCCGCGCAGATCACCTGGGTCGAGCCGAAGCCCACGAGGACCGAGCCGGTGGCGTAGGGAGCGACTCCCGCCTTGAGCGTTATGGGCCGCAGCTGGTCGCTGTGGCGTCCATCCGCCCGGACAAAGGGGGCGTCAGTCATGGCTGGCTCCCCGGTTGGACTCCTCGCGCTCGATCGGCTTGATGGACGCCTGGGGATCGGAACCCTGCTCGGACATCGACGCGATGAGCCGGTCGTTGAAGTCCCGTGCCGGGTCGTGCCCCATCCGCTTGAGGGCCTGCGTGAGCGCCGCGACCTCGACCAGGCGGGCGATGTCGCGCCCCGGGCGCACGAAGAGCTCGATGTGGGGGATCTTCATCCCCAGGATCTCGTAATACTGCTCCTCCAGGCCGGTCCGCTCCTCAATGGCGTCGGGCGTCCACTCCCGGAGAGTCACGACCAGGTCGATGCGCTTCTCGAGGCGGATGGACTTCACGCCGAACATCTCGGCGATGTTGATGATCCCGATGCCGCGGCACTCCATGTAGCCGCGGTTCAACTGGCGGCTCGAGGCCATCAGCTCGCGCTCGTCGAGCAGCTTGATCACCGTGAGGTCGTCGGAGACCAGGGAGTGCCCGCGCTCGATGAGGGCCAGGGCGCACTCGCTCTTGCCGACCCCCGAGTCGCCGCGCATCAGCACACCCACGCCCTTGATGTCCAGCGTGGTCGCGTGCTCGATGCTCCCCGGGGCGAACTCGTTGTCGATGCACAGCGTCGCCAGGTTGACAAAATTCATCGTGATCAGCGGGGTCCGGAAGAGCGGCAGCCGCATCTCCTCGGCGACGGCGAACATGGGCGGGGTCGCGTTGAAGTTCCGGGTGAGGATCAGGCAGGGAACGCTTTTCTTCGCCATCTGCCGGAACGTGAGCGCCTGGTCCTGCGGGGAGCGGGTCTTCAGGTAGGTCATCTCGGCCGCGCCCAGGACCTGGATCCGCTTGTTGGCAAAATACTTGAAGAACCCGGTGAGCGCCAGCGCCGGACGGTTGATGCTCCCCTCGCGAATCAGCCGGTGCAGCCCGGCCTCCCCGGTGACAAGCTCCATCCGCAGCTTCTTCCGGTAGGTCTCGAAGAAGTGGGCGACGGTGATCCCGTGAATGGCTTTCTGCATGGCTCAAGCCGATTATTCACAAATCAAAATCCTCGCCGAGATAAAACTTCCGCGCCTGGGCGTCGTTGATGAGAAAATCGCCGGTTCCCTCCGCCAGGACCTTCCCCTTGTGGATGAGGTACGCCCGGTCGACGATCCGGAGCATCTCCCGGACATTGTGGTCGGTGACGACCACCCCGATGCCGTTCTTCTTGAGCTGCAGGATGATATTCTGGACCTCGGCCACGGAAATCGGGTCGATGGCCGCGAAGGGCTCGTCCATCAGCAGGAACTTCGGCTGGATGACCAGGGAACGGGCGATCTCAAGCCGGCGGCGCTCTCCGCCGGAGAGCGTGTAGGCCCTCTGGTTTGCCACCGGCTCCAGGGCGAGCTCGCTCAGGTGCTTGCGGACGCAGTCGTCGCGCTGGGAGCGGGGAACGCCGACCGCCTCGGCGATTGCGAGGATATTCTGCGCAACGGTGAGCTTGCGGAAGACCGACGGCTCCTGCGGGAGGTAGCCGATCCCGCAGCGCGCCCGCTCGTGCATCCGCAGCGCGGTAATATCCCGGCCGTCGAGCCGGACGCAGCCGCCGCTGGCCGGGACCAGGCCGACGATCATGTAGAATATCGTCGTTTTGCCCGCCCCGTTGGGGCCGAGCAGGCCGACCACCTCGCCGGCGCCCATCCGAAGGCTGACGCCGTCGACGACCGCGCGCGTGCCGTAGACCTTGAGGAGGCCCTCGGTCGTGATTGTCGAGCCGGTGCCACCGGGCGCGGGAGCGCGGGCCTGGGAGAGTGCGGTGTTCACGGCTCCGGGACGGGGCCGCCCTGCGGCGGGGGCTGCTTCCGGTCGAAGCCCAGGTCCTTGATCGGCGGGCCGCTCATGTGGACGTGCTCGATGAAGACGCGGCGCTCGCCCCGCAGGAGGACCAGGCGGGTGCCGCTGCAAATCGTGTTGTTGCTGTGGTCGGTGACGACGGGGTCCTCGGTCAGCGTGATCTTGTCGTCCAGGGGCAGTATCTCCGCGCGGCCGCAGGTCGCCTCGCGGTCGAGCTGGACGATGTCCACGTGGCCGGTGGCCAGGAGGTACTTGAACTGGTCCTGCTTGCCGATCGTGTCGCCGGCCTGGCCGGTTCGCAGCGTGACGACCTCCAGCTTGTCGCAGGTCATGTGGATGTCGTTCCCGCTCACGATCACGTGGCCGGTGAAGATCGAGGTGGTCTCCCGGGCGGAGCTCTGGGAGTCGAACTGGTCGCTGTCGATGACCGTCCTCGGCTGCGGCCCGGTGGCCGCCTGCAGGGCGAGCGCCGGGAGCGCGGCCAAAAGCGCGAGGATGCGGGGAAGGGTGTTCATTTGAGGACGTCGGCCAGTTGCTCCATGAAGACTACGTGGGCGTTCCGGCGGATGGAAACCTTTTTGCCGTCGTTGCGGTAGGTCCAGTCCTCGCCGGTCATCTCCGCCACGATTCCGCCGTCGTCGCTGTATCGGATCACCCGCACCGACTCGTCGCCGGTCGCGCGGTTCTCCCGGGGGAAGAACGTGGCGGCCGAGCTGAGCAGGCTGCTGTCCACCCGGGCCTGGGCGTCGCCCGAGAAGGTCGTGATGTTGATCCCGACCACGTCGATCCGCGCGCTGCTGATGGCCCGGACCTCGCTGCCGCGCAGGGACATTGACCGGTAGCCCTCGGGCGTGAAGATCTGGAGGGCCCAGTTCCGGGCCGGCGCCGCGGCCACGATCCCGGAGGCGGAGTCGCCGGCGGCCGGGGACGGCCCCGCGAGCGCCGCGAGGGCGGCGAGGAGGAGCGCGGCGCGGGGGGCGTTCACCGTGCGCGGGCGGCGCCGCGCGCCGCCAGGATCCGGTCGCAAACCTCGCGCACGGCGCCCAACCCCGCGGCCCGCGACGTCACGTAACCGGCGGCCGCAGCGGCCGGGGGCATGGCCGTCGGTACGGTCACCCCGATCCCGGCCCAGCGGATCGCGGGGGCGTCTATGTCGTCGTCTCCCATGTAAATGCAGTTCACGGCGGGGACACCCAGCCTGCCCGCAAGTTCCCGGAGGGCCTCCAGCTTGTCCGGCCGGTCCTGGATGAGGTGGGGGATCCTCAGCTCCGCCGCGCGCACGGACGTGGCCGTCGACGCCCGCCCGCTGATCCAGGCGGTGGCGACCCCCGCGCGCCCGAGGCGGACCAGCCCCATGCCGTCCAGGACGGAGAAGAACTTGATTTCCGCGCCGGAGGCGGAAACGCCGATCGTGCCGTCGGTGAGGATGCCGTCGACGTCCATCGCAAAGAGCCGGACGGCCGCCCAGCGGGCGCGGGGGATTCGGGTGCGCGCGCTCATCCCATCCAGGCGGTTATCCGCTCGATGACCTTTTCGCGGGTCGGCCGGAAGGCGGCCTCGAGCTCGCCGGCGAAGGGCACGGGCAGGTCGAGGGACGCGATCCGCAGCGGCGGCGCCTTGAGCGCGGCGAAGTGGCGCTCGACCAGCCGGGCCGTGATCTCGGCGCCGAACCCGTGGGTGAGCCGTCCCTCGTGCAGGACGACGAGGCGGTGCGTGCGCTCGAGCGAGGCGCCGATGGCGTCGAGGTTCAGGGGGGAGAGGCCGCGCAGGTCGAAGACGTCGAAGGAGGCCTCGTACTCGGTCGCCAGGTACTCGCAGACCTCGGAGGCGAGGCCGACCATCTCGCCGTAGGTGACGAGGGTCGCGTGGTCGCCGCTTCGGACCTTTCGCGGATTCCAGACGTCGCGGAAATTCGGGTCCCAGGAGACGGGGTGCTTGCCGTGGCGGTAAAGCCCCTTGTGCTCGAAGAGGATGACGGGATTGTCGTCCTCGTAGGCGGCGAGGAGGGCGTTGAATGCGTCCTGCGGGTTGCTCGGGTACAGGCCCTTGATCCCGGGCATGGAGAGGAAGAGCGACTCGAGCTCCTGCGAGTGGAAGGACCCCAGCCCCGCGCTGCCGCAGGGCAGGCGCAGGACCAGCGGGCAGCGCGCCCCGGAGCGGAAATGCATCGTGGCCGCGTTCAGGGTGATCTGCGTCACCGCCTCCGTCGCGAAATCCGCGAACTGGAACTCCTCGATCGGCCGGTGGCCGTTGAGGGCCAGGCCGATCGCGTACCCCGTGCAGGCGCTCTCGGCGAGCGGGGTGTTCAGGACCCGCGAGCGCCCAAAGTCCTCGAGCAGCCCCTCGGTGACCTTGAAGGCCCCGCCGTAGGTGC
>Ga0302279_10004406_pt1 | contig 16674 bp, 19 predicted proteins | sample III_Bog_N3_3_FD_194541 | JGI IMG/M metagenome (GOLD analysis project Ga0302279, IMG submission 194541) | Peat permafrost microbial communities from Stordalen Mire near Abisko, Sweden - III_Bog_N3_3 | ecosystem: Environmental > Terrestrial > Soil > Wetlands > Peat | place: Sweden: Abisko...
CGGAATTGCCGTATTCAATCGACTCAGTCAATGTGAGTTTGACTTACGATACGGTTTACGCTCAAATAACGGTAAGCAATCCATCGACCAGTGCTACCGTTACCATATCGCCAAGCAGTCTGTGAGGGTAGGGATGAATCCCAACAATAGATGCACTTGCGGTCAGGTGTGGATGTCTGTTGTCCCGCCGCCCCCATGCCCAGTGCACAGCTACCATCACCATTGCTGCTGCCATAATCATTTCCACCAGGCATATGCACACCCCTATTCGTCGAATGGCACCCACTGGGGGATATCTCTCACGCCGTCGACGACTGACTACATGGCCTACTATCCGACTGTGTGGGTCCAATGACAACTCCCGATACCATTGTCGCCGCCATATTGGCGACCTTGGCGACTACCGCCCCACAATTGTCGTGTGCACCCGGCACCCCGGAACGCCAGATCATCGAGGCAGTATCCGCACAGATCTCTGCCGCCTATATCGGTCAATACCTGACCGGCGGCATGATGGATATCAATACCAAGTCCGGTCTGGAATTGGACCAGTTCGTCGGCATCTTCGGGTTCGGCCGACTGCAGGGGTCTCCGGCCTCCGGCGTGGTCTCCATGACGATGACCACCGTGCCCACCGCGGCCATCTCGGTCCCGCTGGGCAGCCAGTTCTACAACACCCCGGGCCTGGCCGGTCTGTCGATCACCCTCTACTTCGCCTCCACCCAGGCGGTCACCATCCCCGCGGGTTCCTCTCAGGTATCGATCCCGATCCAGTGCACCACCGTCGGTACCTCCGGCAACGTCCCTCCGGACTCGATCACCAGCCAGTCGGCCGCGATCGGCTCGTCAGTGGTCACCAACACCGCGGCGCTGACCGGGGGAACCAACGTCGAGACCGACGCCCAGCTCCGCCAGCGGTTCATGGATACCCTGCTCCGCAACATTGCGGGCACTAGCGACTGGTACGTCAATACCGCGCTGCAGAACAACTACGTCGCCCGGGCGGCCGTGTACGGTCCGGTCAGCCTCTACTCGACCCAGCTCACCGTCCCCGAGTCCAGCACCACCCTCGAGAGCCTCAGCCCCAACGTCAGCTACGTCTGGCCGGGCGGCACGTCTTGCTTTACCGGTGTCGGTACGGACTCGGAGACCTTCTACTCGCCGGTCGACGACTTCAGCCTGACCGGCACCCCACCCACCTTCGAGGTGGTCGGCGGTAGCGCCCTGGTAGTTGGACAGATCGTCGACCTCGAGTTCCAGTACACCACCGCCAGTAGCCGCAACGACCCGCCGAACGGCATTACCAACAAGGTGGACGTCTTCGTCGACGGATCGTCGCCCTTCATGGTCACCGAGACCTGCATGTTCACCGAGCAGGAGTTTTCGGCCACCTCCACCAACCCGCTCTACTACGAGAACTTCAAGCGCGTCGACTCCGGCTCGTTCCCCGTCCAGACCAACTACTTCATGCGGCTGGGCAGCGTCCCGATCATGAACTTCCCCTCGTCAATCACCGTAGGGGCCACCACTTACGAAGAGGGTACTCACTACTACCTACTGCAGGGGATCACGAGCCTGCAGGGCTCTCAGCTCGAGGTAGCCGGTCTCGAGTGGCTGTCCTCCTCCGGGCTGGCCGACAACACCCAGCTGACGCTGAACTACACCTACAACCAGGCCCCCCAGCTGCTGGACGCGGTCATGGCCAGCACCAAGCAGGTCTGCACCGACGTCCTCAACCACGTCGCCGACTACCAGTACATCACCACCAACCTGACCGTCGAGTACTCCCGCAACTACGCCATCTCCACCGTCAACAACGCGATCGTGGCCCGGCTGCAGATCTTCTATCAAACGCTGGGATTCTCCGGGGTGGTCATCCTCAGCCAGCTCGAGGCCGCGGTGCAGCAGGTGCTCGGTGTCAACGAGGTGCACGTTACGACGCAGTCCGAGGCAGTCACCGCGTTCGGCGAAGGCAGCCTCCTCTACGGGATCTGGGCGGTCGACAATAGCGCCGACGTCACCCCCAGCGGGGGCCAGATCAAGACCGACGACTTCGTGCTGCTGGACAACCAGCTCGCGGTCTACCAGAACGCCAACACCCTGCAGGCCCCGAACATCGGTGGCGGTGGCAGTTGATCAACAAGGGCCGGGCGGCCCAGCGGCCACCCATTAGCGTGATGTTCTCCGCGGGCGGGATCGGCGAGCCCATGCGGTACTTCATGGGCGGCAACGAGATAAGCCAGCAGCAGTGGGATGAAAAAGAAGACCGGAAGTGGTGGTGGCTATGAACCAACCCTTCCCCTATGTGCTAGGGGCCAGCACCGCCTCGCTGATGCAGGACTTCGACACCGACGTCTACGACACCTCCTCGAGCTCCTACATCTACCGGCTCATCGACGCTATGGCGGGCTCCACCGGTGCCGGTGCGCTCCTGAATCAGGCATTCCTCAACCAGCTGCAGAACAACCTCGCCACCACCTACGGCAGCGACCTGGACTACTTCTTCGGCAATATCGGCTTCCTGCCGCGCAGCCCATCCGAGCAGTATGCCTACAACGCCTCCACCGACCTGCTAACCAGCCCCCAGTGGGACGAGGTCCGGATCAAGGACGCCTGGTATCGGGCTCGGATCAAGGACTTCTGGCAGGGCTGCAACCTGGGTGGCACCCCGGAGGGCATCCGGATGATCGTCCAGGCCGCGGTGGCCTGCGACTGCATCGTTTACGAGCTCTGGCGCTACATCGACGACTTCGGCCTGACCGAAGACCTGGGACGGTCCGAGGTGGAGACTCCCCCGGTCGATATCTACGGCAACAAGCCCAACAATGGGCGCAACGAGGTGGTAGTCCAGCCGCTGAAGAGCTCGCTATCCCCTCAAGAGTTCAAGCTCCTGCGCGACATGCTGGCCCGAGTCATGCCGGTCGATATCGTCGTCACCATCAGTACCGAGGGCCTGGCGGTGCTCGAGCCGGTCTCGTGCAACACCGCGGCCGCCAACTCGATCTACTTTCAGGTCGAGAAGATGGTCACCGCCACCCCGATCCTGTCTCAGCTGCCCGCGCCGGAAGAGATGGCGATCGACCTGCTACCTACCCAGCAGTGGTTGTTCGACGCCCAGACCGACCCCACGCTGGCCCCCTACGCCAACCTGAACCTCACCGCCCAGCAGGGGTACTACTACTTGACCAGTGGCGGGGCCCGGAGCCCCATCGACTCGGTGGAGTACGGCCGCCTGCAGCCCGACGGATCCGTCCTGAGCGTACCCAGCTACATCGCGTTCGACTCGAGCGCCCAGTACACCCCATGGGCCCCCTGGCCGACCGCGGACTCGCCCGACAACTACCCCGGCGGCAAGTACGGTCTGACCCCCAGCTACGCCCCGGCAGTCAACAGCGACGGCACCCCCTACGCCTTCCCGTGGGCAAGCCAGGCGGCCTTCGTGGCTGCCCAGATCGTCGTTATCGAGTCCCAGGGGGGCAACGCTACCGCCACCCAGTTCCAGCTGCCGATCGCGGCCCCGAACCAGTCTCAGATCATCTTCCTGCCGGAGTACGGCGTGGCCTACAACCCACCAGGTAAGGACTCCACCGTCAGTATGAACACCACCGCGAACCGCCAGGTCACCGAGTCTGGAACCCAGGGCTGGACCTCGACTTCCGGATTCGTGAGGTCCTAATGACGAATGCCATCTCGAGCCTGGTCCAGACGGTCAGCTCCTACGCCAACGCCGCGGTATCGAACCTGCTCTACGACTTCTCGATCCCCCTGCAGCTGGTCGGCATCATCCAGAACGTCATCGCCGGGACACAGAACAGCCCCAACGTGCCAGTGGTCCCTACCAGCCGGGCACCCCGAGAGTGGTACTCGCAGCCCGCGGCCTCGGCCCAGGGGTCCCCTCCGCTGGCGACTGTCTTCTTCTGCGACGGCACCCACGCCGCACTAGATGTCAATGGCAAAGCGCTCCTGGGGGCGGCCTCTGCAGGTCCGATTCTGGCTACGCTGGCGGGGCTTCTCGACCCCGCCCTCTGCACGTTCCAGTCGATCCAGTGGGCCGACGCCCTCTTCCCTCTGGGCGCGAGTATCAGCCAGGGTGTTCAGCAGCTGAAGGATGCCATCCTGCAGCTGTCCACACCGTTTATCCTGGTGGGCTACTCCCAGGGCGCTGGGGTCGCCAGCCTGGTGCTGCAGGAGATCCTCACCGGAGATATGCAGGAGTACCAGCCGCTACTGTTGGCGGGTGTCACCTTTGGGAACATCTGTCGCCAGGAGGGCAAGGTCGCTCCGGTCCAGACGGATCCGGGGGGACATGGCCTATGGGGCAATCACCTCCTGAACGACACTCCTGATTGGTGGTGGGATTTCGCCAACACCCTCGATGCGGCCACCACCGTTACCGATGACGCCTATGGCCTTGACGTCCAGGCCATTGCCGAACTTTTAAGCGTCGGATACTACGGGGCAGAGGGTCTCGAGCAGTTCATTTCCAACAACATCCTGAACCTTCCCACCGATATCCCCGAAAACCTCGAGGCCATCTGGGACTTCGTCCTGCTGGCGCTCAACGCCCTGGGGATCTACAAGGGTGCACTCACCAACCCCAACTTCAACCCCCACGCCGAATATGCAACGATCCCACCACCGGGGTCAACGTCTGCGCTCACCTCTGTCCAGCTGGGGGCTAGGTATATCAACGAGACGGCCGACCAGTGGCAGGCCCAGTACCGGTTCGTTCCGCCGGTGGAGTGCCTCACGGTCAACCTCAAGCTCCCGCTTTCGGTGGGCCAGCTGGGGTTCAAGGCGCTGCGGGTGCCGTGCACCATCACCGCGTGGTACCAGGACCGCAACGGGAACTGGATCCAGCTGACGGATGGGAACAACATCCCCATCTCGCTGCAGATGTCCTACTCGGCGACGACCAGCTGGTACACCTACTCCACCGACATCTACCCGATCATCGGGACCGCGGTCCAGCTTCGGCTCACCCGCAACTACGACCCCCAGATGGGCAACAGCCCCTACGTGGTCGGCATCAAGGAGATGCTGATCCGGCGCAACGTCTACGAGCTGCAGGACACGTCGATCGCCATCGCGGACTCCACCGACATCCTCGGTAACGTCATCACCAGCTACGTCAAGAACTGGGGCCCGGCCAACGCGATCGACAACGATCCCACCACGTACTGGAAGAGCTTCCCGTGCCCGGACCCCCAGGGCGTGGTGGCCTTCTACCTCGACACCCGGGCCCCCAATGGCGACCCGCAGCTGATCGACACGGTCTACATCGACCCGGTCTACACCGGCAACACACTGAATCTCTACTACAGCAACGACCCCACCCAGGGGACGCTGATTATCAACCCGGTCAACCTGCCTCCGGACATCCAGGTCAACTCCGCCTGGGTCGCGGGTACAGGACTCTACGACACCTCTGACCCGGACACCGCGAAGTCCCAGATGCTCTTCCCGACGTCGTTCGGCCCGCTGAGCCAGCAGCCGATCTGGATCGGCATTGAGTGGACCCCCAACTTCGCGCCCGGCGACGGTCCGGCGTATGACCCAATCCTGTGGGGGGTCAACCCGATCGTCAATACGATCCAAATGATCACCATCCTAGGTGACCCCACCAGCGGCACGATATCGTTGGGCGACAGCACCAGCGACTTCACCAGCAACATCCCGTTGAATGCCAGCGCCTCCGCGGTGGCCACTGCCCTGGCCGGGCTGGCCAGCATCGGGTCTACCAGCAACGTATTCGTCCAGGGTAACGATGGCGGTCCCTGGGAGGTCGAGTTCATCGGTACCCTGTCCGGGCAATCGATCCCGGCGCTGACGACCCTGAACGCCCTCGAGGGCGGCTCCTCCCCTTCTGTGGAGGTCGACGTCGAGGTCGTGGGCATCACGCCCTCCTACCTCAACGGCAGCACCTATTGGCCGTCGAGGATCTACTACGATGTCGGCGCGGGCCGGATCGTCTGCGAGTTCACCAACGGCACCACGACCTATGACGGCTTCTACCAGACGCTGGACCCGAGCTTCACCCAGAACGACCCGATCCAGATCGTCGTCGGCTGGGACTACAACCCCAGCGTCGTCTTCATCTCGGTCACCCAGAACGGCGTCACGTCGCTGGGTAGCACGACCTTCACCTCGGCCACCGAGCTCCCGGACCTAATCACCCTGGATGGCGAGAGCGGGTACACCGGCTTCAGCGGCCTGATGACCGCGATCGTCATCAAGCAGGATAACTGGTCCAACGGCTACCAGAACTTCCAGCACGGGGCATCAATCTACGCCAACCCCAACCCGGTCCGGCCGGACGCCAACGGGAACTACCCGAGCACCAGCCTGGACAACGCCATCCTGGCCTGCGACTGGACGACCCAGTCGCTGCCCGTCGGCGGCACCAGCGAGTCGTGGTACGAGAGCAAGACCTGGTCGCCGATCTACGCGAACTACTTCACCAGCAAGGGCAACCTATTCCTGCCCCAGGCCACCCTGATGAGCTACCTCAAGATGGAGTTCACCAACCTGACGCCCGAGCCCTACCCAGTCTATGACCAGGGCATCTCGGTGAGCTACGACACCTTCCCGGTGAGCGTGACCCAGCAGGTCACCACCCCCGCCGGAGGGCTCATCGGGGACGTCCAGAACGGCATCAACACCCTGCTGACCATCGGGTCCACCATCGTCACCAACACCATCGGCGGCGTGAACTGGTTCAACCCCCAGACGATTCAGAACGCGGTCAATGCCAACTTCGGCGTGACCCAACAGCCGGTCCAGGTCGTCTCCGGACCGGGGACACTATCGGCCACCACCCCCAACGTGTCGCAGTCCAACATCTCCGCCAGCTACCGATCGGAATCCTCGAGCCCCTGGATCTACAGCAGACCGATGCAGAACGCGGCCTCGCTGGCCGGGCAGAATCTAGCGACCGTCGGCAACTCCGCCAGCGTCCAGACGATGCAGAGCGCCACCGCCCCGGTCCAAAGCCAGGTCGCGGGCAGCTTCACCCCGGCCACTACCACCAGCACCAGCAACGTCCTGCCACAGCAGGGCAGCGACTGGTGGCTGTTCCCTGGGGCCAACTTCCAGCTCCCGGCCGCAGTCATGCAGCTAGTCACCGGCATCGCCTCGACCGCCGGAGCCGTAGCCTCCGCGGTGGGCTCCGCCATCTCCTCGGCCGCCAACGAGATCGGCACGATCCTCTACAAGCCGCCGTCGACCGCGACCCGGGTCCGGTTCACCGGCAATATAGTGCACCAGTACCAGACGAACACCCTGCAGCTGACGTCCGCAGTGGCCTACTTCGCGGGCCTCACCGAGGTCCAGGCCTACGCCACCAGCTACATCGAGGGCAACGACCCGCCGAGCTTCTCCTACAACCGCTACAGTGAGCCCACCTTCCACTACGGCCCCGACAGCAGCGCCGACATCAACCAGCTCGACAGCGGCCCCGTGACGACCGCGGGCAGCCCCTACGTCTTCGAGAACCCCAACTTCCTCTACCCCCAGAAGCTGAACCCGTGGTTACCCGACGGAGCAGCATCATTCCCGGCATTATTCCCCTTCTCCCTTGGCGATGGGGGAGGATCATTCCCAGATCAATTCCCCTTCAACCTCGAAGCGGGATCCTCCTCGTGGTACTGGTCTCCTTCTGGCGGTCTGGGATTCCTGAGCGGCCAGTCATGTGCTGCCCTCAATGCTGACGGATTTCCCCACAGCTTGGCGTCCGAGCCAATTGCGGTCAGCCCCGGCGACGAGATCGTCATCTCGGCATGGGTCTCCTACGAGGACCTAGTCTCCACCTCCAACGTTGGGACTGCGGAATTTCCGTTCGATTTCCCTGCCTCCCTGGGGGCCACCGGAGAGATCTCAATCAGCGGTATCGCCTACGACGGCAACACCCCCACGCCGGTCGCCTTCGCGATGCCTGGTACCACTGCGAGCCATACCGTCACCACCCAGTCCGCCATGCTGGCCCTGACCGGACTGACCCCGGGGAGCACCCCGCCGCCGTCCTGCACCATCACCACCGGGCAGTACCAGGGTACCTATGTCCTCACCGCCAGCCCGGCCACGAGCTTCGCGAACTGGGAGCAAACCGGCTACGGCACGCTGATCCTCGAGCCCACCGGTGCCCCCGACGGCAACCTCTATGTCCAGCTTCTCGGGACATACACCGTCCCGGGATCCGGTGTCGACCATCTGGCGGTCTCGCTGAACGTCAACAGCGGCGTGACCGCGGGCACCGTGTTCTTCAACAACGTCGCCATGACTCCGGCCGCCGGTATCGAGGGCTTGATCGCCCTGGACGTGCAGACCACCAGCACATTCGCCAACGTCGGGATCAACGTCACCGACTCGGGCCTACTCAACAGCGACAGCATGTGGGCCCAGTTGGACCCGCTGGACACCAGTATCAGCAGCCTGCAGCTAGCCCCCTACGTCGCGACCTACCCGGCCAACGTCCCCTCTGGGGAATGGGCGGACAGTCTGGCCACCTGGGATGACCCCGACATCGACTGGGGCCAGTCCCTAGGCGCGGTCGCCATCACCGTCGACCCCAACCTGATCTACAACGGCAACCGGGCGCTGCACTTCACCCGCGCCGCGGGGTCTGGGGACGCCGGTGTCATCGTCACCCAGCAGACCAACATGATGGGCGACGAGCTGGTGCAGCTGGGCTGCACGTTCTACAAGCCCACGGCCAATGACAATCAGATCCTGATCCTGCTCCGGCGGGTCTCTGACCAGGTCGTCATCCACCAGGAGCTCTTCACCCCACCCTACATCGGAGTCTGGTACACCTACCAGAGCGCATTCTTTGAGCTGCCCACCACAACCGACCAGGTCTACACGATCGAGTTCTACCTGCAGGGCTCAGAGGTCGACGAGATCTATCTGTCGAACCTATTCTGCAACGTCGCCGGGATCCGCTACATCCTGCAGGTGGGAGATAGCGGGGCCCCCTCGCTCGAGGTCACTACGCTGGTTTACGCCAACAACGCCAACGTCAGCGTGACCGAACCCACTAATCAATTTGGACTTAGTGTCCAGATATACAATAGCAATTGCTTCGCATATGGCATCGAGCTGACACCTCGGTACCTGAAGTAGCCCCGGGGAATAGACTTCACCTAGTCGTGGTTATATAGGTCATGACCAACGAAGACCGCACTCTCGAGAAGCTGGCCAGCCTACTTGCAAAGGCCGAGGCCACCGAATTCGAGCACGAGCGCAATGCCTTCATGGAGGCCGCTCAGCGCCTCTCCACCCTCTACTCCATCGACTTGGCCACTGCACGCTCGCGGGCCGAGAACCGCAACAAGAACGCCAAACCGATCAAGCGAGAGGTGCGTATCGGCGAGCGCGGTAAGCGCGGACTGGGCAACTACTGCAACCTCATCATCGGCATCTCCCGGGCCAACAACCTCAAGATCACCCTCGCGCACAACAACACCTACGTCTGGCTGTGGGGCTTCGAGGAGGACATCGAGCTGACCCAGCGCCTGTACGGGTCGCTGCTGCAGCAGATGATCGAGGCGTCCGAGGCGTGGCTGGACACTGGCGAGTACAAGAACGACATCGTCCGCCGCGAGGTCACCAAGAGCGAGATCAAGCTCGACTGGGACGACGAGCCGGTCATCGACTATTGGACGGGCAAGCCCAAGCGCACCTACTGGACCGAATGGGCCGACGTCCCGATCCCGAAGATCACCGCCCGGACCAACTTCCAGCAGGCGTTCGCCTCCCGCGTGGAGGCCCGCCTCGTCGCGGCCGCCCTGGAAGCGGAAGCGGAGGCGGAGGCCAACGACGTGCAGGCCGACGGCACCACCTCGTCCGGTACCGAACTGGTCCTGTTCGAGAAGCGCAAAGAGGTCGAGGACTTCTTCAAAGAGAACAGTGACGCCCGGGGGTCCTGGAAGGGCGGTCGCAAGTCGGCCCACTCCCACGCGGCCACCGCGGCCGGTCGCCAGGCCGGTAACTCGGCCCGGCTGTCCAACCCCGGCGAGTTCGGTGGCGCACGTAGGGCGATCGGCTGATGATGGTTCGCGACTTCCAGAAGAGCAAGGTCTACGCGGCCGAGGAGGGCCTATGGTGGCTGCTGGACCACTCCGTAGACGACCCTCAGGTGGTGATGGGCGGCAGCACCCTCGTCCTATCCCCGGAGGCCAAGTTCTCCACTCCTGAGGACGTACAGCGCTATGTAGACCAGGTCCTGGCCCACCCCGCGGTCGTCGAGCGGTTCGGCCACTCCCAGGTCAGCGTCCGCAAGCGCAAGGGGGTCACCAAGGCCCACTATGAGCGGCTGGGGCAGGTCATCGCGGTGCCCGACGACAAGTGGGCCCTGCGGGAGCTGGTAGTCCTGCACGAGCTGGCCCACCACTTCACGTTGGGGGGCGCGAGTCACGGTCCGATATTCGCCGGGACATATATCGATCTGGTGGGTATGGTTATGGGGTTCCAGACCCAATTGGCTTTGCGAATCCTATTCGGCGATAACGATGTGAAAGTATCCTGAGATGATTCTGATAGGATTGTTGCTGATAGGTTTCAGCTACTGGCTCGTGCGACGGAGTAATCGTGCTCGACTACACACTCCTGCCTCCCGAGGTCAACTCCTTCCGGATCTATACGGGTCCGGGGGTTGGCCCCCTGGTGACCGCGGCACAAGCATGGCAGTCCCTAGCGAGCGAATTATCAACGACAATCGCAGCGTGGAGTTCAACAATCACTGGTATCTCCCAGGTGTGGCGTGGCCCGTCGTCGGCGGCGATGATCGCTTCCGCCGCGCTCTACCGGGCGTGGTTGACTACGACGGCTACCCAGGTGGAGCAGACGGTGGCCCAGGCTATGGCCGCGGTAGCAGCTTATGAGGCTGCCTTTTCGGCGACGGTACCTCCCGAGGTCGTCAGCGCGAATAGAGCCCTCCTGGCAAGCCTGGTTGCTACTAATGTGCTGGGCGTTAATACCGCGGCTATCGCCGCTACGGAATCGCACTACGCCGAAATGTGGGCTCAAGACGCAGCGGCAATGGTTGAGTACCAACTCGCCTCTGCCGCCGCCACAGCAGGCCTGCCCACCTTCCTACCCGTCCCTGCAGGATCATCTCCGGGACTGGCAGCCGTCACCCCAATTTCTGTCGGACTTGGCGACTTCCTGGGAGGAATCTTCGCTCCCGGATCTGACCAACTTACCACCGGGCTGGCAGGGCTGATCAACCTCTTCTCGGGCACCACCGGATCGTCCTTCGGGGGGCTCCTCAACTCCACCATCGGCAACACCATCTTCTCATCCGGCTTCTACATGCCGAGCAACTCGATCCTGCCCTTCGTCGCCCTACTGCAGTCGGAGCGGACGAACCAGCTGACCGAAGAGGGCAATGCCCAGGCGCATGCGGACGCCGTCGAACCGCCCGCCGACATCCACGAGCACGAGGTGACACCGGCGGCCGCCGTCGGCCAGGCCCAGCGGGCCGGACGCCTCGCCGTGCCGCCCAGCTGGTGCCAACAGCCCGGGCAGGCGTCCAAGGTTACCCCTGTCGCTGCACTAGCACAGAATGGGTCAGATGGGGAGTCTGGTGTGATGGGTATCCCCGGGATACCGTTGGCTGGCTCCCCCTCAAGGGGTGGGGAGGGCACGGCACCGCCCAAGTACGGCATCCGGCCGATCGTGATGCCGCGGACCCCAGCGGGAGGTTGAGATGGCTCGGCGGTACGACAAGGGCGAGATCGTGGGCGAGCCTGATGCCCACAAGACGCTGCCCGAGACCGTCCAGTGGCTGACCGAAGAGGTCTCCTACACCAAGAAGATGATCGATCGCGAAGAGAATGCCTACGTCCTCTCTTATCTCCGCGGCCGCGAGAATGGATATTGGAATACATTTGACATGGTCTCGGTTACACTAGTCGATATCCGATTAGAAGGAGCCTGAAAATGGACCTCAAGCCTGGCGATCGAGTCTCCTGGGAGGGGCGCTATCTGAAGAAGCGCCTCTATGGGGATTATGTCGCCCGCGTTGGCGACAAGGTCATTGTCCATACCATTGGCGGTGCCACTCTCGAGATCGAGGCCGCCCGTATCGTAAAGGAGTCCCACTGATGCGCCCAACAACAAGAATGAATAGGTTCACCCTGCGCCGCCTGTACTTCTGGCTCGCGGTAGCCGGGTGGGTCGTCGCGGCCCTCCTGTACACCACCGGCGTGGCTCACGCCGACCCCTACTGTGGGGCCGGGAGCAACTGGACTGGTGCCAATGGGTGTGGCCCCGGCATGCCCCAGCCTGCGCCGGGATACCTGCCCTACCCGGGCCCGGGACAAGGCACCAGCAACACCGGTGGCTACCCGAACAACAGCAGCAACTACCCAGGCTATGGAGGCCGCTGAATGAAACGGTTGATCGTAATGGTCGTCCTGTCGATAGCGCTAGGCGTTAGCGTCGGGACGGCCCTGCCGCACCCCGAAGCGCACACCAGCGTGCCGGACAGTGGGGAGCCTTTCCTCCCCGCCTACTTGCTGATGCTGCAGGGCAAGCGGCCGTTCCTCACAGACGACGTGGCATGCCCGCCCGCCAGGGACCTGCTTACCCTGATCGTCCCTTGTGATGGGGTTGGCCAGTGAACAGTATCCAGAAGGGCGCGCTCTTTTTTGGTGGCTTGTGGCTGTTGGGTTGGGCTGTCGTCATCTTCCTCTGTAGTGGAGGTGCCCACGCCGACATGTGTGGCCCGTCCAACCTTCCGGTGCTGTCCTACCTGAATCCACACTTCAAGGGGTGCCAGGCCTTCGTGCCTGGCGCGGGAAACCTGCCTCAGATCCCCGTAGTGGGTATCCCCGGAACGGCACCGGCACCGGTGTACATCCCGCCGTGGGGATCGTGGTTGCGTCCCTAACTGAACGCTGGATTATCGGAAGGAAATCACATGGGTAATACCCAGCAGGAACGCTGGTGGACACCGGGTGACGAGCTAGCGTCAGGAGCGCGTGCGGAAGTTGAGATACCCGCAGACCACCCTTGGATGGAATGGTTACAGCGATACGCCGACGAGACCCAGGCCAGCGGGGGACTGAGGCGACACGGGGTATTGACCGTAAGCCTCGGCGGCATCGAGCAGCGTTACGACTTGCTCAACGTCACGATGGATAGTCAGCGCCAAAGCTGCACCTTCACAGCCAGATGGCGCATGTACGGCCAGCCCGACTAGCAACGAACCGCAACGTTATCGGCCAACAATCACACAAGGAGAAAGCCATGACCGTCACCGACCCCGATAGCCGCCGAGGCTTCTATGCCAAATACCAAGTGCGGAAAGCCATCCAGCCTGGGACGACTCAAATCGGCGCAAACCCCTGGTTGTCCGACGTTTTTGTCCTCAACTACAAGAACGACAAGCACGCCGCCGTAGCACTACTGGCTTATGCCGACTCTTGCGAAGCGGAGTACCCGCACCTTGCCGCCGACCTGCGCCGCCAGGTGACGTAAGTATGCGTTATCGGCTCTTCGGGTAGGATGAAAGACTAAGACTGCTGGCGCGTTAACTGACTCGAAACAAATTGGGGTTTTCCCGTGTTCCCCATACCATCGGCCGGGTCAAAGGGTGGTTTTAGGATGAGACGGGGTCGGTCAACGCATGTTACAGCATGTGGAACCAGGCTCTCCTCTATAACGCCTGTAAATCCTTTCCAGGTCTGCCACACCTGCGCGCCAGCAGTCCCGCCAATTTCAGATAGGATGTAGTTATGGAACATCTCACCGATAACCTGATTTCCTTTGCCTCTCAGGTCGATCAAAACACGATCGACCAGGCTAAGCAGACCGCCCAAATGCCATTCGTCTATCCGCATGTGGCGCTTATGCCCGATGCCCACTTCGGCCGGGGCAGCTCTGTTGGTACCGTCATTCCCACCCGTGGTGCGGTTATCCCCGCGGCGGTGGGCGTGGATATCGGGTGCGGCATGATCGCGGTCAAGACCCGGTTCAACTGGGAGCCACATCTGTCTTCCGACGTGAAGTTCGGCGACCTTTCGCTAGTCAAGTTGCGCGAGATGATCGAGGACGCCATCCCGGTGTCGCCCGGCGTCTACAACCAGAACATCAAGCGCTTCCCCTTCACCGCGGCCAAGCACGAGAAGCTGCTCAAGCTGCAGGAGGAGCTCAAGGTCGACCTCAAGCACTCGCCCAAATGGATGCAGCAGCTGGGCAGCCTGGGTGGCGGGAACCACTTCATTGAGCTCTGCCTCGACGACGAGGACAACGTCTGGCTGTTCCTGCACTCCGGCTCCCGCGGTGTCGGCAACAAGATCGCCACCCACCACATCAAGGTCGCCGAGAAGTACTGCGAGGACGTCTCGCTCCCCAGCAGGGACCTGGCATTCCTCGAGCAGGGCACCCCGGAGTTCGACCGGTACCTCTACGATCTGAACTGGGCCCAGGAGTTCGCGCTGCTGAACCGCGCCGAGATGATGGATCGGTTCATCTGGGTGTTCGCCCGGTGGCTTGGCGTCGAGGCGCAGCGGGTCGAGATCGAGCGGATCAACTGCCACCACAACTACACCACGCCGGTCACGATCGAAGGAGAGCGCGTATGGCTTACCCGCAAGGGGGCGATCGATGCCTCCGAGGGGAAACTGGGCGTTATCCCTGGGTCGATGGGCACAAAATCTTATGTGGTCCGGGGGAAGGGCAATCAAACTTCCCTTTACTCTGCAGCGCATGGTGCTGGCAGAAAATTCAGCAGAAACCAAGCGAAGAAGCTCTTCACAGAAGAGGATCTAGCCAAGAGAATGGAGGGGATTGAATATCGTCATGGCCCTGAATTCATTGACGAAATCCCCGATGCCTACAAAGACATCGACCAAATCATGGAGGACTCCAAAGATATGGTGGAGGTCATCACAACCCTAAGGCAGTTGCTCAATGTCAAGGGTGTCTAATGTCCCTATGAGTCCCACCCTAGAGACTCGCTACTGGGCCAAGGTGGAAGTCCTTGGCCCAGATGAATGCTGGCCCTGGACTGCGGCCACAGCGGGCCCGATGACACACGGGACGATCTATTACGGCAACAGGCGCGCCGTCCGGGAGACGTGGGCGCGGCGTGATCGGGAGATGCGGCTGTGATCAACACATCGCCAATATCGCGTTGGCAAATCCGAAAGAGCCGCACGCACGACGAATGGATCGTGTTTCCGCCAGGACCCGGCTGGCGTCGGCCGTTTAAAAATCCGCGTGCCTTCGACACCTTTGACCAAGCCCGCGCCTGCGTAGTGGCTTATCTACAGGCGCGCGGCCGATGATCGGCCCACTCCGCGCCCTCGCCACCCTCGGCGCAGCAGCCTTCGACGCCGCCATGTGGCTGACCGCCGAGGCCGTCCATGACCTGTGGGAGCGCACGTCGGCGCACGACGCGGCTGACCTGGCGGCTGACCGGCTGGCCGACAAAGAGGCCGAGCAGGAAGTCAGCGAGCCGTCCGCTGTCCGGTACACAGAATCTGCGGCGCAGGCCCTGCGTGACGCGAGCTGGCCGCATGGCAGGAATTGGGACGGCTACCCCGACGCAGAGGCTGCTCGATTGCTCGTCACCACCCAGACCCAACAGGCGTTCGCCGCCCAGTGTTCCGACCCTGAGTTCTACTGCGCCACTGTCTCGCCCATCACGGGCCTCGGCTGCGGACGTCACTACGGCCACCTCGGCGGCCACATCTTCACGCTCGGCAAGAAGTAAATCGGCGGTGGTCATACCTGCAGAAGGGAACGTAATGAACGCACGAGAGCTCCGAAAGATCCTCAAGGACGTGCCGGACGACTATCCAATCGTCCTGGCCCGCGATCCCGAAGGTAATGGCTATTCCGAGCTGGACGGCTTCTCGGAGGTGGAGAGGTACCACTACCAGTCCGACTGCAACGAGATCGTCGACCCGGACGAGACAGACCCCCTATCGCCGGACGGCTTCTATCGGAGCCCCGAAGAGCGGGCAGAGATCAAGGCGAACATGCCTCATTGTCTCGTGCTATGGCCGGGGTACTGACATGTATCAAGAAAAGCCCACCCTACACATCGGATCCCCGGACCCCAAAGATGGCGGACTGATCCTGGTCTTCCTCAACGGCTTATTGCAAGAGAGTGATGGCCAGACCTGCAATGCTGGCGACTACCACTTGGAGAACCGCAAGAAGATCCACTGGCATCGTCACCTCGACGTAGGGGACAAGGTCGTTGTGGTCTTCGAATCCACCTCAGGATGGCGACGAGAGACGGCGGTGATCAACTGATGAAGTGGATCGATACCGACAACGGACAAACCCTCGACAATCTCCCCAAAGACGTCTACGGGCTGCCCACCCTCGAGCTCACCCAGCGCAACCTCGAGACGCTGTTGGCCAAGCTGCACGATCCGAAGAGCCTGCGGACCTTGATCGACCCCGAGACCATGATCGCTATCCGGGCGGTCGACAACGTCGACCACTACGCAGACCGGGATCCGGGCCGCATCTACATGCCCTCGACAGGGGAGATCAGGTAGTGCCTGACCCCTTTCTCGTCCTCACCACCGTCCGCTCCGGGTCGACTCACCTGACCCGGCTGCTGAACGCGCATCCCAATGTGGTATGCAACGGCGAGGTATTCAATAGCTCGGACCCCGACTACAACTGGCCGGGCTATCCACCCACGTCGAC
>Ga0302279_10004412_pt1 | contig 16654 bp, 11 predicted proteins | sample III_Bog_N3_3_FD_194541 | JGI IMG/M metagenome (GOLD analysis project Ga0302279, IMG submission 194541) | Peat permafrost microbial communities from Stordalen Mire near Abisko, Sweden - III_Bog_N3_3 | ecosystem: Environmental > Terrestrial > Soil > Wetlands > Peat | place: Sweden: Abisko...
CCTGGCACCGGGAGCACTTCAACGGCCTGTTCGCAGCGGCGGAGCGCCGGATCGAGGGCGACGACTACCGGGCGCTGATCCGCCTGCTGGCGAAGCGGCTGCCGATCGAGGCCTATGAGCGCGAAGCCCGCGATCTGGCGACGCGCTGAGGCGCGTCAGCCGTGGACGATGCGCAGGTTCGGCAGGCCCCAGCAGCGGGCGCCCATGTCCCGCGCCATCATTGCGAGCCCCTCGGTCTCGATGTAGCCGCGGTAGCTGAAGGTCGGGAAATTCAGGCCATCCCGATGCAAGTCGGCGCGGACCAAGAGCGCGGTCCCGCCGACGGCGTCCACCTCGACCAAATCCTGGTCCTGGAAGGCGTCCAGATAGAGCCGGCCGACGCCCCGGGGCGGCTGGAAGATACCGTCGCGCAGATAGGCCGGGTCGTCCCGACCGCCTGAGTCGGGACCAAACTTGAACGTATTGAGATCGAAGGTCCGCCCGTCCGGGGCAAGGCAGTGCGGGACCACCACCTGCTTGTCCGCCGCCAGCAGTCGGCGCAGCAGATCGGCGGGGTAGTCGACCAGATCGGCGTCCAGCCAGAGCACCCAGTCGTGGTCCGGGCGCAGCGCCGCGGCCAGTAGCCGGTTGCGGGAGCGGGCGATGATCTCCCGCCGCCGCCGCTGGACCTCCGGCGCCCAGCGCGGCCCATCGATCTGGAAACCGTAGTCCCACCGGTGCAAGGCGACGTCGTCGACACGGTGGAGGAGCTCCGGCGCCGCCGCGGCCAGGGCGTCGTAGGTTCCATCCCGGCTGTCGCCCTCCATGAAGGCGAGCGAGAGCCGCGCCGGATCATGGTCGAGGCGCCGGACCAGTTCGGCATAGCGCGGCAGTTGCGGGCGTGCGTCCTTGACCGGGGTCAGGATCAGCACGCGCGGGTCCAGCGCCGAACGCCGCCGGCGGCCATCGCCGGCCCCGGCCGCCCTGTCGCGCCGGGCGCGTTCCAGGCGACGCAGCATCCGCGCGCCGACGGCCTCGGCGCTCAGGCGCTCCCGGATCTGCGCCGCCGCCCGCGCCCCAACGACCGCCGCCGCGGAAGGGTCGGCGGCGACCTGCGCCATCAACGCCGCCGCCGCGTCCAGGTCGGGTTCGGCCCAAACCGAGCCGGCGTCATAGTCGCCGTCCGCCTCATCCAGCGTGGACAGTTGATAGGGAACCAGCAGCGCGGTCTCGGCGGACATGTAGTCCATGTTGCCGGAGTAGGCGGTGGCGATCACCGGCCGGCCGAAATACATCGCCTCGGCCATGGTCAGGCCGAACCCCTCGGCGCGGTGCAGCGAGACGTAGGCGTCGCAGGCGGCGATGGCGTTGGCCAAGCGGTCAGCGCTCCAGGCCTCGTTGACGATGCGAATGTCCGCCCGTCCGTCCGCCAGGGCCGTCAGCCGGGCCAGGTTCGCCGCCGACAACTCGATGGCCTTCACCAGCAGCATCGTCCGCGGCGAAGGCGTGGGGAAGGCGGCGCGGTAGGCGGCGATCACCCCGTCCGGGTTCTTGCGCCGAACGTTGCTGCAGGCGTGGAAAGCGAACAGGAAGAGGCAGGTGTCGGCGGGCAGGCCGAGAGCGGCGCGGTCCAGGGTGGGCGCCGTCGGCTCGACCACGTGCGGCATGACGCTCACCGTCATTGGCGCGCTGCGGGCGATGGCGTCGGCGGCGTAGCGGCTTGGGGCCCAGATCTCGTCATAGGCCGCGTAATGGCCGCGCCAGGCGGCCGGGACGCCGGTCTCGGTCTCCCAGGCCCAGGCGCCGATGGTGTAGGCGCCGCCGAGCCGCGAAGGGGTCAGCGACGGCAGGCCCGAGGCGGTCGCCGCGCCCAGGTCGCCAGGGTTCATATGCACCAGATTGACTGGCCACCGCCGCTCGTCCGGGGTCGCGCGCAGCGGCGAAACCGGCACTGGCTGGGCATGCGCGTCGGGCCAGACGATGTCGATGCAGACGAACGGAACCTCGGCGGCGGCCAGGGCCGCGGCGTCGCCCCGAGCCGCAGCCCCGACGCCGGTGGTCGAGCTCAGGTGCCCGATCAGCCGCACAGCGATGTCGGCGCCCGGCGCACGCCCTTGCCGCAGCCGCGCCCGCGCCTCGACCGGCAAGCGCTTGCCGAGTTCGGCCAGCGTGACATCCAGGCGGTCGCCCTCGAAGGCCGTGGCTAGCAGGGCGTCCGCGCCGTCGTCAGCGTCGACGCGGACCAGCAGGCGCGACAGGTCGAACAGGGCGACGCGGGCGTCCGCGAGCAGCCGTGCGACGGCTGGCGCGCCGCCGTCGCGGGCCAGCTCGGCGGCGTCCGGCATCACCGCTTTCAGGCACAGCAGCGAGGCGACCAGCGGCCGGTCGGCGACCACGCCGAGCCGTGGGGGCGAGCGCCGCCATGACGTCCACCGGCGCGTCAGGCAGGCGTCGGCCCGGGTCTGCTTCAGCACCGCGTACTGGATTTCCAGGCGCCGGGGATCGTGCAGGTCGCCTTCCTCCCAGCAGCAGACCAGCGGGCCGTCGGCGAGGCTGCGGGCGTGGTCCCACATGGCCTCCACGGGCGCGGTCATCAGCGCCAGGCGTATGTCGGCCCGGTCCAGCGCGCGCAGATGGTCCAGCAGGCGCGGCTCGGGCGCCGCGGCCACGATCACCAGCTGCTTGTTCGCATAGGTCTGGGCGAGGAAGGCGTCGATGGCCATCTTTGCCGGCTCAAGGGCGCCGCCGCTGACCATCAGGCTGGAAATTTTCGGCTGCGGCCCGCTGTGGTCGAACCCCAGACCGGCCGCGGCGGGCCGGTTGACGGTGGCGTTGATCTCGCCCGGCAGGCCGCCGCTCGAGATATGGTCGCGGAACCAGCCGCCATCCCAGTAGTGCAGCACGAAGGCGTCCCGGGTGGCGCGCTCGCGGAACTCCAGGTCGTGCACGCGGCCGCTCCAGCAGTCGTGCTTATCGACGGGATAGATCTGCGCCGCCGGCATGACGCGCACCGTGCCTGGAGCCACGCAGCGATCGAAGGTGCGTGTGAGCAGAAATGGGCCGGTGGCCTCGAGCGGGCCGACCGCGTGACGAGCCTCGACCGCCGCCGCCAGGATCGGGTCCCAGGCCGGGTGCCCGGGTTCGCAGGCGATGAACGAAGGGCAGATCAATCGCCGAAAGCCGGCTTCGAACACCACGGCATCTCGCAAATTGCCGGCCGGCTCCTCGGCGATGATGAAGCGCGCGCCCTCCAGCAGCGGCCCGATCGGCTTCAGGCATTCGCAGTCCAGGTCGGCGTAGACGCCGCCGAACCGGCGCAGCACCAGATAGCGGCCGAGGTCGGCGCGGCAGATGCTGGCCGCGTAGCCGTTGTAGACCTCTAGCAGCGACGGATAGTGGGTTTCGACCAGGTCCTTCAGGTCGCGGTCGGTCCACAGCCGCAGCTCCCAGTCCGGTTGGTGCGCCCGCCAGGTCTCCCGCATCGCCCGGTAGCGATCAGGCAGCGCCTCGTCCTTCCAGAGCTGGTGAATGATCCGCGGGATGGCCATCGGCGATTAGAGCCGCTCGAGATGGAACACAGCGATCTCGCCGGCGCTGAGGATCGGCAGCGGCAGGCCGATGCCGGCGATCAGCGCGCCGGTGGTGGTCACCGGCTCGCCTTGGACGATGGGCGGCAGCAATTTCGCCGCCGCCAGCGCCCGACGCGACGGACTGAGCAGGGTGACTCGGTAGCTCGCCTCGCCGACCAGTCCCGGAACCCGCAACGGCGCGGGCGCCGCCGTCGCCGGGGTATCGACTTGGGCGACGCTGACCAGGGCGTCGGTCTCGCCGACCACCGCGAAGGCGATACAGCCCGGATCGGCCGCGTCCAGGCGCAGGGTGCGGCCGTGGTGCAGCAGCGGGCGGAAGCGCTTGTGCAGGGCGATGGCCTCGGCCAGCCGCCGGCGGTCGGCCTCGGAGAAGTCGCGAACGTCGGCCTCGATGCCCATGTGGCCGAAGAGGGCGGTCATGGCGCGCAGCATCAGGCTGGTGCGCCGGCCGGTGGTGTGGCTGGCGGCGGGGCCGACGTGGGCGCCCATCACCTCCGGCGGAAAGAAGATCGAAAAACCCCGCTGGATCGACTGGCGGTCCAGGGGATCGTTGCAATCCGAGGTCCAGATGCGGTCGGTGCGCTTCAGGATCTCATAGTCCGCCCGACCGCCGCCGGAGGCGCAGCTCTCGATCTCGACGCCTGGGTGCGCCGCCCGCAGCCGGTCGATCAGGGCATACGCCGCCAGGGTCTGGCGATGGCTGACCGGCCGCCCGCCGCTGACCGCGTGGGTCAGGTCGCGGTTCATGTCCCACTTCAGATAGCCGATCGGATAGGTCCGCAGCAGCGCGTCAAGTTGGCCGAAAATGTCGTCGCTTACCTCGGAGCGGGTGAGGTCGAGCACATATTGGCCGCGGCCGAGCGGCTGGGCGCGACCCTCGTCGTGCAAGGTCCAGTCCGGGTGGGCGCGCAGGAGGGCGGAGTCGGCGTTGGCCATCTCCGGCTCGACCCAGAGACCGAATTCCAGGCCGAGGCCGCGCACGTGCTCGATCAGCGTCGCCAGGCCTTGCGGATATTTGACCGGGTCCGGCCGCCAGTCGCCGAGGCTGGTGGTGTCGTCGCCGCGACCCTCGAACCAGCCATCGTCGAGCACGAACCGCTCGGCGCCGACCTCGGCGGCGAGGTTCGCCAGGGACTCCAGCTCCTCCTGGTCGTGGCGGAAGTAGACCGCCTCCCAGGTGTTGAAGTTCACCGGCCGGGGCTTGGATTTCAGCCGTCCGCCGAGGATTTGCTCGCGGACGAAGGGGTGGAAGCGGTCGGAAAGGCCGTTCAGGCCCGAAGCCGAGCGGGCGGCATAGAGGATCGGGGTCGCATAGGTCTCGCCCGGCGCCAGCCGCATTTCGCCCGGCAGGAACAGCTCGCCGGCCTGGGCCTGCAGGCGACCGTCGCGCAGGCGCTCGACCAGCAGCCGCTGATCGCCGCTCCAGGCCAGGTGAAAGCCGATGACCTCGCCGGTTTCGTGCCGGAATCCCGGCGCGCCGACGACGGCGAAGGGCGGGGCGTGGTGCGAAGTGCGGCCAGTGCGGTTGTCCTTCAGCCAGAGACCGGTGGCGACTCTCTGGCGGACGGTCTGGAACTCTCGCGCCCAGCGGCCGTCGAAGAACATCACTTCGTCGTGGGCCATCGGCAGGGCGACCGGCGCCATCCAGTCGAGGGTCAGCGGCGATGCGCCGATGTTGAGCAGGTGGGCGCCGAACGCCGCCACCCCGGTGGCCGCGTCCAGGGTGATGCTGAGGGTCACCTCGATGCCGGCGAGATCGTCCCGTAGCCGGATCACGTGGCCTGCTTCGATGGGTTGGGTTTCGACGTAGGCCAGCTGTGTCAGGAACCCGCCGTCCGGGCGATGCAGCTGCAGCGCCGGGTGGCCGGTGAAGCCGCGCGCCGCTTCGGGGAAGAGATCGAACGCCTCGCCGCCGTCGAGGCCGCCGCCGGGGATCGCCCGGGCGATCAGGGATTCGACCTGAGCCGGATCGGTGGCGGTGGGCAGCGTGGGGCCCCAATAGGCCAGCAGCGGCGGACCCGGGCGCAGGGCAAGCAACAGGGTCTCGCCGCCACCGTCGAGCCTCAACATGCTTGCCCACTCCACTGATCGCGCACGCCAGATTGACGGCGCCGACGAGAAACCGCCAAGTCGCAAATCCAGGGAGGCGATGTTGAGCGACATTCGGTGCGTGGCGGCAAGCGGTGATGTGCTGGGCGAGGGCCCGGTGTGGTCGGCGCAGGAGGGCCGGCTCTATTGGTTCGATATCCAGGGCCGCCGCCTGAACTGGCTGGACCACGCCGGCGGCGAGTGGGGCGGCTTCGACCTGCCCGTGCGCGCCAGCGTCGCCGCGCCCCGAACCGGCGGCGGCCTGATCCTGGTCACCGAGGCCGGGCTCGCCCACTTCGACACCGCCGCCGGCCGCTTCGACCTCATCCAGCCGATGACCTTCGAGCCGGGTTTTCGCACCAATGACGGCAAGATCGATGTCGCCGGCCGGCTCTGGTGGAGCACCATGGACGACGACGGCGGCAAGAGGCCGGGCGCGCTCTACCGCACCGACCCTGACGGGCGAACCCACCAGGTGCTGGATGGTGTCCACATCGCCAACACCGTTTCCTGCAGCCCGGACGGCGCGATCATGTATTTCGCCGATTCGACGCTGCGGACGATGTGGGCCTTTCCGATCCTGGCCGACGGGTCGCTTGGCGAGCGGCGAGCATTCATCGATACCCGCGGCGAGGCGGGCGCGCCGGACGGCTCGGCGGTGGACGCGGAGGGCTACGTCTGGAACTGCCAGTGGGGCGCCTGGCGGATCGTCCGTTATGCGCCGGACGGCCGGATCGACCGGATCGTCCCCGTGCTGGTGGCGCAGGCGACCAGCTGCGCCTTCGGCGGGCCGGACCTGACCACCCTCTACGTCACCTCGGCGCGCGAGGGCCTGGATGCGGGCGCCATGGCCGCCCAGCCGCTGGCGGGCCATCTGTTCGCCTTCGAGCCGGGTGTCGCCGGCCTGCCGCTGCCGGCGTTCGCGGGCGAGATCGGGCGGTGATCGTCTGATCGTCTGAGCGGGGCTGGCTCAGCGCCAGGCGGCGACGCCGGCTGGGGGCAGTTGCGGGCCGCCGAGCAGATAGCGCGCGTCGGCTGGAGCAGGCGTTGCGCGGGTCTCGGGGGCGAAATTGATGGCGAAGGTCACGTCGCCGCGGGTTCGCAGGCGGACGCCTTCTTCCAGCGCCACGGTTTCGATGCCGGCCTCGCGCGCCAGGTCGGCCATCAGCGCCGCGTTGAGCGCCGCCTCCGGCCAGGTAGCCAGATAGCGCCAGCGGCCGTGCGCCAGCAGCGCCGGCTGGCCGTCGGCGAAGGTCGCCGAGGGCGCAATCGGCGTCTCGATCATCTCGCGCCACAGCCGCGCCGGCAGGGTGCGATCGCCCAGGCGCACAATCGGTCCGGCGCCGGGTCTGAGGCTCTCGACCCGCACCACCTTCATCGGCATGCGCGTCTGCAGCGGCCCAGGCGGCAGATTGTCCGGGATCCAGCCATCGCGGGTGCGCGAGCCGGTGCGCGGGCCGAGCAGCACGATGGCGCCGGACGCCTCCAGCGCGTCCAGGGTTGCCGGTTCCAGCATCGGCAGCGACGGGCAGACGACCAGGGCGTAGCCGCTGAAATCGGCGTCCGGTGGCAGGATGTCGACGTCGAGGCCGAGTTGGCGGAGCGCGCTGTAAGCCTCGAATGCCAGCCGGATCCAGGCGAACCCGGCGCCCTGCGGCTGCACGCGCAGATGCCAGGCGGCCTCGTAGCTGTAGACCAGCGCCACCTTCGCCCGACGGCACGCGCCGAGGTCGCCGAGGGCCGCCAGTTCGCCGGCCACGGCCCGCGCCTCGCGCCCGCCGTCGTCCTCGCTGCGGTCGGGACGGTTGAGGCCTGCGTGCATCTGTTCCTGGGCGAAGGGCGCCTGGCGCCAGCGGAAATAGGAGACCACCTCGGCCCCGTGGGCGAAGGCTTCCCAGCTCCAGGCGCGGACCATGCCCGGCAGCGGCGCCGGGTTGAAGCGGGCCCAGTTCACCGGTCCCGGCTGCTGCTCCATCACCCACCAGCGGCCGCGGCCGACGCTGCGGTAGAGGTCGTGGTTGAAGGCGGTGATGTCCGGATGACCCTGGCGCAGGTAGCGCAACGCCTCCGGCTCGGCGATCCACGACTCCTGCAGATTGCCCAGCGGGTAGGAATCCCAGCTGGCGAAATCCAGGTCCTGGGCCAGCTTGAAATGGTCGAAGCTGGTGTGGAAGGCCATGAAGTTGTGGGTGATGTCCCGGCCCGGCGACAGGCGGCGGATGATCTCGGTCTGCACCCGGTTGAAGCTCGCCACCTCTTCGGAGGCGAAGCGGGCGTAGTCCATCCGGTGGCTGGGATTGGTCTCGGTGACCGCCAGGTTCGGCGGCTCGACCTCGTCGAAGCTACGGTACTCCATCGACCAGAAGACGTTGCCCCAGGCGCGGTTGAGCGCTTCCGGCGACTGGTAGCGCTGCGCCAGCCAGGCGCGGAATCGGCGGGCGGCGTTGGGCGAATAGCTGAGCGTGGTGTCGTGGCAGCCGTACTCGTTGTCGGTCTGCCAGGCGCCGACGGCGGGGTGGCGGCCATAGCGGCCGGCCAGCGCCTCGGTGATCCTGGCGCACTCGGCCCGGTAGCTCTCGCTGGAGAAGCAGTAGTGCCGGCGCGAGCCGAAGCCGCGCGGACGACCGTCCCGGTCCAGCGCCAGCATGTCCGGATGCGCGTCCACCAGCCACTTTGGCGGCGTCGCCGTCGGCGTGCACATGACGATGGAGAGCCCGGCGGCGCCCAGCGTCTCGACCGCCTGGTCGAGCCAGGCCCAGTCGAACCGGCCGGGCTCCGGCTCGATGCGGCTCCAGGCGAACTCGGCGATCCGCACCCAGGAAAGGCCCATCTCGGCCATCCGGCGCGCATCCTCGGCCCACCAGTCCTGCGGCCAGTGTTCGGGGTAGTAACAGACGCCCAGCTTCAAGATCGGCCCCCGGGACGAAACGATCGCGGGACTTAGCCGCCGCCGATCTTGGGAATGAAATAGACTTCGCTGTCGGGCGCCAGGGTCGAGGTCCAGGCGTCCTGGTGAATCTCGCCGTCGATGGCCACCGCCATGCGCCGGTCCAGCCAGTCGCCGAGGCCCGGATAGCGCCGGTCGAGTTCGGAGACCAGGCGGCGAACGGTGTCGGCTTCGATGTCGAACTCCGCCGGGCCGCCGGTGAACTGGCGGGCGTCGGCGGGGGCGATCACGTGGGCCACCTAGCCGGCCTTGGCGTCCAGCGCCGCGCGGATCTTCGGGGGCGACAGCGGCAGGTCGCGCATGCGCACGCCGATGGCGGCGCTGACGGCGTTGGCGACGGCGGCCAGCGGCGGCACGATCGGCACTTCGCCGACACCCTTGGCGCCGTAGGGGTGCCGCGGATTGGCCACCTCGATCAGGATCGCCCCGATCATCGGCAGGTCCGAGGCCACCGGCACCCGGTAGTCGAGGAAGCCGGCGTTCTCCATCTTGCCGTCGCGGTCGAAGATATATTCCTCGTTCAGCGCCCAACCGACGCCCTGGGCGACGCCGCCCTGGATCTGGCCCTCGACGTAGGACGGGTGGATCGCCTTGCCGACGTCCTGGGCCGCCGTATAGCGCAGCACGGTGACGTGGCCGGTCTCCGGATCGATCTCGACGTCGCAGACATGCACGCCGAAGCCAGGACCCGCGCCCTGGGCGTTCAGCGACACCTGGGCCGAGATCGGCCCGCCGGTGCGCGCCGACTGGGCCGCCAGCCCCGCCAGCGTCAGCGGCTTGGCCGCGCCCTTGGCCTCGTCCTGGCAGATCGCCGCGCCGTTCGCCCAGCTGACCTGATCGGCCGGCACGTCCCAGATCAGCGCCGCGCGGCGCTTCAGCTCGGCGACGATCTTTTCGGCGGCCTGCACCACCGCCATACCGGTGGCGAAGGTCGTGCGGCTGCCGCCGGTGAGCATGGAAAAGCCGATCGAGGCGGTGTCGGCGACCATCGGGCGGACCTGTTCGACCGACACGCCCAGCACCTCGGCGGCCATCATCGCCATGGAGGCGCGCGAGCCGCCGATGTCCGGATTGCCGGTGACCACGACGGCGGTGCCGTCCTCGTTGATGTGCACCGCGGCGGTGGATTCGCCGCCGACGTTGAACCAGAAACCCGCCGCGACGCCGCGACCCTGGTTCGGGCCGAGCGGCTCGGAATATTGGGCGCAGTTTTTGATCGCCGCGAGCGTTTCCAGATAGCCGATGTTGGCGAAGGTCGGGCCGTAGGAGGCCTTGGTGCCGTTCTTCACCCCGTTCTTTTCGCGCAGCTCGATCGGGTCGATGCCGAGCTTGCGGGCCAACTCATCCATGGCGCTCTCGACCCCGAAGGCGGAGATCGGCGCGCCGGGCGCCCGGTAGGCGGCGACCTTGGGGCTGTTGGTGACCACGTCCCAGCCGGTGATGCGGAAGTTGGGGATGTCGTAGCAGGCCAGCGCGGTCATGCTGGCCCCGCCCACCGGCGAGCCCGCGAAGGCGCCGGCCTGGAACTTCATCTCCACGTCCGCGGCGGTGAGGGTCCCGTCCGACTTGGCGCCCAGCTTGACCAGGATCACCCCGCCGGAGGTGGGGCCGGTGGCGCGGAACACCTCCTCGCGGCTCATCACCATCTTCACCGGATGGCCGCTTTGGCGCGACAGGGCCAGCGCCAGGGGTTCGAGGTAGACGGTGGTCTTGCCGCCGAAGCCGCCGCCGATCTCGGCCGGGGTGACGCGGATGTTGGAGATCTCCAGGCCCAGCACCTTGGCGCAGTAGGTGCGGACCATGAACTGGCCCTGGCTGGAGCTCCAGACGTTGCACTGGCCGTCCGCCGCCCAGGAGGCGACGCAGGCGTGCGGCTCGATATAGCCCTGGTGCACCGCGCGGGTTTCGTAGCGGGCCTCGACCACCACGTCAGCCTCGGCGAAGCCGGCGTCGAGGTCGCCGCGGGCGAGCTTGTTCTTCTTGGCGATGTTGGAGGGCAGGGAGGGGCGCTCGTCGAGCCCTTGGGTGAACATGTGCGGATGCAGCACCGGCGCATCCGCGGCCATTGCCGCCTCCACCTCGATGACGTGCGGCAGCACCTCGTATTTGACGTTGATCAGCGCCAGGGCCTCGTCGGCGATCGCAGTCGAGATCGCCGCCACCGCCGCCACCGCATGGCCGTCGTAGAGGGCCTTGTCCCGGGCCATCACGTTCATGGCCAGGTCGCGCAGGTTCGAGGCCGCCTCGCCGCCGTCGTGGAACTCGTCGGCCAGGTTGGGGAAGTCGTCGCCGGTGATGATCGCCTTCACCCCGGGCAGGGCGCGGGCCTTCTTGGCGTCGATGGAGACGATCCGGGCGTGGGCGTGCGGGCTGCGCAGCACCTTGCCGACCAGCTGGCCCGGCATGATCAGGTCGGCGCCGAAGAGCGCCCGGCCGGTGACCTTGTCGGCCCCGTCGGGGCGGATCGGGCGGGTGCCGACGACCTTCAGGCCTTCGTCGGTATCGGGACGGTCCAGAACGTCGCTCATCACACCCTCGCTTGTCGCATGTCGGCGGCGGCGTCCATGACCGCCCGGATGATCTTGTCGTAGCCGGTGCACCGGCAAAGGTTCCCGGCCAGCCAGTAGCGGACTTCGCTCTCGGAAGGATCGGGGTTGGCGTCGAGCAGGGCCTTGGAGGCCATCAGCACGCCCGGGGTGCAGAAACCGCACTGCAGGGCCGCGTGCTCGAGGAACTTCTGCTGCAACGGGTGCAGTTCGCTGCCGTGGGCCAGGCCCTCGATGGTCTCGATGCGGCGCCCCTCGGCCTCGGCGGCCAGCATCAGGCACGAGCAGACCAGCCGACCATCGACGATGACGCTGCAGGCGCCGCAGTCGCCCGAGCCGCAGCCTTCCTTGGAGCCGGTCAGGTCGAGCTCGTCGCGCAGGGCGTCGAGCAGGGTCATCCCCGGGTCGGTGAGGAACTCGACCGGATCGCCGTTCACGATCGCCGAAACATGCCGCTTGCTCATACGCGTCCACCCGCCCGCTGATAGGCGATCACCGCCGCGCGCCGGGCCAGCACGCCTGCGATCTTGGTCCGATATTCGATGGTGCCGCGCTTGTCGCTGATCGGCTGACAGGCCGCCCGAGCGGCCGCGTCCAGTCGGTCCAGCGCCGCCGCGTCGAGCTTGTGGCCGACCAGGGCGGCGCCGGCCTCCGGAACCAGCCGCGCCGTCGGCGCGACGGCGCCCAGGGCGACGTGAGCGTCGGTGATCACCCCGGCGCCATCCAGCACCAGGTTCACTCCGGCCCCGACCACCGCGATATCCATTTCCGTGCGCGGGATCAGTCGCAGATAGGCGTCCGATGCCCGCGCCGGCCGCTTCGGCAGGCGGATCTCCAGGACGAACTCGCCGGGCGCGAGCGAAGTCTTGCCCGGCCCGGTGGCGATTGTCTCCGCCGTCGCCTCCCGACGACCGGCGGGGCCGACGATGACGCAGATCGCCCGCGCGGCGATCAGGGCCGGCACGCTGTCGGCGGCCGGCGAGGCGTTGCACAGGTTGCCTGCCAGGGTCGCGCGGCCCTGCACCTGGGTCGAGCCGATCAGGCTGGCGGCCTCGACCACGCCCGGCCAGGCGCGGACCAGCGCCGCGTGCTCGCCGATGGTCGCGCCGGAGGTGGCCGCGCCGATGACAAAGCCGCCGCTCTCTTCGCGGATGCCGGTGGCGCCGGGCACCCGCTTCAGGTCGACGATGGCGGCGGGCGCGATGCGGCCGGCGCGGAGCTGCACCAGCAGGTCGGTGCCGCCGGCCAGGGCCCGGGCGCCGGTGATGGCCAGCGCCCTGGCGGCCTCCTCGGCGGTTGACGGCGCCAGATAGTCGAATTGGGGCAAGAGGCCTCCCGTGAATTGGGTCGAGAACCGGTCGTTGCCGGGCGATCAGGGCGAGCTTCGCGCCGTGAACCCGATGATGCCGGGCCGGTCGAGCTAACGCTGATAAGGTATCGTGCGCCGCGGGGACGGCGGCGGTCAAGCGTGGCTAGCGCAGCGCCAGCCCCGGCAGGCTGCCGTCGGATCGCCACTCCTCAAGCACCTCGAAGAACCGCAAGGGCCCGGCGCCGTACATGTCGGAGAAGAAGCCGTTGCGGTTCCCGGCCGCGCCCTCGCTGTTGTAGTAGCCGGGGGTGCATTCCATGTAGAACCGCTGGCCCATCCGGGCGAGGCTGCGGACCTCGTCCACATAGGCCTGCTCGGCCTCGGCGGTGGGCTCCATCACCTGCGCGCCGCGGGCTTTGGTCTCGACCACCATGTGCGCCGCGTGGCGGGCCTGCTCGTCCAGCGCCATCGGCACGCTGATGGTGATGGCGGTCTGGGTGAAGCCGAGGAAGAAGCAGTTGGGGAAGCCGTGGGTGGTCAGGCCGTGCAGGGTGCGGATGCCGTCCGACCAGTGCTCGGTCAGCGTCCGACCCTCGCGGCCGACGATCTCATAGCCGGCCCGGCGCGTGTAGGAGGTGCCGACCTCGAAGCCGGTGGCGAAGATCAGGCAGTCGAGCTCGTACTCGCGCCCGTTGGCGACCACGCCGTGCTCGGTCAGCCGCTCGACCCCCAGGCCGTTGGTGTCGACCAGGGTGACGTTCGGCCGGTTGTAGGTCTGCAGATATTCGTCGTGGAAGCAGGGGCGCTTGCAGAACTGCCGGTACCAAGGCTTCAGCGCCGCGGCGGTGACGGGATCCTTTACGATGGAGTCCACCCGGGCGCGGACCTGGTTCATCTTGCGATAGTCGGCCAGCGCCATCAGCTCCGCGCGTTCGTGGCTGGTCAGCCGCCGGCCGAGCTTCTGGCTGGCCTGCTTGACCGCCGTGCCGGTGACATTGCGGAAGATGTCGGTCCAGCCGTCGTGCACCAGGTCGACGTCCTGGTCGCCGCCGCTGACCAGGATGTTGAAGTTCTCCTGCCGCCGCTTCTGCCAGCCGGGTTCGAGCGAGGCGGCCCAGGCCGGATCGGTCTCGGCGTTGTTGCGCACGTCCACCGACGAGGGGGTGCGCTGGAAGACGTAGAGTTCCTTCGCCGCCTCGCCCAGGTGCGGGACGCACTGGATCGCCGTGGCCCCGGTGCCGATGATGCCGACCCGCTTGTCATTGAGGCCGGTCAGGCCGCCGGTGCTGTCGCCGCCGGTGTAGCGATAGTCCCAGCGGCTGGTGTGGAAGGTGTATCCCTTGAAGTCGTTGATGCCGGGAATCCCGGGCAGCTTCGGGCGGCTCAATGGCCCGTTGGCCATGGCCACGTACTGCGCCTTGAACGCATCGCCCCGGCTGGTGCGGATGATCCAGCGCGCCGCGGCCTCGTCCCAGCGCATCTCGGTGACCGCCGTCTGCATCAGCGCGTCGTCGTACAGCCGGTAGTGGCGGGCGATGGCGCGGCTGTGCTCGAGGATCTCCGGCGCGAACGAATATTTGTGCTTAGGCATGTAGCCGAGCTCTTCGAGCAGCGGCAGATAGCAGTAGGACTCCACGTCGCACATGGCGCCCGGATAGCGGTTCCAGTACCAGGTGCCGCCGAAGTCGCCGGCGCTCTCGACCACCCGGATGCGCGCGACCCCGGCTTCCCGGAGCCGCGCGCCCATCAACAGGCCGCCGAAGCCGCCGCCGATCACCGCCACGTCGACCTCATCGAACACCGGCTCGCGGGTGAACCCCGGATCGACGTAGGGATCCTCGATGTAGCGGGAGAACTCGGCCTTCACCTCGACGTACTGGGTGATGCCGTCCTCGCGCACGCGTTTGTCGCGCTCGGCGAGGTATTTCTCGTGCAGGGCGTCGGGATCGAAGTCGATCTCGCCGACGATCTCGGCGATTTCCGGTTCAAGGGTCATGGCGTCGGCTTCCGAAGGGCGCGTTTTCCCGACACTAGGACGGTTTCGGCCCGCGGCAAGCCCGGCTCAGACAACGCCCTGCTCACGCAGATCGGCGATGGCGGCGTCGTCGTAGCCCAGTTCGGCCAGGATCGCGTCGGTGTGTTCGCCCAAAGTCGGCGCGCGATGGCGGATCGCGCCGGGGGTGTCCGACAGCGTCAGCGCGCCGCGGGCCAGGGGCGCGGGCTTCGGCAGGCCGGGGTAGTCGACCTCTTGCAGGAAGCCCATCGCCTTGACGTGCGGGTCGTCCAGGGTCTGCTGCGGCTTCAGCACCGGGCCGGCCGGGATCATCGCCGCGCCCAGGATCTCCAGCGCCTCGGCGGTGGTGCGCTCGGCGCACCAGCGGCTCATCCGCTCGGAAATCACCGGGCTGTTGTCGCCCCGGGAGATGTCGTCCTTGAAGCGGGGGTCGGTGAGCCAGAGGTCCTCGCCCATCAGCCGCGCCCAGCGCTCGAACAGCGGCTGGCCGATCACCTGCAGCAGCACCCAGCCGTCGCGGGTCTTGAAGATGTCCACCGGCGCGGCGGTCTGGCCCCGGTTGCCGGTGGGGACCCGGTCGATGCCGAGCACACCCTGCTCGATCAAGAGGCCATTGCCGACCGTCACCGCCGTCGCCAGCAGCGCGCCTTCGACCACCTGCCCGCGGCCGGTCTGCTGGCGGGCCATCAGCGCCAGGGCGGTGCCGTAGGCGCAGTGGAGCGCGGTGCCGAAGTCGACCCAGGGGGCCTGGAAACGGTAGGGCCGCTCGCCGTCCGCCTCGGAGGTCAGGTAGGCCGAGCCGGACATCGCCTGGCCGATGCCGTCGAAGCCGACCCGGTCGCTGTACGGCCCGCCACGGCCATAGGCGGTGACCAGGGTGAGGATGATATCCGGCTTGATGGCGCTCAGGCTCTCGTAGTCCAGCTTCATCGCCGCCAGGGTCTGCGGCGGCAGGTTGGCGACCACCACGTCGGCGGTCTCCACCAGCCGGCGGACCACGGCCTGGCCGGCGGGCTTCATCGGGTCCAGCGTCATGCCCCGCTTGTTGCGGTTCATCTGCATGAACGTGCCGCCCTCTTGCGTCTCGGTGAGCGGCGACTGGAAGCGATCCTCGCCGCCGGAGCGCTTCTCGATCCGGATCACCTCGGCCCCGAAGTCGGCCAGCAGCATGGCGCAGTAGGGCCCGGCGATGTAGCGGCCGAAGTCCAGCACCCGGACGCCCGACAACACCCCGTTCATGGCCGCTCCCCTGTCTCGCCCGTCGACGCCGCGATCAGCGCGGCCCGCTCGGGGCCGGTCAGCACCCGCCAGCGGCCCTCGGGCAGGTCGCCGAGGCGCAGCGGGCCGATGCGGGTGCGATAGAGGTCGACGACGGCCAGGTCGACCAATTCGCACATCCGCCGGATCTGCCGGTTACGGCCCTCTTTCAGGATGAAGCGCAGCTGGCGCTCGCCGATCTCGCTGACCTTGGCCGGCTTCAGTTGCCGACCGTCGAGCCGCAGGCCGTGGCGCAGCGTCGCCAGTTTCTTCGGCGTCACGGGGCCGGTGACCCGCACCTGATATTCCTTGTCGAGTTCCGAATCCGGCCCGATCAGCGCCTTGGCCAGGACCCCGTCCTCCGACAGCACCAGGAGGCCGTGCGAATCCTTGTCGAGGCGACCCAACGGCGCCAGGCGGGTGTCGCGGTCGGGGATCGTCGGGCTCGCGCCGACCAGCGACGCGGCGGTCAGCAGCCGCACGGCCGGAATCTGTCCGGTCTCCGGCTGGGCGGAGACAATGCCGACCGGCTTGTTCAGCACTACGCTGAGACCCGTGGCCGACGCGCCCTGAACGGCGTCGGCGAGCACCAGGGTCTGGCCGGCCAGAATCTTGCGGCCGACATCCTCGACCCGCTCGCCGTCGATGCTGACCAGCCCCCGGCCGATCAGGTCCTCGGCCTCGCGGCGGGAGCAGACGCCGTTCTGGGCCAGCCAGCGGTTGACCCGCTGCGGCTCGGCTTCGTCGTAGCGGCGGGTCCAGGCCATCCGCCTGTCTAGTGTGCGGTCCGGCCGCCCTGCAAGCGCGCTCCCCGGCTTTGTGCCATATGCCCGTGCTGGCGAAGGAGGCCCGCTTGGACCGGTTCGATGTGGTGGTGGTCGGCGCCGGCGCGGCGGGGATGATGTGCGCCCTTGAAGCCGGCAA
>Ga0302279_10004420_pt1 | contig 16635 bp, 17 predicted proteins | sample III_Bog_N3_3_FD_194541 | JGI IMG/M metagenome (GOLD analysis project Ga0302279, IMG submission 194541) | Peat permafrost microbial communities from Stordalen Mire near Abisko, Sweden - III_Bog_N3_3 | ecosystem: Environmental > Terrestrial > Soil > Wetlands > Peat | place: Sweden: Abisko...
GAGGAAGGCGACGAGGACGTCACCGACATCATCGGCGACGTCGGCGGCGACGAGGAGACTTGAGATCGGCCCTGATCTGTGATCAGGGTTGCCGCCCGCGAGTCGCCCACGGCACGCGGAGAGCATGATCCGGAAAAGCGGCATCCGGTTTTCCGCAAAGGATCATGCTCGGACCAAAGAGTTACGGGGCCATAGCTCAGCTGGGAGAGCGCTTGCATGGCATGCAAGAGGTCGGCGGTTCGATCCCGCCTGGCTCCACCAGCCTTCGCTTGCTTCGCAAGCTACGGCTCGGCAAGCCACACGCCGGTCCATCGTAGCGAAGCAAGCGAAGGCTGCCGCGCCGTAGCCCGCAGGGCGAAGGCGGGCCTCGGCACATCATTTTCCGTCATTTCGAGTGAAGCGAAGCAATCCATGCAAGCCCTGGGCGAAGCTGTGGATTGCTTCGTCATCGGGCCGATCGACGGCCGGACCCATTGGCTCATCGCAATGGGGACCTGTCCGCGTCCGGCCGCGCCTTCGCCAAGAAGCACCTCTGACGCCTCGGCTTACCGCCCCTACTCCTCCGCCACCGCGTTGAGCCGGTCGCGCAGCCCGACGAGGTCGTCCTTCAGCGCCGTTAGTTCGGCAATCGAGCAGGCCGAGGCGGCGAGGATCGATTGCGGCACGGTTCTGGCCTTTTCCTTCAGCGCGTGGCCGGGGGAGGTCAGCGCGATCAGCACCTGCCGCTCATCCACGGTGCTGCGCGTGCGCCTGATCAACTGCGCCGCCTCCAGCCGCTTCAGCAGCGGCGTGAGCGTGCCGGAATCGAGGAACAGCCGTTCGCCGATGTCCTTGACCGGAACGCCGTCGCGTTCCCACAGCGCCAGCATCACCAGATATTGCGGATAGGTCAGGCCGAGCCGGTCGAGCAGCGGCTTGTAGACGCGGTTGAACGCGTGCGCGGCCGAATAGATCGCGAAACAGACCTGATTGCCCAACAGCAGCGGTCCGTCCGCCGCCTGCTTCTTCGCCATTTTCAGCCTCGTGATCCGGACAGGGCGTCCGTGGCGATTGTGGGCCGGTATATCCCCGAATTCAATCGCGCACAATTAAATGTGAACCGCTGAATTTTATATTGCGCACAATTCAATTGAGTGCAATGCTCCTGCCACTGAAACCGCAACGGGAGGACCCCATGTCCGTGAATGTGCTCTACAGAACCAGCGCCAAGGCCACCGGCGGCCGGGATGGCCATGCCGCCACGCTCGACGGGACGCTGGACGTCAAACTCACCACGCCGAAGGAACTGGGCGGCGGTGGCGGCGCCGGCAACAATCCCGAGCAGCTGTTCGCCGCCGGCTATGCCGCCTGCTTCATCGGCGCGATGAAGTTCGTCGCCTCGCAGGGCGGCCCGAAAGTACCCACCGACGCGGCCGTGACCTCGACCGTCGGCATCGGCCCGCGTTCGGCCGGCGGCTTTGGCCTGGACATCGAGCTCGCCGTCTCCTTGCCCGGCCTTGCCCGCGCCGAGGCGGAGGCCCTGGTCGAGAAGGCGCATCAGGTATGCCCCTATTCCAACGCGACCCGCGGCAATGTGGATGTCCGCCTGACCGTGGTCTGATCACGCCTTCGGCTGGCCCGCCGGCATCACCGGCGGGCGGCCTCCTCGATCTTCAGGCGCGGGCAGCATGCGGACACCGTCCCGCTATGCGCCTGCGCGCGAGGGGACCTTGCCGCGCGCATTTGCGAAGCGATGTCGGTGATGCTTAATGGCTCCGACGTCCTCTCCACAAAACTTCGCAAGAAGCGCCATTCATGACCACTGCAACTGCTCCCGGCGCGATGGCCGGACTGCGCGTCATCGACCTCACCCGCGTTCTCGGCGGCCCCTATTGCACGCAGATCCTCGCCGATCACGGCGCCGACGTGATCAAGGTCGAGCCGCCGGCCGGCGACGAGGTGCGCGACTGGGGACCCCCGTTCCACGACGAGGACGCGGCCTATTTCGTCGGCATCAACCGCAACAAGCGCTCGATCGGGCTCGACCTCGCCTCCGAGGGCGGCCGCCTTGTGCTGATGAAGATGCTGGAGGACGCCGACGTCCTGATCGAGAACTTCAAGCCCGGCACGCTGGAAAAATGGGGCATCGGCAGCGACGTGCTGCAGGCGAGGTTTCCCAAACTGGTGCACTGCCGGATCTGCGGCTTCGGTGCCGACGGTCCGCGCGGCGGCAATCCCGGCTATGACGCCATCATCCAGGCCATGACCGGCATGATCGCCGCCACCGGCTCGCAGCAGAGCGGCCCGATGCGGATCGGCGTGCCGCTGGTCGACATCTCGACCGGGCTCTACGCGACGATCGGCATCCTGATGGCGCTGTCGGAGCGGCAGCGATCCGGCCGCGGCCAGTTTCTCGAAACCACGCTGTACGAAACCGGCCTTTCGATCATGCACCCGCATGCCGCGAATTATTTCATGCACGGCAAGCCGCCGAAGCTCACCGGCAACGAGCATCCCAATCTCGTTCCTTACGCGATCTTCCCGACCCGCACCGACAACATCTTCATCGGCGTCGGCAATGACGGCACCTTCCGCAAATTGTGCAAGGAGATCGGCAAGCCCGAACTCGGCAGCGACCCGCGCTTCGCGCGCAACAAGGACCGCATCGCCAACCGCGACGCGCTGCGCGCCGAGCTTGCCGCCGTGTTCAGCCAGCATGACGCCGCCCCGCTGTGCGACCGCCTGCTCGCCGCCGGTCTGCCGGCCGGACCGGTACAGTCGATCGACCAGGCCCTGACCAGCGCCCACACCGTCCACCGCGGCGACGTCATCGAAAAGGACTGGTACAAGGGGGTCGCCTCGCCGATCCGCCTCCAGCGCAGCAAGCCGAGCCTGCGCAGCGTGCCGCCGAAGTTCAGCCAGCACACCACCGAGGTGCTGACCGAATTCGGGTATTCCAAGGCCGAGATCGACGCCCTGGTCGCCAACGGCGCGGTCTGCGGCAGCGAACGAAAGCGATAAGGCAGTTCAGGGCAGGATGGCAGTTGCCTTCCGCGATGGCGGAAGCCTGCGGTTGACGCTCGCCGGGACGGCGGTTGCCCGTCCCCGGTTCTCAGCCCTTTTTCCCGCTTCCCTCGGGCTCCGCTTCCCCCGTACCATCCCGTGGTTTATACGGTCATTTGTACGTCATCCGGCGCTGCTAACGCGCAATGATGATGACGGTCCAACGGGAGGAATTTGATGACTAACCGACATTTCAGCGCTGCCGCGGCAGTCGCTGTCACGCTTGCGCTCGCGACGCCCGCTTACGCGGTGACCGAGATCCAGTGGTGGCATGCGATGACCGGCCCGAACAACGATGTCGTGGTCAAGCTCGCCAATGATTTCAACGCCTCGCAAGGCGAATACAAGATCGTCCCGACCTTCAAGGGCAGCTACGCCGACGTGCTGAACGCCGGGATCGCGGCGTTCCGCGCCGGCAACGCCCCGGGCATCATGCAGGTGTTCGAGGTCGGCACCGCGACCATGATGGCCGCCAAGGGCGCCATCAAGCCGGTTTCCGAGCTGATGAAGGAGCAGGGCGAGAAATTCGATCCCAAATCCTACCTGCCGGCGATCACCGGTTACTACTCGACCTCGAAGGGCGACATGCTGTCGTTCCCGTTCAATTCGTCGAGCATGGTGCTGTGGGTCAATCTCGACGCGCTGAAGAAGGCCGAGATTACCGAGCCGCCGAAGACCTGGCCGGAAGTGTTCGCCGACGCCAAGAAGCTGCATGCGACCAACCCGACCTGCGGCTTCTCCTCGGCCTGGGGCTCCTGGGGCCTGATCGAGCAGTTCTCCGCCTGGCACAACGTGCCGATGGGCAGCAAGGCCAACGGTCTCGACGGCTTCGATACCGTGCTCGAATTCAACACCCCGCTCGAAACCAAGCTGCTGGAGAGCCTGGTCGATCTGCAGAAGGACAAGAGCTACGATTATTCGGGGCGGACCAACACCGGCGAAGGGCGCTTCACCTCGGGTGAATGTCCGATGTTCATGACGTCCTCGGCGTTCTATCCCAACGTCAAGGCCAACGCCAAGTTCGCCTACAACGCGGTGCCGATGCCGTATTTCCCCGACGTCAAGGGGGCCCCGCAGAATTCCATCATCGGCGGCGCTTCGCTGTGGGTGATGGGCGGCAAGAGCCCCGAGGAATACAAGGGCATTGCCAAGTTCTTCACCTTCCTGTCGGACACCGACCGCCAGGCTAACCTGCATCAGGTTTCGGGCTATCTGCCGATCACCAAGGCCGCCTACGAAAAGACCAAGGCGGATGGTTTCTACGAGAAGAACCCGATCCTCGAAGTCCCGCTGAAGGAGTTGACCAACAAGCCGCCGACCGAGAATTCGCGCGGTCTGCGCTTCGGCGGCATGGTGCAGTTGCGCGACGTCTTCGCCGAGGAGATCGAGGCGGCGCTGGCCGGCAAGAAGTCGGCGAAGGAAGCGCTCGATTCGGCGGTGTCGCGCGGCAACGCAATGCTGCGGCAGTTCGAGCGCACCGCCGTCAAGTGATGGGCCCAGGGATCGTGGCCGGGCATTGGCCCGGCCGCGATCCATCAAGCGAGGCACGATGGAACCCCGGGCGATCTTCTCAGGCAGGCTGCTGCCCTATCTGCTGATCCTGCCGCAGCTTGCGGTCTCGCTGATCTTTTTCTACTGGCCCGCGCTGCAGGCCCTGCAGCAGTCGTTCCTGGTGCAGGACGCCTTCGGGCTCTCGACCGAATTCGTCTGGTTCGAGAACTACGTCACGCTGCTGCAGACCCCCGAATATTATCATGCGATCGGGGTCACCTTCGTCTTCTCGGCGCTGGTGGCGTTCTTCTCGCTCACGCTCGGCCTGTTGCTGGCGACGATGGCGAACCGCAACATCCGCGGTGTCCAGATCTACCGCACCTTCCTGATCATTCCCTATGCGGTGGCGCCGGCGGTCGCCAGCGTGCTCTTCATCTTCATGTTCCAGCCCGGCCTCGGCATGATCGCGCGCCTCCTGCAGCGCAACGGCATCGACTGGAATCCGGTGCTGAACGGCACCCATGCGATGATCCTCGTCGTCATCGTCGCGGTCTGGAACCAGATCAGCTACAATTTCCTGTTCTTTCTCGCCGGCCTGCAGGCGATCCCGAAGAGCGTGATCGAGGCCGCCGCGATCGACGGCGCCAAGCCGATGCGGAGATTCTGGACCATCATCTTCCCGCTGCTGTCGCCGACCACCTTCTTCCTGATCATCGTCAACATCACCTACGTGTTCTTCAACACGCTGGGCATCATCGACACCGCGACCGGCGGCGGCCCCAATGGCGCCACCCAGACGCTGGTCTACAAGGTGTTCCAGGACGGCAAGGTCGGCACCGATCTCGGCGGCTCGGCGGCGCAGTCGGTGATCCTGATGGTGATCGTGGTCGCGCTGACCGCATTCCAGTTCCGCTACGTCGAAAAGAAGGTTCATTACTGAGCCATGGTCGAGCACCGCCGATTTGGAAACCTGCTGCCGCATCTGATCCTGCTCGCCGGCGTCGCGATCGTCGCGTTTCCGGTCTATCTCGCCGTGATCGCCTCGACCCACGACAACACGGTGATCGCCAACGGCCAGATGCCGCTCTACCCCGGCACCCACGGGCTCGAAACCTACTGGAACACCATCGTCTCCGGCACCGGCAGGACCACGCGCGCGCCGGTCGGCGGCATGATGCTGAACAGCCTGATCATGGCGCTCGGCATCGCGTTCGGAAAAATCGCGATTTCGATCATCTCGGCCTATGCGATCGTGTTCTTCTCCTTCCCGTTCCGGATGGCGGCGTTCTGGACCATCTTCATCACCCTGATGCTGCCGGTCGAGGTGCGCATCTTTCCGACCTACAAGATCACCAGCGACCTCAGCATGCTGGATTCCTACGCCGGCCTGATCCTGCCGCTGATTGCGTCCGCGACCGCGACGCTGCTGTTCCGCCAGTTCTTCATGACGGTGCCGAAGGAGCTGGTGGAAGCCTCCAAGATCGACGGCGCCGGCCCGATCCGGTTCTTCTTTGACACGCTGCTGCCGCTGTCGGTAACCAACATCGCGGCCTTGTTCGTGATCCTGTTCATCTACGGCTGGAATCAATATCTCTGGCCGCTGCTGATCACGACCCGCGACGACATGCAGACCATCGTCATCGGCATCAAGAAGATCATCGACGTACACGACGCCCTGACCGAATGGCAGGTGGCGATGGCGACCGCCGTGCTCGCCATGCTGCCGCCGGTCGCGGTCGTCGTGCTGATGCAACGCCTGTTCGTCAAGGGCCTGATCGAGACGGAAAAGTAAGATGGCAAACGTAACCCTGCGTGACGTCCGCAAGACCTATCCGAGCGGCTTCGAGGCCATCAAGGGCATCGGGATCGAGGTCGGCGACGGCCAGTTCTGCGTGCTGGTCGGCCCCTCCGGCTGCGGCAAGTCCACGCTGCTGCGGATGGTGGCGGGGCTGGAGACCCTCACCGGCGGCGAGATCGACATCGGCGGGCGCATCGTCAACCAGGTCGAGCCAGCCGAGCGCGACATCGCCATGGTGTTCCAGAATTACGCGCTTTATCCGCATATGAGCGTCTACAACAACATGGCCTACGGCCTGCGCAACCGCGGCATGGCCAAACCCGAGATCGACACCCGCGTCCAGGAAGCCGCGCGTATTCTCGAAATCGGGCCGATGCTGGAGCGCAAGCCGGGCCAGCTCTCCGGCGGCCAGCGCCAGCGCGTCGCGATGGGCCGCGCCATCGTGCGGCAGCCGAAGGTGTTCCTGTTCGACGAGCCGCTGTCGAACCTCGACGCCAAGCTGCGCATCGCCATGCGGGTCGAAATCCGCAAACTGCAGCGCCGGCTCGGCACCACCTCGATCTACGTGACCCACGACCAGCTGGAAGCGATGACGCTCGCCGACATTCTGGTGGTCATGAACGGTGGCCAGGTCGAGCAGATCGGCAACCCGCTGCACATCTATCAGAAGCCCGCGACCACTTTCGTCGCCTCCTTCATCGGCGCGCCGCCGATGAACCTGATGCCGCTGGGTTCGGACGAGATCACCTCGCAACTCGAAGCCGTCAGTGGCGAGGCCGGCATTCTCGGCATCCGCCCCGAGGATTTCCTGATCTCAAACGAGGCAGTGCCGGGCGGCATCGCGCTCGAACTGACGGTCGAGGCGATCGAGCGCGTCGGGGCCGAGACCTTCATCTATGGCGCCCGCCGGCACGACAAGGGAGGCCTCGCGGTCCGTCCCGGCGAACTGCCGCCCGGTGAGGTGATCGTGCGGATCCCCGGCGCGGTGGCCCCGGCCATCGGCGAGCGAATCAGGGCCATCGCCCCGCGCGAAAAACTGCATCTGTTCAGCGCCGACGGCCGCAGGCGGATCGAGTTTTAACCGCCGTTCCGGGGCGCGCGAAGCGCGAACCCGGCGCGAGCCCGAAATGACCGCCGGGGACGATTCCGCACTATTCCACAGGTGCTTGAACACCCCCCAAATCATGCCCATATTGCAGTCTGACCGGACGGCAAACCGTCGGCCGGTTACCATGGGACGCCGCAAGGGTCCTGAACTGCCAAAGTCGCTTCGAGAGGACTTTGTAAAAATATGACTCGTGTTCCTTCGCTATCCAGTCCGTTCCTTCTGGGATTCGACGAAATCGAGCGTGCGCTCGATCGCGTCGTCAAAGGCGCCGACGGTTATCCTCCCTACAATATCGAGAGGTGCGACCGCGCCAATGGCCAGCCCGAAAGGCTGCGCATCACGCTGGCGGTGGCGGGCTTTACCCGCGACCAACTCGATGTAACCATTGAGGAAAACCAGCTCGTGATCCGCGGCCGCCAGCAGGACGACAAGGCCCGGCAATACATCCATCGCGGCATCGCCGCGCGCCACTTCCAGCGCACCTTCGTGCTGGCGGAGGGGATGCAGGTGCTGGGCGCGGACTTGAAAAACGGGCTGTTGTCGATCGACCTTGCCCGGCCTGAGCCGGAGAAGATTGTTAAGACAATCGCTATCAATGAACATGAATAATGGAACGAGTAGCGGACTCGACCGCTTAGTCTGACAAAAGGAGTCGAGACCATGACTGTAGGTAATGTGGTGTTTGAGCCGGCGGGCGTCTCAACGGAGTCGCTGGCGACCCTGGGCGAGGGTCATATCGCCTATGTGAAGCAGATCCGTTCCGAGGACGTGCCGGGGCTGTTTCCGCAGGCGCCGAAGATCGCGCCGGGCCTGAAGCTGTTCGCGCTGCACGCCGCCGATGGCACCCCGATCATGCTGACCGACAGCAGGGAAGCTGCGATCGCGAACGCATGGAGCAACGAATTGCAGGCCGTCAGCGTCCACTGAACGCTGCGATGATCGCGGGCGCAGCGATCGATCGCTGCCGCCATTGGCGACCGACAACAAGATTCGCAAGACGCGGGCGTTCGTCCTGGGCTTGACCCGGACAGCGCCCGCGTATTTTTTTGGCGAGATTTTTTTGGCCGTTTTTCTGGCAGCTTTGGCGCATGATCGATTCCCAGATGCAGGACATCACCGCGGCCGATGCCGCGCCTACGACGGCGCTTGGCAAAACCCTGCTCGCGCTGAACAACGCGCACGCGCAGGAACTGTCGTGGCTGGAGCCGGAACGCCTGCAGCATCTCGTCGGTCAGGCATTCCTGGCGCGCCGGATCGGCGACCTCGACGCCTTCCTGCTGGCATTCGACCAGGACGCCGACTACGACAGCCCGAACTTCCTCTGGTTCCGCGCCCGCTATCCGCGCTTCGTCTATGTCGACCGCGTCGTGGTCGCGTCCTCCGCGCGCGGTCGCGGCTACGCGCGCCGGCTCTATGAAGAGCTGTTCGCGCGTGCCGGCAGCGCCGGGCACGAGCGCATCGTCTGCGAGGTCAACAGGAGCCCGCCGAACCCGGCGTCGGATGCTCTTCATGCTGCGCTGGGATTCGTCGAGATCGGGTCGGCAGACGTCCACGGCGGCAGCAAGACGGTCCGCTATCTGTCGCGGACGCTTTCTCAGGCCGCGGTGGCGGGCGGCAGCGCCAGCACCGAATAGATCGCGGGGGCGTCGCGGGAGGCGCGCAGCTTCTTGGCGACGTCCTGGTCGCGCAGCAGCCGTGCGATCCGGGCCAGCGCCTTGAGGTGGTCGGCACCGGCGCCTTCCGGCGCCAGCAGCAGGAACACCAGGTCGACCGGCTGGCCGTCCATCGCCTCGAAATCGATCGGACGCTCAAGTCTTGCGAACAGGCCGAAAAGTCTTTCCAGCTTCGGCAGCTTGCCGTGGGGGATCGCGACGCCGTAACCGACCGCGGTGGTCCCCAGCTTCTCCCGCTGCAGCAGCACCTCGAAAATGGTCTTTTCGTTTTGCCCGGTCAGCACGGAAGCGCGCGCCGCCAATTCCTGCAGCGCCTGCTTCTTGCTGTTGACCTTCAACGCCGGGAGGATCGCCTCGGGTGCGACCAGATCGGTAATCGTCATGGGGCGTTCCGAGGTAAATTGAACCGTCAGGTTGCGAAATAGACTCTAGCAGGGCGGCGTCAAGAAGATGAGGCGGGAGACGGGCTTATACCGGTTCCTGATTGCTGGGCTTCTACCCCAACGCAAGACCGATGCCAACTGCCGCAACAGGGTTCCGACGCCCCCTTCCCTTGAGGGCGGCGGACCATAGGGAGCGCCCCTGTGGCCGTCAATGCCGATCCCGGGCTACCCCCCCGCCTTTACCGCAGGCGGGTCGACCCAGCCAATATTACCGTCCGGCCGCCGGTAAATGATGTTCACCCGGCCGCTGGATCCGTGCTGGAACACGATGCAGGCGGCGCCGGTCAGGTCCAGCTCCATCACCGCCTCGCTCACCGACAGCCGCTTCAGCGACGTGGTGGCCTCGGCAATGATCACGGGGCTGTATCCGGCCTCGTCGTGCTCGTCTTCTCCGGCCGGGGCCTCGATCACGTAGCTGGGGGCATCGAGGGTCGGCGCGGTCAATTCGACCATCGCGACCGCCTCGGCATGCGACTTTCGCGCCGAACGGTCCTTCAGCCGGCTCTTGTAGCGGCGCAGCCGCCGTTCGATCATCAGCAGCGCCTGGTCGGCGCTGGCATAGGCGTCGGCGGCGTTGGAATCGGCCTCCAGCGTAATGCCGGAATCCAGATGCAGCGCGCAGTCGGTGCGGAAGCCGAAACCGTCCTTGCTCAGCGTGATGTGGCCGGAATAGTTGCCGTCGAAATATTTGCGCAGCACCTCATCGGTGCGTTCGCTGACGCGTCCGCGCAGCGCCTCGCCGACATTGATGCTTTTTCCCGAAATCCGCAGAGTCATTTTGATTCCTCGATTAGCCAGGAGCGAATCGACACTATCCCGATTTGGCCGGGACGCAATCAGGCAGGCTGCGTGTCGCGGGACCGGTCGGACGAGGCGGCGGGGGCCGAGAGGGCATTGCCGAGCATGCTCTGCTTGTCACGGCGGCGCTGCACCGAGGACGGGATACGCATCGCCTCGCGGTACTTCGCGACCGTGCGGCGGGCGATATCAATGCCGGTGGCGCGCAATCGTTCCACGATGGTGTCGTCCGACAGGATCACCGCGGGGTCCTCGGCGTCGATCAGCTGCTTGATGTGATGGCGCACCGCTTCGGCCGAATGGGCCTCGCCGCCGTCGGCCGACGCGATCGAGGCGGTGAAGAAATATTTCAGTTCGAAACTGCCGCGATTGGTCGCCATGTATTTGTTGGCGGTCACCCGCGACACCGTCGATTCGTGCATCTGGATCGCGTCCGCCACCGCCTTGAGGTTGAGCGGCCGCAGATGGGCCACGCCGTGGGTGAAGAAGCCATCCTGCTGGCGCACGATCTCGGTCGCCACCTTGAGGATGGTGCGGGCGCGCTGATCCAGCGCGCGCACCAGCCAGGTCGCGTTCTGCAGGCAATCGGTGAAGTAGGATTTGTCGCCATCCTTGCGGATCGTCTTCGACAGCTCGGTGTAATAGATCTGGTTGACCAGCACGCGCGGCAGCGTGTCGCTGTTGAGTTCGACGTGCCAGCCGCCGTCGGGCCCGGGCCGCACATAGACATCCGGCACCATGGTCTGGGTGCGGGTCGAACCGAATTTCAGGCCCGGCTTCGGATCGAGGCGGCGAATTTCACCGATCATGTCGGTGATGTCTTCATCATCGACACCGCAGAATTTTCTTAGAGAGGCGATATCGCGCTTGGCCAAGAGATCGAGATGCTCGACCAGCGCCTGCATCGCCGGATCGTAGCGGTTGAGTTCGCGCAGCTGGATCGCAAGGCACTCGCTCAGATTTCGCGCGCAGACGCCGGGCGGATCGAACTTCTGCAGCACCGCGAGCACCGCCTCGACCTCCGCCTGCGACGTCCCCAGCCGCTCGGCCGCCTGACCGAGATCCGCCGGCACGTAACCGGCCTCGTCGACGAGGTCGATCAGATACTGGCCGATCATGCGGCGCGCGGGATCGGTGAAGGCCACCGCCAGTTGCTCGGCGAGATGGCTGCCGAGCGTCACCTCGGCGGCGACGAAGGCTTCGAGGTTGTAGCTGTCGTCGTTGGAAGCGCCGCCGCCCCATTCGGTGTAGGCGGTCGGCGCCGCGTCCTGCGCGGTGCGCGCGGCGGCCTCGGCCGGTTCCTCGGAAAATACGTTGTCCAGCGGCGCATCCAGCGTCTGCTCGATCTCGGTGCGGCTGCCGAGGTCGCGATTCATCCATTCTTCCTGGCCCGGCTCGAAACTGTCGCCGGCCGATCCGCCCGCGAAGTCGGAACGCTCGGCGCCGGCATCCTCGCCATAGGCGGCGGAAGAATCGGACGTATCGTCAGACCCGGAATATTCGCCCCGCTCCGGCGCCGGCTCGCCCGCCACCGGGGCCTCGGGACCGTCGCTGGCGCGCTCCAGCAGCGGATTTCGCTCCAGTTCTTCCTCGACGAAGGCCGAAAGGTCGAGATTGGACAGTTGCAGCAGCTTGATCGCCTGCATCAGCTGCGGCGTCATCACCAGCGACTGTGATTGGCGGAACTCTAATCTCTGCGTCAGCGCCATGATTACACGAACCGATCCCTAAAACTTGGTCCGATTCTTGCTTAAACTAGTCCGAAGCCGATGTACACGGCTTGACGAATGGGAAAAATGGACTAGAGGGGCGTTTTTCCGACAAGCCCCCCGACAAATCCCGACAAGCTCAAAGCCGGAATTCCTCACCCAGATAGAGACGGCGGACGTCGGGATCATTGACGATTTCATCCGGACTGCCCTCGGTCAGGATTTCACCGGCATAGACGATATAGGCGCGGTCGGTCAGCCCCAGCGTTTCCCGCACATTGTGGTCGGTGATCAGGACGCCGATGCCGCGATTGGTGAGATGGCGGACCAGATCCTGAATGTCGCCCACCGCGATCGGATCGATGCCGGCAAAGGGTTCGTCGAGCAGCATGTAATTGGGGCGCGTGGCCAGCGCGCGCGCAATTTCGACGCGTCGCCGCTCGCCGCCGGACAGCGCAATCGACGGTGTCTTGCGCAGCCGCGTGATGTTGAATTCGTCGAGCAGGGAATTGAGTTCGGCCTCGCGCTTCTTCTTCGACGGCTCGACGACCTCGAGCACGGCGCGGATATTCTGTTCCACCGTGAGGCCGCGAAAGATCGATGCTTCCTGCGGCAGATAACCGATCCCGAGCCGCGCGCGCTGATACATCGGCAGCTTGGTGACGTCGTGGCCGTCGAGTTCGATGGCGCCGCGGTCCGCCTTGATCAGGCCGGTGATCATGTAGAACACCGTGGTCTTGCCGGCGCCGTTCGGACCCAGCAAGCCCACCGCCTCGCCGCGCCGGACATAGATGCTGACGCCGCGCACCACCTGGCGGCTGCCAAAACTCTTTTCCACGCTATGCACAGCCAGATAGCCCGGCTTCTGCAGCAGCCGCGGCGCCATCGCCGCGCCGTTGCTCTTGCGGGGGTTTTCGGGATTCGGTTTTTCGGCCCTCGCCGGCTCCGGCTTCAGCACCGGGTTGAGCAACGGGGCGTCGCGGGCGATCGGCGGCGCATCGCGCACCGGGCCAGGCAGCATCTCGCCGAGGCTGTCGCCGAGCGCCGTGATGTCGGCGCGCGAGCGCGCAAATCCGGACGGACTGCGTTTCGCCGGGCGGCGCCGGAACATTCCGAGTAAATCCACCATCCCCGCTCGCTCAGTCTTTCAAGGTGATCAAGATGATTCCTGCGCGGCCATTCGATTCGCCCGCGCAACATGAAGGAATGGATGTCGCTTGCCCAGCAAAACACCCCCGATTTTCAGGCGCGGACCGCGCTGCCGGGTCCCTCGGTAGATACAGGCTCGCGCCGCAGGCTTCAACCTCGCCGCCGCGGCACCTCACCCAAGCTATTGATATTATTTCGGTTTATTTGAGGCGCCAGAACCGGGCGGGGTTGCGGCAGGCTGCATACCCGGCAGCCCCGGTCCGCCCTGGCCGGAGGACTGGAACAGGCCCTGGACCCGGCCGGAGTCGGATTCCACCCGCGACACCCCGGTCGTCATGTCCACCAGCAGCCGGTCGCCGCGCAGCACGTTCTTGCCCTGGGTCAGCACGATACCGCCCAGCATGGTGATCAGATTGGTCTTGGTGTCGAACACGGCGGTGTCCCCGGTCACGACCTGGTCCTTCTGGGTGACCACCACGCTGCCGTGCGCCTCCAGCCGTTTGATCGACGAACTGCCGCCGGGACCCGGGGTCGCGGCCTGCATCGGCGCCGCTTTGGCCGCCTTCGCATTGGCCGCTGGCGCCGCCGCCGGTGCCGGTGTCGAATCGTAGAACACCACCAGCGAATTCGACGTCATGGTGGTGTCGCCCTGCACCACCTTCACATTGCCGGAAAAGGTCGCTTCCTTCTTCTTGTCGCGCATCTCGAGGGAGGCGGCCTCGATCTGGATCGGCTGGTCGCGATTCTGCTGGAAACCCTGCATCGCATTGGGCACGCCGCTGACGGCGCTCTGCGCGCCGGCGTGGCCGGCCGCGGCCATCGCCAGCATGAAGGCGGCGGCGCCTGCGCCACGCGCGATCCGCCTCAACGAGGTGCCTTGTCGGGAAAACATCATCTGCAACATCATTTCGGGTGGCCGGTCTTGCCGGACGGAGCGTGCGGCTTCGCAGGATCCTTGTTCGCAGGATCCTTGGCGGAATGCACGGGCGCCGGCGCTTCCTCCGCGCTCGGCGGCGTTTCTGCCGGGGGCAGTTTGTCCAGATTCATCACCACATTGCCCTCGAACCTGACCACCTCGCCGCCGCCGGTAATCCTGAGCTTGTCGGCGGTCAGCGTGCCGTTCGTCAGCTTGACATCGACATGTTCCTCCGAGGTCACGATGCCCTTGCCCATATCGACGAAGGCTTGCGTAAGCCGGGCTTCGTAGCCGGTGGAGGTTTGCAGGAAGATATCCTTGTGCAGGTTCAGCAACTGCTCCTTGGTGTCGAACAGGCCCGTGAGGGCATCCAGCGTGACGATCGACTGGTCTTCCATCCGAACCTTGGCGCGCAGGGTCTTGAGCTCGACGTGGTCGGGGTCGGTGAGGTCCTGGGCGGCGGTCTTCGCCCAGAGTTCATAGGGCCGCTGATCGGGCGTGTAACCGGACAAATGCGGCGATTCCATCGTGATCTTGGTGCCGGACACGACCATGTTGCCGATGTCGAGCGGCAGCTTGGGCAACAGCATCCGGAACGGATTGAAGACCGACACCGCGACGATCCCCGCCATGGCCAGCCCCACCGCGGCCGGGACCGCGATGCGAAGCACCCGCACCATCCGGCTGTGGCGCGCCGCGACTGCGAAGCGCGCCTCCATGACGGCCAGATAGGCTGGGTTCTGAACCGAATTCACCGCCGCTCCGAAGCACTGCTCCCGCCAGCCACTCTACCCGGCCCGGCCGCCTTGTGCAGCCCGGACCCCGCGTCAGGACTGTGACCGAAACGGGGCGACGGACGCGGCAAACCGTCGGTCCGGCCTCAGGAATGGGCAAAAATGTCTTCGCTGTCCCAGCCCAGCAGGTCGAGCCGGGCCCGCGACGGCAGGAAATCGAAACAGGCCTGCGCCAATTCCAGCCGCCCCTCGCGCGCGAGCATGGCATCGAGCCGCTCGCGCAGGCCGTGCAGATGCAGCACGTCGGAGGCCGCATAGGCCAGTTGCGCCTCGGTCAGGGCCGGCGCGCCCCAGTCGCTGGATTGCTGCTGCTTCGACAGATCGATGTTGAGCACCTCGCGCACGAGGTCCTTCAGGCCATGGCGATCGGTGTAGGTGCGGGTCAGCCGCGAAGCGATCTTGGTGCAATAGACCGGCTGCGGCATCACCCCCAGCGCGTTGTAGAGGGCCGCGAGATCGAATCGCGCGAAATGAAAGATTTTTGTCACTTTCGGGTTGCCGAGCAACGCCTTCAGGTTCGGCGCGTCGGCCGGACCCTTGCCGTGGCCCTTGGGAATCTGCACCACGTCGGCGCTGCCGTCGCCGCTCGACAACTGCACCACGCAGAGCCGGTCGCGATGCGGGTGTAGCCCCATGGTCTCGGTATCGATCGCCACCGAATCGGTATAGCGGGTCAGATCGGGCAGGTCGCCGCGATGCAGGCGTACGGTCATGTGCTCAAAAACCTCGTCGAATCGCTGTACGGCCAAGCTACCGCCCAACCCCAGGCGAGGCGAGCGGCCGATGGCCATCGAATGGCGATGGGAGGGCTACCAAGAGAGTAGTGGTGCCCAGGAAAGGACTCGAACCTTCACGGCCGTTAAGCCACTGGCACCTGAAGCCAGCGCGTCTACCAATTCCGCCACCTGGGCCCGGGCCGGTTAGTATTGATCGGTCGCGCGCTTGTCAAATTGGTCGAGTGTGATCCAAATGCGCTGTACAGGGCACGCCGGTTGGCGTATCGCGATTTTGCTGAATATACCTGCGATCGATTGAATTTGACCCTAGGAAATTGACGCCATGGCATCGAATCTGGACACGCTGGTCACGGTTTTCGGCGGATCGGGCTTTCTGGGGCGAAACGTGGTCCGGGCGCTGGCCAAGCGCGACTACCGGATCCGGGTCGCCGTGCGGCGGCCGGAACTGGCCTTCCACCTGCAGCCGCTCGGCCGGGTCGGCCAGATCCACGCCGTCCAGGCCAATTTGCGCTATCCGGCCTCGGTCGAGGCCGCCATGCGTGACTCCCATGCCGCCATCAACCTGGTCGGCATTCTGGCCGAGAGCGGCGCTCAGACCTTCGAGGCGGTCCAGGCCAAGGGCGCGGGCACCGTGGCCGCCGCGGCGGCCGCCGCCGGCGCCGCCATGGTCCACGTCTCCGCCATCGGCGCCGACGAGAATTCGACCTCGCGTTACGCCCGCGCCAAGGCCGCGGGCGAAAAGGCGGTGCTATCGGCGGTGCCGACGGCCACCATCCTGCGGCCCTCGGTGGTGTTCGGCCCCGAGGACCAGTTCACCAACCGCTTCGCCGGCCTGGCGCAGATCTCGCCGGTGCTGCCGCTGATCGGCGGCGGGCTGACGAAACTGCAGCCGGTCTATGTCGGCGACGTCGCGGCCGCGGTCGCCGACGCCGTCGACGGCAAGACCAAATCCGGCGCTCCTTACGAGCTCGGCGGCC
>Ga0302279_10004421_pt1 | contig 16631 bp, 18 predicted proteins | sample III_Bog_N3_3_FD_194541 | JGI IMG/M metagenome (GOLD analysis project Ga0302279, IMG submission 194541) | Peat permafrost microbial communities from Stordalen Mire near Abisko, Sweden - III_Bog_N3_3 | ecosystem: Environmental > Terrestrial > Soil > Wetlands > Peat | place: Sweden: Abisko...
CGCGTTCCGTCGTCGCCGGCGGTGACCAGGGCGCGGATGAAAGCCAGGTCGTCCGCGGCGGTTTGGGATTCGGCGCTCATCGGGCGGGCTCCTGTGCGCGGGACGGCCTGACCGCGCGTTCGCGACTCGGCCAGGGGTGACGCCGCCCGTTGAGGATGGCGCCGATGAAGCTGTGGCGCACGATCAGCTCATAGCTGCCCAGCATCAGCGGGAAGGCGATGGCCAGGATCAGCGGGAATTTCACCTCCCACGGCCAGGCCAGCTGCGAGAGCGCCACCTGCAGCGCCATGACGATCGGCAGGTGGACCAGGTAGATCCAGTAGGAGGCGTCGGCGATATAGCGCCGCGTCGGGCTGAAGTCGGCCAGGAACCGCAGCGCCAGACCGATCAGGGCGAAGGTCCAGGTCCAGTTGGCCAGAGTGTAGCAGGCGGCGTCCGCCAGCCGCGGCCAGCCGGCCGGCAGCGGCGCCAGCAGCGGTGCGACGCCGGTGATGGCGAAGGCGGCGCCGGAGAAACCCACCGCCAGGGCGAAGTTCAGCGGCCAGCGCTTCTGCCAGACCCCGAGCAAGGCCGTCTCCCGATGCAGCAGCCAGCCGAAGCCGAAGGCGCTGCCGTAGGCGACCGTCGCGGCGAGATTGGGGACCAGCGAGGAGTCCGGCGTCGGAATCCCGAACCAGGGCAGCCAGGTCGGCATGATGTAGAGCGCCGCGCAGGTCGGCGCGGCCAGCGCCAGGGGCGCGAACGGGCTCTTCACAATAGCCGCGACGACCCGGTCGACGCCGGCGCGGAAGCTTCCGGTCCGGTCCAGCAAGGCGACCAGACCACGGACGCTCAAAGTCACCGCGTAGAGCAGCAGCAGCACATAGAGGAACCACAGGTGGGTCAGCGGGAAGGTCGGGAAACCCGGATAAGGCGGCGCCGGCGGCAGCGGACGGCCGTGCGCCGTCACCACCGCGCCCCAGATGGTCACCGCGATGATCGAGGCGAACAGGATCGGCCAGCCGACCACCAGCGGCACGGCGATCCGCTTCAGCCGGTCGACGATGAACCCCTTGGCCCCGCGCCGGTGGAAGGTCAGATGCGCGAAGAAGCCGGCGATCAGGAAGAAGGTGGTCATCCGAAAGGTGTGCAGCAGGTTGAACAGCACCCCGAGCGTCAGGCTGCGCTGGCTATCGCCGATGATCCAGATCGAATGTCCCGCCGGCGCCGGCAGGAACGACATCGTTGCGTGGAAGATCACCCCGGCGATCAGGGCGAACCCCCGGACGGCGTCCAGGGCGTGCAGCCGCTCGCTGCTGGTTTCGGTCATGAGGCTCTCCATGGGCGGGCGCGTCGATCGCGCCCGTCATCAGAGATCGCTCATAGACCAACTAGTTTGTCATGTAAACTAGTTGGTGGGAACTATCCCTGGGTGGCTGGCGACGGCGGCCAGCCACCCGGGGAAGCCGAGGAAGGACGAACCCCTATGCGGCCTCCAGCAGGGCGTCCCAGCTGGTGCGCTGGAAGCACGGCCGGGTCGCCAGGCGCTCATGCCAGGCGGCCAGCTTCGTCCCCGCCAGCATCTCGCGGCCCTCCGCGCACTCGGTCATCATGTCCACATGCGGGAACAGATGCAGGTCGGCCAGGGTCAGGGTCTCGCCGGCGACGAAAGGCGCATCGCCGAGCAGCGTATCCATGGCCGCGACACAGGCCCGAGCCTCCGGCAGCGCGGCGACGACCGCCTCGTCATTGCCGGGGAATCCAAGCTTGGGCGCCACCACGCGGTTGAAGATCACCGGCACGCCGACGACGCGGAAGAGGTACCAGTCGTTGGCGTTCATCACCTGATCCATCCGCGCCGCCGCCTTGGGGTCGGCGGGGGTCAGCGGCGGGTTCGGGAACACCCGGTCGATGTAGCGCAAGATCGCCTGGGTCTCGTAGAGCTGGAACCCGTCATGGTCGATCGCCGGCACGCGGCCGAAGGGATGGCGGGCGATGTGCTCGGGGCCGCGGTGGGCGCCTGGCCCCAGCGCCTGGATGCGATAGGGCGCGTCCTTCTCGATCAGCGTGGCCAGGACGGCGCGACCAAACGGGCTGCCGATTATGCTGTGAACGGTGAACATGGGTCTCTCCCTTCCGATGGATCGTGTGTTCAGCCGACCGCGTCGGCATACAGTTTCAGGATGCCGGTCCAGCCGCCGTCGCTGTCGAGGGCGATGCGGGTTTCCGCCGCCTTCTCGCCCATGCGCTCCAGGCCCCGGTGTTCGAAATCGACCCGGGTGCGCGCGCCGTCCTGGGTGAAGATCACCTCGATCTCGGTCAGCAGGTTCGGGTCGTACCGAAAGTCGGCGCCGAGCCGCCAGGCCAGCACCAGCCGCCCTGGCGGATCCCAGGCCAGCACGTCGCCCCAGTCGGCTTCGGTTCCGTCTTCGAGGCGGCCGTACCAGCGGCCTTTCACCCGGGGCTCCAGCACCACCTGCTTCAGCGGCGAGTCGCCGGTGGAGTGGGTGCGCGGCCACCAGTTGTCGAACTTCGCGGTGAACACGTCGAAAGCGCGCTCGGGCGTGGCGTTGACGCTAAAGCTCTTGCGCACGGGCGCTGGCGTGATGGTGCGGTTCATTCCTTTGTCCCCTCGTCTTCGTCCCCAGTCCGTTCCACCTCGGCGGCGAACGACGTCAGGGCGGTGTCCCAGAACTGATCCAGCCAGGCGCGCAGCGCCCCGAGCCCGTTGGGGTCGATGGCGTAGATCCGCCGGGCGCCGTCCGGATGGTCGTTCACCAGCCCGGCCTCCTTCAGCACCTTCAGATGCTGCGACACCGCCGGCCGACTCACCGGCAGGCCGGCGGCGATCTCCCCCACCGCCCGCGGCCCCTCGGCCAGCCGCTCCAGCACCCGCCGGCGGGTCGGATCGGCCAGGGCGGCGAAGGCGGCAGTTCCGTAAGGCATCACTTACCGTAAGTGATGACTTACGTCCTGTCAAGGTCCGCGATTCCGCATATCGCCGTTCTCAACGCACGTCCCTCCATGCTAGCCATGCCTGCAAAGCCGGGCGCGAACCCGGTGTTGGAGGTTCCCATGAAGTTGTTGGGTCCGGCCGCGATCGCGGCCCTCGTGCTGATCGCCGGCTGCTCCAAGAGTGGCGGCGGAGCGCCAAACACCGCCGCCGGCGCCCCTGCCCCGGCTCAGCCGGCCGCCCAGGCGAGCGGCCCGGACACGCCGATCACCGTAGCGGACCTGCCGCGTCTCAAAGCTGGACTCTGGGAGAGCTCAACGGTCACCGACGGCGGGCCGGCCGAGGTGTCGCGCACCTGCGAAACTGGCGAGCCAATCAAGTCTCCGCCTCAGGACTCGGGGTGTGCGCAGATCTCGATCAAGCGCACCTTCCTGGGCGCGGTCGTCTTCGACATGACCTGCGCCACCGGGCCGGTGTCCAGCAGCGTCCACGCCACCGTCACGGGCGACTTCAACGGGTCCTACTCCAGCGACACCATGGCCACGATCACTATGCAGGGGCAGCCGCCGAAGACGATCAAGACCCACTCCGACGTCCGCTACATCGGCCCGTGCAAGCCGGGCGGCGACGGCTGACGCGCTTCAGCCCGCCTTGCGGGTCGCCTGGGTGACTTCGGGAAACGACAGGCTCGACTCGAAGTCGGTGAAGATGTCCATCAGCTCCGCCCCGGTGACCACAGGCAACCGGCCCTGCGGGAAGCGGAAGTTCCAGAAGCTGACGATGTGGCTGACAGCGCCCAGCCGCTCGCCCAGTTCGCAGAACATCGCCGGCGCGTTCAGCAGGAAGTCGCGGAACGCCGTCGGCTTGCCGTCGATCAGGCTGGCGAAGGCCGCGTCGTAGAACCGCAGCGACTTGCGGGCGGTCTCCAGTGTCTTGAGAATCTGGCCGCGCAGCGATTCCCGCGCCTTCTGCAGATAGGCCTGGGTCTCGACATCCAGCGAGCCGCGCGGCTTGGCCTTGGTGATAGCGTCGGCCACCCGCGAGACGTTCGGCAGGGTCTCGGCGAGGGTCCACTTGTAATAGAGGAAGCCCTTCCAGCAGAACACGCCCTCCTGGTACTCGCGCTTCTCCAGCCGCAGGGTCAGCCGCAGCGGCTCGGTCTCGGCATCGACGGTGTTGGAGAGGATCTTCTGCACCAACCGCGAGCCGTGGCCTCGATCGGCCGCCGTCTGCGCCTCGCCGCCGCTGAAGCACAGGTCGATCAGCTTCTGAATCTCATGCTCGACGAACCGGATCATCCGGTTCATGTCGGCGTCGGAGATCTCAAAATAGCAGCGGGCCGGATGCCGATCGTGCCGGCGCAACTGCTCGCGTAGCAGGAACGGATCCAGCGAGGGCAACCCGTCGACAATGGCCATCATCTCGCGGTCGGCGGTGTCGGACAGCCAAGTGTCGCCGAACACGCTTTCCATGATGTTGTCGTAGTTGAACTGGTCGACGAACACCGAGCGACCGCCCAGGCGCAGGTCCTGGCCGTCGATCGGCACGATGATCTTGGTGGCGATCTGCCGCCCGTCGAGAAACAGCTCGCGCTCGTCGCGGCGCAGGCGATGTTTGAGGATCAGCGAGCGGTTGAGGGTGACGTTCTTGAAGAACGGCGCTTCGGTGTAAGCCGGATCGTTCTGGCGGCGGCGATAGACGCGCAGCAGGTTCAACACCCGCGCGGTCGAGGCGCTGTCCTCAAGGTGCGATAGATTGCGAACCGCCTTGTCGCTCAATGGACCCACCCGCTCGGCGCGCGCTGTCACGACGACGCACGCAGCCTTGCCGTTCCATAAAGAATTCAGCTTAGCGGGGCCTTAACATCGAGCCTGCCAATAACAGGCATATCGTCACAGCCGGTGACGCCTCAGCCAGTCCGCGGCGTAGCTGCAGACCGGGGTGACCTTCAGTCCCTCCCGGCTCGCCTCCTCGACCAGCGCCTGCATCAGCCGGCCGGCGGCCCCGGTGCCGCGCAGCGCGACCGGGGACTCCACGTGATCGATGATCAGCTCGCGGCCCTGACGTCGGTATTCGGCGAAGGACGTCTGGCCTTGTTCGACCATCTCGTAGCGACTCTCAGAGCGGTTGTCGTGCAGCTCGGCCATGGGTTCATCTCCCGTCTCGCGCCGCGGGGTGATCGCGACTATCCTCTCAGCCTGACTAAGTAATGCTCCAAGGAGCCCATCGCCATGCGTATGTCGCCCTGGCTGGTCGGCCTGGCCGCCCTGGCCGCTGTCGGCGCCTGCAACCGGGCCAGACCGCCGGCCACCAGCGTCACCACGCCGATCGCGCCATCTGCTCCCACGACCCCGGTCAAGGCCAGCGGCCTTTGGGTCGAGCGTATCGAGGACGCGGGCCGCGTCTCCGTCACTCAGCTGTGCCTCGATGCGGCGTCGGCGAAGCAGCTCGCGGCCCTCGGCGACCGTCTCGCCGCCCGCTGCCGCCAGCGAACCGTGACCCCCAGCGACGCCGGCGGCTGGCGCTTCTCCTCGCAGTGCGACATGGGCGCCTGGGGCAAGGTGGCCACGGACGGCGTCGCCCGGGGCGACTTCGCCCGTCACTACCAGCTGGACGCCCTGGTCGGGACCACCGGCGCTGCGCAGGCCTCGGCGGACGGACCGCGGCGTTTCAAGGCTGACATACGCTGGCAAGGCGCCTGCCCCAAGGACATGGCGGCCGGCGACGTCGTCTGGCCGGACGGTCGTCGCTCGCGCCTGTCAGAGCTCAACGCGGCGTCCTGACGGCGCCCAAGGCAAGAGGAAACATCGATGCGGAAGGTCCTGCTGCTGATCGTGGCTGCAACGGCGCTGGGCGCCTGTCACCGGGGCGGCGCGGATTCCGGCGTCTCGCCGCCGATGCGCAAGGCGGGCCTGTGGGAGACGGCGACCACCAGCGACGGCCAGCCTCTGGCCGCGCCCCGGGGCGACTACACGGCTTGCGTCGATGACGGAGCCGACAAGCGGCGCAACCTGTTCGGCGGCGGCCGCCGCGGCAACTGCGCCAAGAACGCCATCGTCAAGGGCGCCGACGGTTCCTATACGATCGACCGCGACTGCACCGACGACAACGGCATGCACACCGTCTCGCACACGGTGATCAGCGGCGACTTCAACACCAAATATGTGATCCAGATGGATCAGACCGTCGATGGCTCGGATAACCCCGACCGCAACGGCCAGCACGCCCGCACCACCACCGCCACCTGGCTGGGCGCCTGCCCCGCGGGCATGACCCCAGGCCAAGTGATGCTGGCGGACGGCACCATCACCAACATGCGCGGCATGTTCGGCGGAGGCGGTGGCGGCGGTGGTAACAACGCGGCCGGCGGGGGTGAAGGTGGCGGCGGCCAAGGCGCCGGCGGTGGTGGTGGTGGTGGCGGCGGACAGTAGCCGCCGCTAGAACCGCTCCACGGCCATCGCCACGGCTTCGCCGCCGCCGATGCACAGCGAGGCGAGGCCTTTCTTCTCGCCCCGCGTCTCCAGGGCGGCCAGCAACGTCGCCATGACCCGGGCGCCGGACGCGCCGATGGGGTGACCGAGCGCGCAGGCGCCGCCGTTGACGTTCAGCTTCTCATGCTCGACGCCCAGCTCGCGCATGGCGATCATCGCCACCACCGCGAAGGCCTCGTTGACTTCGTAGAGGTCGACCTCACCGACGCTCCAGCCCGCTCGCGCCAGGGCTTTTTGCATCGCCGGACCGGGGGCGGTGGCGAAGCGCGCCGGCTCGTCGGCGTGGGCGGCATGGCCGGCGATGCGGGCGATCGGCGTCAGCCCGAGCTTCTCCGCCGTCGAGGCGCGCATCAGCACCAGCGCCGCGGCGCCATCGGAGATCGATGAGGCGTTGGCGGCGGTGATCGCCCCATCCTTGGCGAACGCAGGCTTCAGCATCGGAATCCGCGACGGATCGGCCTTCAACGGCTGCTCGTCGTCGGAAACTGTGGTGGACCCGCCGCGTCCGGAAACCTCCACCGGGACGATCTCGCGCTTGAACGCTCCGCTCTCCACCGCCCGCCTCGCCCGCGCCAGGCTCTCGATGGCGAAGGCGTCCATCTCCGCCCGGCCGATCTGGTAGGCGGCGGCGGTCTCCTCGGCGAAGGCGCCCATCAGCTTGCCGCTGTCATAGGCGTCCTCCAGGCCGTCGAGGTACATGGAGTCCAGCACCCGGTCGTGGCCGATGCGGGCGCCGCCGCGGTGCTTGGCCAGCAGATAGGGGGCATTGGTCATGCTCTCCATGCCGCCGGCGATGACCACCTCGGCCGAGCCCGCGGCCAGCATGTCGTGCGCCAGGATCGCCGCCTGCAGCCCCGAGCCGCACATCTTGTTGACCGTGGTCGCCTCGACGCCCTTGGGCAGCCCCGCCTTCAGCGCCGCCTGCCGCGCCGGCGCCTGGCCGAGGCCCGCCGGCAGCACGCAGCCCATCAGGATCTGGTCGATGGCGCCCGGTGAGACCCCCGAGCGCTCCACCGCCGCCTTCACCGCCGCGGCCCCGAGCTCGGTGGCCGACAGGGGGGCGAGCGCGCCCTGGAAACCGCCCATCGGCGTGCGGGCGTAGGAAACGATGACGACGGGATCGGCGGGCATGGCGAACTCCTTGGCGCCCTCATTTGCGATCTGGGCATGCGCGGCGCAAGCCGCATGGCGCAATCAAGTCTGCAAACGCAACGCTTGCCTTCCGGCGCGCGCCGCCTCACCTTTCGCGGCATGGGCCGCACCGCGGATTATTCGAAGGAGAGCTGTTCGGTCGCCGCCACCCTGTCGGTAGTGGGCGATCCCTGGACGCTGCTCATCCTGCGCGACGCCTTCGCCGGCGTGCGCCGCTTCGACGACTGGCAGCAGCGGCTGGGCGTCGCCCGCAACGTGCTGGCCGCGCGCCTGAAGACCCTGGTCGCCCACGGGGTGCTGGAGGCCCGGCTCTACAGCGAACATCCGCCACGCAAGGACTATGTGCTCACGCCCAAGGGCCGCGACCTGATGCCGGTGCTGCTGACCCTGAAGGCCTGGGGCGACCGTCACGTCTATGGCCAGGACGCCTTGCCGGTGGACTTCATCCACGACTGCGGCGCGCCGCTGGTTCCGAGGATGATCTGCGAGGCCTGCGGCAAGCCGGTGAAGGGATCGGACCTGACCGCCCGCCATCGCAGTTCCGTCAGCGTCGCCGAGGCGCTGGCCGCGGAGGCGCTCGCGGATTCCTGATCCACCTTCGGGGGCGTTTAACGATTGGGCCTTAAGGTCCCGCCGATGGGCCAGCCTCTGCTGAAGGACTTTCGTGACCGCCGCGCCGCCGAGCGCGTGCATACCGCCCTGCGCGGCAAGGTGTTTCCGGGCCAGTTCGACTGCACCATCGTCGACTTCAGCAAACTGGGCGCGCGTCTGCGCTTTGCCGAGCCACCCGAGGTCGGCGAGCGCCTGATCGTGGTGGTCTGGTCGAGCGGCTTGGCGTTCGAAGCGGTGACCCGCTGGCGCGCCCGCGCCGAGGTTGGCGTGCAGTTCCTCTCCAGCCGCGATCTGCGCCGGCCGGCGCCGCCGCATCTGGTCGAGGTGCAGGCGCTGTGGGCCGAGCGCCGTCCGCGCATCGCCCGCCGCAAGCTGATCGCCGAGGCGGCGATCATCGAGAAACCCTCGCGCTGGCCCCGTCGCTCCGGCTGGCGGACACCCCGGCCGCAGTAGGTTCCCCCAGATCGCGGTCTTCGGCGATCGAGCCAGGCCAACTTCGCGCCCGACCCCGTCGTTCACCCCCTACGCCCGCCAGTCGTCCCCGATCCACGGCGCGGGCCTGGCGAAGGAGAACAGGCCGCGGTTGCCGGCGATGGCCTCCGGGGGCTTCGGCGCTCCGTGGAACACCAGCACCCGGCTACCGGCCGGCGCCGCCGGCGCCCGCCAATAGCTGAGCGGCCAGGGTGAGGTGCAGTCGCGCCGGTAGCTGCGGCACCACTCGGCCGGCCACCATGAGAGCGCGCCGGCCGTGCGCATATAGCCGGTCAGATATTCCTGCTCGTTGCGATGGCCGGCGATCACCGCGTCCCAGTTGCGGCCGAAGTCGTCGAAGAGGGCCCGACAAGCCGCCAACTCGTAGCGGAACACCGACGAATTCCCGATCCGCCCCATCGGATGGTACCAGTCGCGGATGATCGGGAACGTGCCCGGCTGCGCGAACAGCGCCTCCAGCGCCCCGACGATCACCACGTCGAGGTCTAGGTAGAGCACCTGGCCTTGCAGCAGGTCCGCCAACGTCGGCGAGAAGGCGGCCAGCTTGTTCCAACCGCGCTCTCGGGCCGGCGAGAACGGCGGCAACGCCGGGATCGCCGCGCAGGTGACCTCGGGGCGGATCCCCAAGGCGTCGTCGGTGAGGCAGACGAAGCCGAACGGTCCCTGCAGGTGGCGCGCGACCATCCCGTAGAGCCGGTTGACGTAGTCGGCGCCGTATTTGGCCCCCCACTTCATGCAGAGCACGGTGCGCGGAGCGGTCTGGTGGGTGACGGAAATGGCGGACGCGCCTCGGCTGGGAACGGAAGGTCACGCCCCATAGCCAGCTTTGCCGGCCATGTGACCAGGGAAATCTGCGGCCGGGCTGCGCGGCGGGCGGCATGGCCAAGCTGCGGTTGCCCGCGCCGAACGCCTCGGGCATTATTTCTGAGTCCCGCAAGGGGCCATACGGGGGGAACGCTCAATGACACCGGACTCGAGGTCCGCGCGGCCGCGTCGCCGCACGGGATTAGCCGCGTTGGCGCGGCTGTGGATCGCGCGCGTTCTTCTCGCCTTGGCCCTGGTCGGCCTGGCCGGCGCGGCGAGCGCCGCCGCCTACGTCGGCGCCGACACCCCGGACGTCAAACCCGAGGATTGGGTGAAGGTGGCCACGCCGCAGCCGGTGCAGCTGCTGTTCACCTTCGACACCAAGGGCGCGCCCAACGGTGCGGCGACCAAGCAGCTCAAGCAGCAGGTGCTCGACACCGTCAAGAAAAGCGGCCTGTTCTCCGAGGTCAGCGACGACGCCAGCGCCAACGGTGCGGTGCTGAACATCGTCATCGACAACGTCATCGATCCCCAGGAGCTGCAGGCGGCCGAGGCCAAGGGCGCGGTGACCGGCGCCACCCTGTTCATCGCCGGCTCCAACGTCACCGATCATTACGTCTGCACCATCGACTATCTGCCGAACGCGACGGCCGCGAAGATCACCCGCGTCGCCAAGCACTCGGTGATCATCCAGCTCGGCCTGATCAACAGCCCGCCGCCGAACGCCGTGAAGATCGGCAGCGCCAAGGACGCCATCTACACGATGGTCCGCGAGATCATCGACAATCCGCTGAACGCCATCGCCGCGGATCCTGGCTTCGCCGGCGGACCACCCACCCCGTCGCCGGCGGCCGCAACGGCGCCGGCTACGCAAGCAACCGCCGCGCCGGCGCAGTCGACGTCTCCGCCGCCGGCCCCACCAGCCACCCCAGCCGCGCCAGCGACTCCGCCCTCGACGACCGCCGGGGGGACCCACCCGTGAGGGCGCCCGCAATTGCCCTGATCGTGGGGCTGGCCTCGCTGGGTTTGGGCGCGTGCGCGATGGAAGCCCTGCCGCCGCCGGCCGCGACCCTGGATAATATCCAGACCCTGCGCGCTTCCGGCATTGCGCCGATGCGGGTGGGCGACTTCGTGCCCGGCCCGGGACGGCCGACGGACATGGACAAGCAGTTCGCCGTGCGCGGCGGCGTCCAGGCGGCACCGGGCGGCTCGTTCGCCAAATACCTCGGCGACACGCTGGCGGCTCAATTGAAGAGCGGCGGCAAGCTCGATCCGAACGCCACCCTGGTGGTCTCGGGCGTGGTCACCGACACCCACGTCGACAGCGCCATCCCCACGGCCACGGCCCTGCTGGCGGCGAAGTTTACTTTGGTTCGAGACGGCAAGACGGTGTTCGAAAAGACTCTCAGCGTCAACGCCACCTGGAACTCGGAATTTATCGGCGCGGTGGCGATCCCGGACGCGATCAACCACTACACGGGCCTCTATCCGCAACTGGCCCAGGCGCTGTTCTCCGACCCGGACTTCCGCGCGGCCGCCAAGGCGCCATAAGGACGTTCAGACCTCGGCCCGCGCAGCGATGAATCCGCCGCCCAGCACCCGGCTGGGGGTGGTTGGATCGTAGAGCACGCAGGCCTGACCGGGGGCGACGCCTTCTTCCGGCGTCTCGAACACCACGCCCGGCGCGCCATCGACCAGCGCCAACCGCGCGGGCGCTGGTGTCTGCGTCGAGCGCACCCGAGCCAGCACGGCGACGCCGGCGGTCGCGGCCGCCGCCAGGTCCGGCCCGTCGCCCAGCCAGTTGGTCTCGGTCAGCCTCAGCGCCGGGGTTAGCAGCGCGTCGCGAGGGCCGACGATCACCTCGCGGCGCTCGGCGTCGATGCGGACCACGAACAGCGGCTCGCCGACCGCGACGTTCAGGCCCCGCCGCTGGCCGACGGTGTAGCGGGTGACGCCCTCGTGCCGGCCGAGCACGCGCCCGTCCAGATGCACGATATCGCCGGGGATCGCGCCTTGCGGGCGCAACCGGTCGATCACCGTCACATAGCGGCCCTCGGGCACGAAGCAGATATCCTGGCTGTCCGGCTTGTCGGCGATGGCGAGGCCGAGCTCGGCGGCCACGCGCCGAACGGCCGGCTTTTCCAGCCCGCCAAGCGGAAAGCGCAGGAACGCCAGCTGCTCGCGGGTGGTGGCGAACAGGAAGTAGCTCTGGTCGCGGGCCGGGTCGATCGCCCGGTGCAGCTCGGGGCCGTTCGGGCCCTCGAGCCGGCGCACATAGTGGCCGGTGGCCAGCGCCTCGGCGCCCAGCTCCCGGGCGATCTCGGCCAGGTCGCGGAACTTGACCGTCTGGTTACAGCGGATGCAGGGCACCGGCGTCTCGCCGCGCAGATAGGCGTCGGCGAAATCCTCCATCACCGCCGCCTGGAAGCGGCTCTCGTAGTCGAGGACGTAATGCGGGACGCCCAGCGCCTCGGCGGCCGAGCGGGCGTCGTGGATGTCCTGGCCGGCGCAGCAGGCGCCCTTCTTTTGCACCGCAGCGCCGTGGTCGTAGAGCTGCAGGGTGACCCCGACCACCTCATAGCCGGCCCGCTTCAGGAGCGCCGCGGTGACCGTGGAGTCCACCCCGCCGGACATCGCCGCCAGCACCCGCGCGCCGGCCGGCAGCGCCACCGCCTCGCGGGCGGCGCTTTGGGCGAAATCGGTGTCTGGCGCGTCGAGAGGCATTCGGGTCCTGCGTTAGTCGCAGAGCGCATGTAGCGCGCCTGGAGGACGTAGCAAGCCGTCGTGTCGTCGCGCGGAGCGCCTTTAGGCCGCGCCGGTGGGCGACAACAGGTTGAGCAGCGACGACGATTTCAGCGACATCAGCACCTGTTCGGACGCCTGGATCGAAAGCTGCGCCTGCTGCAGGTTGGTGCTCGCCTGGGCCAGGTTGGCGTTGGTCACATTGCCGATCAGCCCGGTCAGCATGGTCTGCTGCGAGGTGAGATTGGTCTGGGCGGTGGTCACCTGGCTTTGCATGACGCCGTTCTGGGCGACCACGTCAGTCAGGCCCTGGTTGACGGTGTCGAGGGGGGCCAGTTGCGATGTCAGGAAGCTCGACTGGGCGGCGGTGAGGGCGCCGGTGAAGGGTCCGTTCGCCTGCACGTAGGCCTGTATGTTCTGCAGGGCGGTGAACAGCGGCGTCGCCACCTGGCTGGCGGTAAAGCCGGTCGGGATGGTGGTGTTGGCGTCCAGTTGCGTTGTGGTTTGCACCGTCCCGTTCTGGAAGACGCTGGACAGCGGCGAGGCGGCGGTGAGATCGGACAGGGTCGCGGCGTTCACCGGCGGTGTGTTCGACTGTCCGCCGGAGAACAGATACTGGCCGTTGTAGGTGCTGTTCAGGCCCGCGACAGCGGTCTGGAAGTAGGTCTGCAGCGAGCTCATCAGCGTCGAACCATCGCCGGCGGCGACGACGTTGGCGATCGCCTCCCGGGCGCCCGATCCCGCGTTGGCCACTTCCTGCAGCGCCGAATCCTGCACTGCCAGCTGCGCGCCGACGGCCTGGGTCTGGCTGATGAAACCGCCGACCTGGGTGTTGGCCGCCTGCATGGCGGTCAGCGTCTCGGCGTTGCCGGCGTAGCCTTTCAGATCGGTGGCCGTCTGGCCCGAGGCGATCTGCTCACCGATCTGGGTCTGGGCCTTTTCGCCCACCATCAGGCTGGTAAGGATCGAGCCGTAGGCGGTGCTGGTTGAGATCTGGTCCATCAGTTCATCATGCTCAGGAGAGAGTTGTACATGGACTTGCTCGCGTTGATCAGCTGGGCGGAGGCGGCGTAGGCCTGCTGGTAGGTGGTCAGGTTGACCAGCTCCTGGTCGAGATTGACGCCGGTGGCGGAAGACAGCCGGGTGCCGGCTTCGGTCTGGATCGCCGTGGCCGCGGTATTGGCGTTGTCGGCGGTGCTGGCGCGCTGGCCTAGATCGCCGCCGAGTTGAGCGGCGTATTGGCTGACCGTGGTCTTCATCGCCGGCAGGTCGCCCGCGCCGGCGAAACTGGTGCTGGCGTTGGCCACTTGGGCCAGCGCCGCCGCGCCCGAACCGTCGCCGATCGAGACGACCGTCGAGCCGGTGGTCGCGCCGGTGAGGTCCAGCTGGCCGAGGGCCATGTTCATCGGGTTGGCGGCGATGTCGGAGCGGATCTGGTAGCCGGTGGACAGGCTGGCCTGCTGGGCCGAGCCGATCCCGAACAACTGGGTCATCGACGGGCCGCCGGCGCCCCGCTGGGTGGTGTCGGAGACCACCGAAACGCTGGCCGCGCCCGGCGTCGACGGCGAAAACGTCAGCGCGCCGTTGGCGTTCAGGCTGAAGGAGCCGTAGAGCCCGACACCGGTCACCGGCGCGTTCAGGCTGTTGAGCAGGTCCTGCATGGTCGGCGCGGCCGGAACCGTCACCGCCACATTGGTCACCGGCGCGCCGGTCTGGTCGGCGATCTGCAGGGTGATCGTCCCGCCGGGGGTGAAGCCGTTGGCGTCGGAGAGCTTCAGACCGGTGTTGAAGTTGCTGATGCCGGTGGAGGTGATCAGGTCGTTCAGGCCGAAGAACTGGCTGAAGCCCTGGCCGCCGTCGCTGGACGGCGTCACCGGATCGTCGGCGATGGCTACGCCGTTGCCGCTCGTGGCGCTGAGGCTCAGCGCGCCGTTGGTGAAGCTGGCGGTGGCGGCGCCGCCGAGGGCGCCGTTCAGTGAGGTGAGGAAGTTGGTTGGGGTGAAGCCGGTGGCCGCCCCGCCGTTGACGCTCATGGTGTCGTTGGTGAAGTTGATGGTCACCTGCTGCTGCAGCTGGCCGGAACCGTTCACTACCGCGATATTGGTCGTGCCGGAGAAGTCGCCGATGATCGTAGGCAGGTCGAGGCCGGTGTTGCGGCCCGTCAGGGTCTGCGGCGGCGGGCTGGCGGTGTTGGCGTTGTGAGCAGCGTTGATCGCGGCCACCGAGCCGCTGACGTATTGCGCCAGCTGGGCCTGGATCGCCGGCAGCTGGGTGTTGCGCAGCGACAGCAGCCCCTGCAGCTCGCCGCTGGCGACATTCAAGGTGGTGGGCGCGCCCTGCCCCGGCTGGGAAATCAGGATCGAGCCCGGCCCGGTGTCGGAGGACGAATAGGTCAGGGTCGCCGAGCCACCGAAGCCGGCCAGTAGCGTGCCGTCGCCGGCCCGCACCACCGCCGCCCCGTTGGATTGGGTGGTGACGGTGATGCCGATCAGCGAGGACAGGGTGTTGATCAGCTGGCTCTGGGTGTTCTCCGCGCCGGTGGCGTCGGAGCCGCCGGCCAGGGCGCCGGTGATTTCGGTGTTGAGGCCGTTGATCTGCGACAGCAGCTGGTTGACCTGCCCCACGTCGCTGCTGATCTTGCCGTCGGCCTGGCCGCTGATGTCGGTGAGACTGCCGGCGATCTGCTGGGTGGAATCCAGAAAGGTGCCGAGGTCGGCCAGGGTCTGGCTGCGCGGCAGGTTCGACGCCGGGTCGTTGGCCGCGGCCCCGAAGTCGTTGAACACCGTGCTCAGCTGATTCAGATAGCCCGAGGCCGAGGTCGGATCGCCGAAGGCGCTCTGGGCCTGGTCGAGAAGCGTGGAAATGATGCTGGCCGAGCCGGCGGCGCCCGAGGCGGTCAGGCTCGCGCCTTGCAGGTAGCTGTTGGTGACGCGCTGGATCTCGCCGGCGGTGACGCCGTCGCCCGCCCCGCCCGCCACCAGCGGCGCCTGGCTGAGCACCTCGCGCTGGTAGCCGACCGTATTGATATTGGCGACGTTGTTGGACACGGTGTTCAGGCCGGTCTGCGCGGTTTGCAGCCCGGTCACGGCCGTCGACATGATGGAATTGAGCGACATCGGCTAGCTCCGCCCGGCAAGCCGCGCCGACGATCTGGGCAAGAACTGCCGCTTTCGTCCGCTGACGGTGGTCCGGCGTTGTCGTAAGGCGTTGATTGGTCTGGATTTCATCTTCTTGGATCGCATTTCGTACGAGAGCTAGCGCAAGAGCGGCGCCAAGCGCTCCGCCGGCCCCCCGGCCGGTCGACCTTGCCTATCCGCCCTCGGCAAAAAGCGCCGCTCACGTCCCACGCGCCGCAGCGTCGTCAGAGAGAAAACATCGTTAATTCAGCAGGTTGACCGGTGGCGCAAGCTGTGGCGCGGCGGTTGCTTCTACCGGCCGAATGTTTTGGCGCAGCACGCGCCGCCTCCCACCCTTAAGCAACCGGGCGCCCATGCAGGCCGCTTCAGCCCTCGCCACGTCTGGCGTTCACGCCCTTGCCGGCGACGCCACAGCCACGCCGGATCCCGGCGCGGGCGTGGACGGCTTCGCCCAGACGCTAGCGGCGCAGATGACCGGCGCGTCGGCCACCGGCGCCGAGGGGCCGAGCGCCGGCGCGAAGGCGCAGGGCAAGGCGCCGGTGTTCGATCCTGCCGCCGCCGACGTCGCCGCCGGCCCTGCCACAGCCGACCCCGATCCGGCCCAGCCGGCCGCGGCAACCCGGGCGGCCCGGGCGCCTGCCGCTGCTGAAGCCGCTGCCGCAGCAGAGTCTAGTGGCGCGTCGGCAAGCACGCCCACCGAACCGCCGGCGCCCGCCGATGCTAAAGTCGCCGCGGCAATCGCCGCCAAGGCCGCGGCCCACGCGTCCGCCGCCGACGCCGCGGCGTCCGATAGCGACCCCACCCCCGCCGAGCCGCCGACGGCAGCCGCGTCGCCGGTGGCGCCGGCTCCGCCTCAGAGCGGCAAACCCAAATCCCGCGAGACGGCCAAGTCCGCCGCGACCCCAGCCCCGTCGTCATCCGCCGATGCGTCGGCCGCGACCGCGTCGAGCGCCGCCGCGCCGATCGTGGCCGCACCAGTCCCGTTGCCCGCTGCGCCGCCTGAGGTCGATACGACCGCGCCGGCCGCCCTCGCCCAAGCCGACGCGCCGGTGTTTGCCGCTTCCACGCCGGCGCCGGCGGCGGCCGCGCCGCCGGCGGCGGCTCAGAGTGCTGACCCGGCGGCCCCGCCGGTCCCAGTCGCGCCGTCCGCGCCTCAAACACCGCCCGTCGCCGCACCGACGGCTGCCCCCGCCACCGTCTCGGCGAGCGCCCAAGCCGCCACGCCGCCATCGGCCGCGGGCCTCGCCGCTCCCGTGGTCAGCGTCGACG
>Ga0302279_10004423_pt1 | contig 16628 bp, 13 predicted proteins | sample III_Bog_N3_3_FD_194541 | JGI IMG/M metagenome (GOLD analysis project Ga0302279, IMG submission 194541) | Peat permafrost microbial communities from Stordalen Mire near Abisko, Sweden - III_Bog_N3_3 | ecosystem: Environmental > Terrestrial > Soil > Wetlands > Peat | place: Sweden: Abisko...
AACCCTCAAGATCGGGACGCTCGCCCCGGCAGAGTCGCCGTGGGGCCAGGTCTTCAAGATCTGGTCGAAGGGCCTGAACGAGCGCACGAACGGCGCCCTGCAGCTCCAGTTCTTCTGGAACGGGCAGCAGGGCGACGAAGGCGCGATGGTCGGCAAGATCCGGACGGGCCAGCTCGACGGCGCGGCGATGACCGCGACCGGCCTCTCCATGATCTACAAGGACGTCCTCGCCCTGGAACTCCCCGGTCTGTTCCGCGACTGGGCGAAGCTCGACAGAGCCCGCGACGCGATGAAGCCCGCCTTCGACGTCGCGTTCGAGAAGGTCGGCTTCAAGATCCTGGGCTGGGGCGACGTCGGCATGGCTCACATGATGACGCGCGGGTTCGAGGTCCGGACGCCGGCGGATCTGAAGCACAAGAACTGCTTTTACATTGCCGGTGACCCGATCCAGTCGGTCCTCTACCAGGTCGTGGGTGACGTCTCGCCAAAGCAGGTCAGCGTCCCCGAGATCCTGACGGGTCTCACTGCAGGGACCATCAACGTCGTCACTGCGCCGGCTCTGGCGGCCGAGCAGCTCCAGTGGGCCTCGCGGCTCGACCACATCAACACCCAGAACGCCGGCGCCGGGATCGGCGGCCTCGTGTTCGCCTCGGCGAAGGTCAAGAGCCTTCCCGCCGACGCGCAGACCGCTCTCCTCGAGACGGGCCAGGTCGCCGGTAACGCGCTGACGCGGCGCATTCGTGGAGAAGACGACGCCGCATTTGGCCGCCTCAAGGGGCGCATGGCTTCCTACGAGCCGAACTCGGCCGAGCAGCAGCAGTGGGCCGACGTGTTCAAGCAGGCTCGTGATCGCCTGCGCGGGACGACGATCGACGCGAAAGTCTTCGACGACGCCGTCCGCTACGCCCAATAGGGCGCGCTACCGGGTGGGGCTGTGGCGCGCGGAGGCGTATGGCTTGCTAGAGCCGCGCACGCATCTTTGGGCGTGCGAGGGTCTCATGGGAAGAGTGACGTTCGTTTCGATGATGGCGGGTTGGTTGCTCACGGCGTGTGGGGGCCAGGCTGTCCCGGGCGGTGAAGCGCCGAACGATCCCGCGTCGGCCTCGAACGGCGGAACGGGGTCGCTCACGGTCATGAGCGACCGGCCGGCGGCGGGCGCGAGCTCGTACTCGTACAAGAGGAGCGTCACCTTCACGCCGGCCGGGCCGGCCGCCTGCGCGATCACCAACGTGGGGGCATGCCAGGTCGACCCCTGCTACGTGACGAAGGCCTCGCAAGCAGGCACCCTGCCCAGCGCCGGGGAGGTGAGCATCCTCGGCGCGGAGATGGCGGCGCTTGCCCTCGACCCGACGGCCAACGGGAGCTACGCGTCCGTGAACGTCGACGGGGAGCTCCCGTGGGAGACGGGCGGCGAGACGGTGACCTTCGGCTGGGCGCACCTGCCGGGTGACGCGGCACAGGCCGGCGGGCAGGTCCGCATGGCGACGCCTCCGTACATCGCCTTGTCCGCGGGGAGCCCGTTTGCCGCCACGACCAGCACCCTCAGCCGCGCCGCGGACCTCACGCTCTCGTGGACGAGCGACAGCCCGCCCGCCGCGCTCGATCAGGTCCTCGTAGACCTGAGCAGCGCCAACGCGGGGGGCGCCTTCCCGGCGCTCGCGACGCGCCTCGTCTGCCAGTTCAAGGCCAGCGCGGGGCAGGGCATCGTGCCCGCGGCGGCGCTCCAGAGCCTCGGCGCCGGCAAGGGCACCTTCGACGTGCACTCGAAGGAGTACCTCTCCGAGACGCTGGACGACGCGAACGGCGCGCAGTGGGACATGCAGTTCAACGTGGATGCGCACGCGCGCACGGACAGCGGGCTGGCGACCGGGTCGGTCACGTTCGAGTAGGCCCGGAGGTCTTGCTGGTTACGTGCAATCCTTGGCGGGGCCGGGCTACTCTCATCGGCGATGCCGGACAAGCGGGGAGCCAAGTCTAAGAAGAAGGACCGCGCCAAGGCGCCCGACGCGGAGAAGCCCGATACCGCAAAGCCCGCCGAGGCCGAGACGAAGGCCGCTGCCGGGGCCGAGGCCGCTGTCCCTCGCGTCAGCGGCGCACGGCCGCTCGTGGAGGACACGGGCATCCCCAAGCAAGCTTGGGGGGAGCCGCTCGTGCGGTTCGACCGCGCCTGGACGCGGTTCGAGTCGCGCCTCTGCGCGTGGGTCCTCATGGCAGAGGTCACCGCGCTCTGCCTGTGGATCTCGCTGAAGGGGCTCTCGGCCGAGTACCAGACGACGGGCGAGGGCGACAAGAACGTCTCGGGCATCGTCTTCCGCGCGCTCATCACGGCGACGGCCCTCGGCCTCGTCGCCAACCGCGTGATGCGCCCCCGCATGAAGAGCGGGGAGACGGGCTTCGAACAGGCCGAGCAGCGGCACCGGATCGTCGTCACCGCGTCCGTGTTCGTCGGGCTCCTCGCGGGCCGCCTCTGGGCAAACGGGGGGGTCAGTTACTTCTCGAACCTCCTCAACTGGATGCAGGGCGCCTCGCTCCTGGCCCTCATCGGCGGCCTACGCGGCGTCGCGACGCGGCTGACCTTGTGGCTCGCGCTCCTCGGCGCCTCCATCGCCACCGCCAAGGGCAAGCACATCAACATCGACGTCGTCATGCGCTTCCTCCACCCCAAGCTCCGCGCTCCCGTCGCGGTCCTCGGCTGGGTGGCCGCCGCGGTGATGTGCATCGCGGGATCGTGGGGCTTCGTCGATCACATCGCGATCGCCCTCTTCCACGCGCCGCCGAGCGAGCCGTGCAAGGACGACCCGAAGAAGGACTGCCGGGTGTCGGGCGCGGACAAGCTCGCCCACGTGAGCACTGCGGTGAGCACGGACATGTTCCTCGTCGGCCGCCAGTTCTCGCTCGACGTGAGGAGCCTCCCGCACGTCATCGCGGGAACGAACTACAACGAGTGGATGAAGGGGTCGGACTGGAACGCGTGGATCAAGGACGCGAGCTGGACGGACCACTTTCCCCAGGCCGAGGTCGACGGTCTGCTCACGACGCCCGAGCTCGCGAACGAGTTTCACTCGCCCGCGGTGAGCGTCCCGGGCGGCGAGGAGGTCCACGGCCTCCTCATCAAGGACGCCGACTTCATCTTCCCGTTCGGCATGCTGATGATCGCCCTGCGCTTTCTCCTGCGCTCCTTGCTCGTCATCAGCGGACACCTGCGGGTGGACCCCGACTCCGCCCACGAGGAGGAAGACGTGGAGGATGCGCACCCCAAGGCCGAGGCAGCCCTCAAGGCCGTGACGAAGGGGGACGCCTAGATGGCCACGGAGGCGACGGCAGAACGCTCCAAGATGGGGGCGAAGCTCGGGCTCTCGCTCGTCGGCGGCTTCATCGGGGTCGTCGCGATCTTCGGCGGCATCATCGCCGCGGTCATCGTCCTGCTCGCCCTGCTCGGCACGCCCCTCTTCGCGATCATGGGCGGCGCCAGCGAGATCGCGTGGCTCCTTCACCCCGATCCGGCGCAGCACTTCCTCAACCGGATCGCGCCCACGGTTCTCGACGAGGAGCGGTTCGCCGGCTCGCCCATCCTCGTCACGATCCCCCTCTTCACGTTCGTCGGCTACCTCATGGCCGAGTCGAAGACGCCCGACCGCATCGTCCGCGCGTCGACGGCGTTCTTCGGCTGGATGCCCGGCGGCCTCGCCATCGTGTGCATCGTCGCGAGCGCGTTTTTTACGACGCTCACCGGCGGCAGCGGCGTCACCATCGTCGCCATCGGCGGTCTGCTCTACCCGGCGCTCCGCAAGCAGGGCTACTCCGACGCCTTCGCCCTCGGCCTCGTGACGACGGGCGGCTCCCTCGGCCTGCTACTTCCGCCGTCGCTACCCATCCTCGTCTACTCGCTCGTCGCCGGCATCGACTTCAACAAGACGTTCAAGGCCGGCCTCGCGCCGGGCCTGCTCGTCATGGCGATGCTCGGCGTCTACGCCGCGTACGTCGGGTGGAAGGAGAAGGTGAAGCTCGAGCGCCCGCGCCTGTCCGAGATGGGCCGCGCGATCTGGATGCTCAAGTGGGAGCTGCTCATCCCCGTCATCATCCTGGGAGGCCTCGGCACGGGCCTGACCGAGCTCGACGAGAGCGCCGGGCTAGCCGCGCTCTACACGCTCCTCATCGAGGTCTACGTCTACAAGGACCTCTCGCTTCGGAAGGACCTGCCGCGCATCGCCAAGGCCTCCATGGGCCTCGCGGGCGCAGTCATCCTCATCCTGGCGATGGCCAACGCGCTCATCAACTACGTCATCCAGCAGTCGATCCCGGGCCACGTGCTCGACTACATGCTCAAGCTGGGGCTGACGGAGACCTGGCAGTTTCTCATCGTCATGAACGTGTTCCTGCTCGTCCTGGGCATGCTCATGGATGGCTTCAGCGCGATCCTGGTCGCGGTCCCGCTCATCTTGCCCTTCGCCGCGCGCTTCACGCTCGGACCGTTTCACCTGGCGATGATCTTCCTCCTCAACCTGGAGATCGCCTACTGCTGCCCGCCTCTGGGGCTGAACCTCTTCATCGCGAGCTTCCGCTTCAACCGCCCGGTCGTGAGCCTCTACCGCGTGGTGCTCCCGTTCGCGGCGATCCTCGCGTCGGCGCTCGTCCTCGTCAGCTACGTGCCCGCCATCAGCAACGTGTTCGTGAACAAGGACATCGCGGTTGCGCGGGCGAAGGCCCTCGAGGTCAACGCGCCGCCGCGCGAGGCGTGGCTCATGGAGTGCGTGCAGGAGGACCGGTCCAACCCGTTGCCCTGCACGGCCGAGGACAGGAAGAAGTGGCCGAACGGTCAGGTGCCGGAGCCCGTCGTTCCCGCGGCCAGCGCAAAGCCGGCGGCCAGCGGCACCCCGCCCAGCTCGGACGACGACGACATCATGGCGGCGATGATGGGCGGAAAGAAGGACGGCGGCGCGAAGGCCGCACCCGCCGCCGACGCCGGCTCCGGCGCGGAGAGCGACGACGAGATCATGCGTCAGATGATGGGCGGCGGCGCGGCGAAGCCCGAAGCCGGCGCGCCGCTGGCGCCGCCGAAGCCCGAGTCGGACGACGAGATCATGCGCGAGATGATGGGCACCGCGAAGAAGGACGGCGGGTAGGCGTCAGCAGCCCGGCGCGCGGGATATGCCGAGCTTCAGCCGCGCGAGCTCCTGTAGCTCGTCGGCGATCTCGAGCACCCGCGCGCTCGCGGCCCGCGCCGCGTCCTGCGCCGCGTCGGTCGTGGCGAGCTCGAGGAGCAGCGTGCGCCCGAGCTCGTGGTGATGCCGTTCGTCCGGCTGGATCGTCTCCTCGTAGAGCCGGGCCGTGTCGACGTCTCCGCGCGCGCGGCAGAAGCGGGCAAACTCGTCATTTCTCACGACCGCGAGCGCCTCGCGGGTAAACTGCCCGGCGGCGACGCGCGCCACCGTGCCTTCGAGCGAGAGGAGGTAGGTGGTGAGCGGGGTCCGTCCGGCGGCGAGCGGATCGTGCGACAGGGCAGGCACCCCGAGCTCCACGAGCCGCGCCTGGATCAGGCGGTAGTGCTTCGCCTCGTCCCCGGCTTGCCGCGCGAGGGCGAGCTTCACGGCGATCTCGGGGGTCGTCGGGATCCACGCCCCCGCGCACTCGGTGGCCTCGATCTCGTTTCTCAGCGCGAGCATCAAGAGGCGCGCGACGGTGAGCGAAGGGTCGGGCTCACCTGCGGCCGACGCCGCGGCGATGCGGCCGAGGGCCGTACGGTTCTGCGCGTCGAGCTCGGCAACGAAGGCTTCGGGTGTGCGGGGCATCGCGGGCGACTCTAGCCGATGGTGGCGGCGCGGGTGGCGTCGAAACGCGCGCTGCGATAAGGACCGCTCATGGGCGCGCGCTCTCCCGTCACGTTGCCGGAGCACCCCGCGCTTCGCCCGCAGCGGAGGGTGCTGCTCCTGTTCGGCATGCTCGCGGCAGGCGTGGCCCTCCTGTCGATCCCCGCGCGAGAACCCCTGCTCGCCGTGGTGGGCGGCGGGCTGGCGGCCCTGTTCGGCCGGCTCCTCTGGGTCCTGCCGCGCCGCATCCGCGACGTGCAACTTCACAACACGGCGTTGCAACGGATCCTGGATGGCAAGGAACACGAGGCCGAGGAGCTGCTCGCCCAGCTCCACCCGAGCTCGCTTCGCCGCGGTCCGGTCGCGCGGGGAGCCCAGTCGCAGCTCGCCGTCATCGCCTTTCATCGCGGGGAGGTCGAGCGTGCCGTCGCGCTCGCGAGCGCGGCCATCGCGCAGCCGTTCGCGCGGCTCCGCCTCGCGCGGTCGAACGAGGAGATGTTCCGCGCCAAGGCCCTCGCGCTGCGTGCGCTCGCCAACGCTTCCCTCGGCCAGGTGGCCCTCGCCGAGGCCGACGCGCTCGCCGCGGAGACGGCGCCGAGCGCCACCCCGGACGTGCTGGCGAGGGCCAGCCTTTCGCGGAGCGTGATCCTCGCGCGCAACAAGGACCAGCCGGCGCTCGCCGCGCACCTCGCCGCCCACGCGGGGCTCATGCTCGAGTGGCTCACGCCGCGCGAGCGCACCCTCGTCCGCGCGCTGCGACGGATGGCGCGCGCGCCCGCCAAGAGCATCTACCGCGAATCGGCCCGACCGGACGACGAGACGGAGGAGGCCAAGCTGGCCTCGTGGATCGGCAAGCTCGCGCCGGGGGCCGAGGCGTTCGTGCGGGAGACCGCAGGCCGCGCCGCCGCGTTCGAGCCGGTCGGTCCAGCGGCCACAGCGACCAAGGAGGCCCTGGAGAGCGTCGCGCGGTCGCGCAAGGACGCCGCAAAGCCGATCCGGACGCGGCAGCGGAGGCTCGTCCTCGGCCTCTGGGTCGCGCTCATCGCGATGTTCTTCGTGGTCTACCAGGCCCTGTCGCTCGCGCCGGCTCGGGGCCGCGCTCACGCACCCGTGGTCGACGACGGGACGTGGTGGACGCTCCTTCCCGCGGTTTTTGGCGCGGTTCTCGCCGTCCTCCTGGGACGGCAGCTTTACCTCCGGCAGTCCCAGCTGCGGGCGTTGGCCGCCGCCCAGCTCGACGTCGCGCGCGGTGAGCTCGCCCGGGCCCGGTCGACGTTCGAGCGTCTCGCGGAGTCGAGGCTCGAGTCGGTCGCCGCGACCGCCGGTCTGGCTCTCGCGAGCCTCTCCGAGCGCAGAGGCGCGTGGAGCGAGGTCATGGACCACGTCGAGCGCGCCAGCGCGCGCCTCTCCCGTACGGCAGCGCTGAGGGCCGTGCACTCGGACCTGCTCGTCCCCGAGCTGCTCGCCACGCGCGCCCTCGCGCTCGCCGCGTCGGACCGGGCGGACGAGGCCAACGCCGAGCGGGCGCTGCTCGCGACGGACTTCCCGGGGTTCGTCCTCATGCAGCGCGCGGAGCTCCGCGTCCGCCTCGTCCTCGCGGTGCGACGGGGCGATCTCGAGGAGGCCCGGCGCATCGCCGGCACGCGCACCCCCGACATGCCGCTCACCATTCGCGACGAGATGCTGGCGGACCTGGTGCTCGCCGCCACGACGGCGGTACCTGCCGACGAGCGGGATCGCATCGACGGGGAGCTGCACGACGACCCCGAGCTCCGCGCGTGGATCGACGGCATCGCGCCCGGACTGCGCGAGCGCAGCCGAACGCGCGTCGCGGTCGCGGCGCCGGCGGCCGAGGGAGCGCCGGAGGAGCTCGAAGCGGCGGGCGAGGAGCCGGTCCTGCGGCGCGCGTCTCTCTAGGAGGGTGTCGGGCAAGCCGGGGATTGCTTGCAACCCACGGATTGCCCGACATCCTCCTAGCCCGCGGGAACGGGTCTACACAGTCCGCCTGAGCTCTGGAACCGTCTTCCGTTTGTGCCGGTCGTTACGTAGCGTGCCGGGGTCATCGGCCTCACCCGAGGCTACGAACACGAGGACACCGAACATGAAGATCTCCAAGATCATCGCGCTCTGCGCGATCGCCGCCACGGTCGTCACCGTCGGCTACCGCGCTGCGTCGGCCCAGGGTGCTGCAGCGTGCAACAACCAGCCGAACATGGCCTCCGCGCTCGGCGAGCTTCGCGCGGCGGACGGCTCGCTCCAGCGGGCAGAGCACGACAAGGGCGGCTGGCGCGCGAAGGCCATCGAAGCGACCAAGACGGCGATCGTAGAGACCGAGCGCGGCTGCGCGTTCGCGGACACCCACTGAGCCCGGCGAGAGAAAAGGAAGCCACCATGAATACCTGGAACCTCATCGCCGCCGCCTCCGTCACCGCGTTCCTCATCGCCGTCGGCTGCTCGCCGGCCCCCGTCGCGCCGAGCGGCGCAGGCGCGTGCAACAACCAGCCGAACATGGCAGCCGCGCTCGAGCACCTCCACAACGCCCGCCACGCCCTCGAGACGGCCGAGCACGACAAGGGCGGCTGGCGCGCGAAGGCGCAGGAGGCCACGAAGGTCGCGATCGCAGAGACCGAGCGCGGCTGCGCCTTCGCAGACACGCACTGACCCGAACAGGACCGCCGTTGGGGAGCCACAGGCTCCCCGGCGCGCCATGCGGACACGGGTAGGTCTCGTCGCGCCGAGGGGCCCGCTGCCGAGATAGACATGCTCGGCCCCGGCTCTGTATCGTCCCGGAAGCTTGGGCTCGCCTTCGGCCAACCGCGCAGCGATAGCGCACGTACCCGCGCTCGATGGTCTGCGCGGAGCCGCGCTCCTGGGCGTTCTCTTCTTCCACGCGGACGGCGCGCTGCGGGGCGGCTACCTCGGGGTGGACCTCTTCTTCGTCCTCTCCGGGTACCTCATCACGTCGATCCTCCTCGCGGAGCACCGGGCGACGGGCACCATCCTGCTCTCCACGTTCTGGGTGCGCCGCGCGAGGCGCCTCTTCCCCGCGCTGCTCTCGCTCATGCCGGCGGTGGCGCTCTACGCCCGCTTCCTCGCCAAGCCCGACGAGCTCGCCGGCATCCGCCGGGACGCCCTTGCCACGCTCGGTTATGTCGCCAACTGGCGCGCGATCTTCGCGAACAAGAGCTACTGGGAGCTCTTCGCGGCGCCCTCGCCTCTCGAGCACACGTGGAGCCTCTCGATCGAGGAGCAGTTCTACGTCCTCTGGCCGCTCGTCGTGGTGCTCGTCCTCGTCGTGCTGCGCCAGGGCCCGCGCGTGCTCCTGTGGCTGACGCTGGGGCTCGGGGCCCTCTCGGTGGCGGCGATGGTCCTTCTCTTTCGCGTCGAGAACACGTCGCGCGCATACCTCGGCACGGACACGCGCGCCGCCGCCATCCTCGCGGGGGCGGCCCTCGCGACGCTCCTCGCGCCAGGCACCACGCTTACGCCTCGAGCCCGCCGCGCGCTCGAAGCCCTCGGCTTCGTCGCGCTCGCGGTGCTCGCCGTCGCGTGGGCGCGGCTCGACGGCCAGAGCCCCCTCCTCTACAGGGGAGGCTTCTGGCTGACCGAGGTGGCGGCCCTCGTGCTCATCGCGTGCGGCGTCACGGTGCCGTCGGGGAGCGTCGCGCGCATCCTCTCGCTCCGGCCGCTCACGCTGGTCGGCACCATCAGCTACGGCCTCTACCTGTGGCACTGGCCGGTCAACGTCGTCCTGACGCCCGAGCGCGTCCACGTGGGCCCCATCGCTCTCAACCTCCTCCGCTTCACGCTGACGTTCGCCATCGCGATCGTCTCGTACCGCTTCCTCGAGCGCCCGATCCGGACCCGCGGTCTGCCCTTCGGCCGCCCGGCCATCGTCGTTCCCGCGGCGGTCTTGCTCTCCGTCCTGCTCGTCGTCCGCGGAACGTACGCGCGCCACGTGGCCCCGGGGCCGCTTCCTTCGCTCACCGAGGCCCCGCCTCAACCAGCCCCCTGGTCTCCGTTCAAGACGTTCCCGTCCCCGTACTCGGTCAACAGCCACACCCTGCCGCCTGCGGGGGACCTTCGACCAGGCACGCTCCGCGTCCTCACGCTCGGCGATTCGGTCGCTATCTTCCTCGGGGTGGCCCTGCGCTACCGGCAAGAGAGCATCGACTCGTTCGTCGCGGAGAGGGGCGTAGGCGATTGCAGCATCCTGGCCGGGCTCTCGGCGACCTACTTCGCCGAGAAGCGCCCGGAGGACTCGCACAGCTGTTCGATGGACTGGGCGGCGGACGTGAGGGAGCTTCACCCCGACGTGACGCTCATCGTCCTGGGCGGGGGCTTCTTCGCGCGCATCCACGTGGAGGATCAGTGGGAAGACGCCTGCGAGGCCGGCTGGCGGAGCGCCTACCGCGACCAGCTCGTGGCGCTGCTCGACGCGATGGCGCCTCACGCGGGCCGCGTGGTCATCGCGCTCGTCCCGTACCCGCTCGGGCGCTGGCGCTCCGAGGGCCTCCTCGAGCGGGTGGACTGCTTCAACGACACCTTGAAGGAGGTGGCTCGCCTCCGGGGCCTGCCCACCATCGACCTGAAGAACCACGTGTGCCCGACGAACGATTGCGTCCTCCTCAGCGACGGAGAGCCCATCCGCCCCGATGGGCTTCACTTCGACGGCATCGGAGCGGAAGAGACGGCACGCTGGACGCTCGCCCAGATCCGCCGTGTCATCCAGGTGGACGGAGGGGGTCCCCTCCCGGGCCCCTGAGCAGCCGAGCAGGGTCGCTTCAGCCAGGCGGCCGGCCCCCCAAACCGATGACATTTCCCCGGCGCGGGCGCCGATTCGACCCAAGGCTGGGCAGCCACGGGGGTCTATCGCTCCGAATCACGCCGCGTTCTCGCGCACTTCGGCGGGTGCGCACGATTTCGGGAACTTTTGCGCGGGCCCTCCTGTCAGCTAAAACTGACGGGCTCCGCAATTTGGATCGTTTCGCTCGCTGCACCGTCTGAACAATGCTGGGCTGGGGAAGACGGAACCTTTCGCTGCAGAGCGAGAAAGAGGAGAGCATGGGCGTACGGCTTTGGAACGTGGTTGTGCTGGCGGCGGTGTCGGGTCTCTGGCTCGCGAGTGGTACGCAGCGGGAGAAGCCCGTCCTCGCCGAGACGCCTGCCGCGCTCCAGCCGCTGGAGGCCAAGGTCGCGGCCCATCCGACCGACGCCGTCGCCACGCGTGAGCTCGCCCAGGCCTACCTCGATGCCAGCTCGCCCGGCCTCGCCCTTGGCGTCGTCGAGCGGTCGCCCGCCAGTGTGCGACAGGCGCCCCAGATTGAGCACGTGTACGCGCGCGCCCTGCTCGACCAGGGCCGTGCGATCGACGCCCTCGCCTCCGAGCGCCTCGTGCTCGACCAGTGTGCAGGCGACGCCTCGCCGTGCGATGCTTGGCTCATCGCGTCCGCGACCCGCCGTGCGGACATCTTGCAGGAGCTCGTTCAGCTCGGCGTCGAGGATGCCCAGGCGCACCCCGAGGCAAGCGCCATCGCCTACCACAACGCGACCCGGGAAGCGCGGCTCGCCCTTCAGTAGCTCTCTTTACCTGGGGACAATACAAGCAGCCCCCCAGGCTTTGAAACCCTACCCCTCGTCGCCGGCAGCGCGCCAGGCGTTCCTCGTCGTGCCGCGATCCCTCCGCGAGGGTCGCCGCCTTGCACCTTGACAGGAGCTCCGTGCACAGAGAGCCGCCGCCTCGATCCGCTTCGACCTCCTGCGCCGCCGCCACCGCGTGCCTGTCGCTGCTCTTGCTCCCGACGGGGCTGGGGTGCGCCTACCACCGCGCGGGCGCTCCCGTTGCCGTCCCGGCGGCCGATTTGAAGGAGGGACCGAACTTGCGGTTCTTCCCGCCTCCGTTCGCCCTCGCGGCGCCGGAGGACGCCATCGTCCGCATCGTGGGCCCGCAGATGAACTGCTCGGGGACGCTCGTCGACGATGACCTCGTGCTCACCGCGCACCACTGCGTCGTCCAGCGCAAACCCAACGGCGACTACACGAAGGACCTCAACGATCCCAAGGAGGTGCACGTCGAGCTTGGCGGCGACTACCTCGCGTGGGGCCACGTCCAGGTGTCCGCCATCGTGGCTCCCCCGTGCGGCGAAGCGGGTGGGGCGGGAGACGTGGCGGTCCTCGTTCTCCAGCACAAGCTCGTCGGCCTGGCGACGCTCGGGGTGCGCCTCGAGGGGCCACCGCGCATCGGCGAGCAGCTCCAGCCCGTGGGGTTTGGCCGCTGCTCCATGTCGAGCGATGGCATCCGTCGCCAGGAGCGCCCGAGCGGCACGGTCATGGCGACGACCGGGGAGACGATCCACCTCCGCGCCTCGATCTGCCCCGGGGACTCCGGCGGTCCCGTGCTCGGGCGAGGGGGCACCGAGGTGGTGGGGGTCATCAGCATGAGCGCCATGGACGGAGACGACCGGACGACCGGGCCCTCCGTGATGGCGCGCATCGACGCGTACCGATCCGTCCTGGCGCACGCCCGCCTTGTCGCGGACGGCTCCTCGCTCAGCGAGCTCCCTCCGCTCAGCTGCCTTCCCTGAGCTGCCTGTCCTGACGCAGCCCGCGCCTCAGCGCGCGGCATGCAGGCGGGTGGACTTCACGGCGTCGGCCGTCGCCGCGTCGACCTTCATCGCGATGGCAGGTGCCGGAGCGTCCCCCTTGGCCTTCGGGCCGCTCGACGAAGCGGTGAAGTCCATGTCCTCGTTCGGATGAGCGGCGCCGGCCACCCAGTCGGGTGTGGGCGACGACGCCGTGGCGCCGGGGGACTGTGCGGGCAGAGGTGAAGCGCAGCCGGCGAGCAAGCCGACCGTCAGGGTAGCGATCCATTTCATGGTCATCTCAACGGCAAAGAGGAACAGAAGAAGAGGTCGGTATCGCGCCGACCTTCTTCTAAATGCGTTTGCCGTCACCGGTTGATCACGGAACGTGGCTCGAGCGTTTGTGGGTCCTCCGAGGGTGGCTCATGTGCGCCTTCGGCTTTGGTCGAGCGCGGCGCTCGGCTAGCCTCGAAGCCGGCAAGCAGGTAGGTAATAGCTCAGACCGGCGGCGTCGTTGCCGCCGCGGAGGACCCCCGATATGTGCGGAATCGTTGCCTATGTTGGCTCGAAGGATTGCGCCTCGATCCTGGTCGGCGGCCTGCGGCGGCTGGAGTACCGCGGGTACGACTCGGCGGGGCTCGCCGTTCACACAGGGCGCGGCGTCGAGATCGTCCGCGCCGTCGGCAAGCTCGCGAACCTGGACGTGGCGCTGCGCAAGAACCCGCTCGCGGGGACGACGGGCATCGGTCACACGCGCTGGGCGACCCACGGCCGCCCCAACGAGGTGAACGCGCACCCGCACGTCGCCGGGCAGGTCGCGGTCGTCCACAACGGGATCATCGAGAACCACGTGGCGCTCCGCCGTGAGCTCGAGGAGCGCGGCGTCCGCTTCGCGAGCGACACAGACACCGAGATCGTCGCCCACCTCATCGACGAAGCGCAGAAGGGCGGCGCTGCCCGCCTGGAGGACGCCGTCCGGGCGGCCCTGCGCCGCGTGCGCGGCGCGTACGCCATCGCGGTCGTCAGCGGCGCCTCGCCCAACGAGATCGTCGTCGCCAAGCACGACTCTCCCCTCGTCCTCGGCGTCGGGGAAGGGGAGATGCTCGCCGCGAGCGACATCCCCGCCCTCCTCGCGCACACGCGCGACGTCATCTTCCTCCACGACGGCGAGATGGCCGTGCTGACGAGCAGCGGCGCCCGCATCACCACGGTCGAAGGCGCGCCCGTCACCCGCGAGAAGAAGCGCATCGACTGGTCGGCCACCCAGGCAGAGAAGGGCGGCTACAAGCACTTCATGCTCAAGGAGATCTACGAGCAGCCGCGCGCGGTGGAGGACACGCTGCGCGGCCGCATCGACCTCGCCGGGGGGGACGTCGTGGCGGAGGAGATCGGCGTGAGCCCGGAGCTCGCGAAGAAGATCAAGCGCGTCTGCTTCGTCGCCTGCGGGACGAGCTCGCACGCGGCGATGGCGGGTCGCTACTGGATCGAGCAGCTCGCGCGCATCCCGGCGACCGTGGAGATCGGGAGCGAGGTCCGCTACCGCGAGCCGGTCTTCGGCCCCGAGGATCTCGTGGTCGCCGTGAGCCAGAGCGGGGAGACCTTGGACACGCTCGCGGCCGTCAAGACCGCCAAGGCGCTCGGCGCCCACGTGCTCGCGGTCGCCAACGTCCTCGACAGCGCGATCCCGCGCGCGTCCGACGGCGCGCTCTACACCCACGCCGGGCCCGAGATCGGCGTCGCGTCGACCAAGTGCTTCACGACCCAGCTCGCGGCGCTCCTGCTGCTCGCCGTCTACCTGGGCAGGCAGAAGGGGACGCTCCCGGCCGACGGCGCGCGTCGCGTGCTCGACGCGCTCTGCAAGGTCCCCCACCAGATGCGGCTCGTCCTCGCCCAGGCCGACGACATCAAGTCCATCGCCAAGAAGCACATGCGGGCGAGGGACATGCTGTTTCTCGGACGCGGCACGGGGTTCCCCATCGCGCTCGAGGGCGCGCTCAAGCTCAAGGAGATCTCGTACATCCACGCCGAGGGGTACGCCGCGGGCGAGATGAAGCACGGCCCCATCGCGCTCATCGACGAGGACATGCCGGTCGTCGTCGTCTGCCCGAAGGACGCGCACTACGAGAAGACCCTGTCGAACATGCAGGAGGTCAAGGCGCGCGAGGGCCAGCTCATCGCCGTCTGCACGACGGGGGACGCCGACGTGGCGAAGCTGCTCATGCCCGACAACACGCGTCGCAGCGGCGGCTTCTCCCTCAACCGGCCCGACTCGTTGCCCGAGCTCGATCTCGTGGAGGTGCCCCACGCGGAGCCCGAGGTGCTGCCGCTCTTGACCGTGATCCCTCTCCAGATGCTCGCCTACTTCATGGCGGACCTGAAGGGGACCGACGTGGACCAACCGCGCAATCTCGCCAAGACCGTCACGGTGGAGTGACGTTCGCGAGGACGTAGCTCGAGCGCTTGCGGCCGAGGATCCCGCTTGCGCTCGGCGCGCGCGCACCGCATACCCGGTTTCGATGGCAGGCGGGGTCATCCTCGGAGACTGGACGCACCGGCGCGGGGACGCTGGCGGGTCGCGCGCGCTCGCCGCCGAGGTGGCGGGCGCCAAGCCGCGCATCGCGTGGACGTGGACGCCTCCGCACGGAGGCCGGGTCGATCAGGTCCGCGTGCTCGGCGAGCTCGTCTTCGTGGCGACGCTCGAGCCGGAGGGGGCCCTGGCGAAGGTGGCTCCCGGCTGGGAGCACGCGGTCATCTACGCGCTCGACGCGGCGCGCGGCGTCGTCGTCGCCCAGTGCACGCTCGCCGATCCGGTGCCCGTGGCGGCCATGGTCCTCGAAGGGGCCACGCTCCACCTCGTCGCCACGAGGCCGGGCGAGCCTGTCTTCTGGTACGCGCTCCGCGTCCCCGACCTCGTGCCGCTTCACCGCCGCCTCGTCGAGGTGGAGGGCGACGGGCGCCAGGCGGACGTGCTCGACGCCTGGGCCTCGCCGGACGGCGGGCTCTGGCTCGAGATAGAGAGCGCGCCGGGGCCGTCCCAGGGCAGCCTTCGCTCGTTCACGTTCCTCCCGTCCGCCCCTGGGGCCGTCCCCACGAGCGTCGGAGCTGACCGGGAGCCGCGCCCCTCGTCGCCCGAGGCGCTGGCGCAGCCGCGCGACGCGTGCGCGGCGGGCCGCACCCTCTTCGTCCCCTCGCACGGGGCCGATCAGGCACCGTCGCTCTCCAGGCTCGAGCCCGACGGCGAGGCCGCGGACCCGTGGGCGCGCGCCGAGGTGCAGGGCGGCGGCTCGACGCTCCACCCCATCGCTGCCGAAGGGGTCGTCTCGGCGCTTGCGCTCGGGCAGGTGGAGGGCTCCGATCGCACGCAGGTGCAGTCGCTCTTCCTCGACACGGCGACCGGCGTGGTTCGCCACACGTCACGGGTGGAGGAGGTCGATCTCCGCGACCACCATCATCGCGCCCGCGAGTCGGCGAGGCCCCCCGCCGCAGGCGGCGCGGCGGACGACGCGGGAGACGAGCTCGTGACCACGCGCGTGGCCCGCCGTCGCAACGGGGAGCTCATCCTGCAGCGCTGCGGCCCTGGCTCCTCGTGCTCCGACATCGTCTGCGCCCTGCCGGACGGCGCCATCACGTCCTTCAAGGTGGGCGCGGGGCGCTCCTACGCGCTCGACCTCGTCCTGGGGGACGCCATCGTGGCGCACAGGCCGCCGAAGGACGGGCGGGTCATCGTCGGCGCCTTCGCGGTCGCGGAGGACGGAGGGTGGCTCGGGCGCCGCACCACGTCGCTCTGGTCTCTCGAGCTGCCGTGCGCGGGCAGCGCGTGCACCGTCTACGCGGGGGCGGGTCACGTCATCGTGCGCAGCCGGGAGAGTCTCTCCGCCATCCGCGTCGGCTAGATCACCCTGCGGCCGGCCTTCATCGGAGGCGTGACCGAGGTTCACGGACCGCCGCGCGCGACGTGCGAAGAGCCGCCCGAGGAGCTCCGAGAGACGCTGTGGGAAACGATCGTGGCCCACGATCGATTGTTCGGGCGGCTGTCGGAAACGATCGTGGTCCACGATCGATTGTTCGGGCGGCTGTGGGAAACGATCGTGGCCCACGATCGATTGCTCGGGCGGCTGTGGGAAACGATCGTGGCCCACGATCGATTGTTCGGGCGGCTGTGGGAAACGATCGTGGTCCACGATCGATTGCCCGGGCTGCCGTGGGAAAGGATCGCGGCCCAGGATCGATTGGCCGGGCG
>Ga0302279_10004426_pt1 | contig 16624 bp, 19 predicted proteins | sample III_Bog_N3_3_FD_194541 | JGI IMG/M metagenome (GOLD analysis project Ga0302279, IMG submission 194541) | Peat permafrost microbial communities from Stordalen Mire near Abisko, Sweden - III_Bog_N3_3 | ecosystem: Environmental > Terrestrial > Soil > Wetlands > Peat | place: Sweden: Abisko...
CCAGGATCGCAACTGGCAGTACGCCATTGTCGACGGTAAGCAGCGCGTGTCGTCCATTCAAGGTTTCGCCCGCAACGAGTTTTGGGTGCCGCACGAGTGGTTTGAGGACGACGTTTGCGGCGAAGTTTATTTCAGTGATCTCACCCTCGCGCAACAGCGGGGTTTCCGGAACGGGCCGGTGCCGGTGGCAGAAGGACAGTTCAAAACTCTCGACCAAGAGCAGGAGCTGTTCGACCTCGTGAACTTCGGCGGATTGACCCAGGGCGAAGTAGACGACGACTTAACGTAAGTAGTGGTTATCACACACTTCGAGACCCAATAGGTAGGAGGTCACTATGCCCAGACCAGTAGAGCCGCAATCCGACCAGTTCTCGCTGTCCCCCCACTTCCAGGACCTGGACCGTGGCCGCCCATCGAGCCCCGATCACGTTGAGCCCGGATCGGCTCACGATCATGCTTACCACCTGCCGCCGAACACGGGCGGCGAGTACGACTCGGGAAGCCACCGGTACGAGCCCACTGACCACGAGATTCGCCAGCGCGAGCTCGCCGACGACGACCAGGCGTCCGGCCTCAATTGGGGCCCGCCTCCGACCGACCCGTATATGTGACCCGTCTCCTTCCCCAATAGGTGAGTACACCTGAATATGGGGAAGGTGACGACCATGCCGATGATTCGCCTTTTTGGTGGAGAGTGCGACGGGGGCGGCCAGAAGGTCCCGTTCTCTGAGCGCCCGGACACCTACTACGCGGTCCCCCTTATGGTGGCAGCCGAGATCGAGAAGACCGTCCGGAGCCCGCTGGCCAAGAAGGTCGCGATCGAGAAGGCGCGGGTCCTGGCTTACACCTTCCAGAAGTCTCGCCTGATCGACTCCGAAATCGAGTACTGCTATAGCCGGTGCGTCGAGAAGGATCGCCTCGTCGAAGAGCCCTCACCCCCCTGTAATGACTGAGTCAAACATGCGGGAAGAGGTGAGGAGGTCTCGATGCGAATTCATAGCGATGCCGAGAATCACCGCCAGCGAGCTGCCCGTTCCGTCTCTGCTGCCGCTCAGTGGCAGCGAGAGGCTGAGGTTTGGTTTGACGGCTCTGTGGAGTCTGTTGACCGTCGCCTGGGACTGTGCCAGCGCCTGCTTACAGCTTCTATGGCGAAGGTGGCCGAAGAGGGTATCTCCGGCACCGAGATCAACAAGATCGCCGACTACGAGCAGTCTCAGGGCGCGCTAGAGCACCTGCGCCGCCAACTGCTGACCGCGGCCGCCGACCGGGAAGAGAAGGACGAGCGCAAGCGGGTAGACCCGTCCAAGCTGTCCTCAGCCGATCGCCGGTACGTCGAGCTCGAGGCCACCAAGTTCCTAGCGTCCCGCCCGGGTATCCCACTCGATGAGCTCAAGATCCAGGCTCGCTATCACGCCGAGCTCGAGACCTCGACTCTCCCGGCATCTCGGTCCCGCGACATCACCGTAGCCTTCGTCCAGCGGGTCGGCCAGCTGCGCCGCAACTCCCCCCGTCCCCGGGTCGCCTCGGCACCTCCGGCGTTCACAGACGCCCCCGACGAGTTCATGTTCATCTGATGACGACACAGATCAGGTCGGACGCACCGCCCGCAGTCAACCGGCTCCGGGCCTGGGCTGAGGTGTTCTTCGACGAGCTGTGGAGACTGATCCCGGCCCAGCCCATCCTGTTCCCATTCTTCTTCATCGGTGCTGCCCTCACGCTACTGTGCCCGCCCGCGGCCCCCGTGGCCATGACTGGGATCCATCTGGTCACATGGAGCGCCCTGGCCCTCATCACCCCCGCGCTAGTCCTGGCGGCCTGGTGGATGATTGTGTATAAGAACGGCTTCACCCGATATCTGGGATTCTATTTCAGGTTCGGAGGAGACACTGGCCAGCTTGTGGTATTGGCTACCTATATCGCCTCGTGGTCCAATGCGCCCGTCTATGCCTTGGCCATTCTCGTGGGTGTCGCAGCCTTTGTCACCGTGCTGGTAGTGCGGGATGTAATGGCTCTGGTCCTCGTTGAGAATGTCGCGTCACGACTGTACAAAGAATCGCAAGAAGATGTGGCTGTGGGGTAATCATGTCGGCATCGACCCTTGTGAGCCTCCTGGTCTCGGGAGGTGTAGGAGCGGCGTTCACGGCCGTGGCCACGCCGCTGATTCAGCACCTCAGCCACCGGTCAGAGACTCGCGCCCACGCGGCCGATCTGATTGCGGACGCCGCGGGAAGCGTGGCCGACCGCTACTCCAAGCTCAACGATCAGCTAGACATTCGTAATCGACAGATGCGGACGGCCATTATGTTGCTGACCGACACGGTAGACCAGATTGGCCCCTATGTGAATGCTCCGACGAGCCTCACTCTGCAGTTGAAGAGGGCCAACAATGCAGCCAAGACTGCCATTTACTAAGGGGGACCAATGACCGACCCGAACATCAATGCCACTCCGCAATCGAATGCGGACAAGCTGGACGGTACCGACGACAACGGCGTGGAGTTGCCCTTCCGTAAAGTGGCCATGCTCTACGTCGCCCGCCTCTTCGGCCTGGCGAAAGACTATGCGTTCCCGGAGGGCGGCAACGAGACCGCGTCGGCGCTGAACCACGTCGCCACCCTGGCCAAGGTCCTCACCCGGCAGGCCCTGCTGGCCGACGGCAACACCTACGACGTCTTCGACATGCTGGTCACCAACACCAAGTGGATCCTGAGCCAGAACATCCACATCAACGACAACGAGGTCGACTCGGTCAACTACAAGGCACCGGTGGCGGCCACCAAATGACCCTAAGCCTGATCACCATCAACGGGACGGGGTCCTATCCAACAGACCCCACGAACTTCCCGTCGATGGTCGCTCTGGCGCTGCTGCCGTCCGGCGAGCAGATCTTCGCCGACAAGCTCGACGGCCTGCAGACCACCCCGATCATCAACTGGCTGCCCCTGACGTACCCGATGCTCACCTACCCCATGGGGGCGTCGGTCGACACCGGTGTTGCCAACCTGATCGCCCTAATCAAGGCGACCCCGGGCAAGATCGGTGTGCTGGCCTACTCACAAGGGGCTCTAGTCTGGGCCACCGTGTGGCGGGACCACATCCTCAACCCCGACGGCGAGCTCCACGACCGGCTGGGCGATATCGTCCTCACGATCTGTTGGGGCAACCCTATGCGTGCGCCGGGCAAGCAAAACGGAAACGTGAATGCCGGGTGGGCGCTCAACCCCGGCGGCGGGATATCCGGCACCGACGACTTGCTGCCTTCTCAGGTTCCGGATTGGTGGTGGGACTTTACCGACCCCAACGACCTCTACACCGATTCTCCCGGTATCTCCGTCTCTGCGGATGGCAAGACAATCCTCCTGACACCAACTTCAGAAGACGAGATGCTGATCTATAGGCTTATCGTGACTACCAACTTCGGAGGTACTCTCGAGGGCCTTCTTGGACTTGTCGAACAGGCCGTTGAACAGCTCAAACAGCCTTTGGAAGAGGTTATCGGAATAGCCACTGCGATATGGAATGGGCTGACTTTTGCGGCGGCCGGACCCAATGCGGGGCACTATACCTACAACGTCCAGCCCGCGATCGTATATGTCCAGCAAGTTGCCCTGCAGTATTTGTGATGTAGGCTGATTGCGAGGCCATAGCCCATAGGAGGATCGGTGTCTCTTGTCGACGAGATCAAAGCCGAACGTGAGAAGCTTCTTAATCCGCAATTCGATTGCAAGGTCTGCGCGTGGATAGACACCCAGGACCCCGGACTCCGGGAAGAGATGGAGGACTGGGTCGTAGGGGCCGAGCTCTCCCGCAAGGGCCTCTATCGACTCTGCAGTAAGAACGGCTTGGGGGTCAAAGAGACGACCTTCTTGAGACATGTTCGCATGTGCATACTGAAGGAGATCGACGAATGACGGCCGCCGAGGATATCCAGAATGAGAAGGATGAGCAGCTACGCCAGAAAGAGCCCCAGCGCCGTGTCTCGTGGGATGCGGATAGTGGTGAGGGCCTTATCGAGACCGGCCGGGTGGCCGACGGATTTGACCCCAACAACCTTGACGACGTCCTGCGACACCACGGTCTCGATCCCGACAAGTGGCGTGTGGTTGGTCACGTTGGCTTTACCGAGTGGGACATACCGTTCCGTACAGACGCTGGCGAGAGACAGTTCCATAAGGCCCAGTCTCACAAGTTTCGGATTGAGCAGCGCTTCTGGTGTGTCGATCTCCCCTCCCTCTATGCCGAGGTAGCCAGCACCAAGAGGCCCAAGAACCACCGCAAGGACGCCGTCGGAGAATCGACCATGGTGGTTGGATGGTCAGACGTCCAGACGGGTAAGGTCGACCACCTCGGTGGGGTGAGGGAGCTGCTCGATCGGCTCGAGGATAAGCGTCGGGCGCTCGAGGCCCACCTGGGCAGGAGCTCGTTCGACCGCATCATCGTCGCCGACGCCGGAGACATCATTGAAGGCTTCGGGAACTTCCCGGCCCAGCACCGTACCAACGGCCTATCGCTGATGGAGCAGGTCGAGGTGGCCTCTACCGAGCTCTGGAAGACCGTACGCCTCTGTTCGGAGTTCGCGCCGGTAGACCTCCTGTCGGTCACGTCCAACCACTGTGCCTGGCGCAGGGAGGGCAAGAACCTCGCGGGCAAGCCCACCGACGACTGGGGCCTGCACATCAACAGCAACCTCGAGTGGCACAACGGGCCCGCCGCTAACGGCCCCGAGCTGCCCATCTCATTCCACCGCTGTCAGGAGTGGGAAGAGACGCTGCAGTTCGAGACCCGCGGCCACAAGATCGGCATGGCCCACGGTCACCAGGCGTCCAACCCGGACCAGGTGAAGAACTGGTGGGCGAAGATGACCCATGGCGGGGTCTTGGACTGCAACATCCTGCTCACCGGCCACTACCACTTCTTCTCGGTCCGGCCGGTCGGCAAGGACCCGGTCACCGGTAAGTCCCGGTGGCACATCCAGCTCCCCACGCTGGACAACGGCAGCGCGTGGGTCCGCAACAAGTACGGCGAAGACGGTGACCCGGCACTCTGTGTCTTCCAAATCGATGACGATGGGTTCAACCTCCAATCACTAGCACTCCTGTGAGGTAGTCATGACCTGCATAATCGGCATCGAGCACCCCGGGGGTGTGCTTATCGGAGGTGACTCCGCGGCCTCCGCCGAGCAATCTATTATCGTTCGCACCGATGCGAAGGTCTTCGCCACCGGCCCCTACGCGATAGGGTTTACCGACTCCTACCGGATGGGTCAGCTGCTGCGATACAAGCTCAATCCCCCGCTGCCGACTGCCGAGGACCTCGACGACCTGGACCGGTTCATGGCGACCTCGTTCGTGGACGCTGTGCGGCACGTCCTGATGGAGGGCGGATACGCCAAGATCAGCGAGAACCGGGAGGAGGGAGGAGACTTCCTGGTTGGCATCGCCGGACGCCTGTACGCGATCGAGGGCGACTTCCAGATGGGCCGAAATGCCGCCGGGTACGAGGCGCTGGGGTCCGGCCGGGATCTGGCTCTAGGCTCGCTGCACACCTCGGCCGAGTTCGACCTGACCCCCAAGGACCGGGCCCAGTACGCCCTGTCGGCCGCGTCGGAGTTCAACACCGGTGTGTCCCCTCCGTTCGTCATCTTCAACGCCCCGGCCGAGCTGGACGTGTGACCTGTAACTGACTTGCCCCGGCATGGAGAAACGGTAGAGATAACTACTCCGTTCGGCCGGAAGGTGAGTCATGGACTCCATTGGTATGTTCGACGTCGCGGTTGCAGGGGATGCCGAAACCGGCCTCCGTAAGCAGGCGCAACTCGACAAGCTCGCTGCAGCCACCTACGACGTCCGCGAGGCCTATGGCTCGTGGCTCTTCGGGGCGCACGACCAGGACGCCTTCAACGACCGGGCCAAGCTGGCCTACGTCGACATCTGCAAGACCATCGAGCCCCACATCCACGCCCGCAAGGGTGTGTACGAGAAGGTCATGAAGACCATCAAGGCCGAGTGGCGTCAGAAGCAGGCCTGCTACCCCGGCTGCGAAGAGAACGAAGCGCACGCCTCCAAGTTCCACAAGGACAAGAGCGACGACGACACGAAGGAAGCCCGCAAGTGGCAGGCGTCGGAGTACACCGACTCCCGGGCCCTGAACGACCCCCAGCGGGCGCACGACGTCCTCGACAAGGCGCAGAACCTGCACCACGACAACAAGGTCTTCGAGCGCGCCCACGAGATCGTCGACGAGCGTGGCCAGAAGCCGCAGCAGCCGGACCTCGGTCTGCTCGGCGACGAGCTTGGCGCGGCCCTGGGTGGCGGGGCTCCCGCTCCCGAGCAGTACGGCAACGGCGAGCCGATCAACCAGCACGCGCCGGGCCACGACCCCAATCTGAACCTGGACTGGCAGGATGGTACTCAGCACCAGGCTAGCGTTCGTGCTCGCCAGCTCTTGGCCGAGTTCGAGGACCAGCCGGACCACCCCGAGCAGCACATCCAGGAGACCTTCCAGGACCACCAGGGCGAAGAGCTCAAGCCCGAGGGCAACTTCGACTCCTACAAGGACCGCGTCGACCAGGGCGGTCCCGAGAAGGTCGACAGCCACGCTTTCACCGCGCCCGACTCGCGCTCCTCGAGCCCCTACTCGGTCGAAGAGCACAACGACAACGGCGACCACAACTTCGTCAACACCGTGACCGGATCTAACGAGTTCGCGCACATCGCCCGGATGATCCAGGCGGTCGACCTACCTGCCCCGGGTGCCCCCGGTGCTGGTGGCGCTGGCGCTCCTGGTGCTGCGGCTCCGGACATGGCCGCCGCCGGTGGCGCGGCTCCCCCGCCCGCGATGACCTCCGACTCCGGCTCTGCGGGCACTACGCCCGGTGCGGGTGCCACTCCGGCGGCCGCCCCAACTATGCCGATGACGGCCAGCCGCGAGTTCCAGTTCATCGCCTCCATGCTGCACGAGGCCGCCCCCGGCGCTCTGGGTGGCGCTCCGGCCCCTGCAACACCAATCGAAGAGCCCAGCCCCATTGGTGGCGGACTGCACGACTCTCAGGGATTCACCAGTTTCGACCACGGCATTATGGACGGCACCATGTCGCCCGCCGGTGGTACGGATGCCTGGGTGAGTCGTGGCCCCAAGGAGGGTCGCCGCGGTCGCGTGTGGGCAGCCAAGATGATCCGCGAGGTGGGCACCAAGCAGGCCCGCGTCCGGCTGATCAACGCTGGCCGCCGCGCCAAGGTCATCTCCGCCGGTGACCACAAGGCCCTATTGGCCATGTACTCGTTCCGGCACGCCGATCGCAACTACCTGCAGCAGGCCGACGAGTCGCTGACCAAGGTGCTGAACGAGAAGGCGGAGGAGTTCCAGAACACCATCGCCCCGCTGCAGCAGGCCCTGATCACCATCCAGGAGGCCGAAGCGCTCACCAACCCGCTGAACGTCTCGCCCCCGGCCGGTACAGTCAACGTACTCCCGGGCCAACAGGGCCAGGCCGGTGCTGGCGCTGCTCCCGCGGCTCCCGCTCCGGACCCCACCGGTGGATCGGTAGCGCCTCAGGGTGCTGGCGGCGTGGGCGCTGACCCCGCTGCGGCGGCCCTTGCCGCCCCTCAGCAGCTCGCTGCGGGCCGCAATCGGGGTGGTCACCCAAAAGGACGATAGACGGCAGCAAGTGGTACACAGCTGACGTCGTCAACGAATTCGCCCAGTGGGGCAAGCAGAAGGGCCCACTGACCGGCACCGAGGCCGATGTAGACCAGTTCGCCGAGCAGAAGCACGTCGGGCCCCGCGCCGTCCAGAAGCTGAAGACCCAGCAGGGTGGCGGGATCTCCGGCCAGCCCGGTCTGGCGGCTCCCCCAAAAGCAGTGGCGGCATCTAGCCGCCGCAAGCAGGCCCCGGTCGCCGAGCCTGGATTCATCTGGTCCAAGAGCCCCGGCACCGTCCGCCAGGAGTTCGCTGGCCGCATGGCCTCCGGCACCCACCCGGAGGACGTCTACCGGTCGATCATCGGCGAGATCAACGAGCACTACGCCGACGGTCAAATCGGCAACCGGGACGCCCACCGCGCTGCCAACGAGGCGTTCGGTCGTCTGCTGATGGCCAAGAAGAAGACCGCCTGGACCGGCTGGGGCCCCGAGCAGAAGCCCAAGCGCCATAAGGTTGGCGGCTGGGAGTGGGACAACCACCTCAATGGCTTCGTCTCGAATGCCCCGCGGCAATTCGAATGCAATTGCGGCGAGCCGGTAAAGGTGCCCGACTACCACAACTGTAAATGCGGCAAGATCTGGAACACCTACGTTATCGGCACCGGTGGCAATAGGCACCAGGCATCCGCGGAAATGTTCGTCGCCCGGGAAATCCCGAACCGCGAGGGCGTCATCGTGGCTAAAAGGGCTGCTACAGACCATTACCACGACGGTGATGGTCGCTACACCGGTCCCGTAAAGGGCAACGGTAATGCGCCCATTTCTCCGTATGGCAAGGATGATCACTGCCTCGAATGCGGGGCACATTTCCTCGATCCCCACATTGGTCACGAACCAGATCAGATTTGGGCAAAGCGAATTGCCCGGGATGATTTGACTTTCCCGACCAATCCCCATAAGAATTACAGCGATGCCCTTGCTGATAGCGACGACAGTGAATGGCCTTCGGACCATCACCCGTCATCCGGTAAGCGCACCATGAGTGACAATCCCGGAACGGATTGGCATTCACGCGGTCCCGGAGGTAAATGGACGCCCGGAAAGAATCCAGGCCCCAATGCCTTCCAGAAGAAAGATGGCTAATCTTGAGCGCTCTCTGCTGGGGATGCAAAAGGTTCCGGGACGCCGCTGTTACTGACGGGGCGGACCGGAGCTACTGCGCGGACTGCGCGGGCCTCCTGCCGAGCTCCCGAGAGATGAACGTCATGGCCTTCCTGGCCTACACCGTCCCCTACGAAGTCGGCGACATCGTCTCGTGCAAGACCGGCGGCGAGATCTACGACGGGATTGGGCACGTCGTCCGGGTCTCGTTCGACCCGATGGACCTGGCCAGCCCGATCATGCCGATGTTCCTGGTCGCGATGGACGAGAAGGATTACGACGAGGTGCCCGACGAAGTCTGGTACTCCGAGGTCTGCCTTGAGCCGGTGACTGTCCATGCCTGAGGGTTTCTCGATCAACGACAAGCGGCACTCTGCGTCCGCGGGTACCGGCAGGCGCACCGCGTCGGGCCTCTACCTGCCGGGCGCTAACTGGCAGGCCACCGCCAACAGCATGCGGTCCAAGGGCTTCACGCTGCCCACCTCCGGCACCCAGGCCCGTATCCAGGCCAAGCAGACCGTGACCGACGTCCGGGAGCGCGGTACGGTCGCCGACGTCCAGAACCGGGCCATGGCCGCCGCGATGCGCCAGGACAAGTTCCAGCGCGCCTCGGCCCGCATGTCGTCCGGAGCCATGACCCGCACCGGTGCCAATACCCAGATGGTGCTACCCAAGATCCGCCAGCCGGGCGCTTCTCTGCTGGACAAGGGCGTGCCCTTCAACACCCAGGACCCCGACGAGCTGATTGAACTGCGGAGATGGTGTAACACTCCGGACGCCCCAGTATGGATGGGCGATTACACCTTCAAGCCGATCGGTGAGATCGAGGTCGGCGACCAAGTTATTGGCTGGGACACCCACGAAGAGCAGTGGCGCAGTGGTCGTCGAGAGCTAACGCGCACGACAGTTCTTGCGGTCAATCGCCGTATGGCCCCCGAGGTCGTGAGGGTCACTTTTGCATCTGGTCGCACCGTGAAGTGCACCCCAGACCACGAGTGGTTGCGGTACTACGCGCCGGGCGCGGACGGTCGCATCCTGAATGGGGAAAACAATCCCGACCGCTCCTGGTCTAAGCGTTACGACAGTGAATATGCTCCCCTACAGATTGGGTCGATTGTTCGATCGGTGATCGTTCCCACCCAAGACCTCGATAGCCTCGAGAAGGTTAAGGCCGCCAGCTGGTTGGCAGGAATTATCGATGGCGAGGGTTCGTGGAGCCGGACGTCTATCAGGATCTGTCAGTCGCTGAAACACAATCCTCACATCGTTGCGCGTATCGATGCAGCCTTAGATCTGCTAGGGATGACCTATAGGCGGCACGTCTCCACTCGAGGGGATGCCAGGAATGGTTCTGGAAACCTCGGCAGTGGCGAAATGGTTCGATGGGATCTCTGCCGCGGGATCAAGGGCGATCGATCTGGAAAGAATCGCCAGCAGCTGATCGACCTTTACAACTGGGCTCAGCCCGCCAAGTTCGATCGCGAACACATGGACACGGCCTTCCTGACCAAGAATTTCGGTGAGCCAGATCAGGTCGTTTCAATTGAGAGCCTCGGCCCCGGTGAGGTGGTCTCGATGCAGACCACTACCGGAAACTACACAGCATGGGGGTTCGCCTCTAAGAATTGCCGCCTGTTCTACAGCACCCACCCGCTGGTGCCGCTGCTGATCGACATCTATTCGAAGTTCCCGGTCATGGGCCTTGAGTTCGCCTGCAAGGACCCCAAGATCGAGAAGTTCTACGAGGAAATGTTCATGCAGGACCTCAACTACGAGGAGTTCCTGCCCGACGGCCTGCTGCGCGAGTACTTCATCGTCGGCGAGGTCACCAGCCTCTCGCACTTCAACGAGTCGCTGGGCATCTGGTCGTCCGAAGAGATCTTGAACCCGGACATGATCCGGGTCTCTAAGAGCCTGTTCGTCGAGCAGGAGCGGGTCCAGCTGCTGGTCAAGGAGCTCGTCGAGTCGCTGCGCAACGGGCCCGGCGGGATGTCCCCCACCGACGAGTCGCCGTCGGAGAAGTTCGAGCGCAACTGGGAGTACGAGCAGCTCGTCAAGTTCTACCCGGAGATCATCAAGGCCGCGACCCAGGACGACGGTCTGGACATCTCCGACGCCCTAGTCTCCCGGATGGTCAACAAGGCCGCCTGGTGGGACCTGCGCGGCACGCCGCACCTGCTGAGGTCCTTCCGGACCCTGATGCTCGAGGAGTCGCTGAACGCGGCTCAGGACGCCGTCTGCGACCGCCTCTACGCCCCGATGATCCTGGCCACGCTGGGTATCGAGGACATGGGCGACGGCGAGTGCTGGATTCCGGACCAGGCCGAATTGGAGGACCTGCGCGATGACATCCAGAGCGCGCTCGCGGCAGATTTCAAACTGCTCTGCCATAATTTCGGTCTTCAGGTCACTTCTGTCTTCGGGCGCGAATCGGTGCCTCGATTCGATACTGACTACGATCGAATTGACGCGCAACTCATGCAAGCCTGGGGAATTGGCCAGGGCCTCATTATGGGTGGTACCGGCTCTGGCGGGACTTACGCTGGCACGGCGATTAACCGGGAGGTCTGCGAGCAGCTCATGAAGGGCGCGCAGAACAAGGTGATCCGCCACATGCGCAAGAAGATGGAGATCATCTCCGAGGCGCAGGAGTTCTACGACTTCGAGCTCAAGGGCGGCAAGCGCGTCCCCATTTACGAGGAGATCGTCGAAGAGGATCCCGACACCGGCGAACAGCGCATTGTGCGCGTGCCCAAGCTGCTGCTTCCCGACATCAAATTCGCTACCCTGAACTTGCGCGACGAGGCCACCGAGCGCTCATTCGTCGCACAGCTGAAGGAATTGGGCGTGCCCATTTCCGACAAGACCCTGGCCATTAATATCCCGTTCGAATTCAAGCAGGAGTTGGAGCGCCAGGCCCAGGAGACGATCGACAAGGGTATGGCCCAGTCCGAGGCTATGCACGTCCTGCAGGAGCTGTGTGACGCGCAGGACTATGCCTACCCGGCCGAGCTCGCCCAGCACCTGCAGGCCACCCTGCAGGTCCGCCAGGGCCTGGCTCAGGTCGAGGCGGCCGAGGCACAGGTCAAGCAGATGGATCAGCAGATGGCTCAGGCCTCTCCTGCGGGCATGATGGGCCTGTTGCCCGGCACGACCATGCAGCCGTTGGCCGGTGGCGGAGCGATGGGTGCAGACCCGGGCGGCGCACCACCACCACAGCAGGCGTCCGACGCCGCGCCGGGAGCCTCCGCGGACCCGACGCTGGGTGCCGGAGCCCCGATGGTCGCCACCGCGACCATGCACGGCCCTCGTGCCCGCGGCCCCGAGATGTCTGCCCCGGGCGGCAAGGTCGAGAAGATCCAAGAGGTCGACGTCACCAAGGACGCCCCCCGCAACCGCCAGCGGCCGGAGGAGTCCGACGAGATGCGCGGCCAGATGCCCAAGTCCGGCAAGCGCGGACCGCTCGAGCTCGCCCTGCCCGGCCGTGGCGAAGATAAGCCCGACGCCGAGGTCCGCAAGATCGCCCAGGGCCTGCGCCGGGTCAGCATGGGCCCCAGCTCCTACCGCAAGTCCCGCACCGCGGCCCCCAGTAAGGTCCAGGCGGCCGTCGAGCGCCGGGAGAAGGAAGCGGCCGGAGTGCCCTCGGTCTATGACCTCGTGCATAGCCCGGCCTTCTATGCCCTGACTCATATGGGCGCTTATGAATCGCAAATCACCGCGGACTGGAATGAGATTGTCGACGGTGGAGCGCCCGAGTCGCGTAAGCTATTGGATGAAATGCTCGAACAGTACGAGGCGATTACTGGGATAAGGCCTCGCGGATACTTCTGAGGAGTTATGGATGTCTGAGCTCGAATACGGACTCAAGCTACCGAACGGCAATACCTTCTGGGGACAGTGGGGCAATAACGTCATCAATACCCCCGCGTCTCGCTCGGTCTTTCGCGAGGCCCTCGGCCAGACCGCCGTCGAGCTCGGCTGGGATGTCGAGGAGTTCGTAACCCGCTACAAGTGGGTGACCCGGACGGTCGAAGTGCACGCCGACCACCTCTCGATCCACAACGTCGACGCGGCCCCTCCGCTCGAGCAGCTGCAGGCCGAGGCCCGTCAGCAGGAAGAGTCCAACGCCCGGCACGCTATCCCGGACACGCTGCCCGCCGCGGAGCCGATCCAGGCCACCGAGGACCCCTACGACGACGAGCCGCCGTTCGATGACGAGCCACCCTGGTGACAGGCTGGTTCGAGGCGGCAGAAGCCTATGGTAGCTGGCTGCACCGGAACGCCGACGCCGAGCAGGCGAAGAGTACCGGCGGCATGCTGGCTATCTATCCCACCCAGGAGTGCGCAGCTCAGCTGGTGATTCCAGGCGGGGAGCCGATCGAAGACCTCCACCTCACGCTGCTCTACTTCGGCCAGGACGTCACCGGCTTCCCGGGTGCCGATCAAGACCTGGCCCGGGCGGCATCGTCGGTGGTGAACCAGTTCGGTACGATCGAGGCCAACGTCTTCGGGCACGCCATCTTCAACCCGAATGACCAGGTCAACTTCCGGGAGCCGTGCGCGGTCTACCTGGTCGGCAACTCGCCCGACTTCGCCCAGCTGCATACCTTCCTCGAGCAGGAGGTCGGCCAGGTCTGGGACTTATCCGAGCAGCACCGGCCATGGATCCCCCATATCACCGCGGGCTACTCCCGGGGTACCGATGAGCTCTTCTACTCAGGACCTATCCAGTTCGATCGGATAGGGCTCGAGTGGGCGGGCAACACCACGACCTTCCCCCTGACTCCTCAGGAATGATCTGATAAGTAACCTCTAGGCCCGGGAATAGACTCCCGGGCCTTCTGGTTGAATAGGGTATGGCCAACACATTCCCCACCGCCTCGACCGTCATCCGCCGCCTTGCGGCCCTCGGTATCGAAGAGGTCTTTCCGGCCCACCAGTTCGGCAGCAAGTTCGGCTTCTACGTCGCCAACGGCCTCGTCCACGTCTCGGGTCCGACCATCCACGTCCACGTCGCCAAGGAACTGCAGCATTTCATTAGCACCAGCCTCCTCACGATTCTGGAAGAGGCTGGCTGGAACGTCACCGTCGACCGCACCGTCATCATCCGCGTCAACTCCATCCCTAAGAAAGGTCGCTGACCATGCCCTCTTCCGTCAAGCTCACGCCCATCCAGTGCGAGAAGCTGTACGCCAAGGCCCACGAGGCCGGGATGGCGGCCGTGGAGGCCACCCGGCCCGTCCCGATGGTCGTCCAGCAGGTCGGCGCGGGCGGGGAGGTCCTCAAGACCTACGACCCGATCGCCGATGGCGTCTGCGGGTTCGCCTGGGTCAACGTCCGGCCCGGCAACTCCACCTTCGCCCGCTGGCTGGTAGTCAACACCCACGCCCGCAAGGCCTATGAGGGCGGTATCGACCTCTGGATCCGCGAGTTCAACCAGAGCTACACCTACAAGCTGGCCTACGCTAGTTCGTTTGCGGAGGTTTTGCGACAGGCGGACGTTGTCGCATATGCCCGAGGTCGGCTAGATTGATTTTAGATACTCCGCGGCCGCCAGGAGGATCTGCGGATCCTCTTTGGCCAGCCCAATCATGGTATTGCAGCATTGGCAAAGAAGCTTCCTATTTCGACCGCTCTTATGACAGTGATCGACAGCCAGCGGGCGAACTTTACCCATACGAATTGCGGTCTCGGGCTGTTGACAAATTGCACATACACCACCCTGGGCCTCTAGTTGATGTTGGTACCACTCTGTAGTCACGCCGTACTTTTCGGCTAGGGTTCGGACTCTACGCTCTTCGCTGCTATATCGTGCCCTAGTCCTAGCAATCTGAGCGCTCCGATAGGTAGGATTGTTGAGATAGTAATTCTTCTGCGTATCTCGATCGCATTCTTTGCAGGTTCTGCGATGCCACTTTTTGACTTTGTAGAATTCGGCTAGTGGCTTGCCTCGAAGACAGGAGGTGCAAGAACGAATCTCTTCTACGACTTCAGCATTTGCCATACCATAAAGAATATCTCATTCGGCGTCTTTCGCAAAACAATTGATAATGCTGTAACCCTGGCCTCCTGCTATTTGAATTAGCAGGAGGTCCAGTCATATGACGACGGTTCACACTGCCTATGGCGACGGGGAGATTGTCAACTCCACCATCACCCGCGGACGCAAGCAATTCAAGGTGGCCGGATACGGGTTCGAGGTCTGGCTCAACGAGTCCGAGATCTTGAGCAAGATCGGCAGCTCTCCCGACGATCGGCACCACTGCAGCGACCCCAGTAACTGCGAGTGGGACCGGCACAACGAGCCCGAGGCGAACCTCGACCACGGCCGGTACACGACCGAGTCGCCCGGCTACCACGAGGCGGCCGCGTTCGACCACGAGCCGTCCCAGCACGTCAACGAGGACAACAGCACCACGCTGCCCTACGACTACACCCCGCAGTTCCCGGTCGACATGTTCCGCCAGGAGCAGACCCAGTCTCCGGACCACGAGATCGATCTGGACGAGCGCACCCACTCGTCCGACTCCCGCACCGGTGAGCCCCGCGAGGACGAGCACCCATACCCCGGCCCCAACCCGGACCTGTTCGCCAAGAGCGGCGGATACGAGTCCGAGGACGACTTCTTCCACGGCCCCGGCTCCCGCGGCCCAGAAGACCAGTGCAGCTCCGGCACCGTGGACGTGCCCGGCATGCACCCGACGCACCCCGATCACCCGGACCACCTCCCTGGCGCTGGTCACCTCGGTGGCTACGAGCGCCCGGCCGGTCTGTCGGACAAGTACGCCTACATCGTCGAGGCAGCCGACCACTACAACGACCCGATCCAGCGGTTCCGGGACGACGCCCACGGCGCGATCCAGCGCCACGGCGGCCTAGACATCTCCGCTGGACTCGACCGCGAGACCGGCGAATGGATGGACCTGGTCCTGGCCGACAAGAGCATCCACACCGCGGCCTGGAAGGACGTCCGCGGTAAGGCCACGCGCCTCGTGCGCGAGGGAGCGGTGCACGTCGAGGCCATGGACTCCGACGCCATCTACGCCAAGGTCGACGGGGACAACGGCAACTACGAGGTCATGATCCTCAACGGCAGCGCCTACCCCAACGGCGGCTTCAACGGCGGCAAGCGCGCCATCGCCAACTGGAAGTGCAGCTGCGAGTGGGGCAAGTGGGCGTTCAAGCGCAAGTTCACCTTCGTCGGCCGCCTCTGCAGCCACGCCTACGCCTCCTACCTGGTCCAGCAGTCTGACCACCAGAAGCGCAACCCGCAGCACTTCAAGCCCAAGAAGAAGCGGACCTCGGCCATCCTCGAGGACTTCAAGAGCTGGATCAAGGACGAGAACGGCGACCACGTCGATGTCGACGCGGCCGACAACTTCCTGTCGACCCAGGACAAGATCGTCTCTCGCGAGGACGCCGAGAAGGTCTACGACTACGTCCTGACCACCCACTCCGAGCGCCCCGAGCGGGACTACGACCAGGATGGGTATAGCAACGACCCAGACGACGCCTACAAGACCGCGGCCGACGTCCTGCAGCACCAGCCCGGGAAGCTGACTCCGCACCTGTACGTGGTCCCTGAGGGCGAAGAGCCCCACTTCGAGGACCTCGGTGACGACCGCAAGACGACCGGCCCGGACCAGATCCAGGCCCGCCGGACGGCCAAGGGTAGCGACAAGGTCACCGAGCACCACCCGGCGTTCGCGTGGCACAACGAGAGCAAGGACGACTTCCCCGACGAGGGCATCGTCCACTTCTCGTCGCTGCACCTGACCGCGGACGAGGACCTGCTGAATAAGCTGCGGGACCTGGGCAATGAG
>Ga0302279_10004427_pt1 | contig 16623 bp, 17 predicted proteins | sample III_Bog_N3_3_FD_194541 | JGI IMG/M metagenome (GOLD analysis project Ga0302279, IMG submission 194541) | Peat permafrost microbial communities from Stordalen Mire near Abisko, Sweden - III_Bog_N3_3 | ecosystem: Environmental > Terrestrial > Soil > Wetlands > Peat | place: Sweden: Abisko...
TTGACGGTGAAGGTGCCGGTGGGCCGGTCGGCGGAGGTCGGTTCGGTCATCCGCCCAGTGTAGCGGCGGCCGTCTGCCGGCCCGGGCGGGCGGGCGGTCCGGGACGGGGCCCTCCGGGCCCGGGCGCGCCCGTGGCCGCCCCGGGGAGGGGCGGCCACGGTGCGCCGCGGGTCTGCGGCCGTCGGGGTGCAGGAGCACCCCGGGGGGTCAGGACTGCAGGGTGGCCTCGAGCTCGAGGTCGATGTCGACCTTCTTGCCGACGACCACGCCGCCCGTCTCGAGGGCGGCGTTGAAGGACACCCCGAAGTCGTCACGGACGATCGAGGTGGTGGCGCTGAAGCCGACACGGTGCAGGCCGTACGGGTCGTTGACGACACCCTCGAGCGTGGCGTCCAGGGTGACCTGCTTGGTGACGCCGCGGATGGTCAGGTCGCCGTCGACGTCCCACTCGTCGGCCGAGCGGGGACGGATCGCCGTGCTGGTGAAGGTCCAGACCGGAAAGTTCTCGGCGTCGAAGAAGTCGTTCGTACGCAGGTGGTTGTCCCGGTTCTCGTCGTGGGTGTCCACGCTGACGGCCTGGATCGTCACGTTGATCTTCGAGTCCGCCGGGTCCTCGGCCAGCTCGAGCGTGCCGCTGAAGTCCTTGAACTCGCCGCGGACCTTCGACACGGCCATGTGGCGGACGGCGAAGCCGACGCGGGTGTGGCTGACGTCGATGGCGTACGTGCCGACGGCCGGGTACTCGACCCCGTCGACGGTCCTGGTGGATACGGTCTGCTCTGCCATGGGGTGCTCCTTGGATCGGTGGGTTCTGGGGGGACGGTCGCCGGCTCCGTGGGGATCCGGACTTCATTGCCTGTGCAACTATACACCAACTCCTTGTGCTCGCAACTATTCCCCGCGATCGCTAGAATGCCGGCATGGACGCTCCCCTCACCTCGCGCACCGATGACGAGCGCCTCACCACGGTGGGGCTGCTGTTCGAGTCCGCGGCCGGGCTGCGCCGGCACTTCCACCGCCAGGCCGAGCAGTCGGTGGGACAGGCCAGCCAGTCCTTCGACATCCTGATCCGCCTGGCCCGCAGCCAGGACCACGAGCTGCGGATGAGCGAGCTGGCCGCCCAGGCATCGCTGACTCCGAGCGGCCTGACCCGCGCCGTGGACCGGCTCCACCAGCAGGGACTGGTGACGCGCCGCTCCTGCCCCGACGACCGGCGCGGGTCGTTCGCCCGGCTGACCCCCGCCGGCGTGGACCTCATGGCCCGGACGATCCCCGAGCACGTGACCCAGGTCGACAAGGTGCTGGACGACGTGTTCACCCGTGCGGAGGAGGCGCAGCTGGCCGACCTGCTCCGCCGCCTGCGCGACTACGCCCTCGAGCAGAACCTGGCGCACGGCGTCCCGTGCGACGCCGAGGACACCGGGGACGCCTGCCCGGGCATCTGACCGCCGACCCGGGGGTCGAGGGCTCCGCCGGCGATCCCGCTCAGTCGAGCGCCAGTGCGGCGGCCCGGACCCGCGTGTCGTCGAGGTTCCCGTCGGGCGGTTCGCCCGGTGCCGTGCCCGCCATGGGATCGACCCACAGCCACCTCGTCAGCGCCGCGGTGCGGCCCGGGGCCGGTGGCCACCCCTTGCCGGTCCACGGCGTCGCCGCCATGGTCCCGAGGGCCGAGCCGATGCCCGTCGGGTAGCGGACCACGAGGGCGGCCCGCTGGTCGGCCGAGAACTCGCGACCGCGGCCGACCAGCCCGTGCACGGTCTCGGCCGCCACCGCGTTGCCCCGGACCAGGGCCACCGGCAGGGCCACGACCACGGCCACGGCCGACAGCACCGTGTCGTTGCGCTTGATGTGCACCAGTTCGTGCGCGAGCACACCCTCGAGCTCGACCAGGCCGAGCGTCTGCTCGAGTCCCGTGGTCACGACCAGGGTGGCGGACTTCGGGTCGCGCCCGAGCGCGAGGGCGTTCGGGACGTCGCTCGTCACGACGGCGATGGCCGGGCGGTCGAGCCCCATGGTGGCGCAGAGGCCGTCGACCAGGTTGTGCAGGCGTGGGTGCTCGGACTCGGTGCTCGGTGCCGCACCGAGGGAGGCGAGGACGCGTGACGGCGCCGTCGACCACACGACGGCGGCGACGCCGAACGTCACCACCACCAGGACGGCGACGGCCACGAGCGGCAGTCCGACCGCCGTCACGACGATGGCCGCCACCACGCCCACGACGGCGCCCGGCAGGAGCGTCAGCAGGAGGGCCTTGCGGCGGTTGGCGCCGGCCGCCGCCTCCTCGGCCAGCTCGGCGGTGCGGTCGACGCGGGTGGGCACCGGAGCCGGGGCGGCGGCGGCGCGGTCCGCCCCGCCACGCGGCGGGCCCGAGCGGCCCTGGCCCTGCCGGTTGCCGCCCTGGCCGGACGGGCGCCGGCCGCCCGACGACGATCGCGGCTGGCCGCCGGAACGGTTGCCGGCCTGGCCCGAGGCGCCCTTGCCGCCACCCTGGCCGGACGGACCCCGGCCACCGGTGCGCCCGGACGTCGACTGGCCCGAGCCCCCGCCCCCTCCTCCCCCACCGCTCCGCCGGCGACGGTTGCCGGATCCGCCGCCGGACCGGTTGCCGGAGGACCGGCTCTGGCCGCCGGAGCGGGGGGTGTCGCCGCTGCCGCCTCCCGACGCCCCGGAGGCGCCGGACGATCCTGGTCGTTCGGAGGGTGTGGTCATCGTCCGTGCAGTGTACGGCCGCTCACGACCCACCCCCGACCACGAGCTCCCGGTAGTGCTCCTCGTACCGGGTGGCCAGGGACGCCATCGCCCATCCCCCGGCGCGTGCGACGGCCGTGGCCAGCCATGCGCCGCGGTCGCCGTCGGTGGTGGCCAGGCGGCCTTCGAGCACACCGGCCAACGCGACCGCCAGGGCGACCGGGTCCCCCGGTGGTGTCAGGACCGCACAGCCGCCGGCCGCCTGCCGGTACCCGTCGATGTCGCTGGCCACCACGACGGTGCGGGCGGCCATGGCCTCGACCAGGACCAGACCGAAGGACTCGCCGCCCAACGACGGCGCAGCCAGCACGTCGGCGGCGACCAGTCGTCGCTCCTTCTCCTCCTCGGACAGGACCCCGAGCCAGTGGACGGTGGCCGACTCGGGGTGGCGCGCCCGCAGCCCGGCGGTCGCCGGGCCGTCGCCCGCCACCCACAGCACCGGACCCGGCCCGCCGCCCGGCCCCTCGCCGGCGACCTGTCGCCAGGCGTCCAGCAGGACGGCGAGGCCCTTGCGCTCCTCGTGGCGACCGAGGAACAGCACGGTCGGGCCGTCGGTCGACCAGGGGACGACCCCCCGGTACCGGTCGACCTCCACGCCGTTGTACAGCACCTCGAACCGGCCGCCCAGGGCCCGGGTGGCGGTGGCCGCCGCCGCCTCGGACACCGCACAGCGCAGCGCCAGCCGGCGCGCCAGCGGGCGCGTGACCGGCGCCAGCAACGTGTAGAACACGCTGCCCCCGCTGCGGTGGAAGGTCCCGACCAGGGGTGCCGGTGCCCGACCGGCCAGCAGGGCGTAGGGCAGGCCCGGGGCGAACGGCTCGTGGACGTGCACGACGTCGGGAGCCAGGTCGCGCACGGCCGCCGCCGCACGCAGGGCGCTCCGGGGCGACAGTGCCACCGGGGCCACCGATCCGTTGGCCCGCAACGACGTCGACCGCCCGCCGTCGACGAACCGGACGCCCGTCGGCACGTCCTCGGACCGGTCGACCGGCGCGCACACCGTCACCTCGTGGCCCCGTCGGGACAGGCTCCGGGCCAGGCCCAGCACCTGGCCCTGCACCCCGCCCGGGCGCGACAGGCTGTACGGGCAGACCAGGGCGACGCGCAGCCCCTCGGCGCCCGGGCCCCCGGACCCCACCGACGGTTCAGTCCGTCATGGAGCGGCGCTGTCGGCGCCGGCTCCACTTGACGCCGTACATGGCGTCGTCGGCCAGGCTCAGCAGCTTGGACGGGTCGGTGTCGGGGTCGTCGACGAACACCCCGCCCACGGAGGCCTCCGCCACCAGCGTTCGGCCGTCGATCCGGTAGGGGCGGGCCAGGGCCGACGAGATGCGCCGGGAGATGGCGAGCATCTCCTCCTCGCCGCTCTCGATCTCACAGACCACCACGAACTCATCGCCCCCGAGGCGGGCCACGGTGTCCGTCGGACGCACGATGGCCAGCAGGCGGCGGGCGACCGCCACCAGCAGGTCGTCGCCGACCTCGTGGCCGAACTCGTCGTTGACCTCCTTGAAGTCGTCGAGGTCGAGCAGGTAGACCGCCACACCCGGGTGCTCCGGCACCACGCGGTCGAACTCGGACGCGTCCGGGGGCCGCGGCGCGCCGTCCGTCGGCCGCCCGTCGCGCAGTGCGTCGACCGCCTCGCGCATCCGCGTGGCCAGGAGCGTGCGGTTGGCCAGTCCGGTGAGCGGGTCGTGGTGGGCGAGGTCGGCCAGCCGGGCCTCGTTGCGCTTCTGCTCGGTGACGTCGTGCATGGCCACGACCGCCCCCAGCTTCCAGCCGTCCTCGTCGACCAGCGCCTGGCCGTTGACGCTGACCTTGCGCTGCTCGCCCTCGGGGGGCGCCAGCACGATCTCGGCGTTGTGGATCCGCTCCCCCGACATGGCCCGCACCAGCGGATTCTCCCCGGGATCCATCGGCGTGCCGTCGGCCCGGAGGATCCACCGGGTCGAGGGGACCCGGCCGATCGGCTCGACGTCGTCGTCGAGGCCGTGGAGCCGCCGGGCGGCCGGGTTGAAGATCGTCATCCGGCCCTCGGAGTCGCAGGCCACGATCCCCTCGTCGAGCGTGTCGAGCAGCACCCGGAGGAACTCCTCCTCCTGGCGCAGCGCATAGGCCGACCGCTTCACGTCGGTGATGTCACTGAAGGTGCCCACCGCGCCCGTCACCCGGCCGTCCGCGCCCAGGATGGCCTGGGCGCCGATGCGCACCCAACGGGCCTGCCCGTCCCCCGTCCGGAACCCGAGGACGCGGCCGTGGACCCGCCGGCCCCGCCACAGGGCGACCAGCACGGGGTGCCCGTCGACCGGCACCGTCTCGCCGGCCTCGTCGAAGAGCTCGACCCCGCGGTCCAGCGCGGCCTCGAGGAGGTCCTCCAACGACCGCCCGAGCACGCGGGTGCGCGGCGCCCAGAACATCACCTCGAACGCCTCGTTGACCCGCACCACCATGCCGTCACGGTCGACCATGACCAGCCCGTCGGCCAGTGACTCGATGAGCGCGTGCTGGCGACGGTCCTGCTCGTGCACCCGGGCCTCGAGCCGCGTGCGCTCCGAGATGTCCCGCAGGGTGACGAGGATCCCGCCCACCGGGTCGTCGAGGTGGTTGTCGGCCCGCAGCTCGAGGTCGAGCTCCTGGCCGTCGGCCCGCCGACAGTGGACCTCGAGGGACACGGCCGGGCGGCGCCGCGCCACCAGGTCGTCGAAGAGGTCCTCCACCGACGTCTGGCTCGAGGGCTCGAACAGCGCCAGGGCGTCCATCCCCACGGCGTCACTCACGTCGTACCCCAGCAGGCGTTCGGCCGAGGCGCTGACGTAGACCAGGCGGCCCGTCTCGGACACCACGGCCACCACGTCGGCCTCGTGGACCGCGGACTGCCGGAACCGGGGCGACGCCGGGAAGGGCAGGGTCGGCGCTCCATGGCCGGATCGGGGGTCCGGCCCGGGCTCGAGGCCGAGCACGGCATCGAGCTCCCGGTCGGACCGTTCCCCGGAGCGCCCGTTGCCGTTGGTCGGGGCGGCGGCGTAGCCGTCGGCGACGTAGCCGTTGGTGCCGTGGCCGTTCGTGCCGTGGCCGTTCGTGCCGTGGCCGTTGGCGGACAGCTCGGGGACCTCGGCCGGCGGACCGGTCGTGGCCGTCGCCGCCCGCTCGGTGCGCCCGTCGGTCGGTGGCGCGTTCCGGCCGGGTCGCCGCCCGCGCCGGGTGAAGTCGACCCAGCTCATGCGGCCGACCTCTCGAGGGGACGGTCGGCCAGCCACAGCGGCTGGAAGACGTGCCACTGCTCGGGTGCCCGCCGGATCAGGCCCTCGAGCCGTGTGGCGATCTGCTGGGTGAGGCGGGCCACGTCCTTGCGCAGCGGTCCGGAGCGGGTGGTGTCGAGTGGCGCCTCGACGACGGCCCGGTGGTCACGGCCCGGCCCGCTGTAGACCGCACCCGTGCACAACGTGGCGCCGGTGCGCAGCGCCAACGTGGCCGGACCGGCCGGCATGGTCGTGCGCTCGCCGAAGAATTCGACCTCGATCCCGGTGCCCTCGATGTCCCGGTCGCACAGCAGACCCACCAGCCCCCCGTCCCGCAGCGTCGAGAGCAGCGTGCCGCCGGACCGCTGATCGAGCGGCACGATCGTGAGCCCCATGGCGGCCCGCTGTTCGACGAAGTAGTCGAACAGGGCCGGGGGTTCGATCCGCTCGGCCACGGCGGTCATCGGCAGGTCCTGGGTGGCCAGGAAGGCACCGCCGTACTCCCAACTGCCGATGTGCGGCAGCGCCAGGATCGTCCCCCGGCCGGCGGCCGCCCCCTCGTGCAGGTGGTGGAGGCCCTCCACGAAGGTGTGCTGGACGACCTCGCCCGTCGACGTGCCCGGGAGCCGGGCCCCTTCGACCCAGTAGCGGGCGTAGGCGCGGAACGATCGGCGGGCCCAGCGGTCGAGCAGCTGGGCGTCGCCCCCCTCGGCACCCAGCACGCGTGCCAGGTTGGCCTTGACCATCGCCCGGTGCTCGTGCCGAACGCGGTAGAGCACGTCACCCACCATGTCGCCCAGCCCGAGCGCCACCGGCTCCGGGAGCGCGGCGATGCACCTCCCCAGCGTCGTGTACGTCCGGAAGACGACCTGCCCCGTGTCCATCGGCCGTCAGCCCATGCCGGCGCGGCGCGGATCAGCCATGGCGCCGACCGGTCCGCTGGCGGGACCCGGCGCGGGCCTGACGGGCCCTCCAGGTCCGACCCGACCGGCTCGACAGCTCACCCTGCCGGCGCGCCCTCCACCGGGACGCCGACGTGGAGGTGGTGCGGCCGGCGGTACGCGAGCTGCCCCACGACGTGGTGCGCACACCGGTCCGGGTCCGGCGGACCCGCCGGGCGGCGGCCGGCGGCGGTGCCTCGGCGAGGCGCCACACCTTGACGAAGCGTCCGACGGCGGTCGCCGACGTCAGTACCAGCATCACCCACAGGACGGGCACCAGGAAGGACGCCGACAGGAAGCCGATGCCGAGCAGGATCATCCGCTCCGCCCGCTCCATCAGGCCGCCCTTGGCCGAGATGCCGAGCGACTCCGCCTTGGCCCGCTGGTACGAGACGAGTGACGTGACGGCCAGGACGGCGAACGGCAGGAGCACGAGGTGGCCGGGGTGGGCCGACACGAGGTACCAGGCGATCCCGCCCAGGATCAGTGCGTCGGCGACGCGGTCGGTCACGGAGTCGAAGAATGCGCCGCGCACCGACGACGTGCCGGAAGCCTTGGCGACCGGGCCGTCGAGCAGGTCGTGGAGACCGGTCAGGATGAGGAACACCAGGGCCAGCAGGAAGTGGCCGGTCGCCACCGAGACGGCGGTCGCACCGGCGGAGATCAGCCCCGTGGCGGTCAGCACGTCGGCGGAGATGCCGGCCTGCTGCAGTCTGCGCCCGACGGGCCCGGTCCCCCGGTCCACCGTGTCGCGCCATCGCCCGTCGAACATGCACGCTCCTCTGGAAGGTCACTACCAGGGTACCACCTGCTAACTCCAGGCAGCGGTCCACGGCGGCGCGGCGAACCCCTGGTCAGCCCCGGTGTCGACGCCTCAGAGGGAGAGGGGGCGGATGGGGGCCATGACCAGCGAGGGATCGGTGTGCCAGTCGACGCCCGGCACGTCGATGTAGAGCTCGACCTCGTTGCCGTCCGGGTCGAGCACGTACAGGCTGTGCGTGACGGTGTGATCGGACGCCCCCACGATGGGAACGCCGGCCTCCACCAGCCGCCGGTGCGCCTCACGGAGCTCCTCGTCCGAGTCCCCCACCTTCAGTCCCACGTGGTACAGCCCGAGTCGCCGACCGCCCGGGACGGGTGCCGCGTCCGGGCCCACCTCGATCAGCAGCAGCTCGTGGTGGGTGCGACCCGAGCTGAAGGCGGCCGCCGGGAAGGGCAGGCCCTCCGGTGTGACCATCGTCCAGCCCAGCAGGTCACCGTAGAACCCCACGGACCGCTCCAGATCGGCCACGTAGAGCACCAGGTGCCCCAGCTCCTTCACCTGCATGTCGTCCTCCTCGGTGTCCGCCGTCCGTAGACACACCAGTGTGCCGTCGTCGCGGTGCCGGCGCATCCCCGGGCGGGCGGCGGTGCCGGGGGCGTCACGAAGCGGGCCACGACGCCGTCAGCCGCTCCCAGCTCGAGGCGAGCGTCTCGGGCAGCACCCGGGTGTCGGCCACCGCCGTCATGAAGTTCGTGTCCCCCTTCCAGCGGGGCACGGCGTGCAGGTGGAGGTGCCGGGGGATACCGGCCCCGGCCGCCTCGCCGAGGTTCGCCCCGAGGTTGATGCCCTCCGGCCGGTAGGCCGCCTCCTGGGCGGCCACCCCGAGCCGGGCCGCGGCCCACAGCTCGGACGACTCCTGGTCGGTCAGCTCACCCAGCGAGCCGACATGGCGGAGCGGGATGGCCATCAGGTGGCCGCTCGAGTACGGGTAGGCGTTGAGCACCACGAGGACGGTCCGCCCCACCCACAGGACACCGGTGTCCACCGAAGGGGGTCCACTGCCCGCGATGCGACAGAACACACAGTGGGACGGGTCGTCGGCGGCCGCGGGCGGTGAGCCGTCGGCGGGCCCGGTCACGGCACCGGTCACGTAGGCGTTGCGCCAGCCGGCCCACAGCCGCTCGAGGGTCATGACGTCACTCAACCGGCGCCGGTGTCGCCGGCCGCCTCGGGCAGCGACCGGGCCGCGACCTCGTCGAGCAGCACCGACGTGAACTCGGACAGGGGGACGCCGCGGTCGGGACGGTCACTCCCCCGCCGGTTGACGCCGACGGTGCCGGCGGCCACGTCGTCGTCGCCCACCACCAGGATGTAGGGGATCTTCAGCAGTTTGGCCTTGCGGATCCGGGCGCCCAGCGGCTCGTTGGCCGGGTCGGTCTCCACCCGGATGCCGAGGGACCGCAGGTCGTGGGCCACCTGGTCGGCGTAGGGCTGGTGGTCGTCCTTGACGCCCAGGATGCGGACCTGCTCGGGGGCCAGCCACGTCGGCAGCGCGCCGGCGAAGTGCTCCACCAGGATGGCGAAGAACCGCTCGATGGAGCCGAACAGGGCGCGGTGCAGCATGATCGGCCGGTGCCGCGTGTTGTCCGCACCGACGTACTCGAGCTCGAACCGCTCCGGGTGGTTGAAGTCGCACTGGATGGTGCTCAGCTGCCAGGTCCGACCGATGGCGTCGCGCACGTCGATGTCGATCTTCGGACCGTAGAAGGCGGCATCGCCCTCCTTGATCTCGTAGGGCAGACCGTGGCGGTCGAGCGCCTGGCGCAGCGCCGCCGTCGCCTTGTCCCAGATCTCGTCGGAGCCCACGTACTTGTCCGGGTCCTTGGTCGACAGGTTCGCCGTGAATTCGGTGAACCCGAAGGCGCGCAGCACACTCATCACGAAATCGAGGAGTGAGGCGATCTCGTCACCGAGCTGCTCCTCGGTGCAGTAGATGTGGCTGTCGTCCTGGGTGAACCCCCGGATCCGCATCATCCCGTGCAGCGTGCCCGCCCGCTCGTAGCGGTAGACCGTGCCGAGCTCGAACAGCCGCAGGGGCAGCTCGCGGTAGCTGCGCTGGCGGCTGTCGAAGATGAGGCAGTGCATCGGGCAGTTCATGGGTTTCGGGTAGTACGTCCCGTTGTCCATCTCCATGGGCGGGTACATCCCGTCCTTGTAGAAGCCCAGATGGCCCGACGTCTCGAACAGGTGGGCGTTGGCCAGGTGCGGGGTGAACACGAACTCGTAGCCGCCGTCCTGGTGGCGCTGACGGCTGTAGTCCTCCATCAGCTTGCGGACGATGCCGCCCTTCGGGTGCCAGACGGCCAGTCCGCCGCCGAGCTCCTGGGGGAAGCTGAACAGGTCCAGCTCGACACCGAGCTTGCGGTGGTCGCGCTTCTCGGCCTCCTCGAGCCGGTGCAGGTGCTCGGCCAGTGCGTCCTCCGACTCCCAGGCGGTGCCGTAGATCCGCTGCAGCTGCTGGCGCTTCTCGTCACCCCGCCAGTAGGCGCCGGCCACCCGCATCAGGGCGAAGTGGCCGAGCTTCCCGGTGCCGGGCACGTGGGGGCCGCGGCACAGGTCGGTGAACGCCGGCGAGTTCCAGTAGGTGGAGACCCCGTGCTCGCCCGCGCCCTCCGAGGCGGCGTCGACCTCGTCCTGGCCGGCGCCGACCGCCTCGATGATCTCGCGTTTGAAGGGCTGGTCGCCGAAGAGCTCGAGCCCCTCGGCGATCGAGTGCTCGTGGCGGACGAACGGCTGGTCCTCGGCCATGATGGCGCGCATCTCGGTGGCGATCCGCTCGAGGTCCTCGTCGGTGAAGTGGGCACCGTCCGGCAGTTCGAAGTCGTAGTAGAAGCCGTCCTCGATCACCGGTCCGATGGCGAAGTGGGCACCCGGCCACAGTCGCAGCACGGCCTGGGCCAGGACGTGGGCCGTGGAGTGCCGCAGCACCTCACGTCCGAGCGGCGTCGACGCCGTCACCACGGTGACCTCGGCCCCGTCCGGCAGCGTCCGCGCCAGGTCGACCGGTTCGCCGTCGAACGTGGCCGCCACGGCCGCCTTGGCCAGACGGGGCCCGATCGACAGGGCGAACTCCAGGGCCGTCGTACCGGGTTCGAACTCCTTGGTGCTGCCATCGGGGAGTCGGACCGTCACGGCTGCCATGGGGTGGCCTTTCAGTAGGGCCCGCCGGAGCGGCGGGTGATGGGATCTGGGTGGGGTGGGGCCGGGCCCCGCCTGCCGGCGGGCAGGACTACAGGGTAACGCCGAGCAGTGCCGCCCCCCGGACGACCGGCCGACCGAGTGAGGCCTCGTCATCGAGGGCGGCGAGGGCCGCCGGGGTGTCGAGGTCGTCGTCGAGCGCGGCCCGGACCCGCCACAGGCCGTCCTCGTCGGCGCCGAGGGTCCCGATCGGGTCGATCGGGTCACCCTCGGGCGGGACACCCCCCGCGACACGCCAGGCCTCGAGCCGGGCCGCCGCCCGGACCAGGTCCTCGTGCGCCCACTGCCAATCCGGCCGGTAGTGGTGGGACAGGAGGGCGAGCCGCACCACGGCGGGCTCCCATTCCTTCAGGAGGTCTCCCACGAACACCAGGTTGCCGAGCGACTTCGACATCTTGGTGCCGTCCAGTCCCACCAGGCCCACGTGGAGCCAGTGCCGCACGAAGGGCGAGCCGGTGGCGGCCTCGGACTGGGCCGTCTCGCACTCGTGGTGCGGGAACACGAGGTCGCGTCCGCCCCCGTGGACGTCGACCGTCTCCCCCAGCTCGCGCAGGGCCAGCGCCGAGCACTCGATGTGCCAGCCCGGTCGGCCGGGACCCCAACGCGACTCCCACGCCGGCTCGTCGGCCAGGGACGGCTGCCACAGCACGAAGTCGAGCGGGTGGCGCTTGTTCGGGTCGTCCGGGTTGCCCCCGTGCTCGGCCGCCATGGCCAGCATGGTGGCGTGGTCGAAGTGGCTGACGTCGCCGAAGCGCGGGAAGGTGGTGACGTCGAAGTAGACGGCACCGCCCGCCTGGTAGGCGTTGCCGGAGTCGAGGACGGCCCCGATCAGGGTCAGGATCTCGGCGATGGCCGAGGTGGCGCGGGGCTCCGACCACGAGGGGATCAGCCCGAGGGCGGCCATGTCGTGGTCGAAGCGGGCGATCTCCTCGGCCGCCAGGTCGAGGTAGTGCACGCCGAGCTCGCGGGCCTTGCGGAGGATGTCGTCGTCGACGTCGGTGACGTTGCGGACACAGCGGGTCTCGTGCCCGAGGTCGCGCAGCCGACGCTGGAGGATGTCGAACGTCAGGTACACCTGGGCGTGGCCCAGGTGGGCCGAGTCGTACGGGGTGATCCCGCACGAGTACAGGGTCACCAGCTCGCCCGGCTCGAAGGGGACGACCTCCCGCCGGGCCGTGTCGTAGAGGTGGATCATGTGGGGACGAGCCGCCCGCTCATGCCTCGGGGAACCCGGCCAGCTGCACGGCGGCGTGGACCTTGTGGCGGATGTTGACCGTGATCAGCACGGCGGTGAAGGCCTCGATCGCCGCCGCCTGGGACAGGCTGCCGGCGTCGATGCCCCGCAGGCCCTCGATCCGGTCGACCAGGGCCACCGTCGCCTCCGAGGCCTCCGGGTGGTCCGAGCAGACCAGGACGTCGGCGGCCATGGGCGCGGACAGCTTCTCCATCTCCGAGGCCGGCAGGTGGTGGAACGAGGCGGACACCAACGACTTCGGCAGGACGGCCTGCAGGGTGGCCGCCACGGAGCCGCGGGGCGGCATCAGGGCCAGGAACTCCCGTCCCTCCTTGACCAGGGCGTTGGCCATGGACACGACGACCTTCCCGGCCAGCGCCCCGGCGAGGGGCCGGACCGTGGCCACGGCGCCGTCCCAGGGGGTCGCCATCACGACGAGCTCGGCGGCGGCGCAGTCCTCGTTGGAGGCGCCCGAGACGGCCAGCGTCCGGTCGGGCCACGCCTCGACCAGGCCGCGCGCCACCCCGACCGCCCGATCGGCGTCCCTCGACCCCAGCACGACCTCCTCGCCCGCGGCGGCGAGGCGCACGGCCAGACCCCGTCCGGCCGGGCCGGTACCCCCCAGAATTCCGATTCGCATGGGCCACACCTTAGGCACACGGCCCCCGCGCCCACGCGACCGGACCCCCCTGCCGGACCCGCGCGATCGGGGGGGGGTAGACCGCACCGACCGGGTACGGAAGTACCCTGTCGGCGCATGGGACTCCTCGAGGGAAAGCACATCCTGGTCACCGGTGTCCTGACGGACGCCTCCCTGGCCTTCGCCGTGGCGCGGTCCGCCCAGCAGGAGGGCGCCGAGGTGGTGCTGAGCGGTGCGGGCCGCGGGCTGTCGCTGACCAGGCGGACCGCGCGCAAGCTGCCGGTCGAGTGCGAGGTGCTGGAGATCGACGTGACCGAACCCGGCCAGCTGGCGACCGCCGCCGCGGAGCTGGGCGACCGGTGGGACCGCCTCGACGGGCTGCTCCACGCCATCGGCTACGCCCCGCCCGAGTGCCTGGGCGGTGACATCTTCCAGGCCGACTGGGAGCAGGTCCAGATCGCCCTCCACGTGTCGACGTACTCGCTCAAGGCCCTCGTCGAGGCGTTCCGCCCCCTGCTGGTGGCCGCCGGCACCGACGGCCGGCCCGGTGCCTCGGTCGTCGGACTCGACTTCGACGCCACGGTGGCCTGGCCGGTCTACGACTGGATGGGCGTGTCCAAGGCGGCGCTCGAGTCGCTCGCCCGTTACCTCGCCCGGGACCTGGGGCGCGACCGGGTGCGGGTCAACCTGGTGGCCGCCGGGCCGGTCAAGACGATGGCGGCCAAGTCGATCCCGGGGTTCGCCACCTTCGAGGACACCTGGGGCGAACGGGCCCCCCTCGGGTGGGACGTCCTCGACACCGACGTGGTGGCCCGGGCCTGCCTGGCCCTCCTGTCCGACCTCCTGCCCATGACCACGGGCGAGATCCTGCACGTGGACGGCGGCGTCCACGCCATGGGCGGCTGACGTGGCCCCCACCCCGGACCAGCTGCGCGCCGCCGTCGCCCACTACGTGGACACCATCAACGGACGCGACCCCGCGGCCATCGCCGCCCTCTTCACCGAGGACGCCGTCCAGGCCGACCCGGCGTCGCAGCCACCGAACGTCGGTCGCGACGCCATCACCCGCTTCTTCACCGACGGGATCGGCGCCAGCGACGACTGGACGTTCGCGGCGACCGCCGTGCACACGTGCGCCTCGACGGTGGCCATCGACTTCTCCATCGCCGTCCAGGTGGGTGGCGGCACCATGCAGATCAGCGGGATCGAGGTCTTCGAGGCCGACGACGACGGCCGGTTCCGGTCGGCGCACGCCTACTGGGACGACGCCGACGTGGCCTTCGCCTGACCGTGTCCGACGCCGCCACCCGGATCCAGAACCTGGTCCACCGCTACGCCGAGCTGATCGACCTCGGGGACTTCGCCGCCCTCGGCGAGCTGCTCGGACGGGCCGAGGTCGGCTCGGGCGACCACCCGGGTTCGCTCACCGGGCCCGATGCCGTCACGGCGATGTTCGCCTCGACGACCCGCCGCTACGAGGACGGGACCCCGCGCACCAAGCACGTGACCACCAACTGCATCGTCGAGGTCGACGAGGACGCGGGGACGGGCACCTGCCGGTCGTACTTCACCGTGTTCCAGGCCGTGCCCGCGCTGCCGTTGCAGCCCATCGTGGCCGGGCGCTACCACGACCGGTTCGTCCGCGAGGACGGGTCGTGGCGCTTCGCCGAACGCCGGTTCTTCATCGACCTGGTCGGCGACGTGAGCCAGCACCAGCTCGTCCCCCTGCCCTCGACCGACTGACGGGAGCCGGTCCGGGTCGCCGCCCGTCCGGTCGATCTTGACCGGTGGGGAGGCCCCCCGTAGGTTCGGGCCCAGCCGCACCGACCCCGGTGGCGGACGACAAGGGGGACCCTGCATGGATCGACTCGAGGGAACCGTGGCGGTGGTGACGGGCGCGGCGTCCGGCATCGGTGCGGCCTGCGTGGAGCGCCTGGCCGACGAGGGGGCCACGGTGGCCACCGTCGACCGCACCGAGGGCGTCGACTACGTCCTCGACGTGCGCGACGAGGCCGCGGTGCGTGACGCCTTCGCCGACGTCGTCGCCCGGCACGGCGGGGTCGACTCGGTCGTGCACTGCGCCGGCGTGGCGGGCGGTGGGCCGGTCCACCTCGTCGACGAGACCGAGTGGGACCGCGTCGTCGACGTCAACCTGAAGGGCACCTTCCTGGTCGACAAGTACGCGCTGCTCCACATGCTCGAGGTGAACCGGGGCTCCATCGTGAACATCGCCTCCATCGAGGGGATCGAGGGGACCGAGGGCGGCAGCGCCTACAACGCGTCCAAGGGCGGTGTCGTCATGCTCACCAAGTGCATGGCCATCGACTACGGCCACCGGGGCATCCGGGTCAACTGCATCTGCCCGGGCGGCGTGGACACCCCGCTGCTGATGGACATCATCGGGGCGCCCGGTGTCGAGATCTACCGGGACAAGATGCACGACCGGCACCTCCTCAACCGCTTCGGCCGACCGTCCGAGATCGCCGCCGCGGCTGCCTTCCTCGTGTCCGACGACGCCTCGTTCATGACGGGCCAGGCCATGATCGTCGACGGCGGGTTCACCGCCGGCTTCCGGGCCGGCCTGCTCCAGCAGATGGGGGTCGTATGACCGTCACCGTGTCCGCACCCGAGGCCGCCCGGTCCCTGCGGGCCCTCGTCGCCGAGGAGTCCGCGGCGAGCGAGCGCCGGCGCACGCTGACGGCCCGCACCGTCGAGGCCCTGTGGGAGTCCGGCCTGTTGCAGCGGTTCAATCCGGCCGAGGCGGGCGGGGCCGAGCCGTCGTTCGCCGAGATGATCGAGACGTGGATCGAACTGGCCTGGCAGGACGGTTCCCTCGGCTGGATCGGCATCGCCAACCTCCCCTCCGCGGCGGCCTGCGCCGCCTACCTCCCCGACGACGGCTTCGCCGAGGTGTTCACCGCCCACGACAACCTGGTGACCGTGGGCGGGCAGTTCTTCCCGAACGGCCTGGGCGAGTCGGTCGACGGTGGCTACCGCGTCTCCGGGGCCTGGCAGTTCGGCTCGGGCACCGGCCACGCCGAGTACGTCGCCGCCGGCTTCATGCCCACGGTGGACGGCGAGCTGGTGGTGGGCGACGACGGCATCCCCCCGCTGCTGGTGGCGGTGATCCCCCGGAACGAGGTCGTGTTCGCCGACGGCTGGCACGTCCAGGGCCTCAAGGGGACGGGTAGCTACGACTACAACGTGACCGACCTCTTCGTGCCCGAACGGCGCACCTTCGAACTGTTCACCACGACGCCTCGACGCGGTGGATCGCCCGCCTTCCGCATGGGCCTCATGCCCATCACCGCCGCCGGGCACGCCTCGTGGGCGCTGGGCGTGGCCAAGAGCATGCTCGACGACGTCGCCGAGCTGGCCCGCACCAAGGTGCGCATGGGGGACGACGGGGCCCTGGCCAACCGGGCCACGTTCCAGCGGGGACTCTCCCACCACAAGGCCATGTGGCAGGCGGCCCACCTGCTCGTGCTCGACGCGTTCGGCGTGGCCGAGCGCCAGGTGCTCGAGGACGGCGCGCTGACGCCCACGATGCGGGCCGACCTGCGGGTGGCCGCCACCTACGCCACCGAGGCCAGCCGGGAGGTCGTCCAGTGGGCCCACCTGGCGGCCGGCACGTCGGCGATCCGCGAGGGCACGCGGCTCGAGCGCGCCTTCCGCGACCTCTATACGGGCACCCAGCACGTCTTCATCGGCGAGAAGACCTACATGGACGCCGCCCGCATCCACCTCGGCCTCGTCGACGACCAGTTCGGCCTCTGAGCGCCGACGCGTCGGACGGGCCG
>Ga0302279_10004429_pt1 | contig 16621 bp, 10 predicted proteins | sample III_Bog_N3_3_FD_194541 | JGI IMG/M metagenome (GOLD analysis project Ga0302279, IMG submission 194541) | Peat permafrost microbial communities from Stordalen Mire near Abisko, Sweden - III_Bog_N3_3 | ecosystem: Environmental > Terrestrial > Soil > Wetlands > Peat | place: Sweden: Abisko...
CGGTTGGCGGCAACAAGACGCTCGCGGCCCGGCTGCTCGGCTTCGATCGGCGCACGCTGTACCGAAAGCTCGAAGCGTTCGGCGTCGCGCCGAAGGGGAGCGCGACCAGCGATGCCGCGCCGGCCCTGACGGACAGCGAGCCCACCATCGAGAGCGCGGCTCCGGTGACGGACGCCACCGCCGCAACCATCGCTGCGCCTCCGATGCCTGCGGACGACGCGGCGCTTGATCCGGCGTTGGTGCCGGGGTCCCCGCCCCTGCCTTCGCCCTCCGCGTCGCCACCGCCGTCCCCGCCGCACCTCGAGCCGGCCCCCGTCGAGATGCTAGCCGCGCCCGACGAGTGAAGCTCCCAGAGGTCTGGTAGAACTCGTGCGTGGAGCTTCGCGCACCGTTAGTTGCCTCGCTCGTGTGCCTCGCCGTTGCATGCACGGCGAGCGTCCCCGTGCCCCCTGCACCGCACGTGCTACCTCCGGCCGCGCTTGCGCCGCCTCCCCCTCCGCCCACCGCATCGGCGGAGCCGCCTCCTGCCGCGCGGGAGGATGGGCGCCTGCCCGCGCTCGCCCTCCCGGAGCGCTACGCGCTCACGCTGGCCGTCGATCCCGACCAGGAACGCTTCCAGGGGGAAGTGAAGATCCTCCTCTTTCTCGCCTCGCAGACGCCGTACCTGGTCATGCACGGCCGCGATCTGCACGTCACCGAGGTCGTGGCTCGCGCAGGCACCGAGACCTTCCGGGGAACCGCCACGGCGCGCGTCGCACACGAGGGTCTCGTCCCAGAGGAGCTCGTCCTCGGGTGGGACCGGCCGCTGCCACAGGGCACCGTGACCCTCGAGATCGCCTACGACGCACCCTTCGCAGACTCGCTCACTGGCCTCTACCGCGTGAAGGAGGGCGGGCGAAACTACGCCTTCACCGAGTTCGAAGCCACGGACGCGCGGCGCGCCTTTCCTTGCTTCGACGAGCCCGGGTGGAAGACGCCATGGGACGTGACGATCAAGATTCCGAAGGGGATGCTCGCGTTCGCCAACGCGCCCGAGATCGGCCACGAGGACGTCGGGGCGAGCACGATCGTTCGTTTCGCGACGACGCTGCCCCTCCCGAGCTACCTCGTCGCCTTCGCCGTCGGCGACTTCGACGTCCGCGAAGGCCCGAGGACGCCGGTCCCCATCCGTCTCATCGCGACCAAGGGAAAGGGCGCGCTCGGCGACGTCGCGCTCGAGGCGACGGCGGCCCTAACCCAGAAGCTCTCGGAGTACTTCGCCCTTCCCTATCCGTACGCGAAGCTCGACGTCGTCGCCGTGCCGGACTTCGACGCGGGCGCGATGGAGAACGCCGGGCTCATCACCTTCCGAGACGAGCTCCTCCTCATCGACCCCAAGCGCGCCACGGTGCGGGCGAGGCGCGCGCTCGAGGCGACCATCGCGCACGAGCTCGCGCACCAGTGGTTCGGAGATCTGGTCACCATGCGATGGTGGAACGATCTCTGGCTCAACGAGGGCTTCGCGACATGGGCGGAGGCGAAGATCCTGGACACATGGAAGCCCGCGTACCAGACGCGTCTCCAGCAGATGGCGGGATTCAGCGACGTGATGGACACGGACGCGCTCCCGTCGGCGCGCGCTATCCGCCAGCCGGTCGCGAGCACGAGCGAGGCGATGGAGGCCTTCGACGACATCACCTACGAAAAGGGCGCCGCCGTCCTCACGATGCTCGAGCACGCCGTCGGCGACGGCGCGTTTCAGTCCGGCGTCCGCACCTACCTGCAAGACCACGCGTGGCGGACCGCCACCGCCGATGATCTCATGCGCGCGCTCGGGACTGCGTCGGGCAAGGACGTCTCAGCGATGGCGGCGTCCTTCCTCGACCGACCGGGCGTACCCGGCGTGCGGGCGAAGTTCCGGTGCGAGAAGCGCGACGCCGGGTACTTCGCCAAGTGGAGCCTCGCGGAGACCGCGTGGCGCCCGCTCATCGATGGCCCGGTCACGTGGTGGACGCCGGCTCACGCCGGCGCCGCGTTCTGGAACGTCCAGGTCGAGCTGGACACGCCGGTGTTCCCCATCGCCACGGGGCTCCTCGAGACCTCGCCCGCTGCGGAGGTCGAGCACGCGGGCTGTCCCGACTGGTTCGAGCCGAACGCGAGCTTCGCGGGCTACTACCGCTACTCGCTGGACGAGAAGCCATGGGAGGCCCTCTTCCGGAGCTGGGCCAAGCTGCCCGTCTTAGCGCGGTTGAGCGCGCTCGAGAACCTCTGGGCAGGAGTCCGCGCCGGCGCGACGGCGCCCACCGTCCTTCTGCGGCTCCTGCCAACTCTCGACCGCGAGACCGACCGCCACGTCGTCGAGCGCGAGGTCTCGGTGCTCGCCGGCGTCGGACACGCGCTCGTCGAGGAGCGCGCGCGCCCGGCGTTTCGAAGCTACGTGGCCGCGCGCATGGCGCCGCACGAGGCGCGAATCCTCCGCGGGTCGGCGAGCGGACCGGACGACGACCGGACGCTCCTCGCTCGCTCGGTCACCTGGGCGCTCGCCGAGCTCGCGGACGACGAGCGGACGCTGACCGCCGCGGACGGGGTCGCCCGCCGATGGCTGAACGACCCGTCCAGCGTCGACGCCGACGTCGCGGAGGCCGCCGTCGGTCAGGGTTCCCGGCACGCACGGCAGGAGCGGGTCCGCGCCCTCCACGAGCTCGTCGGCCGCGCCACGACGCCCCAGGATCGCGCGATCGCCGCCGCGGCCCTGGGCGGGTTCGAGGACCGGACGGTGCTCGCGAGCGCGCTCGACGTGTCGCTCGCCGACGATGCGAGGACGGAGGACACGTCCAGGATCATCCTCGCGGCCGCCGATCACCGCGTCTCGCGCGCAGCCGCCATCGACTGGACGGTCGCGAACTGGGACCGCATCAAGAAGAAGCTACCGGACGGGCTCAGCGGGAGGCTTTTCGACCTCGCGGCCTTCGCCTGCACGGCGGCCGACCGCGAGCGGATGAGCGCCTTCTTCGGCCCGAAGACGAAGGAGGTCCCGGGCACCGAGAGGCCGCTCGCGGAGGCGCTCGAGCGCGCCTCCTCCTGCATCGCCCTCCACGAACGCGGCAGCCGCGCCGTGACCGAGTTTTTCAACCCAAACGCCGCCCGCCCGCTGGCAGGTCCGAAGAAGTAGACGTCTCTCGCCCAACCGTCTTTCGCAACCCTCCCTGGAGCGCCCATGCACCCCAAGATCTGGCTCGTTCGTCACGGTGAGACCGCGTGGAGCAAGACCGGCCAGCACACTGGCCGCACGGATATCCCGCTCACGGACGAGGGGCGCGTCGTCGCCTCGCGCCTCGCGAGCGCGCTCCAGGGAGAGCCATTCCGCCACGTATTCTCGAGCCCGCTCGAGCGCGCGAAGGAGACGTGCCAGCTCGCCGGGCTGGGCGGCGTCGTCAAGCTCCGGGACGAGCTCATGGAGTGGGATTACGGCGACTACGAGGGGAAGACGTCGGCCGAGATCAAGGCGAAACGTCCCGATTGGAGCCTGTGGCGTGACGGCTGCCCTGGCGGCGAGTCTCCGGAGGACATCGTCGGGCGCGTCGATCGCTTCATCGCCGAGGTGGACGCGCTCGACGGAGAGATCGCCGTGTTCGCCCACGGGCACCTGCTCCGCACCCTCGCCGTCCGGTGGCTGCGCTTGCCAGTGGACGCGGGCGCCCTCCTCGCCCTCTCCACCGCGACGATCAGCAAGCTCGGCAACGAGCGCGTCCTCTGTCTCTGGAACAGCGACGCCCACCTGAGGGAGTAGCGCTCTCTATCCCAGAAGAGCGCCCGCGGAAGACGCTTACGGCTCGACGTCCTCGCCCACGTTGGCCTTGAGGAACCGCCCGATCTCCCGGCCCAGGTCGCTCTCGATGAGCTGGTGGATCCCGTACCCGACCGCAAGGGTCGTTGCGATGCGCCCGACCTTCGAGCCGAGGATCGCTCCGAGCAAGAACGACCCGCCCGAGGCGGCGAGGATCACGGCGCCAGGACGCGCCTTCACCTGGGCCTCGAGCTTCGCCGGCAGCTCCCGTCCGTAGGCGACGAGCGAGGCCAGCTGCGGGTAGTCGTCGTCGCCCTCGTCGCCGCCCATCACATCGGCGGCGCCACGGCGCCTTCCGTTGCCCGGGATCGACGCTGCAAACGGGTTCTCTTCGTTGATGGTCGCCATCGGTTGCCTCCGCTAGCTTCCCCGCTTGCAGAGCCCATGCCCGAGCCCGGCAGCGCGCGAAGGGGCCCGGACGACCGCCCGGCCGCGCGACCGCCACACGCGAAGGTGACGCACCGTTCGAAAGAACGCGCCCGGCCCGGTTGCAGCAGAGCTTGTCAGCCCGGTACATTCGACTCGATGGCGAAGCCGACCGAGACTCCGCTGCGCACGCAGCATGAGCGCGAGCGCGAGCTCGAGCAGCGAATTCGCGACGGGCAGCTGGACCAGGCGGCGCTCATCGCGCGGTCGCTCGGCAACCCACGCTACGCCGCCAAGCTGTTCGCCGAGGCCGTGCTCCCATACCAGTCCGCGGTCTGCTTCTACGAGGCGGGGGACGCGAAGCCCGCTCTGGCCGCGTTCCTGGCCGTACCCAAGGAGGACCCGCGCTACCGGTCCGCCTGCGTTCACGCGCTGCGCATCGCATGCGAGCTCGGGGTCCTCTCGCACGAGCTCGATCGGTTCGTCGCCGAGTTCGCCGACACCGACCCGCACGACCCCCACGAGCTGCGCGCCCTGTACCGTCTGGGGACGCTCTACCAGGCGAACGAGCTCTTTGAGCACGCGCGCGAGGTGCTCCGGCGCGTCGCCCGTCTCGACCCTACGAACACGGATGCGAGACAGCGTCTCCTGGTGCTCGACGGTCTTCTCAAGGGCACGCCCAACGTCTACGGCTCGCTCCTCCGGCACGACGCGTCGTCCTGGCGCCCCCCGCGGACGGCGGGCGAGCGACCTCCGGATCCCCAGCGGGCGCCGCCCCCGTTGCCACCGCCGCGACCCGCGCCGGTCGCCGCACCAGCGCCCGCCGCGACACCGAGCGTGGACACCTCGTGGGCCGTCGGCGGCGCGGCGGTCCCGATCGAGCCCACCCTCATCTCGACTCCGGACCCGAAGGCGCCACCCACTAGCGATCTCGCCCTGGGGACGCTCGTGGCCAACCGCTACAGCATCGAGAAGGAGGTCGGCCGCGGCGGCATGGGCATCGTCTACCGAGCCCTCGATCGTGAGCTCGACCTTGCGATCGCCCTCAAGCTCTTCTCGCAGCCCCTCGAGGAGCAGGGGTTGATTCTTCGCTTCAAGCAGGAACTCACGCTGTGCCGCCAGCTTGCCCATCCGAACATCGTGCGCCTCTACGACATCGGCGCGCACGCCGGGCGCACGTTCATCAGCATGGAGCTGCTCGAGGGAGCGAGCCTCCACGAGGTATTGAGGCGACCCGGGGGAGTCGGCAGGCTCTCGCTGGCCGTGAGCCTCCTCCGGCAGGCGAGCGCCGGCCTCGGAGCTGCCCACGCGATCGGGATCATCCACCGCGACGTGAAGCCCGAGAATCTCTTCCTGACGGCAGGCGGCGTCCTCAAGGTGACCGATTTCGGTCTCGCCAAGCAGCAGGGCGAAAAGGAGAGCCAGACGATGGTCGGCTTCTTCGGCGGCTCGCCCAACTACATGGCGCCCGAGCAGATCACGGATTTCGGAGCCGTCACACCGGCGGCGGATCTGTACTCGCTCGGCGTCGTCGCGTACGAGATGGTGACGGGGAGCCGGCCATTCCGTCACAAGGACCGGCAAAAGGTCCTCGAGATGCACCTCGTGCTGGAGCCGACCCCACCGCGAACGGTCAACCCGAACCTCCCGCAGGCGGTCGAGGACATCGTACTGGGCCTGCTCCGGAAGGACCCTGCCGAGCGCATCGCTACCTGCACCGAGCTCACCGCGCGGCTCGACGCCCTTACGCGAGTGCCCTGACAGCCAGCCTGGTTCGGGGCGTCCGTGGCACCGGGCTTGCTCGACGTCAGGCAGCCCCATGACCCGTCGCCGCCGCGACGGCCAGGGAGAGGGAGTTGCCATGAGAACGCTTCGCTCGATGGGCCTCGCGATGGGTCTGTGCATTGCCGTCGCCGCGTCCGCCTTCGGTTGCTCGGCGACCGTCACGCCCCTGCCCGGCGACTATCCGGTAGCGTACGCGGACACGGTACCGCCGGGCATCACGGCCTACCCGCACACGTACTACGCGGGGGGCAACGTCTACTACGTGCGCGGCCGGTGGTACCGCTCCACCTCCCGCGGCTGGGTCTACTACAGGCACACGCCACCTGAGCTACGGGGCTACCGATTCTAGCCCGGCGCGGGGCGGAAGGTCACGCTTCGAAGTTCAGGCTCGCGCCCGAGGGCCTCGCGCCGCCAACCCGGCCGTAGCGCGAACCGGCCGCGCGGGCCACGGTTGGACGCGATGGGACGCCCTCTGCGCTGTGCGCGCGGAGGGCCTCTTCGAGGAGCGCCGTGGCACGGAGGAAGGCCTCGTGCGAGCCACCCTGCCTGTCAGGGTGCGTCTTGAACGCTAGCCTGCGAAACGCGCGCTTGAGGTCCTCAGCCGTGCACGATAGCTCAACGCCCAGCTCTGCTGCCCACGCGGGCTGCGCGCGGGGAGTCGCTTCGAAGACGGTCGGCGCGAGGCGCAGGGACGCCTCGAACGCGCGGAGCGCATCCTCGAAGGTCTGCGTGGGCTTGCCGGCCATGGGGGACTCCCCGAGGACGGACGCGAGCACCTCTGCGAAGGACGACGCCACACCTGGTCGTACGGCGGACCAGGCAGAACCTTGAGAAGATTGGCCCGGCCGACCGGAGCAGGGCCCGAGCGCTGGGAAGATTGCCATTCCGACCGGGAAGGCTGGCCTCCGCCGAGCGTTCGCTTGGTGGCCCCTGAGGGGGTCGAACCCTCACGCCCTTTCGGGCCGTGGATTTTAAATCCACTGCGTATGCCATTCCGCCAAGGGGCCTGGTCGTCTCGGGGCGCGGCGCCCCCAGTAAGCGTAGCGTAGCTCGGTCAGACGAGCGCGCCGATGGCCACCTCGACGGCGGCGATGAGCTCCCCTCGTTGCAAGAGCCCGTTCACCGCGTTGATATCCCCGTAGAGCGCGCGGTCCTCCGTCATCGGGAGGACCACCTTGCGCACGGCCGCCTGCGCGGCCACGACGCCCCGGCTCGGACGGAGCGGCGCGCGCTGGTCGATCCCCGCGGCCGCTGTCATGATCTCGATCGCGATCGAGTTACGCGCGTTGGCCACGACCTGCGCGAGCTTGCGTGCGCTCACGCTCCCCATGCTCACGTGGTCCTCCTTGCCCGCCGACGACGGTATCGAGTCCACGCTCGCGGGGTGGCAGAGCACCTTGTTCTCGCTGACGAGCGACGCGCTCGCCACCTGGGCGATCATGAACCCGGAGTGTAGACCGCTGCCGGCGGCGAGAAACGGCGTGAGGCCCGTGGACAGCGCGGGGTTCACGAGCTGCTCGACGCGCCGCTCGCTGATGTTCGCGAGCTCCGCGACGGCCATCGCCGCGAGGTCCAGCGCGAGGGCGAGCGGCTGGCCGTGGAAGTTGCCGCCGCTGATGATGTCGGCCTCGCGGTCACCCGTGAGAAAGACGCTCGGGTTGTCGGTCACGCTGTTCACCTCGCGCTGGAGCACCTCGCGCACCCACCCGAGCGCGTCGCGCGACGCCCCGTGGACCTGCGGCATGCAGCGGAGAGAGTAGGCGTCCTGAACTTTGCCGCAGTGCTTGTGGCTCTCGGCGATCTCGCTCTCCGCGAGGAGCGCGCGCAGGTTTCCGGCGACCTTGGCCTGGCCCGGGTGCGGTCGCGCTGCCTGGAGCCGCTCGTCGAAGGGGCGGCTCGACCCCTTGAGCGCCTCGAGGCTCATCGCGCCCGCGACGTCGGCCGCCACGCAGAGCCGCTCGGCCTCGAGCAAGCAGAGCGTCCCGATGCCGGCCATGTACTGGGTGCCGTTGATGAGGGCGAGGCCCTCCTTCGCCTCGAGCACGATGGGCGTGATGCCCGCAGACGCGAGCGCCTCGGCGCTCCTGTGCATGACGGGGGCGGCAGGGCGGACGCCGAGCGGCCCCGTCGTCTGCGCGTGCCCGCCGAGGAAGCCGGGCTGGTGCACCGAGTCGTACGTCTTGCCAGGCGCCGGCACGGAGTCGTGAGACGCCTCTCCCTCGCCGATCATCGCGAGGGCCAGGTGGGCGAGCGGCGCGAGGTCCCCCGAAGCGCCGACGGAGCCCTGCGCCGGGACGCGCGGATGCACGCCACGGTTCAGCATGTCCAGGATGAGCATGACGAGCTCGGGCCGCACGCCGGAGTGGCCGAGCGCGAGGACCTGCGCTCGCAGAAGCATCATGGCGCGCACTGCCGGGATCGGCAGGTCGGGGCCGATGCCGGTCGAATGGGAGCGCACCAGGTTCTTCTGGAGCGCCCGCACGTCGGCCGCGCTGATGCGCGTCTCGCTGAGGGCGCCGAAGCCGGTGTTGACGCCGTAGACGCGCGGCGCGTCGTCGCCGGCCTCGGCGATGGCGTCGATGGCGGCCCGCGATCGCTCCACCGCGACGCGGGCGGCGGCGTCGAGCGCGACGTGACGTCCCCGCAGGGCGACGTCCTCGAGATCTTGGAGGCTGATGGATCGGCCGAGAAGTACGGGTTGCTCGTTCACAAGGCCGTCCTACCAGCGGGGGCCGGGGGCGGCCACTCCCAAGGCCACCACGGTCAGTCGGGGAGCACCGGACGCACTGTCGTCGTCTCGTCTGGCACGACGTTCACCTCGATGACCTTCTCGACGGTTGGATCGGACCTGCGAAGCGTCAGCTTGTGGGGGCCCGCAGGAAGTGCCACCTTGAAGACCGGAGAGGGACCGAGGGAGCGCCGGCCGTCCAGGACGTCGTCGCAGGCCGGCATACAGACGACGGTGAGCAGGCCCGTCCGCGTGGGCTCGCCCGCTGTCGGAGCCGCCGGCACTTGCGCGGGCTCCTCGCCGGTCGCCGTGTGGTGATGGTGGCGGTGCGGCGGCGCCGCGGTGGGCGGCGGCGCCGTTTCGGGGGCGCTCGCCACGGCGGTGGGGATGGACGCGCCCGCCGACGCGCTCGCACTTGCCACGGCAGACGCGCTAGCGGCCGCCGTCGAGGTCGGGGCGGTCGCCGGCGGTGCGGGCTCGGGCGTCGCAGTGGGAGCGGCGACCTCGGCAGGGTTGTCCGCCAGCTCGGGCCGGGCCCGGAGCGACCACACGACGACCGAGGCCAGCCCTCCGAGCACCGTCGCCAGCAAGACCCATCGCCACGGGCCGACGCCCGAGCGTTGCACCACCACGGGAGGCGGACCGTGCACGGCCGCCCACGCTGACCCCGGCGGCGGTGGCGGTGGGGGCGGTGGCAGCTGCGGCTCCTGTGGAGGGATGGATGACGGAGGCATCGCGTCCTCCGTCAACCGCGGGACGGTTGGAGCGTCGTCGACCTGCGGTTCGGGGCCCATTCTGTGGGCAAACACGGCCGTGTCGATGAGGTCGGCCTGGGCGTCCGCCGGCACGTTCTCCGGCGCGGGCGGCGCGGCTGGCGCGGGCAGCGCCACCGCGGACGGGACCGTCCGCATCGCGCTCGCCGACGGAAACGACGAGAGGCGCTGCGACGCATCCACCGACGGAGCCGTGCGCATGGCGCTCGACGACGGAAATGAGCGGGGCCGCTGGACCGCTGCCGCGGCCGGGACGGTGCGCATGGCGCTCGTCGACGGGAAGGACGAGAGCCGCCCGGACCCCTCGACTGGCGCCGCAGCGGGCATCGCCGCCGACGGCAACGTCTGCGGAAGCCGCTCGGCCACGGGCATCCGTCCCTGGCTTCGGCTCCCGTCCGGGGAGGTGTTGGGGGCCTGGCTCCGCTTGGTCAGCGAGAGCGCGCGCTCCACGTCTTCGTGGCGGAAGACCTCGGTTACGTTCGCGGCGGTCACGAGCCGGCGCTGGCGCTCCTCGAAGCGGTCCTGAAATATGCCGTGCAGGTACGTGCCGACGTCGTCGTCCGTGAGTACGAGACCCTTCGACACGATCACGGTCTCGAGGGCTCGCGCGAGCGCTCGCGGGTTCGAGAACCGCTCGGCCGGGTAGCGCGCGAGCGCGGTATGAACGATCTCGTCGAGCTTTGTCGGGCAGCGGACCAGCGACCGGAGCGGCGGCACGATGTGCGCCTTGATCCTCTCCTCGGTGTCCTCCTTGTTCAGCCCCGCGAAGAGGCGCCGCCCGGCGACGGCCTCCCACAGGATGACGCCGAGCGCGAATACGTCGGACCGCACGTCGTCCTCGTGGCTCGCGGGGTGAGCCAGCAGCGCGCGTATCCGTTCGGGCGAGCAGTAGGGCAAGGCAGCAGCGTCGGAGAAGAGCGGCAAGCAACCATGCGTCACCTTCGTCTTGCCGTCGTAGGTGACGACGAGCCGACCCGGCGCGATGGGCGGCAGCACGACGCCGTGGGCGCGGACGTCCGCGTTTCGCTGCTCGACGATCGCGTCGATGCCGAGCGCGGCCTCCGCGACGACGCGGCACGCCACGTCCCAGGGCACCGAAGCTCCGCTGGCGATGGAGCGGTCGATGAGGTCCCTCACTGGCTCGCCGTGGACGTACTCGAGCGCCACCCAGGGCACGCCGTCGCCTTCGCTGACGTCGAACGTCGTCGCGACGTTCGGATGCTGGACGCGAGCGGCCAGGCGCGCTCCTTCATAGAAGCTGTGGACGAAGGCAGGATCGCTGGCGAGGCGGGGGTGGACGCTGAGGAGCGCGGCCCAGCGCTGGAACCCGTTCGGTCCCTCGAGCCGGGCGAGAAACTGCATGCCGAGCGCGTCTTCGCCGAGGCGATCGATGACGTGGTAGCGGCCGAACATACGCGGCATGGCACCCACGCCGCCCCACCCGGGCGGATCGAAACCTGGGCGAACGCCTCCCATCCCGCCATTGGTAGCGAATTTGCCGGTGAAGTCGAGGTGGTACACGCGTTATGCTGGGCCGCTGCTTGGCGCCGCTTGTCTGCGCCGCTTTCATGACTGCGACGAAAGGCGCGTGGAACGCGCGCGTGAGAGATCTCTTGATGCGACTCCCCCGATGGCGACGGCGGATAGTACCCTTCGGCCTCGCTGCTCTTACGATGGCGGCGATGGGCGCTCTGGCCCGCCTGGCTCGAGCCGACGCGCCGCCTTCGACGCCGCCCAGCATCGCGGACGACCGGGCGGGTTTCGCGAAGCTCGTCCTCGACACCGGCAGGCCGGACGTCCCCGCGCCGGAGCCCGACCTCTTGCGCTTCCAGTTCCACGGCGAGTACCAGCTCCGGTACGAGCATCTCAGCACCTTCGCCCTCGACGCCTCGGCGACGGTCGTCAACGCCAAACCCGGGACGACCTCGGACCCGCTCGGCCAGAACGACTTCGTGTCCCACTGGCTCCGCATCACGCCGCGCTTCCAGATCAAGGACAAGATCGAGATCGTGGGGCAGATGGACGTGGTCACGGGCGTCGTCGCCGGCGACCTCGCGCACGACACCTCGGCCGATCAGACGCCGCGCGACGGCAACAACGGCTTCAGCAACGTCCAGCCTCGCTGGCTCTACGTCGATTGGACGACGAAGGTGGGGCTCCTTCGCGTCGGCCAGCAACCGAGCGAGTGGGGCATGGGCATCGTCGCCAACGACGGGGACCACCCTTCTCTCTTCGGCGACTACCGCTATGGCGACATCGTCGAGCGGGTCCTCTTCGTTACGAAGCCCGGCGGCAAGCGGAGCCCCCTCACCGTCGCCGTCGCGGGGGACGTCGTCTACCGGGACAATTACGCCATCCTCACCCACGGCGATGACGCCTACCAGGGCGTCGTCGCAGCCACGCTCGGCGACAAGGCGAACCAGATCGGCCTGTACGGCGTCTACCGCCACCAGACCCACGCGCAGACGTCGGACTCGAGCATCTACCCCTACGACGACACGATCAACGTCGGGGTCATCGACGTCGCGGGCAAGTTCGCGGCGCCCGTCCCGGCGGCGGACGCTTTCGTCTTCGGCGCGGGCGAGATCGCGACGATCCTGGGATCCACGAACTCCGAGCGCACGGCGGCGCAGGCCCTGAGCGGGAGCTTCACGAACGTGCGCGAGTACGGCGGCGCGGCCACGGTCGGCGTGGTCCACGTGGCGCACGGGACCAGGAGCGCCGCGGACGGCGCGGGAAAGAGCGCGCTCGACCCGATGTTCGGCGACATCGTCGGTCAGGTCGAGGTCGGGTACGCGAGCGGCGACGCAAATCCGTACGACGATACCGAGCACCGCTTCACGTTCAACCCGAACCACAAGGTCGGGCTGCTCCTCTTCGACGAAATCATGCGCTTCCAGACCGCGCGCGCAGCGACGGCGGCTCAGGACCCGCACCTCGCGAATGCCGCGCGGCCGCAGCCGGGCGCGAACCTGCTCCCCTCCAACGGCGGCGTCTTCGGGGCGCAGTACGTGAACCCGACCGTCGTGGTCCGGCCGCGCCGTTGGCTTGATCTGAAGGGCGGCGTCGTCGTGGCCCAGGCCACGGCAGACGTGGTCGACCCCTACCGCCTCGCCACGCAAGGCGCCTACGTCAACTACGCGGGCGGCGACCCGAAGCGGAGAGACCTCGGCGTGGAGCTCGACGGCGGCTTCGAGACGCGCTTCCGCCTCGATTACGGGCTCAGGCTCGTGCTCGGCGCGCAGGCAGGGGTGCTCTTCCCGGGAGGCGCGCTCGCCGACGCGACGGGCCAGACAATCGGTACGCAGTGGATCGCCATCGGACGCGGCGGGCTCCTGTTCTGAAGGCGCGAGGAACGAAGAGAACGACGATGAGACCGACCTACTTCTTCGCAATCCCCCTCGCGGCCGGCGTCGCGGTGGCGTCCTGCGCGGGCGACACCATCCCGACGGGCTTGCGCGCGACCCCTGCCGGAACGGGCCCCGTCGTCGTCTTCGATCTGACGGCGCAGCCTCTCCCCAACATCCCCCTGCCGAATGACGTCGCCACCTTCCCTGACCCGACGAGCCGCACGGGTCTCCGCCTCAACGCGAGCCTCGTCGCGCCGACGCACATGGAGCAGGTCGCTCGCCAGGGCTTCGACGACATGGAGGGCTGGGGCACCTACCAGGCCATCACCGTCGCGTTCACGCCTTCGGTGGGGCAGCCCGCGGGGAAGGCGGCGATCGACCTGGCCAACGTCCAGGCGCGTATGCAGGGCGACGACTACGACTTCAGCAACGACCCCATCTACCTCATCGACCTGACGAGCGGCCTGCCGATACCGCTCGACGTGGGAGCGGGGAACTTCCCGCTCACCGTGAGCGACCCGACGAGCTACTTCCCCAACGACTTGAAGCTCCTCCAGCAGAACCTGCTCTTCGAGACGGTGGAGGAGGGCTCTGGCCTCACTCAGGCAGACTACAAGCCTTCGCTCGACCTGGATTTCGACGGCGTGCTCGATCACCCGGACACGCTCGGCGTCGCCAAGCAGTGGCCTGGCGTCGACAACCTCCTCACCTGGTACGAAAGCGAGACGGACACCCTCCGGATTCGCCCGCTCATCCCGCTGAACGAGAAGTCCGAGTACGCGGTCGTCCTCACGGACCGGCTCATCGGTCCGAACGGCCAGTCGGTCCAGTCGCCCTTCCCGTTCGTCTACCACCCGGCGCAGAGCGCGGGCGTGGCGAAGCTGGCGAGCGCGCTGTCGAACGAATCGCGCGGAGCGTACTTCGGCGACATGGCCGGCTCGGGCCTGGACCACGTGGCGTTCACGTGGACGTTCACCACCGCGCCCATCAACGAGGACATGCGCCTCCTGCGCGACGGCCTCTACGGCCAGGGCCCCTTCGCGCGGTTTCAGGCGATGGCACCGCCGCAGCCGACCCTCTACCAGGCGGCCGGCCTCACGGTGCCGCCGACGGCCGAGCCCGCCAACTGGCAGACGCAGCCCGCGTGCGCCGACATCGCGAGGCACCCCTACACCGTCTTCATCAGCGATTTCGCGAGCGACCTCGACGTCCTCTACCAGCAGTTCGGCTACACCGGGTCGACGTTGAGCCTGCTCGACGAGGAGGCCCTCAACATCGACCACATCGTCATCGGCACCTTCCCGTCGCCGTACCTGATGGGCGACCCCGCGTCGGCCGACCCCGACACGCAGTTTCACGTGAACTTCAAGACGGGCGCGGGGGACGTGAACGTCGACCAGGTGCACTTCTACATGACCGTGCCGAAGGTCGACGCGGCGAAGGGCTTCAAGCAACCCTTCCCCGTCGCGTTCTGGGGACACGGCGTCACCGGCGCCGACGACGAGATCCTGCTCGAGGCCGGCCACTTCGCGAAGCAAGGCATCGCGATGATCGCGTTCGACGCGCCGGAGCACGGACGCGTCATCGATCCTGGAACGCTCAAGCTCGCGACCGGCCTCCTGTCGGCGTCCTGCCTGGCTCCCTGGATCACGGGCATCGGCGCGGGACGGGCGCACGACCTCAACGGGGACGGCGTCGCGGACTCCGGCGGGCTCTGGTGGACGGCGCACATGTTTCACACGCGCGACAACGTGCGGCAGGCAGCCCTCGATTCGATGCAGGCCACCCGGATGCTGCGCACCTTCGACGGCAAGACGCTCGCGCTCCAGGACTACGACAACAACGGCACGCCCGACCTCGCCGGCGACTTCGACGCGGACGGCACCCCCGACCTCGGCGGCCCCGGCGTGAACATCTACGCGTCGGGCGAGTCGCTCGGAGGTTTCCTCAGCGAGGTGCAGGGCGGCATCGACCCGAACATCACCGCGTCCGCGCCGGTTTCGGGCGGCGGAGGCGGGCCGTACGACGTCGCGCTGCGATCCTACGGTGTCGCAGACTCGGTCATGCTCCAGGTGCTGAGCCCCCTCATCATCGCGATCCCGGCGACGGACCGGCCGCCGAGCTCGAGTGGCGCGAAGCAGACGCAGTGCTCGGCCACCCAGCGGTCCGTCCGCTGGTACGTCGACAACCTGACCAACTCCCAGGAGATCGAGATCGCCTGCCTCGACCCGAGCGAGCTCGCGCCCCAGATGACCGTCGTCGTGACCAACATCACGAACAAGGAAGTACGCTGCTCGCGCACGTGGTCCGCGCTCCCGGACGGTACGCCCGACCTGAACGGCCGCTTTCGCATCGCCATCCCCACGTCCATCGGGGACGCGATCGACATCCAGATCTACAACGCGCCCGACGTCGTCGACTCGTACAAGACCTGCAACGTCCCCACGAGCGCGCCCGTGGGCCGCCGCATCAAGACGTGGGAGCAGGCGGAGATCGCGGCCACGCCGGTGGCGGACCCGTCGCAGGTCTGCCCAGGCACGGCGACGGGGGGCTGCCAGCAGTTCGAGGAGACTTTCTACCCGGTGGGAAGCGCGCTCGTCGCCCCGCAGGAGGGGCTCGGGCTCCAGCGGCAGACGCCGGACTTCCGCAGGCTCATGGACCTCGTGCAGGTGGCGTTCGACCCTGCAGACCCGATCAATTTCGCTCCCTACTACATGATGCGGCCGCTCATCGGGGTCGATGGCAAGGCCGCGCCGCCGCGCGGTCTGCTCAGCGTGGACACCGTGGGGGACGGCTTCGTGAACATCTCGTCGGGCCTCGCCTTCGCGCGCGCTGCAGGCGCGCTGCCGTTCTTCGGGCCGAGCGGCGCCACGAGCTTCCCCGAGTACGCCGACTACGCGACGCCGGAGGCCCTCTTCGCGCAGTGGGGCGGGACGGCCGACCGCGTCCTCATCGACGACCACGAGGTCGAGGGCATCTCGCGCCTGGCGCGGGCGCCCGCGGGGACGGCGTGCGACGTGAACTACGCGCCGAGCATGACCTGCACGTCCCCTCCGCAGAAGAGCACGACGGGGTGCCAGCAGGCGCTCTACGACGCCGACTGGTTCAGCGAGGGAGAGCAGAACTTCGACCAGCAGCACCCGATGCTCCCGCTCCGACCGGTGCGCGACGCTACCCTCCACGCGTCGGACGCCAAGACGCTGGCGAGCGCGTGGGCCCCGCGGATCACGGGGACTCCGTTCTCGGCCGACACCTCTGCGTGGCAGAACCCGGTCGTGGGCGTGGCGAGCGTCTACTTCCAGCTGACGGGCCAGCACTCCTTCGACGCCGGCGACCCCTGCCAGGCATTCGACACGTCGACCTACTTGAACGGGACCCTGGCGCGCTTCTTCGCGTCGCAGGGGACGGACATCTATTACGTGAGCCACCCGTCGAGCCACACGTGCCTGGCCAACCAGACCTGCGCGTTCGAGAAGTAGCGAGTAGTAGACGTAGCTCTAGCTGTCCCGGTAGAACGCTGGCAATGCGTTGCCCCTCGGTCCGTACCGCTTGCCTCCTGGCTTGGACCATGATGGTAGCCCGCTCGGCCGGAGCGCAAGAGCCGCCGGCGCCCACGGCGCCCGCGCCGGCTCCGACAGCGGCCCCGCCGGACCTGCTACCGCCGCTTCGGCCGTTGCCCTCCTCGCCGGTCGCCGCGCCCCCTGCGTCCGCACCGTCCACGCCTGCCGCGCCGACCCCGCCACCCCCTCCCGCGCCGTCCGCCCCGCCGCCTCCCATCCCGCCGAAGACGCTC
>Ga0302279_10004430_pt1 | contig 16620 bp, 9 predicted proteins | sample III_Bog_N3_3_FD_194541 | JGI IMG/M metagenome (GOLD analysis project Ga0302279, IMG submission 194541) | Peat permafrost microbial communities from Stordalen Mire near Abisko, Sweden - III_Bog_N3_3 | ecosystem: Environmental > Terrestrial > Soil > Wetlands > Peat | place: Sweden: Abisko...
TCCGTCGCATTCACCGGATCGTCGCCGGCGTCACGTGGTGACGACTGCCCTATACCTGCTTATCCTTCCGGGGAGGGATTGAACGCCTCCAACGTATGAAGCCAATTCCACTGATGACTCCAACTGTTATAACAAGAGCAAAGATTGCAATTGGGATTAATATCCAGACACCATCCATGCTTGTCTCCCTACACCAGGATCACAGCGTCAACGACTCTTAATCTGTCGGATCTTGATCAGGCCCCATAGAATAAAGAGCGCGGATGAAATAAAGACACAAAGGATTCCAACTGCAATATATCCGGCAAATGCGAGTCCAACTCCGAACGTCCCTAAGAGAACTGCAATAGCTCCATGGATCGCACCGCCGAGCAGCGGACTAGGCGCAGGCATAAGGATACGTCACGCCACTATAGGTGCCAGCACTCGACGATTCGTTACCGCTCAAGCCGGCGAGTGTCATGAGCCCGGCGCCACCCCCGGCAATCAGCCCACCGCCTATTGTCAAACCGGCAGACAACGCGTCAACCGTCCCAACGGTCAGACCCGCGATTTCGATGGTCGCCTCTGCGTCAAGGAGTGCAGGTACGAGTGCAATCGCGCCGGCACCGATCAAGATGCCTCCCGATGCAATCACAACTCCGGCCAATGCGACCGCCAAACCAATTTGCATGATCCCCTTTCTGTGAACAGAGATGAAGTGCCCCGCGTCATTCGTAGCTTCGGTGACATCTGAAATCGGATTCCATCCCCAAAGCCCGAGGGGATCGCTCTCATTCACGGGGTCGTCGCCCCTGCCGCCCGCCCCTGAATCGGAGCGGGTTCTGCCTGGCTACCAGCCCTTGAAGAAGCTCACGATGGCGTTCCCGGCCGACGTGAGCCCGCCGGCCACGGCATCGCCGAAGCTGGTGAAGGCACCGCCGATGGCGTCGATGGTCGCCGAGTTGAAGCCCAGGCTGCTGAGCTCGCTCTCGATGGCGCTGGTTGTCTCGCTGAACACGTCGGACAGCACCCCCTCGATCTGAGAGGCGGTGTAGCCGATGTCGTTCAGGACCGAGGCCACCGCCGACGCCGCGTCGTTGTAGGCGCTTTCCAGGGCGGAGGCGATGGTGTCGGCGGCGAAGCCCAGGGTGTTGAGGATGGACGCCACCTCGGCATCCGTCTCGGCATACACGGAGTCGAGCGCCGAGGCGATGGCACTGGCCGCCGCCCCCAGGGTGTTGAGGATGGACGCCACCTCGGCAGCCGTCTCCTGGTAGGCGGAGTCGAGCGCCCCGGCGATCTCGTCGGCGGTGTCACCCAGGGTATTGAGGATGGACGCCACCTCGGCGGCCGTCGCCTGGTAGGCGGAGTCGAGCGCCCCGGCGATCAGGTCAGCCCCGTAGTTGAGGGTGTTGAGGATGGAGGCCACCTCGGCGGCCGTCGCCTGGTAGGCGGAGTCGAGGGCGGAGGCGATCTGGTCGGCGTCCTCGTTGAGGCTCTGCAGGATGGCCCCCACGGCGGCTGCCGTTTCGGCGTAGGCCGTCTTCAGCCCGTCGGCGATCTGGTTGCCGGCGTACTCGAACTGGTTGAGGAGGACCCCGGCGGCTTGGGCCGTCTCGTTGTAGACACCCTCGAGGGCGCTGGCCACCCCGTCGACGTCGTAGGCCAGGGTGGCCAGCTCGTTGACCACGGCGTTGAGGCCCTCGTTGAAGTCGTTCTTCAGCGACAGGGCCATCTGCTCGGCGGTGTAGCCGGCCTGCTCGAGGGTGCCCACCGCGCTGTCGAAGCCGCTGGAGATGGCCGACACCGCCTTGTTGAACCCGTCGGAGATGGCCCCGGCCGCGGTGTCGAAGGCGTTGTTGAGGGCCGCCCCGGCTTCCAGGGCGAAGCTGTTGACGGCCGCCCCGGCGGTGTCGAAGGCACTGTTGAGCACGGTGCCCGCCTCCAGGGCGAAGCCGTTGATGGCCGCTCCTGCTTCGTTGACGGCGTTCTTGATGGCCTCCCCGGCTTCGACCGATATGGCGGCGATGGCCTTGCCCGCCACCTCCAGTCCGGCGGCGATCTGCGGTCCGTAGTGACTGATGACGTAGCCCAGGGCGGCGCCGGCCAACCCGCAGGCCACGGCCCCGACCCCTTCGGTGAGGACCAGGCAGGCCAGGCTGACGGCGGTGCCCACCGTGTCGCCCACGCACTGGGAGACGGTGCCGTGCTCGCAGTCCTCGACCGTCACGTACAAGGCGAGGCCGATACCGATGACCCCGAGTGCCTTGCCGGCCACGTCGCCGAAGTCGGCTCCGGCGTCGCCGGCGTCGGCGGCTCCCCCGCCGGCTTCCCCGGCGTCGGCTTCGATGCCGGCTCCGGCGTCGGCGACACTGTCGCCGACCGCGACTGCCGCGGATTCGGCCTTGGAGGCGTACTTGACCAGGGCCACGATCGGCTTGACGATGACCAGGTTGGCCGCCTTCAGTCCGTACCCGGTGTCGGTGACGATGTTGGCCGACTCGGTGGAGTGGCCGGAGAACGCCGAGGTGAAGGTGGAGGACGCCTGCCCGGTGGGGTCACCGCTGGAGGTCGGCTCGTCGTTGGCGAAGCTGTAGGGCGACAGCTGCGGTTGGCCGGCCGAGGCCATCACCGGGTCGCGCTGGGTGAACCGACCGGTGGTGGGGTCGTAGTTCCGGGCCCGCATGTCGTAGAGCCCGGTGGTGGGGTCGAGGTACTGGCTCTGGAACAGCAGCGGCTCGGCCGGGGCGACGGTGGCGCCCACCTGGGTGGTGGTGACGTTGCCGTAGGCATCGTAGGCGTAGGTCTCCAGGATGGCGCCGGTGCTGTCGCTCAGTCCGGTCACGTCACCCTGGGGGTCGGTGGTCAGGTAGTAGGTGCCGGCCGGGGTCTGCATGGCCACCGGTCCGACGCCGTAGACGTACCGCCGGATGAGCCCGTTGGAGGGGGTGCGCTCCAGGGTGAGCAGGGGCACGTTGCCGCTCGGGTCCCACGAGTAGTCGTCGGTGGTGGTCCCCGACCCGTTGGCGACCGTCTGGCTCACCCGGTTGCCGTCGCCGTCGTAGGTGTAGGTCACCGTGGTGGCACCCGTCACCACCTTCACCAGCTGATCAGCGGCGTTGTAGCCGTAGGTGGTGGTCACTCCACCGATGGTCCTGCCGGTGACGTCCCCGTTGTTGTCGTAGGTGTAGGTGGCCGGCTGGGCCCCGGTCTGGGTGGCCACCTCGTTGGCGGCGTTGTAGGTGGTGGTGGTGCCGTTGTCGGTGGTCCGGTTGCCCACCGCGTCGTAGGTGATGGGGTTGGCCGAGGTCCCGGCGCTGGGCACGTTCAGCGGCGTGGTGGCCGGGCTGCTGGCGGTGGTGGGGGCGGTGGTATCGCTGGTCCCGCCGGAGCCGTCGTTCTGCTGCGGGGAGCCCGGGGTGGACTGGGTCCCCGGCGTGCAGGCACCCGGGGAGGTGGCGGTGGCGGCCGGGCTGGAGGTGGTGGCCTGGGCGGTGACCCGGCCCGAGGTGTCGTAGCCGTAGCCGGTCAGGGAGGTGGTCGACCCCACCGTGGTCTCCTGGTCGACCGGGGCACCGTCGCCGTTGTAGCTGGTGCCGCTCTCCGCCGAGACGGTGGAGCCGCACGACAGGGTCTGGTTGACCACCTGGCCGGCCTGGTTGTAGCTCTGAGACTCCAGCAGCCCGTTGGAGTAGGCGATGCCGGTGACCTGGCGGTCGGTGTTGCGGAGGTAGGAGACGCTGACCCCCGGGGCTGTGACGCTCATGACGTTGTGGGCGTCGTCGAAGCCGTAGGACACCTTGGTGCCGTCGGGGTAGGTCTCGGTCATCACCCCCGGCGTCGAGTAGTCGTAGCTATAGGTGTTATTGGCGCCGTTGGCCGCCGAGGTCAGGTTTCCGGAGGGGTCGTAGGTGTAGGTGTGGGTCCCGGTGGTCGGGTCGGTCATCTGGGTGCGCTGGCCGGCGGCGTTGTACGCCTCGGTGATGTTGATGGTGGTCTGGCCGGCCTGCGAGTAGTTGATGCCGGTCCGGAGGTCTTGGGCGTTGACGGTGTACTTGGTGGACCGGCCGTCCGGATCGGTGATGCCGGTCAGGTTGCCGTCGACGTCGTAGGTGTAGCTGGTGGTGTGGCCGTTCACGATCATGGCCGTCAGCTGGCCGGCACCGTTGTGGGTGTAGGCCACGGTGTGACCGTCGCCGTCGGTAATGGCGGAGAGGTTGTCGGACAGGTCGTAGGCGTAGGTGGTGGTCCCCGCCGAGGTGGCCACCGATGCCAACTTCTCGTGGCTGTTGTAGGTGTAGGTGATGACGTTCCCGGCGCCGTCGGTCTGAGAGGCCACGTTGCCGGCGCCGTCGTAGGTGACCGAGGTGGTGACCCCGTCGAGCGTGGAGCTGAGCTTCTGGTTGGCCGGGCTGTAGGTGAAGCTCCCGGTGTTGCCGGCGGTGTCGGAGGTGGCCACCACATCCCCCTCCACGTTGTAGGTGTAGGTGGTGGTGATGTTGGCGGTGCTGGTGGAGGTCAGCTGACGTCCGGAGGCGTCGTAGGTACTGGTGGTGGTGCGCCCGCCGGCGTCGGTCACCGACAGCTGGTCGCCCGACGGGTCGTAGGCGGTGGCGGTGGTGGCACCCGAGGTGGTGGCGGTGGAGGTGAGGTTGGACTGGTTCCAGCCGAAGGTGGTCTTGCTGCCGTTGGCCGCCGTCACCGACGCCACGTCGCCGGCGGCGGTATAGGTGGTGGTGGTGGTCTGGGGCCCCGGCGTGGTGGTGGTCAGCTGGTTCCCGTCGGCGTCGAAGGTACCGCTGGTGGTGTAGGTGCTGTTGATGCCACTTGCCAGGTTGCCCCGGGCGTCGGTGGAGGTCAGCACGTCGCCGGCCTCGTCATGGGTACTGGTGGATCCCAGGCCGTTGAGCGGTGCCCGGGTGAGGCTCAGCAGCTTCGACCCGGTCAGGTTGCCGGCGGCGTCGTAGGTGTAGGTCTGGATGCCGGTGGGTCCGTCGGCTTCGGTCCGCTCACCCAGGGAGTTGTAGAGGTAGGTGGTGGCCCCGCCGGCGGCACCGGGCGGCGTCACCTTGGTGAGGTTGGTACCGGTGTAGGTGTAGGTCGTGGTGTTGCCGTTGGGGTCGGTCGACGAGGTCATCCGGTGGAGCGAGTCGTAACCCATGCGGGTGACGCTGTTGGCGGTGGTCGTCCAGGGGCTCGACTGGGTGATGAGGTCGCCGGCAGCGTCGTAGGTCAGCTGCTGAATGTGGCCGAGTGGGTCCTGAAGCTCGGTGAGGTCGAGCTGGTTGTCGTAGCTGTAGGCCGTGGTGCCGCCGCTGGGGGACTCCTGGCTCACCAGCACGTTGCCCTTGTACTGGTCGGTGTAGGCGCCGGTGGCCGGACCGGTGGCCGTGGTGACCTCGGCCAGGCGGGTGGAGGTCTGGGTGGCGGCGTTCCAGGTGTAGGCGTCGTCGAAGAGCTTGTCGCTCCCCTCCGCTTGGGCGGTGGCCACCCGGCCACCCGCATAGGAGACCGCCAGCCGAAGGTGACCGAGAGGATCGATCTCCTGGGTGAGGCCACTGGCGCCGTAGTTGTAGGTCCAGGCGTTCCCGTCGGCGTCGGTGAAGCCGGTCAGGTTCCCGTTGGTGTACCGGTAGCTGACCGACCGGGTGGGGGTGGCCACCTTGGTGACCTGGCCAGTGGCGTTCTCGGTGACGGTGATGGTCAGCGGGGTGGTGCTCCGCTGGACGGTCACGGCGGACAGCAGGTTGTTGGTATAGGTGAAGTGGAGTCCCTCGCCGCCCGGAGACAGCTCGTTCTGGATGTGCCCGCCGATCGACTGCCAGCTGACGCCGTCGAACCGGACCACCGTGCAGGTGGTGCCCGAGCAGGTCAGCGTCTCCCGAGCAGCCGGCGGGGCGATCCAACCTCCCGAACCGTTGGAGGCGAAGACCAGTTGCTGGCCGTCCTCTCCGCGCACGGTGGCCGTCTTTCCACCCGTGGCGATCTTCACTCCGGCGTCGAAGATCGACGTCCAGCCGGTGCCGAAGGAGCCCCCGGTGGCGTCGTCCGAGTTGTAGGAACGGACCAGGCTGAAGGGCTCGCCGATACCGGCCACCTTGAGGTCGGTGAGGGAGAGCTCGAGGGCGCCGGTGGCGGAGTTGACGTCGTCGGTGGTGTCGGTGGTGTTCCGTGAGTAGAGGGCGCCACCGAAGGTCTGGGCGGTGGGGAGGGCGACCGGAGCGGTGCCGAGGGCGGCCCCGGCCACCACGGTGAACGGCCCGCTGGTGGCGGAGGTCAGGCCGGTGGCGGTGGCCGTCAGGGTATAGGTGCCGACCGATGGCACCTGACAGCCCGAGAAGGTGGCGATGCCGCTGGTGGTGGAGACCGGGTTGGTGGTGCAGGTGACGGTCCCCGACGAGATGGAGAGGGTCACGGTGGTGGCGTACGGGCCGACCGGATTGCCCCCGGCGTCGGCCACCACCACCTGGGGCTGCGATCCGAAGGGGCTCGACACGGTGGCGGCGGCCGGGGCGGTGGTGAATTTCAGCTCGGCGGCGTTGCCGGCGCTGACGGTGAACACCGGACTGGTGGTGACCAGGCCGCCGGCGACGGCGGTCAGGGTGTAGGCCGAGCCGACCTTGTCGACGGCACAGCCGGCGAACGTGGCGGACCCCGTGGAGGTGGTGGTGGAATTGCCGGGTTCACCGCTGCAGGCCAGGTGGGCGCCGGTCGGCCCGGTACCGGGGGTCAGCGCCAACGAGATGGTCTGGCCGACCGAGGGCACCGGGTTGCCGCCGAGGTCCTCGACGGAAACGGTGGGCTGGGTGGCGAACGGGCTGCCGCCGGTGGCTCCCGACGGCGGGGTGCTGAAGGCGAGTTGGGCGGCTGCACCGACCGTGACATTGAAGGCGGCGCTGGTGGTGGTCACTGCGGTCGAATCGGTGTCGGTGGCCACCAGCTGGTACCCGGTCCCGGCCAGGTTGACGCTGCACCCGCTGAAGGTGGCGGTGCCGGTCCCTGCCGGCTCGGGGTTGGTGGGACAGCTCAACGTGGCGCCCGGCGTCCCGCCGATCAGTGCCAGGGTGACCGATCCGGACACCGGGTTGCCACCGCCGTCGGTGATGGTCACCACCGGCTGGACCGGCAGCGGCGACCCACCGGTGGCGTTGCCCGGGGCTCCGCCGAACGAGAGGTTGGCGGCGGTGCTGACGGTGACACTGAACGGAGCGCTGCTACCGGTCAGCCCTCCGCCGGAGGCGGTCAGGGTGTAGCTGCTGCCCTCGTCGTTGATGGAGCAGCCGCTGAAGGTGGCCACCCCCGCCACCGCCGTCGCCGGCGCGCAGGTCAGGGCGGCGCCGGTGGCGCCGGTATCCGGGGTGATGGACAGGCTGATGGTGGGGGTCGCCGAGGTGACCACGTTGCCGGTGGCATCCTCGACGGTCACCACCGGCTGGGTGGCGAAGGGGCTGGCGCCCCTCGATCCGGTCGGTTCGGTGGTGAACACCAGCTGGGTGGCGGCGCCGGCCGAGACGGCGAACGGGGAGCTCTCGTTGGCGAAGGTCCCGTCGGTGGTCCCGTCGGTGGCCTCGGTGGCCAGCACATAGGACGACGACGACGCCTGGTCGATGGTGCAGCCGGTGAAGGTGGCCACCCCGTTGACGGCCGTCAGTTTGTAGCCCGGGGCATACCCGGCCGGCGCCGCCCGCTCGCTGCCCGAGCACACCAGGGGACCGAACCCGGGACCGGGGAGGACGGCCAGTCCGATGGTGTCGGTCGATGAGGTGACGATGTTGCCCCCGGCGTCGGTGACGGCCAGCTCCGGTGCGGTGGCGAAGTCCTGGCCCGCCAGGATGCTGGCCGGCTGGTCGACGAAGCTGACCTGGGCCGGCGACCCGACGGTGACGGCCAGGTTGGAGCTGACGACCGAGAGCGAGGAGGAAACGGCCTCCAGCTGGTAGGGGTTCGACCCCGGGGAGGCCTTGTCGATGGCACAGCCGGTGAAGGTGGCCACCCCGGCCACCGCCGCCACCGGCGGGCAGGTCAGGACGGCGCCGGATGCACCGGTGCCGGATTCGATGCTGAGCGTCACGGTGTCGGTGTCACCGCTGACCACCGCGTTGCTGGCGTCCTCGAAGGTGACCACCGGTTGGGTGCCGAAGGCGGTGCCACCGGTTGCCGAGGCCGGCTGGGTCGAAAAGACCAGCTGGGTGGCTGTCTGGGTGGTGGTCGTGGTGGTGGACGACGCACCGGCCGGGGAGGTCAGGACGGTGGCGATCACCACCGTCACCACCACCAGGGTCGCCAGCACCCGGAAGCTCCGCCCGTCGGGTCGCGGCAGACGCCGGAGCCCGGAGGTGTGGCTGCTCGGAGCGGCTGATTGAGCCCACCGCCCACCGTCGCTCGAAGCGTTGGTCGGCTCCATTGTGTTGCCCTCCGATATCGCGCAGCATGGTGTGCGCCTTCGGCTGGGAATCATAGGGCCCATCGGGGCTCCGTAACAGATCGCGGTCGCACGCCCATGGCGGGCATGGATCGAGTGAGGGCCGACCGACTGAATTGGGCGGGGACCGGGGGTTTGGTGCCCCACCGGTCCCGCGGTGTCCCGTCGTTTCAGTGCGTGGCGGAGCTGCTCTCCGAGCCCGAGCCGTAGCCGCCGGCGGGAGCTGATCCACCAGCCGGCGGGGGTCCGGAACTCGCCGACGCCGACGCCGATCCGCTCCCCGAGGGTGGGCCGGACGGCGGATCGAGGCAGATCACCGTGGCGTCCACCACGCCGTCGGTGGTGGTCCCGAATACCGCCACGCGCTCACCGGTGGTGATGTTGGAGGTGGTCGAGGGGCCGTTGGACCCGACGACTGATGTGGTGGCCGAGAAGTCGACGGTGACGGTGGTCCCCGTCGACGTGGTGACCGTCAACGAGGTGGAGGTCACCGACGCCACCGTCCCCGTCACGGCCGGAGGTGCCGGCCGGAGGTGCCGGCGTGCTGGTCCCGCTGCTGGAGCCGGTGCCGCTCCCGGTCCCCGACGGCGGTCCGGTAGGCGGATCGAGGCAGATCACCGTGGCGTCCACCACGCCGTCGGTGGTGGTCCCGAATACCGCCACACGCTCACCGGTGGTGATGGCGGAGGTGGTCGAGGGGCCGCTGGACCCGACGACCGATGTGGTGGCCGAGAAGTCGACGGTGACGGTGGTCCCCGTCGACGTGCTGACCGTCAACGAGGTGGAGGTCACCGACGCCACCGTCCCCGTCACGGCCGGAGGTCCGGCCGGAGGTGCCGGCGGCTTGCCGTCCCCCGAGCCGCTACCGGATCCTGACGACCCGCCTCCGGTGCCGGTCGGAGGTGGGGTCGGACCGGAGCCCGACGACCCGCTGGTGGCGGAGCCCGACGACCCCGAACCGGTTGCCGACGGGGGCTTGGGCGACCCTCCTCCGGGGCTCGTCGTGCTGGTCGTGGAGGTGGAGGTCCTGGTGTATCCACTGCCGGTCGAGCCGGGACCCGACACCTGGCCCGCATGGTGGTGACCACCGGTTGCACCCGGTGCTTTGGGAGCAGCACCTGCCGAACCCAGGCCGCCCGACAGGGCCAGGCCAACGGCGGCGACGGTCATACCGACGGCCAGGGCAATGGCGATCACGCCGGCCCGCCGCTTCGCTGGTTGTCCGGGGTGTCGTCCGTTCCCGTTGCTCCGTGGTTCGTCTTCCATCGTTGCCCTCCTCGAATGGTGGATTCCAGCCAACCCTTCGTCGGTGGGATCCCGGTGTCACGAGATGTTTCGACGTGCCTCGACGTCGATGTCCGTCGGACCGCTCCAGGTCCGCCTCGATCGGGTCGATATTCGGCGTGACACCGGGCGGTGTCCGACGATGTACCGAGGCAAGGGGGGCGATGCGCGAGGAGGAAGGGGACGATGACGCAACCAGGCTGCGGGCCGTCCGTGCCCGTGACCCCGACGTGTGGGTCGACCTCTACAACGAGCTGTATCCCAGACTCCGCTCATTCTTCATCCGGCGCATCGGACCCGATGCTGCGGAGGACGCAGTGGCGGAGACGCTGACTCGCGCCCTGTCGGGCATCGATCGGTACTCCCCCGGACCCGCCGGCCTGCCCGGCTGGATCTTCGGGATCGCCCGACACGTGGCCGCCGACCACCATCGGCGCACCACCAAGCTGCGCGCCCTGCCACAGCCGGGACCAGCCACGGCGATGGACCTACCAGCCGAACAGGCCGTCCTCCACGACGAGCACGCCACCCTCCGGGCGGCGTTCGAAAAGCTGAACGCCAAGGACCGGGAGATCTTGGAGCTTCGGGTCATCGCCGGCCTCAGTGCCGAGGAGACCGCCGCCGTGTTGGGCAAACGCGCCGGTGCGGTGCGAATGGCCCAGTCGCGGGCCCTGGCCGAGCTCCGTCGGATCATGGAGTACGCCGATGCCTGAGAACACTTCCGCTTCCGACGCCGTGCTGCTGGCCCGGTTGTCAGAGGCGCTGGTGGATACCGATCCGCCGTCCCCCCTCCAGGTGGCTGCCTTCCGGGCGGCGGTGGAGGGCGGCGCCGCCGGGTCCGTGGCCGCCGTGGCCGGCCCCACCTTTACCGCCCGCCTCCAACAGCACCGACGCCGGGTCCGCCAGGTGGTGGCTGCGGCGGCGGCGGCTGTGGTGGCCCTGGCGGTGATGGTGTCGTTCCTCCTGGTGTCGGCCTCCACGCCCTCCGCGGCGCTGACCCGGGTGAACTCGGCGGACTCCGCCCTCCGCTCGGCGCTCAACGGCCATGCCTCCCACCGCGCCACCGTCAAGGCGGTGGAGTCGCTGGCCTCGTCGGTGAACCAGCTCCCACCGGGTTTGCGAGGGCAGGTGCCGGCCGGCACCGGTGCGCTGCTGACCCGTGCGTGTCAGGCCCTGGCCGCTCATCCGCCACCGGCCGGCGCCCCATTGCCAGCCGCCTGCGTGCATCCGCCGCCGATCCCTGGGGCGTCAGGAACGACCGGCACGGAACAGCCGAACTCCACGGTGCCTTCCTCGCCGCCCTCTTCGGTCGTCCGGGGGACGGGCGGCACCCGACCGGTCGGCACACCGCCGCCCTCGTCGGTGCCTTCGGGGGGCTCCGGGGTCCAACCGTCCTCACCGCCGGCCACGGTGGCGGTACCTTCCAGCAGTGGCGGCACCGCCTCCACCGCCCCACCGCCGGCCAAGGGAACCACCGCCTCGACCGAACCGGCCGGCGGAGTGGGATCTCCGCCCCCCGAGCCGTCGTCCGGTGCCTCTCCCACCGGCACGCCACCGACGAGGGGAAGTCCAGTGGCGCCCGCCGCCACGGCGTCGGCCAGCCCGGTCGGCACCGGCGCTCCGGCGCAGCCCCCGACGGTGACGACCCCGGTCCGCACGGCGGCAACCACACCGGCCGGTACTCCGGACAGCCGGCCACCGACATGAGCCGCCGACCGTTCGGGTTCAGCCCGTCGGACCCGATCCGGTCGGACCCACGTAGTAGAGGGTCCCGTCAGTAGGTGGACCCCCATAGGAAGAGGACGGGACCCGGGTGCCGGTCTGGACCGCCCAGCGGTCGACGACGGCCGCCGCCTGACCCCCTCGCCCCCCTCCGAACCCGAACCGACCGTTGCTACCGACCAGGACGTATCGGATCCGACCCCGGGCAGCCAGCGTCTTGAACTGTGACAACGTCGGCGCCGGCTCCGAGCCGGTGAACCCACCCATGGACATCACCGGGTCGCCGCTGATCAGGATGAGCGGGGATGCGGTGGTGGAGCCACTGACGGCCACCAGCCAGTCGGCACCGTCCTGGTGCGCCTTCAGGTAGGTGATCATCTGTGGGGAGACCCCCGACACTGGCGGAACCCCGTTGTTGGCGGCCGTGGCGGCCGCCGATTGGCGGTCCAGCCGGGCCAAGATCGACTGGATCCGGGGGTTGTCGAACTGATGGGGCAGCCCACCGGCCTCGCCCACTGCGGGACCGCCGGTCGGGTTGGTGGCGGCCGCCGGGTGCTGGGTGGTGGAGAGCGAGTAGGCGGTGGGACCAGCCGCCAGTGCCACCACTGCGGCCACCGCCCCGACCGTCCCGATGGCCAGCACCGCCGGTCGGGCCAGTCGGCGTCCACCCAGGAAGACCGCCAGCAGGAAAACGGCGCCCACGATCCCGGCGACCTTCACCACCGTCGGGAGGGCAGGGGCGAAGGTGGGGGAACGATGGAGCAGGGTGGCGGCCCACCAGGCACTGCCCGACACGCCGACCGGAAGGAGCCAGGCGTAGACGGGCGACTGTCGACCCAGTCGCCACATGGCCACCGATCCGCCGGCCGCCAGGGCGGCCAGGCCCGGAGCCATCGCCACGGTGTAGTAGGTGTGGAACGTCCCCTGGGTCTCGCTCAACACCGCGGTGGCGAAGATCGTCCAGGTGCCCCAGAACACGAACCCGGCCCGGATCAGGTCGCCACGAGGGGCCCGCCGGGTGGCCCACAGACCGGCCAGCAGACCCAGGCCGGCCAGGGGGATCAACCAGCTGATCTGGGAGCCGAGGGGACCGGCGAACATCCGGCCGGGGCCAGGTTGGCTGCCGAAGTGGCTGAGACCGGTGATGCCGGCATTGAACCGGCGGCCGAACGCCCCTGGCAGCGACGCCCGGTAGGGGTGCGAGGAGCCGAACAGACGGCCGAAGCCGTTGTACCCGAAGATGAGGCTGAGCTCCGAGTTGTCGCCGCTGCTGTCGATGTAGGGACGGGAGGCTGTCGGCCACAGCTGCACCACCGCTACCCACCACCCCGACGCCAGCACCAACGCCAGCAGGGCCCACCCCAGTTGGGCCAGCCGACGGAGCAGTCGGGGTGGGCCGGCCAACAGGTACGCCAGCGGAAAGGCAGGCAGCACGATGAAGGCCTCCAGCATCTTGGCGAGGAAGGCCATCCCCAGCAGCACGGCGCACAACACCAGTCGGGAGGTGGCGCCGGTCTCGAGGGCTGACCACAGGGCCCAGGCGGCCAGCACCAGAAACAGGGTCATGATGCCGTCCGGTTCGTTGGACCGGAAGATGGCGGTCACCACCGGGGTGACGGCCAGGGCGGCCGCCGCCAGCACCGCCGCCAGGTCACCCTGCCAGCGGCGCACCAGATGGAAGACCACCACCACGGTGAGGGCGCCGGCCACCGCCACCGGGACCAGCATGCTGAGGCTGGAGAAACCGAAGAGCCGACCGGAGAGCTCCATCACCCACAGGGTGGCGGGCGGCTTGTCGACGGTGATGAAGTTGGACCGGTCGAGCGAGCCGAAGAAGAAGGCCTTCCAGCTTTCGGTGCCGCTCCTGACCGCCGCGGCGTAGAAGGTGTTGGACATGGCGTTGGCCGACAGCCGGTGGAGGTAGAGGAGGAAGGCGGACAGGCCGATGGCCACCATGGCGGGTGTCGACCACCAGGGCCGACCGTCCCGGCGGAGCCAGCCGGCCACCCCACCGGGTCCCGGAGGGTCATCAGCGGTCGACGTGTCCAGATCGGGGACGGGAGACGGGGTCACATCGACGGCGCGCACCAGCGTGGCGACCCCGCCGGCGGTTTCGGGACGACCGGGGTCCCCGCTGGGAAGCAGCTCCTCGTCTCTCTCCACGCGGCTCCTCACGACACGTCCCCCGGCTGCGGTCCCGATGGTCGGGGATTCCGGCGACCCCATGACGCTATCGACCGGTAAAACGTGCCGGGTATCGGTCCGGACCGCCGCGATTCCCATTGCCGCGTCACCGCGGGCCGGCTGGCCATCCGACGGGGTCCGGGACCACCGCTGGCCTACCATGACCCCGGACTGAGGGGGGACGCATGACGGGACGGCGAGATGGTGCAGGCGGCGCGGCATCCGGCGGCTGTGCCGACTGCGGTGCGGAAGCCGGTGGACGTCGGGGGCTGACCCGTCGGGAGCTACTGGCCGCCGGGGTGGCATCGGGCGTGGGTCTGTTGGCCGCCAGCTGTGGCCACAGTCCCGCATCCTCCACGGTGACCCGAGCGGCGGCAACCCCGGCGGCCGGGTCGGACCTGGGGGCCGTGGAGCACGTCATCTTCCTGATGATGGAGAACCGGTCGTTCGACCACTACTACGGGACCTATCCCGGGGTCCGCGGCTACGACGATCACCCGGCCGGCGACCTCGGGGCCTTCTCGCAGGCCTGTCCGGCCAACACCACCTCGGCCCCCACCGGACGGCTGCTGCCCTTCCACCTCGATACCAACGACACCGCCCTGGCCGACTGCACCTTCGACCTGACCCACAACTGGGGACCGCAGCACCTGTGTCGGAACGGCGGCTCGATGGACTCGTTCGCCCGGGTCCACACCGCTCCGACCAACGAGGGCCCGGCCCAGGGTACGCTGACCATGGGCTACTACACCCGGGCCGACATTCCCTACTACTACGCGCTGGCCGACGCCTTCACGCTTTGCGACGGCTACCACTGCTCGGTGATGGGACCCACCCACCCCAACCGGTTGATGCAGATGTCGGGGACCATCGACCCGGCCGGTCTGGCCGGCGGTCCGGTGCTGGAGACCAATGGGAGTCCGGACGCCCTGTTCAGTGTGCACTGGGACACCATGCCGGAGGTGCTGGAGGACGCCGGGATCAGCTGGAAGTACTACAACCCGGCGGGGGAGCTCTACACCATCGGCGCCATGCGGCAGCTGGGGATCACCTCGGACACCGTCCTCCCCTACTTCTCGCAGTACGAGAATCCCGCCTCCACGCTCTACCAGAAGGCATTCCTCCCCACCTTCCCCGACCAGTTCGTGGCCGACGTCCACGCCGGCACCCTCCCCCAGGTGAGCTGGATCGCCGCCCCGTTGGGCTACGACGAGCACCCCCCGTCCCCGTCGTTCCTCGGCGAGTGGTTCACCGACCAGGTCCTCACCACGCTGGTGTCCAATCCCGAGGTGTGGTCGAAGACGGTGCTGTTCCACATGTACGACGAGAACGACGGGTTCTTCGACCATGTGGCCCCTCCGGTCGCCCCGCCTGGGACCGAGGACGAGTACGTGACGGTCTCGCCGTTGCCGGCCGACGCCCAAGGTATCGACGGGCCGATCGGGCTGGGGTTCCGTGTCCCCATGGTGGTGGTGTCGCCGTTCAGTCGAGGCGGCCACATCCAGTCGGCCACCTTCGACCACACCTCGCAGCTGCGATTTCTGGAGGAGCGCTTCGGCGTTCGGGCGCCCAACCTCTCGGCGTGGCGCCGGAAGACGGTGGGCGACCTGACCGCCACCCTCGATCTGCACCGCTCGGATACCAAGGTGCCGACGCTCCCCGCCACCCGGAACGACCCGGCCTACATCGCCGCCAAGGGGTGTACCCAGGCTGACCTGCTGGAGTTCGGCACCACCCAGGTTCCCTACCCGGTGCCCACCATCCAGCGGATGCCGACGCAGGACCCGGCGTCGACCCGGGTCATCTGACCGTTCACCCGGCCTGTCGACGGGCCTTCGACTCGGCGGCGTCCACCTTGGCCTTTTCGGCGTTCTGCTTGGCGGCGTCCCTCGGCCGGAGGCCCTGGGCGTAGATCGCCTTGATGTACTGCTGCACGTCGCCGGCCGCCGATGCCGAGGTCAGCAGGTCGTTGGAGGCCTGCAGGTGGGTGCGGATACCCATCATGTCCCAGGCCCTCCGGATGTTGGCTTTGGCGGCCATCAGGGTGGAGAGCGGGGCCTGGGCCACGTGGAAGGCCAGCTCGTCGACCTCGTCGTCCAGACGTTCGATGGGGACCACCCGGTTGACCAGTCCCATCTCCAGAGCCTGCTGCGCCGAGAGCTCCTGGCTGGTGTACATGTACTCCGACGCCCGCTTGAAGTTCATGAACAGCCACGGCTCGATGCCGGTCTCCATGGTGGGCATGCCCATCCCCTGGAGCACCGGAAACTGGAAGTAGGCGTCCTCGGACGCCACCGTCATGTCGGTGAGCAGGCCCCAGACGGTGCCGCCGCCCAGGCAGTAGCCGTGCACCTGGGCGATGGTCGGCTTGGGGAACTCCCACAGCTTCATGACCGGGGCGCCGTAGATGTCCCACTGCCCCTTCCACGGGCTGCCCAGGCGCTGGGTGGACTCGGCGATCTCGCGCATCTCGGTGCCGGGCGCCCCCAGCACGGCGTGGCCGGCGCTGAAGCCCGGCCCGTTGGCCTTGATCACCACCACCTTGATGTCGTAGTCGTGGTCGGCGTCGTCGAGGCAGGTGTCGAGATCGAACACCAGATCCGACGACTGGACGTTGGCCTTGTCGCCGAAGTCCAGCGTCATCCAGGCGACGGGGCCGTCCTTCTCGTAGATGACGGTGCCCAGCTGGCGTCTCTCCATCGTCGTCTCCCCCTCCGAACGGAGTGCCGTGGCTCGGCCGACCGCCGGTCGAAGCTACCAAAGGACGGCCGTCCGGACCCCAGTGGGTCCAGCCGGGATGCTCAGGCGGAGTCGGAGCGGTGGGACTCCCGCAGCAGGCGTTTGCGCACCTTGCCGTTGTGATCTCGAGGCAGCTCGTCGACCACCTCCCACAGGCGGGGGACCTTGTACTTGGCCAGGCGGTCCTCGAGGTAGGACTCCAGCTGCGCGGTCGACACCGGATGGCGAAGCTGCACCATGGCTTTCAGCCGCTCGCCGTCGCGTTCGTCGGGGACTCCGAAGACCGC
>Ga0302279_10004433_pt1 | contig 16611 bp, 12 predicted proteins | sample III_Bog_N3_3_FD_194541 | JGI IMG/M metagenome (GOLD analysis project Ga0302279, IMG submission 194541) | Peat permafrost microbial communities from Stordalen Mire near Abisko, Sweden - III_Bog_N3_3 | ecosystem: Environmental > Terrestrial > Soil > Wetlands > Peat | place: Sweden: Abisko...
TCCGGGCGTGGGACCGGAGGCTCCGCTTCGGGAACCGCCTCGACGTCGTAGCGGGGCGCGGCAGCTCGGCTCGCCTCTTCTGCGACGGCGGCTGCGGCTGCCGCGCGGCTGGTGGCGCGGGCGACCGCGACGCCGTGGGCAAAGGCAGCCCCTCCGCAGAGGGTGCTCAGCAGCACGAGGGCCGCCCCGGCGCGGCGAAAGCTCGGATGACGCAAGGGAGAACGCGCTGCGTGATGCGCCCCTTCGAGCTCGCGCCGGCAAAGGACACAGGCCCCACCGGGCCCGCGTGCCAGATCATGCGCCTCGCACCGACCGCGTCCACCAGGGCTCGTCTTCACCGTTGCTTCTCCCGACCAGCCGGTACCCTCGCATGGTCTCCTCTCGCCGGCGCGCAGGGCAAGGACAATCGGGACGCTGACCTGCCCCATCGGCTCGCGGACTGGCACGGGCTCTCTGCTGGTTGACCCGCAGCCATGCTGGCGTCGCCCACAACCACCCTCGCGTCGCCCGGTGCGTGCTGACGTCCCCCCACGCGTGCGTCCTCGGCGCCGGCGAATTGTGCTTTGCGTCATGCTCGCGAGCCGACGGACCTCCGTGACGACCCGCCGCGGGGCTGTTAGTTTCACGGTGTGGGAGTACGTCCATGATCGAAGGCCAGCTCGTCACGCCAACGCTGCGTCTCGTTCGCGTCCTCGGCACCGGCGGCATGGGGAGCGTGTGGGTCGCCGACCACCTCGCGCTGCGCACCCAGGTCGCCGTCAAGTTCATGGACGCGCAGTTCGCGCACAGCGCCGACTTCGTGCGGCGGTTCCAGACCGAGGCCATCGCGGCCGCGGCGATCAAGAGCCCGCACGTGGGACAGGTCTTCGACCACGGCATCACCGCCGAGCAGGAGCCCTACATCGTCATGGAGCTCCTCCAGGGCGAGGACCTCCGCGGGCGCCTGCGGCGCACCGGGCCCCTCACGCCCGTCGCGCTCGCTCCGATCCTCTCGCAGATCGCCAAGGCCCTGGGTAGCGCGCACGAGCTCGGGATCGTCCACCGTGACATCAAGCCCGCCAACGTGTTCTTGATGAAGTACGGCGACGAGGTCTTCGTGAAGGTCCTCGACTTCGGGATCGCCAAGCTGAGCGACGACGGGACCGCCGGCGGCCACACCGTCACCGGCAACATGATGGGCACGGCGCCCTACATGAGCCCGGAGCAGCTCGTCGGTGGGCTCCCGGTCGACTACCGGGCGGATCTGTGGGCGCTCGGCGTCGTCGCCTACAAGGCGCTCACGGGCAAGTTGCCGTTCAACGGCCCGACGCTCGGGGCCGTGTCGATCGCGGTCCACGCGGGCAATTTCATTCCCCCCAGCGAAGCGCGCGCGGGCCACGCCGGGCTTTCGTCGGCGATGGACGCCTGGATGCGGCGGGCGCTGGCGCGCGACCCGAGCGCCCGCTTCGCGTCGGCGCGCGAGATGGCGGACGCCTTCGAGAGGGCGAGTCACCAGGGGGGATCCCCCCACCTCCCGGGCCCCGGGCCGACGTCGAAGGACCTCGAAGACGAGGCGACCCGCGCGGTCCTGGCTCCCGCAGAGTCGGACCCGGCCGCGTCCCACCTCGGGCCGCGCTCGACGACGGGCGCCACACTCGGGGGCACGGCGCACACGGCGGAGGCTCTCCCGGGCGCCCCCACCCACCCGGCTCCGCCCCCAGACCCCCAGCGGAACGCTCCCGCAGGCAGGCGACGCGCGCCCTTCGCGCTCGCCGCCGTGCTCCTGCTCGCGGGCGCAGGCGTCTATGCGGCGACCGCCGGTCACGATGGGGGGCACGCCCAGCCCCCCGGGCCCGCCCGGAACGAGGCGGCGAGGCCCGAGCCCGCACCCCTCGCGCGGACCGGTGCGCCGGTCACCATGGGCGATCCCCCCAAACCCCCGGCGTTGCCGCCCGCGATCGATCTGAACGACCTGCCGTCCACGACCACGAGCACCACGAGAACGTCGGGCGCGTCGAACGCGGGGCGGCGCCGCGCAGCCCCGCCGACCGCTCAAACGGGAGCCGCCGCGCCGCCCAAGGCGAGCGCCGGGGCGGGGACACCCGAGGCACCGCCGCCCGCGGCGACGCCGCCGCCCGCCGCCCCGGAAGAGCCGGACACCGTCATCCTGAACGGGGGCTGCGCGCGCTGCACCAGGAACTGAGGCCGGTCTTCTTCGCCTGCTCCGGCGGGGATGACGTAAGATCGAGGCATGTACTGGACGCTGTGGGTCGCCGTGGGGGTGCTCGCCGTCGCGCTCGGTTGCGGTCCCGAGCAGCCCCCTTCGGTCATCGCGTTCGGTGACGTCCACGTCCCCGCCAGCGCGCACGACTTCTACGAGACGTCGTCCGGTCTGCAGGGCACGATGCTCCAAGCGCGGTTCGAGCTGCCGGAGGCGGACCTCCGGTTGCTCGAGCCGAGCCTGCACTGCGTGTTCGGTCCACCCTCGAGCACCCCTTCCTCCGTGGCCCACGTCGGTACCAACAGGAAGAGCTGGTACGCGCCCGAAAGCGCCCGGTTGCACCGCGAGTGCCAGGGCCGGCAGGGGCGCATCGCCTACGAGGCGCTCGCGGATGTCTCTCGACCCGGCACGGCCCGCGTCTACCTGCTCGTCGAGGACTGAAGATGAGCCGCGCCGAGCTTCGAGGGCGGCGCGAGGCCAGCATCGGTCGTCGAGAGCTCGGCCACGCGCTTCCCCGCCAGCCGGGGCGAGCCGTCAGGGACAGGAGTCCCCGTTCACCTGCTGGGACGTGAAGCACCCGCCCGTCGAGGTGTTGTCGCCCGGGTAGAGCAGCCCGGTCTTGACCGGGAGGTTGGGCGGCGGATTGACGATCACCACGCCCAGGCCGCCGTACGGCATGCCGATGGTGGCGTTGTCCTCGCACGTCTGGAGGGAGCCGGGCTGCATCTGGTTGTTGGGGCCCATCCAGAAGTCGATGTGCAGGTTCTTGCCGACCTGGCACCCGGAGGGCGGGCTGGGGTCGTCGGTGTCGTCGCTGGACAGCTTGCAGCTGTACTCGTCCCCGCACTCCAGGCACGAGTCCTCGAAGATGAAGTACTGCTGCACCTCGGGGTTGTAGATCAGCGTCCCCGGCGCCAGCGTCGCCCCGCCCGAGGTCTCGTAGACGTGGCCCGGATCGGTGGTGTCCGACGCCGCGGCGGTGCTGGGGTCGTCGTAGGTGCCCGCCCCCGCGGTCGCCCCCATGTGCTTCTGCGGCCCAAGGCCCGGATTGGCGATGTCGTTGCAGCCGTGCATCGCCTCGGTACCGCAGGAGTTGTCGTTGTATCCGTACCAGGTGATGTAGACGTCCTTCCAGACGGCGCAGCCCGCCATTCCGTTGCACCCGCAGGCCACGGCGCCGCCGCTGGAGCTACCGGTGGTGCCCGAGCTGCTACTGGTGGTGGTAGCACCCGAGCTGCTGCTGCTGGTGGCACCCGAGCTGCTGCTGGCGCCCGAGCTGCTGCTCGCGGTGCCGCCCGAGCCGCTGGACGTGGTCCCCGCGGCGTCCGAAGAGGTGCCAGCACCGCCGCCATTGCCCTGGGGGGAGGCACCGGTGCCGCAGGCGGCGAGCAGGGGGGCGACTCCGGCGAAGGCGAGCGTGACTCCTCGGGTGTACCAGCGTGCGGCTCGGAACATGGGACCTTCTCCGGTGAGGGGCGGCTGCGAACGGGATCGGGAACGCTCAAGCAAGGCGGGGGCCAGAGGGGCGGACCCGGCCAGCGGGGCGAGACCGGTGCGATCCCCGGGATCACCCTGGGATCGGGGCGATCATTTCTTGATCGTCACCCGCCCCCGCTCCACGTCGAGGTTGGAGACCGCCGCCGCCACGCGCTGGGCCAGCGCGACGCCGCGGGGGACCACGAGGCCCTCGGGGCGGCCCTTGCGATCGAAGGACCAGAGCAGGACCGAGCCCTCGTCGTCCCAGCGCGAGAGGCGCTCTTTGCCGGGGACAGGGATCGAGCCGAGCAGCTCGCGGCGGAGCAGATCGAGCGCGGCCAGGCGGTCGGGGGCGGCGAGGAGGAGCGAGGTGCCGTCGGGCGAGACCGAGAGATCGCTCCACTCGACGACGCCGTTGCCCTGGTGCACGTACGAGGGCGGCGCGGCCGGGCGGAGGAGGACCACGCCGGTGGCGTCCGCGAAGACCACCTCGCCCGGGTGGGCGCCGGGGGCGATGGCGGTGGCGCGCGGGCTGGCGTAGCCGAGGACCTGGACGGTGTGGCTGCCGTCGGTGATGGACCCCACGGCTCCCGAGCCGAACGCGAGGAGCAGGCCGGCGCCGGCGCGAGGGCCGAGAGCGCGGGCGTCGAACACGTAGCTGTCGGCGCGCGGGAGCTCGCGGGGCGGGAGGGCGTCGCCGGGGTCGAGGGCGTGCTCGACCAGCGTGCCGTCGAGGCGCTGCGTGTAGAGCGCGCGGCAGGCCCCGGAGACGCCGACCATGAAGCCGGGCTCGCGCGGCACGGAGCGGACGGTGGCGCCGGCCCAGGCGTCGAAGATGCGGTAGCTCTCGCCCTGGGCCTCCCACGAGAGCCAGCGGCCGTCGGCGCAGCGGCGGAGGAAGTTGCCCTTGCGGGAGAACAGGCGGGTGGCCTCCGGCAGCGCGTAGAAGCGCATCTCGTCGCCGATCTGGAGCATCACCGCGCCGTCGTCCCGCTCCACCGCGGCGATCGAGTCGTCGGTGGCGACCTCCTCGTCGCTGCCGATGTCGTCGAGCGCATCGAAGCGGAGCAGGCGCGCGGCGGCGGGCGGCATCAGGCCGGGCAGCGTGGTGGCGACGCGGCCGGCGGCGGCGTCGAGGACCGTCAGATCGCGGGTGAGGTAGCGGTGATTGCGGAGCTTCCAGCCACCGGCGGGCAGGTGCGGGCCGACCTCGCGCTCGGCGAGCTCGGGGGCGTCGTCCGCGGTGGGCACCGGCTCGGGCTGGTTGTGGGGGCGAGGCGGCGAGCAGGCGCTGCCGCGAGGCGGGGGGTCGTCCTTGGCGCGGCCCCCCCGGCGCAGGTAGTACCAGCGCCCGCCGGACCCGCTGCAGACCGCGAGATCGAGGCCGCCGTCATCCCAGCGCAGGCGCGCGGCGCGGCTCTCGGTGAGGCTGGGGTAGACGGTGAAGAGCGGCCGGGCGGTGCTCCGGTCGTCGACGATCTCGACCTGGGTGCCCTCGAGCAGGGCGGCGGCGTGGCCCTGCGGGGAGAGGCGCACCTGAGACACCGGGCGCGGGGCGAGGTAGCGGGCGACGCCGCCGGTGGTGGGCGACCAGAAGAACACCTCGGCGCCGGAGATGACGGCGACGCGCTCGCCGTCGGGGGAGACGTCGGCGACGTCTCCCTGGAAGGCGTTGATGACGACGGCGGACTGCGGAGCGCGCAGCGCGGCGCGGAGATCCCAGCGCGCCACCCCGTGATCGGTGCCGCATGCGAGCACGGGCGCGGCGGCGGCGATCACCATGGGCCCGAGGCAGGGCATCGGCGCGACGGCCGCGAGCGCCGGCAGGCCGTCGTCACGGAGGCGGAAGACCTTGACCTCGCCGTCGCTGGAGCGGGTGGCGAAGGCCGTGTCGAAGGCGAAGTCGACGCGCTCCACCACCGCGCGATCGTGGGGGCGGAGCAGGTGCAGCGACGGCGTCTTGAAGTGGGCGGAGTCGACCTGGGCGGGATCGAAGTCGAGCGCGAGGTCGTCGATCACGTCGGGCTCGGGCGGGCGGAAGTCGAGGACCGCGAGCGTGCCGGGGGAGACGCTGCCGACGAGGAAGCGGTCGTCCCAGGGGAACGCGGGGGTGTCGATGTGCTCGGTGGTGACGAACTGGGCGCGTGCCAGGTTGGCGGTGGTGGCGAGGAGATCGAGCGGGAGCAGGCCGTCGGTGGACCCGCGCGAGAGCGCCGCGGTGACCAGCGCGGCCCGGCTGTAGGGATCGTCGCTGCGGCGCGCCCTGGCGGCGAGCTCGGCGAGCATCTCCAGCTCGGCGGCGACGGCCCGGGTCCTGGCCTCCCGCGCGCGAGACTCCTCGATCACGCGCTCGCCGGCGACGCCGCCCACCACCGTGAGGGCCACGAAGACGGCCAGCGCCACCCGCTGCCCGCTCCGGTAGCGAGCGCGCCGCCGGCTCTCGCGGAGGAACGTGCGGTCGGCCGGGCCGAGGCCGCGGGCGAGCCAGGCCGCCCGGGTGTTGACCTCCTCGAGGAGGGCGCCGTGGAGGAGGAAATCCCGGTGGTTGTCGGCGCGCTCCCAGGCGATGCGCGCCTCGCGCAGGCGCTCGACGAGCAGCAGCCGATCCATGTGCGCGAGCCGCGCGCCGGCGAGGCGCGGCCAGTCGCCGAGCAGCGCCTCGTGGCCGATCTCGACGGCGGCGCCCTCGACCCGGACCACCAGCTCGCGCGCGAGGACCGCGAGCACGGCGCGGGTGTCGGCCTCCTCGGTGCGGGGGCCCCCGGGGTCCTCCTCGTGGTAGCCGGCGACGGCGGCGACGAGCTCCTCCCGGTCCCAGCGCACCTTGGCGCCGTCGGTGGCCGCGAGGCGCATCAGGATCTCCTCGGCGAGCATCCGCTGCACCGCATCGAGCCCGCCCAGCACCCGCTCCGCGTGCCGCACCACGGCGCCGCCCACGCCGCCGGTCTCCTGCCAGCGCCGGCCCTGGAGCGGCGCGCCTCCCATCGCGAGAGGCGAGGGCGGCAGGCTCTTCGGCCTGCTCGCCGGCGCGCGCACGGGGCCGCGATCGCGCCACCACTCGGCCAGCGCCAGGGCCACGAAGGGCAGCCGCCCGCCCCCGGCCCGCAGCTCGCGCCGCACGTCGGCGGCGACCACGTCGGCCCCCGTCACGGCGACGCCCGCGTACCGCGCCGGGGCGGAGACCAGATCTTGAACGGCGGCGGTGGCCGGGGCCCCGACGAACCGCAGCGCCGCGCGCACCGCGCCCCCCAGCGGCGAGGCGCGCAGGGCCGCGAGCAGGTCCGCCGTGCCCTCCTCGCCGAGGGCGCCCACCAGCCGCAGCCCGCGGCGCGCGGGGCTCCCGGCGATGGCCAGCAGCAGCGCCGCGAGGCGTGGCGACCGCACGGCCGGAGGGTCGCCGCCGACGACGCCCTCCAGCGGATCGAGCACCAGCACCACGCCCACCGACGCGCTCGCGCAGTGGGCGGCGAGGGCGTCCACGTCGGCGTGCTCGAGGCCCGGATCGAGAGTGGCGAGCGCGGCGCCGAGGGCCGCGTCCGGCTCGGCGCCGGCGAGGTCGATGGGGACGGCTCGCCAGTCGTCCTTGTCGTCGACCCCGTGCTTGCCCAGGTAGGGCAAGAGCCCCGCCGCCAGCAGCGACGACTTGCCCGACCCGGCGGCGCCGTGGAGGACGACGCACGGCTCGTACTCCAGCTCCCGGCCGAGGCGGGCGATGTCCTCGTCGCGCCCGAAGAGGACGCCCTCCGCCTCGTGCGGGTACGGGGCCCGCGCGAAATAGGGCGGATCGGGCACGCCGTAGGGTCGCTCCCAGGCCTCGTTGAAGAGCTCGGCCAGCCCGCCCGGCGCGAGGCCGCGGCGCGTGGGCTCGACCGCGAGGAGGCGCCGCAGCAGCGCCGCCAGGCCGCGGGGGATGCGCGCCTCGCCCTCGTCGAACGAGCGGAGCGCGCCGCGCAGGGTGGCGCGACGGATCTCGTCGAGCCAGTCGCTCACGGCGGTGGGGTCGTCCCAGGTCTCCGGCTCGTCGGGGGCGGCGTGGGGGAGGTGCCCGGTGACGAGCTGGACGACGCAGACGGCGAGCGCGTAGGCGTCGGCCGCGGCGGTGGGCTCGGAGAGCTCGAGCACCTCGGGCGCCATGTACCCCGGGGTGCCGATGACCACCTGCCGCCCGCTGGTGGACGCTATCGGGTGGGTCGCCGCGTACGCGTCCTCCTCGTGCGACGCCGCCACGCGATCCGCGATGAAGAGCCCGGTGGCGAGCTCGGCCTCGCGCGTCGAGGCGCCGCGGGGGACGGCCCCGCCGCGTCGCGCCATCACCGCCGGGACGCCGGATCGCCGCGCGATGCCGAAGTCGAGCACCTTGAGCGCGCCGCCTTCGCAGAGGAAGAGGTTGGCCGGCTTGAGGTCGAGGTGGACGACGCCCGCTGCGTGGATGACGTCGAGCGCGCCCGCGGCGCTCAGCGCCCAGCGCAGCACCCGCCGCCACGGCAACGGACCGCGCGCGCGGAAGACCTCGGAGAGGTTCTGCCCCTCGAGCAGCTCCATGCTGACGAAGCGCTGCTCGATCCCGAGGATGCCGGCCGCGTAGACCGTGATCAGCGAGGGGTGCCGGAACGAGGCGAGGAGCTTGGCCTCCTCGGCCCAGTCGATCACGTCGCCGCCGCCGGAGACGAGGAGCTTGAGGGCCACCTGGCGGAACGGCGCGCCGCCGGGCAAGAGCTCGTCCGCGCGCCACACGTCGCCGAAGCCGCCGTGCCCGATGCGCGCGACGAGGCGGTAGTGCCCGTCGAGCAGATCGCCCACGGCGGGGGGCGCGGCAGGGGCGGAGGAGGCCATGGCCGGCGCAAGGTATCACGGTCCCTGCCCGCTCGACGCCGGGACCCGGAGGAGGACATTCCACGTCCGCTCGCCGGGCCGTTCGGGGGTGATGTCGGCGGCGGCCACGACTAGTGTCCTCGCCATGAACGACAGGCCTGGAGGCGAGCTCCCGGAGGAGGAAGATGCGGTATTCGACACCCCCGTTTCAGAGGCGGTCACCTACACCATCAAGGTGCTCTCGGACGTGATCGGGCCCGGCGGCGAGGCGCACCGGCGGGTGCTCTTCCAGCGCACCGAGGCGGGCCGCACCATCGAGCTCTGCGCGGAGACGGATGCGGTCAACCTGCTCGCGGCGCTGCCCGACTTCCTCGAGGCCGCGCTGGAGACTCAGCGAGCGCTGTGGCCTGCCCAACCCGCGACCGCCTGCGCCCCCGCGGCGCGCTTCTTCCCGCGGTTCGCAGAGGAGCTGCGCCGGATCCGCTGGCTCGCCCGCGGGGGTCGCCCCGGGCCGCGCCGGCGGGGGCGCCGGGATGACGCGCCGCGTCCGCGAGGCGCGCCGCGGGGACGGCGGCGACGCTGAGCGGAAGGGGGCGCTTTCTTTGCTTGCTTGGCTTCCTTGGCTTCCATCCAGCGAGTCCCCTCCCCCGTCGACGCGCTCGGCCACCTCATGTAAAGCTCGCCCATGATCAAGATCAGCGTGGCCGCTCTGGCGCTCGCCGGGGCGCTCGGCCTGGGGAACCTCGGCTGCATCAAGCAGATTATCCTCGATGGCCAGATCGAGGGCACGCGCCAGGCCTCGGCCGCGATCGACTCCTACAGCGACTACGAGGCGGCGCAGGGCGCGGCCTACTCGGGCGCGGCCCAGTTCGAGGGGATGCACTATCTGGCACCCTCCAACGAGGACGCGCTGTTCATGCTCGCCAAGACCTGGACCAGCCTGACCTTCGCCTTCATCGAGGACCAGATGGAGCAGGCCGAGGACACCGAGGGCGAGAGCAGCGGACTCTACGCGTACCAGAAGGCGCGCACCGTCGGCGGCTACGACCGGGCCCTCCACTACGGCATCCAGCTGCTGGAGAAGAGGAACCCGGGGTTCGAGCTCGCCAAGAAGAACGACGCCACCATGAAGGCCTGGCTCTCCCACTTCGAGAGCGCCCAGGACGCGGAGACCCTGTTCTGGACCGGATACGCGTGGATCGGCCGCATCAACGTCCTCAAGGACGAGCCGGCCCAGGTCGCCGACCTCTTCATTGGCGTGGCGATGGTGGAGAGGGTCAAGCAGCTCCGGCCCGATTACCTGTACGGCAGCGTGCAGACCATCCTCGGCGCCTACCACGGGCGCAGCCCCATGGCCGAGCTCGACGAGGCCAAGAAGGAGCTCGACGCCGCCATCGCCCAGACCCACGGCAACGCGCTGCTGCCGCGGTTCCAGCTCGCGGCCAAGTACTACTGCACCAAGGGCGACAAGGCGAACTACGTCAAGACCCTCACCGAGGTGGTCGACGCGGGCGACACGCTCAAGGAGCAGCGCCTGACCAACGCCATCGCCAAGCGCCGGGCCAAGCGCTACCTCGGCAAGGACCGGATGATGCGGATGTGCGGTTTCTGAATCGGTCATCCTGGGGAACGCCCGAGAGCGTTCCCCGACCCCCGCTCATCCTGGGAAGCGCGGCCGTGGACGGGGGGCCCGTTACCGGCATAACGTGGCGGCTCGATGGCAGCGAACGGCAAGGGTAACGGGAAGTCCGGGGACGGAGGCGCCGCGCCGCTCCACCCGGACGGTGAGGCACCCAACGGCAAGGCGGCCAACGGCAAGGGCGCCCCCCTCACGGCGGAGCCAAGCGCGCCAGGGAGCCATCACGATGGCGGCGCCGTGCCCACGCCCACGTCCAGCGAGGAGGGCTCCGCCGCCGCGGTCATCGCGGACCCGTCCAACCAGAAGGTCGTCGCGCCCACCGACGCCGCGCCCGCGGTCCCGTCGGGGACCACCGAGCCCGCCGAGCCGCCGATGCGCGGAGAAGCGTGGGGGAGGCCGCTGGTCCGCTTCGAGCGGCGCTGGACGTGGCTGGAGTCGCGCCTCATCACGTTCGTGCTGCTGTCGCAGATCCTCTCGCTGGTGGCCTGGGTCTTCCTCAACGGGCTCTCCGAGTCGGTGACCACCACCGCGGGCACCGTCTTCCGCGCCGTGATCGCGGCGGTGGCGCTCGGCGTGGGGGCCTGGTTCGGTACGCGCAAGCAGGTGGAGGAGCGCCGCACCAACCTCACGCTCGCTGCCATCGCCGCCGGCATCGTGCTGGTGCTGGTCTGGCGCCGCTCGGCGGTCGCCGGCGCGGGCGCAGCGCTGGCGCTCGACACGGCGGTCGTCGGCTACTTCGACAACGTCAAGGGCTGGCTCCAGGAGGGGTCGACGCTCACCCTCCTCGGCGGGCTCCGCGGCCTGGCCACGCGGCTCACGCTGTGGCTCGCGCTCCTGGGCGGCTCGATGGCGACGGCGAGCGGCAAGCACATCCACATCGACGTGCTCTTCCGCTTTCTCCCGCGCAAGCTGCGGGCGCCCATCGCGATCCTCAACTACACCTTCGCCGCCGCCGTCTGCCTGGCCGCGGTGTGGGGCTTCTTCGACCACATCGTGATCACCTCGTACGGCGCCCGCGAGGACGATCGCGCCGCGGTCAAGGTCGAGAAGGCCCTCCACCACGTCGGCGATCACGCCTTCTTCACCCGGAAGCAGATCGGCCTCGATCTACGGAGCCTGCCGCACGTGCTCAGGGGCGAGCCCTACGACCGCTGGATGAGCGCCTCTGCCTGGAACGAGTGGCTCGACGGCGCCGGCTTCGAGGCGCGCTGGGAGCCTGCCAAGGTCCAGGCGCTGCACATCACCGAGGGCACCCACCCGGCCTTCGTGGTCTCCCCGGACGGCGAGACCACCCGGGCCGCGCTCTCGCACACGCTGGGCCTGGTCTTCCCGTTCGGGCTCCTGGCCATCGCCCTGCGCTTCATCCTCCGCGCGCTGCTGGTGGAGAGCGGCTACTACGACGTCGACCCCGACGAGGCGCTCAAGGAAGACGACTTCAGCGCGCCGGCAGGGGGTGCCTCGTGAAGCGCGTCCTCCGGCTCCTCGGGATCGTCATCGGCTTCCGGCTGGTGATGATGCTGGCGGTGAAGCTCAACATCGCCGGCAAGCTGGCCGGCCTCGGCGTGATGGCGCTGGCGCTCCTGGGCACCCCGCTCTTCGCCATCATGGGCGGCGCCAGCGAGCTGCTCTGGCTCACCCACGACAACCCGGCCCAGCAGTTCCTCCGGCGCATCGCGCCCAACGTGATGGAGGAGCGCTTCGCCGACTCGCCGGTGCTGGTGACCATCCCGCTCTTCACCTTCGTCGGCTACCTGATGGCCGAGTCGAAGGCGCCCGATCGCATCGTGCGCGCCGCCTCCGCGTTCTTCGGCTGGCTGCCGGGCGGCCTGGCGATGGTGTGCATCGTCGCCAGCGCGTTCTTCACCACCCTCACCGGCGGCAGCGGCGTCACCATCGTGGCCATCGGCGGCCTGCTCTACCCGGCGCTGCGCAAGCAGGGCTACCCGGACAGCTACGCGCTCGGCCTGGTGACCACGGGCGGCTCGCTCGGGCTGCTCCTGCCGCCGTCGCTGCCCATCCTGGTCTACGCGCTGGTCGCCGGCATCGACTTCAACGCCGCGTTCAAGGCCGGGCTCATCCCCGGCGTGATGATCATGGTCATGCTCGCCGTCCACGCGGCGTACATCGGCCACAAGAACGGCGTGCCCCGCTCGCGCCCCAGCCTGCGGGAGATGCGCGGCGCGCTATGGCTGCTCAAGTGGGAGCTGGGCGCGCCGGTGGTGATCCTCGGCGGCCTGGCCACGCACCTCACCTCCCTGGACGAGAGCGCGGCGCTCGCGGCGCTCTACACCATCGTGGTCGAGGTCTTCATCCACAAGGACCTCAGCCTGAAGAAGGACCTGCCCCGGGTCGCCAAGTCGTCGATGATCCTCGCGGGCGCGATCATCCTCATCCTCTCGATGGCCAACGCGCTCATCAACTACGTGGTCGACGGCGGCATCCCGGGCCTGGTGCTCAACTTCATGCTCGGCCTCGGGCTCACCAAGACCTGGCAGTTCCTGGTGGTGCTCAACGTGTTCCTCCTGATCATCGGCATGCTGATGGAGGGCTTCAGCGCCATCCTGGTGGCGGTGCCGCTGATCCTCCCCTTCGCCGCGCGCTTCCACCTGCACCCGTTCCACCTGGCGATGATGTTCCTCCTCAACCTGGAGCTCGCCTACTGCGCGCCGCCGCTCGGGCTCAACCTTTTCATCGCCAGCTTCCGCTTCGAGAAGCCGCTGCTCAAGCTCTACCGGATCGTGCTGCCCTTCACCGGCATCCTCGCCGTCGGCCTCTTCCTGGTGATGTACGTGCCCTCGCTCTCGACGGTGCTGGTCGACGCCGACATCCGCAAGGCCTACGCCGCCGCCGAGCGCCGCAAGGAGATGCCGCGCGACGCCTGGCTGATGCAGTGCGTGCAGGAGGACCGCTCCAACCCCAAGCCCTGCTTCGACGACGACAAGCGCCGCTTCGGCGAGGACGGGCTCACCAACCCCTACCTCGCGGCCGCGACGCACGCCCCCGCAGCGCCGAGCGCCTCGGCCTCCGCCGGGAGCGCCGAGGACGACCTGATGCGGGAGATGATGGGCGGCGACGCGCCGAAGAAGCCCGAAGAGAAGGCGAAGAGCACGGACGATGATCTGATGAGGGAGATGATGGGCGGCGACGCGCCGAAGACGGTCCCGTCGGCCAAGCCCGTCGACGAGAACGAGGAGCTGATGCGGCAGATGATGGAGGGTGACAAGAAGAAGCCGTGAGGGGCCTCGCGAGATCCGTGCGCGGAGCCGCGATGACATGGCGCCGCGCGCACGACGGTCGTGGGCCTCGATGGGTCATCGCCCGCCCCACCACACCCAGACGAAGCCTGCCGCGAGCACCGCCTCCGCGACGACCGACCTGAAGATGCCAGAGCTGACTCGTCCAGCCTGGAGCTCGAAGAGCCCGAGACACGCGAGCAGCGCGATCGCTCCCCCCGTGACCAGACACGCCGCCGAGCGGAGGTCCGAGGGGGCCGCCCCTCGTGCAAGGAAGAACATGAGGGCGAGGCCGAGATAGAGCGCGCCAATCCGGCGAGCTACGACGAGCGCGCCAGCGGTCGCCTCGATGCCCCACTCCTTGAGCACGGACCCCCCGGCGAAGATGAAGCGGAGGCCGAGAAGGCAGCCGGCACACGTCATGATGAGCGCCATCACTCGAAATTTCATTGTCAGTCTCCGTTGATCGGGTGCTCACCGAGGCAGCTATCCCGAAGTACGCCTCGAGGTGTGCGGGGTGTCACGGGAGTCGAGGGTCCCTGTCCCTGGAGGGACGTGTCGACGCCGGCCTTGCGCACCGTGGCGGAGGATCGGGCGCGAACACGCGCAGGGGAACTTGATGTCAGATCGCGACATCGGTCTATCACGCGATGTCAGACCCTGCAATCACTTTGTCAGTTCATGCCATCGCTCGCGGATTCGGCTACGCTCGACCGTATGGGCCGCTGGGAACCAAATGCGCGCGAACGGCTGCAAGAGGCGGCGATGGAGCTCTTCGAGGAGCACGGGTACGACCGGACGACCGTCGGAGACATCGCGGCGCGGGCGGGGCTCGCGGAGCGGACGTTCTTCCGCTACTTCACCGACAAGCGCGAGGTGCTCTTCGCTCGGTCGGAGGAGCTCGAGAAGGGCATCGTCGACGTCATCGCTAGCACCCCCCCGGACGCCGCGCCGCTCGACGCCGTCGCCGCCGCCTTCGAGGCGGCAGGCGCCGAGCTCCAAGGTCGCGGTGATGTGCACCTCGTGCGCGCGCGCCACGCGCTCGTCATGAAGCACCCCGAGATCCGAGAACGTGAGCTCATCAAGCTCGCTTCGCTCGCGACGGCGGTCTCCGAGGCGCTGCGCGCGCGCGGCGTCTCCGAGCCTGCAGCGAGCCTCGCTGCCGAGGCGGGCATCGCCGTCTTCAAAGTCGGCTTCGAGCTCTGGATCAGCCAGAAGAAGCCGCAGGAGCTCGCAGCACAGATCCGTGCGTCGATGGCCGCGCTGAGAGCCCTCGCTGCCGAGGGAAAGGCTCCGGCTGGGAGCCTGAGCAGGAAACCGATGCGCCGCGGCGGAACGCTGGCGTGAGAGTCACGCCAGACGCGCTCGATCCGGTTCGCGTCGGGGCACCAGATCGAGATCCGCGCGCGGTGATTCAGGCGAACGCCGCCTGGGGAGCGTGGCGATGGAGCACCTCCAACAGCCTGTCCGCCTCCACCGTGCTCGTGGCCTTCAAGTAGAGGTCCTTGCCGCTGCCGAGCGTCACGCGCACGACCTGCGACTCCTTGCGCCCCCCCGCCCCCTTCGTCACCTTCACGAAGGTGATCGCGACGCCCTTCGCCAGGGCCTGGACGAGGAGGGCCGGGCGGGTGTTGTGTGTGTAGACACGCCACACGAACCAGCACAGTAGAGCGACCCACACGGAGCCGCTGCCCCACATATAAAGCGACTGGTACGTCGCCCCAATCCGAGGTTGGAAATGCAACTGAGATCGGAGCGCGGCTGTCACGCCGCCCACAGCGAGCAACCCGAGCAGGATCTGAACGCTGGCGCTCTGCTTCGACCCAGTCGAGATGACGGCGATGTCTTCCTGGGAGAGTGTCGTTGCCACGGTGTGACCTCGCGAGCTTTTTCGGTATGCGGGCGGGATGGTAGGCAGCGCGTCCAGGGAGCGCAACGGAGTTTCCCGCGAGGTCGCTACGTGCAGGTAAGGGCTCGGCCCTCGTCTTTCGGGAGGGCCGCGAGGCCCGGCGCTAGCCGATCGAGCGCCCGAAGCGCGTGCGCAGGAAGGCGCCGGTCCGGCTGACCGCGTCGTCGGCCTCCGGCAGGTTGCCCGCGTTGATCTGGAAGACGTGCTGCATCTCCGGGAACACGTCCAGCCGGACGGCGTTGCCGGCGGCGGCGAGCCGCGTGGCCAGCCGCGTGGAGTCGTCGAGGAGCGTCTCGTCGCCGCCCACCTGGAGATACACCGGCGGCAAGCCGGTGAGGTCCGCGTACAGGGGAGCGGCCAGCGGCGTGTGCGGGTCCTGGCCAGCGAGGAACATCGCGGCCATCGGCTGCAGCGCCTCGCGCTGAATGAGCAGATCGACGCCCGCCTTGGTGCGCATGGATTCGCCGGTGCCTTCGAGGTCGACCCAGGGGGACATGCCCACGGCGGCGCACGGCGCGGGCACCCCGGCGTCTCGGATCGCGACCAGCGTGGCCATCGTCAGGCCGCCGCCCGCGGAGTCGCCCGCGATCGCGATGCTGTCGTGGCTGAAGCCTTGCGCCAGCAGCCAGCGGTAGGCGGCCAGCGCGTCGTTCACCGGCGCGGGGTGAGGATGCTCCGGCGCCATACGGTAGTCGATGGCCAGGGCGCGGCACCCGGCAGCAGCGCCGAGGTGGCCCGCGAGCTTGCGATGGCTGTTCGAAGAACAGATCACGTAGCCGCCGCCGTGCACGTAAAGCAGCACGCGATGCCGGTCGACACCGGGCATGTCCACCCATTGCGCGGGCACGCCTCCGGCGTCCACGGCCGTGTACTCGACCCCCGCTGGTTCGGCGGTCATGTGCCCCATGGCCTCGCCCCCCGCGCGCATGCTCTCCAGCGTCGGCTCACCGCCGAGCACCTGGGATTGAAATTGTTTGATGAGCGCCTTCACGGCGTCGGCTTGCGGACTTGCCATGGTTCCTCCTCGGGTTGGGTCTGTCGGTTCCGGCTGCTGCGCGGCGACCGGATGACGGTCGCGACGACTCGACGCACAAGCCTATCCGGTTCCGTCGCGACCGACATGGGCCACCTTTGCGCGACCCCGAGTCGACGTGGGGCGACGGCGGCGTGGACGGCCAGCGGCCCCACGTCGAGAGCCAACCGTCCTACGTGGATGGCCAGTCGCCCTACGTGGATGGCCAGTCGCCCTACGTGGATGGCCAGCCGCCCTGCCTCGACGGCCAGCCGCCCTACCTCGACGGCCAGTCGCCCTACCTCGACGGCCAGCCGCCCTGCCTCGACG
>Ga0302279_10004435_pt1 | contig 16609 bp, 16 predicted proteins | sample III_Bog_N3_3_FD_194541 | JGI IMG/M metagenome (GOLD analysis project Ga0302279, IMG submission 194541) | Peat permafrost microbial communities from Stordalen Mire near Abisko, Sweden - III_Bog_N3_3 | ecosystem: Environmental > Terrestrial > Soil > Wetlands > Peat | place: Sweden: Abisko...
CGCCGTCCACACCACCGGAGTCAGCTCATGCTCTGCAATCGCCTCCACATCCTCTGGCATCAACCCGCACATCACCAGAATTTCCGCGCCGGCGAAACCCGCCGCATTCAGCGCCCGCCGTACCCGCACGCCCTCCCTCGCATCGGCCACACCGAACCACCGCGCCCCCGCACGCGCCAGTGTCACCGAGCACACCTCCGCGCCATGCCCGTACGCGTTCGCCTTCACCACCGCCAGCACATCCGTCTCCGCGCCCACTGCCGCCGCGATTGCCCGGTAGTTTCCCGCCAGCCGTTCCTCCGAAACCTCAATCCAGCTATTCACTCCCGCCGCCTCGCATCGCTCTTAAACTCCACCCATCATCCTATCGTCCGTTCCTTCACCCGGCGCAGAAAGTCCTCCAACCGCTGCCCGCGCTTCTGCACAAACGTCCTTTCCAGCGGTCGCAATCCGTCCATCCGGTCCAGTCGAAACGTCCGAAAATCCTTCCGCAACTCGCACCAGCTTGCCAAAGTCCATACGCCGCTGAAGAAATACAATGCCAGCGGCCGCACCTCCCTCCGGCTGGATGCGCCATCTTCGCGCTCATAGCCAAACGCTACCGCGCGCCGCCCAACGCAAGCGTCATGCAGCACATCCAACCGCTCGCGCACAACCTTCTGCATCCGGAAGCCCGGAGCAAACAAAAGGATTGTGTCCAGCCGCTCGCGCAGTTCCACTGGGAGCACCGCCTCAATCCGCAACAAGGCATCGTTGGCCGCCGCAACACTCTCCGTACCACCCCAGGCCTTCACCAGCCGCGCGCCCAGCACCAGCGCCGTCAACTCGCTCGCCGTAAACGTCAAAGGCGGCAGGTCCAAATCGTGGCGCAGCGTATACCCCACCCCCGCCTCGCCTTCAATCGGCATCCCCGAGAGCTGCAGGTCGCGCACGTCGCGGTAAACCGTCCGCTGCGAGACCTGCAACTTCTCCGCCAGCTTCTGCGCCGTGAGCAGCCGCCCACGGCGCAGGAACTGGACGATGCGAAAGAGGCGGTCGGCACGGCGCATTCCGACCATCTTAGCTGCTGTGCAGGCTGACGTGATTGCCTTCGCTGTCGCGGATCAGCGCATACCGGCCAAACCCTCCAGGCACCGCCGTCACTGGCACCAGCACCTCGCCGCCAGCCGACTTCACCCGGCCGGCCGCCGCATCCAGTTCGCCCTGGCAATTCAGATACACCATCGTTCCCGCCGGCCCCGGCTTCCGCTCTGGCGCCAGTACCAGTGCTCCGGTCACGCCCTCGCGGCTCGCGGGAAACATCGCCAGCGGATACCCAAAGACTTCCCGCCGCAGCTTTGTCCCCATCACCGTCTCGTAAAACGTTGTGGCGCGATCGAGATCCGCAGTCGGAATCTCGAACCATGTCAGCGAATCCTTCTTTACCTTTGTCTCTTCCATGTCATTCTCCTGTGGGTCTCTTGACCACAAGAGCGACAATAGACGCCCCCTGCTGACAGCATTGTGTCAGTAGCTTTGTCAGCAGCAGAGATATTTCTTAGCCGCCCCGCGCAATGTCCGCCGACTCCAACACCGGCTTGGGATACCCGCGCTTCGCCACCGCCAGCATCGCACGCCCCACCTGCTCGGTCGTCGTCACATGCTTCGGAAATATCCGCAGCAGCAGTGGCAATACCGGCCGCATCACCGAGTACACACTCTGATATACCGCCGTCTTCGACCGTATCCCATGCATCGGCACAATCAGTCCCGGCCGGAACATATACGCCGCTTTGAACCCCATCCCCAGCAGCGCATTCTCCGTATCGCCCTTCACCCGAGCCCACATCGATCGCCCATTCGCGTCCGTCCCCGCACCAGACACATACACAAACGTCCCTACACCCGCCCGCAGCATCGCCGCTGCCGCCGCAATCGTAATGTCGTGCGTCACCCGCCGGTACTCCGCCTCTTTCATTCCCACCGACGTCACACCCAAGCAGAAGAAGCACGCGTCGTACCCGGCGAATGCGCCCTCCAACCCCGAAAAATCGTAGAAATTATTCGTAACCAGTTCGGCTACCTTCTCGCTCCGCCGACCCAGGCTTGGTCCGGAGGCCCGGCGCACCACCGACAGCACCGCCTCTACCTCGCGGTCCATCACGCACTCCCGTCGCACCCCCTGCCCCACCATCCCCGTCGCACCAAACAGAATTACTCGCAATGAATTTCCTCTCATAACGCCCTGCGCGGCCAGGGCGTTCACACGCCTTTCTAAAGCTTCGCGTAGGTCCTCCCGTTGGTCGGCATGAGATCCTGTTTGCGACCAACGGGAGCGCCACGCGAAGCTCGGCACAAGTCACGAAGTGACCGCCCCACGCGTAGTGGAGTCGTCCGCTTTAATACTCCCCATCGTCTTTCGCCAGGTTCTCAAACCGCGTGTAGTCCGAAAGAAATGCCAGCTTGATGCTTCCCGTCGGCCCATTCCTCTGCTTGGCGATAATGATCTCCGCCTGGCCCTTGACGTCCTCATTGTCGCGGTCGTAGTACTCTTCGCGATGGATAAACGCCACCACGTCCGCGTCCTGCTCGATCGATCCCGACTCGCGCAGATCGCTCAGCAGCGGCTTTTTGTCGCCTGTCCTCTGCTCGCTTCCACGCGAGAGCTGGCTCAGCGCTACCACCGGCATCTTCATCTCCTTCGCCAGTGCCTTCAGCCCTCGCGAGATCGAGCTCACCTCTTGCGTCCGGTTCTCGAACCCTTTTTTCCCCGAAGAATTCGTCCCCGTCATCAACTGCAAATAGTCCACCACGATCAGGTCCAGCCGACCCTCCTGCTGCTTCAGCCGCCGTGCCTTCGCCCGCATCTCCGCCAGCGTAATCCCGGGGGTGTCGTCGATATACATCTTCGATTCCATCAGCCGTTCCAACGCTGCCAGCAGCTTGCCTTTGTCCTCGCGCAGCATCGTACCCGTCTGCAGCTTGCGCGAACCAACCAGCGCCTCACTCGCCAACATGCGGCGCAGCAGGCTCTCCTTGCTCATTTCCAGAGAAAACACCGCCACCACTTTGCCGTCATGCACCGCCGCATTCTGCGCGATATTGATTGCCCAAGCTGTCTTCCCCATCGAAGGCCGCGCCGCAATAATAATCAGCTCCGAATCCTGCAACCCCGACGTCATCTTGTCGAAATCAACGTAGCGAGTCGCCAGCCCCGTAACCTCGCGCCCCTGCTCATACAGCTGGTCGATCGACCCGAAGCTCGACGCAACGATCTCGCCAATCCCCGACAGGCCGCGCTGGATAGCCGAGTCGGCCACATCCGCGAGCTGCGCCTCCACATCGCCCAGCACCGTAATTGCATCTTCGCTCTGGTCCGCCGCCCGAATCTGCCCGTCGTGGAAGATCGACATCAACTGTCGCAGCAGGCTCTTGTCCTTCACAATCTGGACGTAGCTCTCAATGTTGAGATTCCGCGGAATCCCCTCGCTCAAATACGCCAGGTACGCCGGCCCGCCTACCGAATCCAACTCCCGCCGCCGCGCCAGTTCCTCCTGCACCGTCAGGTAATCGATCCCGTGGCCCTTCGCCATCAGGTCGACCATCGACCGGTAAATCCGCTGGTGCGAGTCCAGCGAAAAGTCATCGGCCTTCAGCTTCGACGTCGCATCCGAGATCGCTACGCCATCCAGCAGCATAGCGCCCAGAATCGCAACCTCGGTGTGTACCGACGAAGGAAGCCCGTCAGCCGGATTCAGTTGAGCAAGGGAAGCCATACATTCTATTTTCAAGGATGTCCGCGCCGTTGAGTTGCATCAGATTCGGGGCAGATGTCCAGTTATTAACACTGCATGTGGATATAGCGGGCGGAACAAGTCTTACGCGAAAAGCATCGCATCCCGCAGTTCGCCGACTGCTAATAGCAGATCATCGAAGATGCGTGGCTCAAACACACTTGCCGCACCCGACCTTCTCATGAGGCCCGGTACCTGCTTCTTCAACTCACGATGTATCTCCAACATCTCCGGAACGGTCACCCTACGCTTTCTGCGAACGAAGGCATTGCACAACTCTCGCATCACGCCTTCCTCGGTACCGCCGTGGATATTGCAATCAGTGCCATTCAGGTCGCTGATCGACTTCTGCGCCCGCCGCTCCTGCGACTCAAACGCAAACCAGGTATGTTCCATAGGATTCAATTTTGCCCAGGCTACAGTTATCCCCAATTCCAGCGGCATATTGAAGCGCGGAGTCGGTGGATGTGTGCGGTCCAACTCTACGCGAGATAAATCGTGCAGCGAATAGCGACAACTCCGAATGAGCGCGAAAATCCTGTCCAGCCGCGTCACACCGCCAGGGATCGCAAGCGTCGCCTTCGGATTTAGACCAAGGGATACCAGCCCGGACAAGTAGGCCAGATAAGTCTTAGTGAACTTCTTATCGTAGGGGATATTTAGGAAAACGGAGTCTGGTTCAACTTGCAGCTTTTTCACGTGCTTCAACCTTGCGGCGCGAAGATGCCGAGTTGTTGCGATCCAGGAATTTCGCCGAGTTCTTGTGCACAATTTCGCGGATTGTTGCCAGCCGCTTCTTCCCGATACGCAGCCGCTTCGCCATCTCGTCGACAGTCGGAATCGGAGTCGTAATGATCACAGAGCGCCCCATGGGCTGAGTATATTCCTAACCCTTCAACCTTTCTGCCTCATAAATGTCATAATTGCGCAATCCCATTGCGTTTGGCCGTTAGCCGGAGACAGTTCCCCATGGCCCCCACCAAGCACCTCGACATCCCGCCCGCCGCCGCTCGCGACAAGGCCAGCTTCGAAGTCCTCCGCGTCTGGATCGCCGAGCAGGGCCAGCACGTCAGCATCCGCTCCGGCGCCTGGGAAGACCCCTTCGCCTGGGGCATCGTCCTCGCCGACCTCGCCCGCCACATTGCCCTGGCCCAACAATTGCAAGACTCCAAAACCGACACCGACGCCTTCGTCGAACGCCTGCTCGAAGGCTTCCACGCTGAAATCGAAAACCCCACCGACGAACCCGAAGGCGAAGTCACCCAGTAAATGTTGAGCCACTTGCTCAACTCCAGACGAGAGGGACGACGAGAGATCGTAATCGATCAGCCTTGACGTCCCTCGCTTTCATTAGCTAACATAAATTAGCAGGATGAAGGTAGGGGCATGATTACAGCCACAATTTTCGAAGCTAAAACGAATCTCTCAGCCTTGGTTAAGCAGGCTCAAAGGGGGGAGACCGTCATCATCACCTCCGGCCGGAAGAAGACCCCCGTCGCCAGGCTTGAGGCCGTCGAACCACTGGCGAAAAGGAGGCTCGGTGCAATGGAGATTCCTGGATTTGTCCCGACAGACGCCATTTTCGAACCTCTTCCCGAAGATGAGCTTAAGCTTTGGAATGGCGACGGCGAATGAACATTTTGCTCGACACGCATGCCCTCCTTTGGGCTTTCGTCGCGCCGAAATCGTTGAGTGCGGAGGCATCCAGGATCATCGCCGATGATGAAAACGCGCTTATGGTCTCCGCCGTATCTGTTTGGGAAATAGCGACTAAGGTCCGAAATGGCAAACTGCCCGAAGCGGTGGCGCTTGAGGGCCGATTTCTGGATGCTTTAGACGATGCTGGCTACATTCTGCTCTCTATCGACGCCGCGACCGCGCTGCGCGCTGCCCGTCTCCCCGCGGACCACCGCGATCCGTTCGACCGGCTGATTGCAGCCCAAGCCCTCGCCCTTGACATCCCCGTACTCAGCAAAGACACGAAACTGGACGCCTTCTTCGTCCGCCGCATCTGGTAGTCACCAGCCCACAGCCGTACTCCTTCACCCTTTCGCCACCACCGCTCCCCAATCCTCCGGTGCTACATCCCGCGCATGCCGCGAAAACAACCAGTGGTGCCCTTCCAAATCCACTGCCGCGTATTGGAACTCCCCGTACTCGGTCTCGTGCGGGTCCTCCACAATCGTCGCACCCTCCGCCTTCGCCCTCGCGTAATGCCCCTCCACATTCTCCACAAACACCGTCAGCGATTGCGTCCCAAACCCAAGCTCTGCCGGAGTCGCGCCCACACGCGTCCTCACCATCATGTGCGCCCCACCCAGATGCATATCCGCGCCGCTCACCCGCCCGCCATCTACTCCGTAGCGGTAGTGTTCCTCGAACCCGAATACCCGCGTCAGCCACGCCATCGCCGCAGCCACATCCCGGTAGCTCACATGCGGCAGAATACCTTCCACCGGCACCGACCGATTCCGCATCGCCTCGCCCCTGAGAACTAACCTACTTCCCCCTCAGAAATCCCTTCGTATCCAGCCACTCCACAAACACCTGCGGCCAGTCCGCCACCGCCCCATGCTGGCTCAGCCGTATGCCGAACCCATGCCCCACTCCCGTATACTCGTGCAGTTCCGCCGACACGCCCGCCTTCTTGAACGCCAGAAACAACTGCGGCAGCACCTGCGCAATCCCTGGCTGATCGTCCGCCCCGCACAGCATGAAGGCCGGCGGCGTATCCTTGCTCAACTTCGCCACAATTTCCGGCTTCAACTCCGGTACCGTGCCCGCGGCAGCCGCAGCACCCGCCACTGGAGCCGCCCCCAACCCACCCGGATACATCAGCGCCTCGAATGCCGGCTTGTCGCTCTGCTTGTCGATCGCATCTCCTGCACCTTCCGTCGCGCTGGGCGGCGCGCCCTCTGCGTGATACCGCGTCGCCGCCATCACCGCCAGTTCTCCGCCAGCCGAAAATCCCATCACGCCCACTCGTGAGGGATCGATATTCCACTCCGCCGCCCGCGCCCGCACCAGCCGGATCGCCCGCTGAATATCGTCCAACTCGTTGCCCTCCACCGTATAGGTAGATCCCGGCTCATGCGCCAGCCGGTACTTCAGCACAAACGCCGCCACTCCATGGCCGCTCAGATACTTCGCAACATCGTAGCCTTCATCGTCCACCGTAAGTTTGTAGTGGCCGCCACCCGGCGCAATAATCACCGCCGCGACCGGCGTCCCCCTGCCTGCGCCAGCCCCGCGCACCAGGTAAGGCGCGATCGTCGGACTGTTCACCGTGGTAACGCTGCGCTCCCCGTCCGCATTCGCCGTCACCACCTCCGCCGTCGTCTTGCCCTCGCTTCCAGGGGCCCCATTCGCCCACAGTGCCACCGCTGCATGAGGATTCACCGGTGCCGCCACCGGTGCCGCTGCCTGCTGCGCCAAGCCAACCGCTCCCATCCCCAATCCCACCACCAGCTCACACACCGCCGTCGTTACACGCATAGCCGTCACCTCGCCCGCAACTATACCGCGCCGCTCTCCACCTTGACCAGAAAATCCGCGCCATCCGCGTACTTACTGACCACTTACCACTGATCACTTCTTTTGGTACTCCTGAAACAGCTCCGGAAACTGCGCCTGCAGCGCATGCACCTTCGGAATATCGCACACCTGAATGTAAGGATTATCCGGATTCTTCTCCGCATAGTCCTGGTGATAGTCCTCCGCGTTATAGAACGCATCCAGTGGCACTACCTGCGTCACAATCTTCCGCGGAAACGCCTTCGCCGCATCCAACTGCGCGATGTATGCATTCGCAATCTTCTCCTGCTCCGGCGAAGTAAAGAAGATCACCGAACGGTACGAAGTCCCCACATCCGGCCCCTGCCGGTTCATCTGCGTCGGATCATGCACCACGCTGAAGAACACGCGCAGCAGCGTCCCATAGCTGATCTTCGACGGATCGAAGACCACCTTCACGCTCTCCGCATGCCCGGTCGTCTCGCTCGACACGGCCCCATAGTTCGCCGTCTCTTTCGTCCCGCCCGAGTAGCCCGCCCACGTCTTCTCCACCCCTTTAATCCGCTCAAACGTCGTTTGCACCCCCCAGAAGCATCCGCCCGCAAAGACCGCAGTCTCGCTATGCCCGCTCGCCGGTTCATCCACCACTGGAGCCGGCAACTTCTCCGTCCGCACCTGTCCAAACACCATAAGCTTCACCCCCGTCGCTACAACCAGCACAAACAACACACCCAGAACCGCCGCACTCGCCTTCGACATCCCCCACCTCGCATCCAGTTAGATCCCGCCGCGAACGAAACGATCCAGCAAGTATTTAATCCGTCTTTATCCGAGCAAATCCGTGGTCGACCTTATGCCGTCTGCTTACGCGTCTGAATCTCAATAAAGCAGTTCACCAAACTCACCGCCGCCGGCGTCACTCCCTGAATCCGGCTCGCCTGACCCAGTGTCCGCGGCCGAACCCGGCCCAACGTCTCCACCATTTCCCGCGACAACCCGCTGCAAGCCGCATAGTCGAACCACTCCGGAATCACGCGACCCTCGTCCCGCTTCAGTTTCTCCATCACCTTCTTCTGCTGCTCTAGATAGCCCGCGTATTTGATCTCCGTCTCCACCGTCTTCATCTCATTCCGCACCCACACCGGCAGCTTCGCGCAGCCCAAAACGTCCGGGTGCCCCATCCATGACGGCTCTTTCGTCATGGGTGGGATGTACGAGGACCGCGCAGCCCCAACCCAAACTCTCAACTCCTCCACCTTATCCAGCATCCCCACCAAAACCGGCCACAAACCCTCCACCGCAACCTCAGGCCGCTTCAACATATGCGCATACGTCTGCGCACGGAGCCCCTCCACATCTCCCCGCAGCGCCTCCTTCAACGCGACCGGCAGCCCATTCACATCCACCTTCGCCGCCAGCAGCAAGCGCTCAAACGCCGCCGCCCGCAACCTCTTCGCCTCATACGCCGCCCACGCCGCATCGTCGATCAGCCCCAGCCGACGCCCATGCGGAGTCAGTCGCCGGTCCGCATTATCAATCCGCAAATGCAGCCGAAACTCCGCCCGCGAAGTGAACATCCGGTACGGCTCATTGGTCCCCTTCGAAATCAAATCGTCGATCAGAATCCCGGTATACCCCTCGGTCCGGTCCAGCCAGAACCCCGGCTCTCCCTTCACGCTGAGCGCCGCATTGATCCCCGCCATCAACCCCTGGCAAGCCGCCTCCTCATATCCGCTGGTCCCGTTAATCTGCCCCGCCAGAAACAGTCCTGGATGCTTCTTCACGCCCAGCGTCCGGTCGAGCTCCGTCGGGTCGATCGCGTCATACTCAATCGCATATCCCGGCCGCAGCATCTCCGCATTTTCGAGTCCCGGAATCGACCGCACCATCGCCGCCTGCACTTCCATCGGCAGGCTGGTCGACATGCCGTTCACATACACCTCGTGCGTATTCAACCCCTCCGGCTCCAGGAAGAACTGGTGCTGCAACTTATCCGGAAACCGCACAATCTTGTCCTCGATCGAAGGGCAATACCGCGGCCCAACCGCCGAAATCTGCCCCGTATACATCGGCGACCGGTGCGCATTTTCCCTGATCAGCCGCAGCGTCTCCGGCGTAGTCTGCGCAATATAACAACTCACCTGCCGCAACTCCGGCACCCACGATCCAACGCTTGGTTCGTCATTCTGAGCTCCGCTCAGAATCTCTGTCGTTGTCTCTCCCTCGAACCTCCGCCTCAATCCCGCCCTGAAACTAAATGGCGTCGGATCGGCATCCCCCGGCTGTTCCTCAAACTTCGTCCAGTCGATCGTCCGTCCGTCCAGCCGCGGAGGAGTCCCCGTCTTCAACCGGCACTCCCGCAGCCCCAGCCGCTTCAGCGCCTCGCCCAGCAACACCGAAGCCGGCTCCCCACTCCGTCCTGCCGCATACTGCTGCTCCCCACAATGAATCAGCCCATTCAAGAACGTTCCCGTCGTCACTACCACCGCACCCGCATGGATCACCCGCCCATCCCGCAGCCGCACCCCCGTAACGCGAGTTCTCAGTTCTCCGTTCTCAGTGGTCAGTTGCTTTTCCTGAGAACTGACAACTGACAACTGACAACTCTCTACAACCAGATCAACCACCTCTGCCTGCTTGATAAACAAGCCCTTCTGCCCCTCCAGAACCTCCCGCATCGTCACGCGGTAAAGAGCCTTATCGCACTGCGCTCTTGGCGACCACACCGCCGGCCCCCGCGAAGTATTCAGCAGCCGAAACTGGATCCCGCAAGCATCTGCTACTTCGCCCATCACGCCGCCCAGCGCATCCACCTCGCGCACCAGGTGTCCCTTCGCGATCCCGCCAATCGCCGGATTGCAGCTCATCTGCGCAATCAAATCCAGGTTCAGCGTAAACAGAGCCGTCCGCAATCCCATACGTGCCGCCGCCATTGCCGCCTCGCACCCAGCGTGCCCGGCCCCTACCACCACCACATCAAATTGTTCCGTAAATGCCATTCCCCCCATTTTACGTGCGAATATCGCTATCGCCATCGCCCTATAATCGACCGATGCGCGAACGCCTCTTACTGCTCGCCCTCCTCTTTACAACAGCAACCGCCGTCCGCAGCCAGAGCGCCATCTCCGCCGATCCGCCCCCAAACCCCTCCTCCCCGCCTTCTATGAGCGAGTTCACAATTCCTAGCCATGGCCAGCCGCTCGTCGGCGTCTTCTATCTAGCCGCCGGAGCGCAACTCCATCCCACTGCCATCCTCCTCCACGGCTTTCCCGGCTATGAGCAAAATCTCGACCTCGCCCAAACTCTCCGCCGCGCTGGATGGAACGTCCTCGCTTTGCATTACCGCGGTTCCTGGGGAACCCCCGGCGCCTTCTCCTTCACCCATGCCATCGAAGACGCCGACGCCGAACTCGCCTTCGTCCTCGACCCGACCAACTCAGCGAAGTTGCACATCGATAACAGCCGCGTCGTTCTCATCGGTCACAGCATGGGAGGCTTCCTCGCCGCCTCCGCCGCTGCTCGCCGCGCCACTGTCCCCGGCCCACAGCCCGTCGGCATTGTCATGATCTCTGCCTGGAACATCGCCGGCCCCTTCGCCCGCGCCAAGGAGTCCGACTTCGCAGCCGTCGAGAAAGCCTTTCTGGCGGACACCGAACCCAACGACTTCCTTCCCCTTGCCGGATGCACGCCCCATTCCCTAGCCGCCGAGATGTTCGCACACCGGGCGGGCTATACCTTTGCCGCACTCGCGCCCGGCCTGATCCACAGCCGGATGTTGCTACTGACAGCCGATGACGGCTCCGACCCCGACAGCGCTGCCCTGCTCAGCGCTCTCCAGGCTTCCGGCAACACGCGCGTCTCCAAGCAGCATTTCTCCACGGACCACCCCTTCTCCGGCCAACGCATCGCCCTCGAAACCGCCATCCTTGAATGGTTGGCCATTCTCCCTCAGCAGTAGGTAAGGCACTCTCAGGAGTCAACCATGCACCCCACCGCCAAACTCATCGGCTTCATCCCCACCCGCGACGCCGCCCGCGCCCGCACCTTCTACGAGTCGACCCTCAGCCTCCGCTTTGTCTCAGATGACAACTTCGCCCTCGTCTTCGACTCCAACGGCACCATGGTCCGCGTCGCCCGCGCGCCCGACTTCACCCCTTTCCCCTTCACCCTCCTAGGCTGGGAGGTCTCCGACATCGACGCCGCCGTAGCCGACCTCGCCGCCAAAGGCGTCCAGTTCGCCCGCTACGGCTTCCTCGAACAGGCCCCCAACGGCGTCTGGACCGCGCCCGGCAACGCCGCCAAAGTCGCCTGGTTCGCCGATCCTGACGGCAACCTCCTCTCCCTCTCGCAACACTAGCTGTGTCGAGATAGAACCGCAACGTAAGTCATTCACGAATAAGGTCGCGCTGACGACCCGCCCTATCGTAGCGTGGGGCAACGCCTCAGCCTACCCAGCCGCACCCCAAAACACTGTCAAGCCCCAAAACAGCCTATCTCCAACAAAACAAAGAAAAGATAGATAGCAGATGAGTTATGGTTCACACTGTATAATGGTATTAGTAAGTTAAAGAAAGAGAGCCCGGTATCCAGCCGGGCTTTTCCATTTAAGCCTCTAACCCACCTGTTTTCTTATTTTTGCAATAACCCGTTTGTTTTCTTATTTTTGCAGACACTAGTTTCGTTATATCGCAGCAAACAGACCACTTAGCCATACCCACCCCCCCCGGGGGGGTACTCCCGAGGAGATACCCTAATGCAAGCCACCGCCATCTCACCCCAACTCATCGTCTCGCTAACCACTCCCACACCCGAACAGGTCCACCAGCTCTTCCCCGTCACTCCCCTCGCCAACATCGCCGCCAACTTGCCCCACGTCCTCGCCGCCCTCGCCGCCGCCAAACTCACCGACAAGTCCATGCTCCTCATGGCCCTCGCCACCATCCGCGCCGAAACCGAACCCTTCCTCCCGGTCACCGAAGGCGAATCCCGCTTCAACACCTCACCCAGTGGCCAGCCCTTCGACCTCTACGACCATCGCAGCGATCTAGGCAATCTGGCCCCGCCCGACGGCGCCAACTTCCGTGGCCGCGGCTTCGTCCAGCTCACCGGCCGCGCCAACTACACGCGATACGCAGGTGAACTCTCCCTCGACCTTGTCGCCAACCCCACCCTCGCGGCCACGCCCGCCATCGCCGCTCAACTCCTCGCCCACTTCCTGGTCAACCGCGAGCCCGCCATTCGCCGCGCCCTCGCCGTCAACGACCTCGCCGCCGCCCGCCGCCTCGTCAATGGCGGCACCAATGGCCTCGACCGCTTCGCCGCCGCCTACACCGCCGGCTCTAGAATCTTCGCAACCTTGGGTGCCCCATTCATGACGGTTCCATCGTCATGAGTGGGGTGGGGGCTCATCTACTTGAGAAGATACGGCACCGCCGGAACCACCACATCCGGAGCCTTCGCCAGCTTGCTCGTATCGAACTTCGCTGCCCCCACCAGCCCCGTGCCGGTCGTCTCCGCAGTCGCCAGCAGCGGCCCATCGAAGCCAGTCACCTTGATTCCGCTCAAGTGAACGTTCTTCAGATACGCCAGTTCGATGCCCTTCTTGCACGTGCCCGTCACGTTCGTAATCGTCAACCCGTCCAGCGGTTTTCGCGGATCCATTTTCACGGCATCCACCAGCATCGGCACATCGGTCACGCGCACATTCGAGAAGTGGAAGTTCCGGAACAGCGGAATCCCCGCCTCACCCGGAACCGACGCATCCCCATCCGACTTGCCGGTATTCGTGTTCGTAATCTGCAGAAAGCCCTGTCCCATGCCCGAAACGTCCAGATCGGTCGCCGTAATGTCCTCAACAAACGCCCCGCGCCCCTCACGGCTCTTGATGAAGATCGCGTGCGACCGCGCATGGATGAACTTGCACTTCTCAATGCGCACGTTCCGCACGCCCGCCGAAGTCTCGCTGCCAATCCCAATGCACGCAAAACCCGAGTCCGACAGCGTGCAATTCGTAATCAGAGTGTCCTCGCACACCCGCCCAATGTCGTTGCCCTCCGCGCCGCGCCCCGACTTCAGCGAGATCGAGTCGTCCGCCGTATCGAACGTGCAGCCATCAATCACCGTGTGCTTGCACGAGTCCACATCGATTCCGTCCGCACCGCTCTTGAACGTCACATTCTTGAACGTGACATTCTCGCAGTACACCGGATGCGTCGACCACATCCCAAACTGCTGCGTATACAAGTCCTGCACCAGCACATTCTTGCAGTTGTTGAACTCGATCAGCGCAGGAAAACGGTACCCGCTCGGCCGCTCGTTTCTGCCTCGCAGATTGGGGTTGCCGATAATCTTTCCTTTGCCCACCAACCCGATGTTCTCCGCATCGGTTGCCGAAATAAAGCCGATATACCCCTTTACCCAGTGGCCTTCCCAGCGCACTTGCGCGTACGGATAGTCGGTCATGTCGGTCGAGCCGTTCAGCGTCGCGCCCTCTTCAATCCGCAGCGTTACCCCGCTGCGTAGCACCAGCGCGCCAGTCAGATAATCGCCGGCAGGCACCACCACAACGCCGCCGCCAAACACCGAACAGCGCTCGATCGCCAACTGAATCGCCAGCGTATCCTTCGTCTTCCCGTCGCCGGTCGCGCCAAATCCAACGTCGCGCACGTTCAGCGTCACTGCGGGCTTCGCAGGCGCCTTCGCCATAGCCGCATGAGCAGCGGCTGGATGCGTGGACTGGGCCGCGGTTGGCGGCTGTGCATCGGCCAATCGGCCCAACGTCGAAGCAGCAGGAACAGCCAGTAAAGTTCGGGTAGCAGCCTTCAAAAAGCTGCGTCGTTCCATTCGCATACGGTTCATCGCGGATCACCCTCAGAAAGGAGGAATTAATTGCGGGATAACACTACCAGAGGTCACCTAAGAACTGTCCTGCCGAACGGGCGCCTGCGCGGGCGGCGGGCGTTCGCACGCCTTATTACTGCTTCGCGTTGTCCTCCCGATGGTCGGCACGAAATCCCGTCTGCGACCATCGGGAGCACCAACGCGAAGCCCAATATAAGTCACGAAGTGACCGCCGCCCGCGCAGGGAGCCCGTCCGGCAGGACGGTCTCTTCCTTCCAGCAACCAGCTAGACCGGCCACTTCCACGAAGTGATCTCCGGCCGATCGATGCCATTCTCGTGCGCGTAGTTGACGCTTTCGATGATCTGGTCCTTCAGCCATTCCTTCGTATGCGCCGCCGATGCCTGCAACTTAGGAACGCGATCGATCACATCCATCGCCTGATTGAAGCGGTCCACCTGGTTCAGGATCGCCAGCTCCAGCGGCGTGTTGATGTTGCCCTTCTCCTTGTACCCGCGCACATGGATGTTGTCATGATTCGTCCGCCGGTAAGTCAGCTTATGAATCAACGAAGCATACGCATGGAAGTTGAAGATCACCGGCTTGTCCACTGTAAATAGCGAGTCGAACTCCTTGTCGCTCATCCCATGCGGATGCTCGCTTTCCGGCATCAGCCGGAACAGATCGACCACATTGATGAACCGTATCTTCAGTTCCGGGCACCGCTCCCGCAGAATCGCCGCCGCCGCCAGCGACTCTGAAGTAGGAATGTCGCCGGCACACGCCATCACCACATCCGGCTCTCCGCCGTCGTCAGTCGAAGCGAAGTCCCAGATACCGATCCCCTTGGTGCAGTGGTCGATCGCCTGGTCCATCGTCAGGTACTGCAAGTGCGGCGCCTTGTCCGCAACAATCACGTTGACGTAGTCAGTCGAGCACAAACAGTGGTCCGCCACCGACAGCAAGCAGTTCGCATCCGGCGGCAGATAAATCCGCGTCACCTCCGGACTCTTGTTCGTGACGATGTCCAGAAATCCCGGGTCCTGATGCGTAAATCCGTTATGGTCCTGCCGCCACACCAGCGAAGTAATCAGCAGGTTCAGCGACGAGATCGGCGCCCTCCATCGCAGTTCCAGCTTCGACTTCTCCAGCCACTTCGCATGCTGATTGAACATCGAGTCGATGATATGTACGAACGCCTCATAGCTGGAGAAGAACCCGTGCCGGCCCGTCAGCAGGTAGCCTTCCAGCCAACCCTCCAACGTGTGCTCGCTCAGCATCTCCATCACCCGGCCCGACCGCGACAGGAATCCGCCGTCCGCATCCTCCGGCTTCAGTTCCTCCATCCACGTCTTCGGGCTCGCCTTGTAGATCCCATCCAGCTTGTTGGACGCCGTTTCATCTGGCCCAAACACGCGGAAGCTCGTCATATTCCGCCGCATCACCTCGGCCAGATAGTTCGCCAGCGTCGCCGTCGACGATACCTCGATCTGCCCGGGCTTCTCCACCTTCACCGCGAAGTCGCGATAGTCGGGTCGGCTAAGTGGCTTGCGCAGCACCCCGCCATTCGCATGCGGATTCGCCGTAATGCGCCGCTTCCCCTCCGGCGCCATCGCCGCCAGCTCGGGAATCAGGGTGCCACTCTCATCGAACAGCTCCTCCGGCCGATAGCTCCGCATCCACGCTTCCACCATCTTCAGATGTGCCGGATTTGTGACCGGATCGGTAATAGGAATCTGATGCGCGCGCCACGAGCCTTCCAGCTTGTGCCCGTCCAGCTCCTTCGGGCAGGTCCACCCTTTCGGCGTCCGTAGAATGATCATCGGCCACCGCGGTCGCTCCGGCTCAACTCCGGGGTGCGCCCGCGCCGCCTGCTGAATCGCGCGAATGTCCGTGACGCACTTCTCCATCACCGCGGCCATCTTCTGGTGCATCACCGCCGGATCGTCGCCCTCCACGACATACGGCGTCCATCCCAGCCCCTTGAACAACATCTCCAGCTCTTCCGGCGGAATCCGCGCCAGGATCGTAGGATTCGCGATCTTATAGCCGTTCAAATGAAGTATCGGGAGAACAGCCCCGTCGCGCACCGGATTCAGAAACTTGTTCCCATGCCAGCTAGTCGCCAGCGGCCCCGTCTCCGACTCGCCATCGCCGACAACCACCGCAACGATCAAGTCGGGATTGTCGAATGCCGCGCCAAATCCATGCGAAATGCTGTACCCGAGCTCGCCGCCCTCGTGGATCGAACCCGGCGTCTCTGGCGTGCAGTGGCTGCCAATCCCGCCCGGAAAGGAGAACTGTTTGAAGAACTTCTGCATCCCCTCCAGATCCTGGCTCTTGTCCGGATAGACCTCGGAATACACGCCCTCCAGATAGCTATTCGACAGCGTGGCCGGCGCCCCATGTCCGGGCCCGGAGATGTAGATCAGGTCCAGATCGTACTTCTTGATCAGCCGATTCAGATGCACCCACGTAAACGTC
>Ga0302279_10004440_pt1 | contig 16599 bp, 11 predicted proteins | sample III_Bog_N3_3_FD_194541 | JGI IMG/M metagenome (GOLD analysis project Ga0302279, IMG submission 194541) | Peat permafrost microbial communities from Stordalen Mire near Abisko, Sweden - III_Bog_N3_3 | ecosystem: Environmental > Terrestrial > Soil > Wetlands > Peat | place: Sweden: Abisko...
GTGGCCGGCGGCCACGGCCCGCCGGCTCCGTCCGAGTGTCCGGGGGAGGTCGGCGTCGAGCAGGAGCAGCACGCCCGCCCCGGCCGCCGCGAACAGTGCGGGGATGAGGTGGCACAGCAGGGTCGCTGCGAACAGCATGGCGGCCAGCGCACGGTACCGGCCGGTCCGGAGCCCGGCGGCCACGACCCCGAGGAACAGGAGGGCCAGCGACAGACTCAGCGAGAAGGAGAACTCGCCGGCCAGGGTGGACAACAGGTTCCCCCCGTAGATCGAGAAGCTCGGCTCGAACAGGAAGGGCAGGGTGGCGGCGGCCAGGCAGGCCGGTCCGGGGTCCCGCATCCCGGCCAGTCGTCCGAAGGCCCAGGCGCACAGGGGCAGCAGCAGGCTTCCCAGCACCGTGACCAGCTTGAACGCCACGTCGTAGGAGAAGGCGGCGTTCAGGACGACGGTGAGGAGTCCGGGCAGCGGGAAGTAGAAGGTGTAGACGGGGAACCCGTCGTACCAGCCCGGGTCCCAGCCGGTCAGCTGCCCGTGGGTGAGCAGGTGGGACTCGAGATAGGCGGGCAGGGCCACATGGGCACCGGTGTCGCCACCGGCCGTGGTGGTGCTGAGGAACAGCAGGTCCGGGTGCAGCTGGGTGAGGGTGACGACCATCACCCCGACGATCGCCACGGCGTTCGCCCACGCCGGCCACGCCGTGCGCCGGGTGAGCCGGTGGGTCCACGGGGGACGGGGTCCCTCCAGGCGCGGGACGTCGGTGATCCGGTCCGCCGGTCCGGGCGCCGGCCCGGACGGGCCGGGTTCGGGGCCGTCGCCCGGGACGTGCCGGTCGTCGGATGCAGCCGTCGCCGGTCCCCCGGCCTCTCCCACGGTCATGTCAGTAGAGGCCCCGCAGGCCGGCCACCGCAGGGAGGACCACCGCGGTCAGGGCCAGGAGGTTGAAGGAGGCATGGGCCACCATGTTCATCCCGAGTCGCCCGGTCCGGTAGGAGACGGCCCCGAGGATCATCCCGAAGACGGCCAGTCCGGCGAACTGCAGGAGCTCGGCGTGGATCGCCCCGAACAGCAGTCCGGAGATCACGATGGCGAGCGTGGGGCCGACCCAGCCTCCCCAGCGGCCGAAGAGGCGGGCCAGGGCGCGCAGCACCACGCCGCGGAAGAACAGCTCCTCGAAGAACGGGGCGCCGACCACGGTGGCCAGTGCGATCACGAACCACGCGACCCCGTGGGCGCTCCCGGTCAGTCGCTGGGCCGGGGCGCTGAACTGCTGGTGGAAGTTCCGGACGTGGGACTCGATGGGCAGGTAGAGAGCGGCGACCAGGTACTGGCCGGCGAACCCGATGGGGATGCCGATCAGGTCGATCCACCGGAAGCGGATGCCGAGGTCCGTGCCGAGCCGCTTGGTCCCGCGGAGCCGGCTGGCCAGCACGGCGGCCCCGAGGAATCCGCCCCACAGCCCGAACAGCGTGGAGACCACGTACCAGGTCGGGGGCTCCGCCAGCTTCGAGAGCGCCACCAGCTGGTGGTACTGGCCGGCCAGCACGGCGGCGACCCCCACGGTCACCGCGGCCAGGACCTGGCCACCGAGGAAGCCGAGGCCGGCGTAGAGCAGCCACATCCATGCTGCGCTCCGGGTGGCCGGCACGGCGCCGGCATCCAGCTGGCGGCCGAGTGGGACGTCGCTCATCAGGACGGACCACCACCGGGTGCTCGTCGGCTCCCGCCCGTCGGCAGGGTCGGGGTCGGTCGCCTGCGGTGCAGGCGTCACGGGTGGCTGTGCGACGGGGCCCGTGGCATCCACCGCCTGTTCGGGCCGGTCGTTCACCCTCCTACGATACCGAGCGGACCTCGGGACGGGGCACCGGGGAGGGCCGGGGCGTGCTGGGGCGGTGCTGGGGCGTGCTGGGGCAGTGATGGGGCGTGCTGGGGCGGTGCCCGGTGCACCCGGTCGGCCCCGGGGCGATGCGCCACCGCCTGTCGGTGGCGCATAGCATGATGGGGTGACTCCACCGACTCCCGACACCCCAAGCGGTCCGTCCTCCCCGAACGGTACGGGCCAGGACGCCCCCGGGCAGAACAAGAACCGGATCATCCTGTCCGTCGTGGTGATGGTCGTCATCCTCGCCGTCGTCTTCGGGTCGAGCTTCATCAAGAAGTCGAACACCACCAACCTCACCTACAACTCGTGGGTGTCCCAGGTCGACGGCAAGCAGGTCAAGACCGCCACCGTCGACCAGAGCAACGGCATCATCACCGGCACACTCGCCGACGGCACGAACTACTCCGTCAACGGACCGAACCCGGTGACCGACTCCCAGCAGGCGACCCTCAAGACCCTGGGACCAAACGCGAAGTACGTCACCACCACCCAGAACCCGCTGGTCTCGCTCATCTGGTACCTGTTGCCGATCGCCCTGATCTTCGGCGTCTTCATCTGGTTCACCCGGCGGGCACAGGGCCAGATGGGCAACATCATGTCCATCGGGCGGTCCAAGGCCAAGCTCTACTCCACCGAGCGGCCGTCGACGACCTTCGACGACGTCGCCGGCTACGACGGGGTCAAGCTCGAGATCAGCGAGGTCGTCGACTTCCTGAAGACGCCGGCCCGGTTCAAGGAGATCGGCGCCCGCATCCCCAAGGGAATCCTGCTCGTCGGCCCGCCAGGCACCGGCAAGACACTCCTCGCCCGGGCGGTTGCCGGCGAGGCCGGTGTGCCGTTCATGTCGGTCAGCGGGTCCGACTTCATGGAGATGTTCGTCGGCGTGGGCGCGAGCCGGGTCCGGGACCTGTTCGCCACCGCCCGCAAGCAGGCACCGGCCATCGTCTTCATCGACGAGATCGACTCCATCGGACGCAAGCGCGGCGCCGGCCTGGGCGGCGGGCACGACGAGCGGGAGCAGACCCTCAACCAGATGCTCTCGGAGATGGACGGCTTCGACCCCACCGAGGGCATCGTCGTCATGGCCGCCACCAACCGGCCCGACATCCTGGACGCCGCCATCCTCCGACCCGGCCGGTTCGACCGCCAGATCGTGGTCCCGCTGCCGGACCTCGACGAGCGGCTCCCGATCCTGCAGGTCCACTGCAAGGACAAGCGGGTCGACCCGACGGTCGACCTCGGAAAGGTCGCCCGAGGCACTCCGGGCATGAGCGGCGCCGACCTGGCCAATCTGGTCAACGAGGCCGCGCTGCACGCTGTGCGCCGGGGCTCGGCCGTGATCCAGAACGAGGACTTCGAGGCGTCCCGGGACCGGGTGCTCATGGGCCAACGCCGCGAGAGCCTGGTGCTGTCCAACGCCGAGAAGGAGCGGGTCGCCTTCCACGAGGGCGGCCATGCCGTCCTCGCCTACGTGCTGCCCGACGCCGACCCGGTACACAAAGTCACCATCCTCCCCACCGGCATGGCCCTGGGCGTCACCATGCAGCTCCCGATGGAGGAGCGCCACATCCACCCGCGTCAGCACATCGAGGACTCGCTGGCGGTACGGATGGGGGGACGGGCCGCCGAGCTGCTCGTCTACGGCGACCTCTCGACCGGAGCCAGCAACGACCTCGTGGGCAACACGGAGCTGGCCCGCAAGATGGTCCGCGAGTGGGGCATGAGCGACAAGATCGGCCCGATGGCGTGGGGATCACAGGGTCAGGTCTTCCTGGGCGAGGACCTCATGCACACCCGGGACTATTCGGAGCACACCAGCCAGGTCATCGATGACGAGGTGGAGCTGATCCTGCGGGCACAGGAGCAGCGGGCCCTCGAGGTCCTGTCCCGCCACCGGGGTGGCCTCGACGCAGTCGCCCGGGCCCTCCTCGACGAGGAGACGATCGACGGAGAGACGGTCGGTCGGCTGGTCGACACGGCCTACGGGCGCCCGGTGCACGCACCCGGCGTCAAGTCGGTACCGCCGATCTTCGTGGCCAGCCAGCACGGGCCGACCGGTTCCGAGAACGTCGACGGCCCGCCGGCCGACGGGCAGCCCGTCACCGGGATCGTCCAGCCGTCACCGGTGCCGTCGGCCTCGACGGGGGGTGCCCCCGCCCCCGAGTCCGCTCCCACCGGTGAGCCGGCCGGTTCCGTGTCGAACGCGTCGGACAACGGGGCCGCCACCCAGGGCGACACCCAGGCGCCCGAGCAGGTACCCGGCACCAGCGGGGCGACCCAGCCGCAGACCGGCCACTGGCCGCCCCCGCCGGCCTCGTGGCCGAGCACGCAGTCGCCGTGGCCACCCCCGCCGCCCCCGCCCGCATCGCGCTGAGGCGCCCACGCCGCCCACGCCGCCCGGGCCGGCACGGTCGTCGGCCCGCGGTCGTCGGCCAGCGGTGGCCGTTGGTCCCCCTGGCTACTCCCTGATCGGCGGCCGGACGACTCCGGTCGTCGTTCCACGTCGGACGCGCCTCTCGGGTGCGCTCCCCGGGTGGTGCCGGTCGGTGGTGCCGGTCGGTCGACCGCTCACCCGACCAGGGCGAACCCGGACCACGAGACCACGCCCGGAGCGGCCGTCGGCGTACCCTCCGCCTCCACCGTGACCGGACCCGACGCCGTGACCACCAGCGGACGGAGGCCGCCCACCTGAGCCGATCCGAACACGGCCACGCTGTCCGCGGGCACGTTCGCCGTCGCCAGTGGCCGTCCCCCGCCGAGCGCTCGAACGCTCACCTCGACGGATGACGGTCCGGGATTGGCGACGGCCAGACTGGCGATCGCGCCACCGGGCGCCGAGGGGAGTCCGGGCGCTCCCGGTCCGGCCACGAGCCACGACGATGCGGTGGTGGTCGTCCCAGGGGCGATCCCGGCCTGGGGTGGCGTGCCGCCCGGGGGGGCGATCACCGTGCGTCCGACCACCACCGGCCCGGTTGCGGACACCGTCAACGAGTAGGGCGAGCCGAGGGGCCAGCCGGCCACCGACGACACCACGTAGGTGGTGACCGTGCGTGGCGGCACCGTCAATTGGTGGGGCACCACGGTGGCGCCGGGCAGGCCGGCGGTCACGTCGGCGGTGACGGTCGAGCCACCCGGATTGGCGACCGCCAGGGTGACCGACCCACCGGCGACCGCCGTGGTCTGCGCGAACCTCCACGTCGAAGCCGGACCGGGTGTCCCGTTCAGCAATGCCAGACCAGACCCGGCTGGCACGGCCATCTGGTCGAGCTCGGTGGCGACCACCGCCCCCGACGTCGCCTCGACGAGTGTCGACACGATGCCCTGGTTCTGCACGTAGGAGCCCAGGGTCTCGTCGACCACCTGACCGGCACCGAGTGCGATCCCCTCGTACGACTGCGGGTCGAGCACGGTCCCGTCCGTCGTGAGGAAGGTGACGTCCACCACGGCCGACGCTGCCGTGGGGTTGTAGAGGGAGAGGTCGAGCAGGCCACTGGCCGTCGAGCCACCGGCGAAGTCCCACTGGGAGGACACCTGGGTCATGCACGGGGCGACGCTCCATCCCTGGGGTCCCGACACGACCGCCGTGCCGGTGACGCCTCCACGCGCGAACGCGAATGACGACGCCGTGGCGCCCGACGGGATGCCGGCGGCCGGATTGACGGTCAGCGCGCCGCGGGCGGGCACGACGACCCGGGTGCGCACGGGGCTCCCTCCGGACGTCCCCACCGCGGACTCGATCCCCACGGCGGCCGAGCCGGTGCTGTTCACCAGGGAGACCGTCGTGGCCGCCCCGGAACCGGCATCGGCGCCGGCGCCGGTCACGCAGAAGAACGACGAAGCGTGGGCGTCGGCCGGCGGGACGGTGACGCCGTCACCCGCCGGCGGGGCCGGAGTGGCCGCCGGAGGTGGGGCCAGCGCCGACACCGCGGCGACACCCAGGAGCACCACGGCGGCGGTGACGATGGCGGCCGTGCGTCCGGCCACCGGGCGCTGGGCACGGCGGCGGCGGGCCACCCGGGACAGGACCTCCGTCGGCTCCAGTCGGACCGGGGCGTCGGACCCGTCGGTGCCGGGCCGGTCCGCGGCATCCGCCGCGGGCTCCGCCACGGCCTCCTCGTCGGATGGCCCGGTCCCGCTCATCCGAGGTCCCCGTCGTCGAGGGACCAGGCGTCAGCCAGCGGGTCACCGTCGCGTGTGCGTCCGGTCGACCAGCTCCGCGGGCGACCCACCCGCTCCCACTCCCGCCGGATGCGTCGCCGGTCGACCAGCGCGGCCAGCGCGAACACCCAGGCCAGGATGGAGTAGAGGCCGAGGAGGGGCGGAAGGAGCCCGCCGTCGAAGCCGAGGGTCCCGGTCGTCCGGATCGGGACGGCGTAGCGGGCGGCCCACCCGAAGACGGGCGAGCGGGTTGCCGTCGTCCCCGACCGGGACACCAGCGACCAGCTCCCCGACGGGGCCACCGAGGCCACGACAGTGCCCGGGACGAGCGGTCCGCTGTACGAACGGGCGGCTGTGGGTCCCGCCAGGACGGGGACGGCACCGGGCACGGCAACGGTTCCGGGACTCGAACCGGGCGGTGTGGTCACCGGGCCGGCGGTGCCGGGCGCTCCGGGGACCTCGGCCCGCTGGGGGAACCAGTCGGCGTTGGCGTAGACGGTGATCCCCGTACCCGACAGGACCGGGGCCAGGTCGAGCTGGTGCCCGAGCGCGGGCAACAGGTCGGCAGGCACGGGATAGGCGGTGGGACTCTGCTCGCCGGCGATCTCGGGGGCCACCGCTGTCAGCACGACGACGTAGCGAACGGCCGCAGGCGCCAGGAGGCTCCCCAGGCGGTCGGTCCGATCGGAGCGGGCCAGGTCGACGGCGGACCCCAGCTCGGCGGCCGGCCCGGGTGACGTGCCGTTCCACAGCCACCTGGCGTCCGGCGACCCGTTCTCGGAGGTGGCGTAGGCCAGTCCGTCACCTGCGGACCAGCTGCCGAGGTTCAGGCTGCGGGGGTCGCCCAGCCACAGCACCCGGAAGGCACCGTCGACGGTCCTCGCATGCATCCATTCCACCGACTGGGAGAAGTCGTAGGTCGGGAGGTCCCAGCGACCCGGAAGTGCCGAGATCAGCGTGGGCAGCGACGCCAGTGCCACTGCGAGGACACCGAACGCGGTGGCCAGCTGACGCCACCCGAACTCGGCCTTGCGCAGGTCCCGCTCGAAGGCGGCCACCCCCAGTCCGATCGAGGCCGCCGTTGCGGCGGCGGCCGGTCCGAGCAGCACGAGCGGGTCGACCGCCAGGGCCCCCGTCCAGCCGCGGCCGGTGACCCATGCGGCGAACCAGAACACGAGGGCGATGGCCCAGAACCGGGCGGCCCAGCGGAACCGGACTCCCCGGGCCAGTACGAGGGGCGCCACCGCCCCGACCAGGAACCCCCAGGCCAGGGGAGAGCTGCCGATGGGCCCGACGGCGAAGCGCAGGAGCGAGCTCCACGATGCGGCGCCCGATGCCGGCGTGGGCACGCCGAACACGGCGAACACCCCCGAGCCCGACGACAGCACGCCGATCGCCCACGGCAGGCAGATGAGGAGGGCGACGGCGGTCGAGCCGAGTGCCAGGCGGACGGCCCGCGCCGTCGAGCGGCCGTCGCGGAACAGGAGCGACGAACCCGCCACGGCCACCGCCACGAGCAGGACGACCAGTCCGGCGGCCGGGACGAACGCGATCATGACCGCTTCGAGCACACCGAGGGCCAGGGCGCCCCCGAGCAGGCCGTGGCGCGACGCCCAGGCGCCGCTCGGCGCCGCCTCCCCGTCGTCGGTCCCGCCAGGGGCCATCGGCGCCTCGACCCGCCGCACGAAGGGTTCGAGGCCGGTCGAGCGCAGGAGCGTGGCCAGCAGCCACGGGGCACCGGCATAGACGACGAGGGCGCCCCACCGCCCGAGGGCGATGGCGTTGTACGGGAGGGCCATGGCCAGGTAGGCGAGCCCGGCGACCAGAGACGCCCGCTGGGAGCCGAAGGGTCGCAGCAGTCGCACCGAACCCCACGCCCCGAGAGGCAGGCACCCGAAGATGAGCACCTTCTGCGCGAGCCCCATGGCCCCGAGCAGGAAGGTTCCCAGGACGCCGGCGATGCCGAGGGCCGGCGAAGCCGGTGCCGTGGTCCCGACCCCCGAAGGATGCCAGCCGGTGAAGAACTGCGTCAGCGTCGACGACCAGGACGGGAAGGGGGTGAACTGGCCGAGTCCCGGCAGGCGCCCCGTGAGCACCCCCCGTGAGCCGATGACCACCAACAGGGCCGCCGTGAGCCACACCGCCAGACGGACCCTTCCGGTGAGCCTTCCGGCTTCGGTGTCCTCGACGCCCGCTTCGACCTCGGCGACCTCGTCCGCCGGCACGGCGGGGCCGGCCGCCTCCGCTGCGGCCGCCAACTCGTCCGCGTGCGCCCCGTGGAACCCGAACTGGAAGACCCGCCGGAGGTAGGCGGAAAGCCGTGCGCTCCCCCGGACCTGCAGCAGTCGGATCTGCTTGTCCCCCACCCGCCGCTTGGACTGCAGCTCGGCCCGCTGGGCCCGGATGACCGACGTCCGGCCCAGATTCCAGCGCCAGGCGCGCACGACGGCGCGGGCCCGGGCCCGGTTGCCCGCGAGCTCGGCGACGAGGACCTCGGCCACCGCCAGGAGGAACACCTGGGGCAGGACACGCAGGAGGTGGCTCCGCGAGTAGCACTTGAGGACGGCCAGGAGCTCGTGGCGACGCTGGAGCTCCTGGAGCGAGGCCGGATGGCGGGGCGGAGCCGGTGCGTCGGCGTCGACCGGTGCGCCGGCTGACGGCTGGCCGGTGCCGCTGGTGACCGCCGCCATCAGCACGAGGGCCGGATCCAACGCCCTGGCGCCGGAGGCGAGTTCCTCCAGGTGACGGACCCGCGCATCGGGGGCGACCAGGATGCGGGCGCCTACGACCTGGGCACGCCAGCACAGGTCGAGGTCCTCCCCCATCGCCACGATGGACGGGTCGAAGCCCTCGAGCTCGTCGAACAGGTCGGCCCGGACCAGCGTGCAGCCCCCGGGGGCGACGAACACGTCCCGGACGGCGTCATGCTGGCCGTGGTCGATCTCGTGGGGCTGCACCCGCTCGACGACGGACCCGCCCTTGTCCACGCTCATTCCCACGTGGACCAGGAGCTGTGGGTCGTTCCAGCTCACGACCTTGGGGGACACGATGCCGGCGTTCGAGCGGAACGCCTCCTCGACGAGGAGGTGGACGGCATCGGGGTCCAGGGCGATGTCGTCGTGGCAGATCAGGTAGTAGGCGGCGCCGTCGACCATCGAGCGCACCTCGTTGACCGTCGCACCGAATCCGCGGTTCTGGTCGAACCGGCGCACGTACGCAGAGGGGAGGACGGCTGCCACCCGGGCCGGGAGCCCTTCGGTGGTGCCGGTGTCCAGGACCAGGACGGACAGCTCTCCGTAGTCCTGTGAGGCGATCGAGGCCAGCGTCTCCTCGAACCACGTACCAGGATCGTGGGCGACGACGACGGCGACAACCGGCGGTGCCAGTGTTTCCATCAGGGGTCAGAGGCTATCGGGCCGGAGGGACTCAACGGAGGCATGCCCGGACCCCCGGGCGCACCTGTCGGCAGGCTGCCGTAACCCGCCGGAGGCGGCCCGTCCGATACCGGAAGCCGGCCAGCCGGGAGACCCAGTGCTCGCGGAGTGCTTGCAAATGTATATCATTGGGTATACAGTTGTATTCGAGCACGGCAGCGGGACCTGGACGCAGGAACCGGCGCAGTGCGATCTGCACGAGTCAGCCACCGAACATACGGAACGAAGGAGCACGACATGCCCGACATCAACACCGACATCACCAAAGCCGCCAAGGACATCGCCAACGTCGCCAAGGACGCCACGTACGTCGTCATCGGCGCCGGTGTGCTCGGCTTCCAGCAGGTCCAGGTCCAGCGGCGTGAGCTCATGGCCAAGCTGCAGGAGCCGTCCACGCTGGCCGAGCGGGTCTCCACCGTGCGTGGCGATCTGACCGAGGCCGTGCACCACGCCGACACCCGGGTCGAGGATCTGATGGACCGGGTCGAGGAGATCATCGAGCGGGTCGAGGCCGTATTCGCCCCCTTCGAGGACCGGCTCCCGGCACAGGCCCGCGACATCGCCAAGCAGGCGCACGTGCAGGCCAAGGACGCCCGCACCCAGCTGCGCGGCATGCGCCCGACCGCCGTCGCCTGAGCGACGCAACCTGTCGCCAGGACGGACTCCCCCTCCTCCCGGCGCACGCCGGAGGCCTGCGGGCCCCGGACGACACGGACCGACCCCCCTCGGTCCACGAGAGAACGGTCCGCCCCGCGCGGGCCGTTCTCCGCGTCCGGGCCCGTACCGCTCAGTCCGACGCGGCCCGCCAGTGGGTCAGCACGTCGGACAGGGTCTCGTCCAGGGCGAGCTCGGGGGCCCAGCCGGTGGCGTCCTTCAGCCGGGTCGGGTCCCCCCGCAGCACGGGCACCTCGACCGGACGCATCAGCGACGGGTCGGACGCCAGGCGGACCGAGCTCCCGGCTGCGGCGAGCAGGCGGTCGGCGATCTCCTGGATGGAGACGTCCACCCCCGAGCACACGTTGTAGACGGTGCCGGGGGCACCGGACTCGATCAGCATCCGGTACGAGCGGACCACGTCCCGCACGTCGGTGAAGTCCCGCCGTGCCGACAGGTTGCCCACCGGGATCTCGGTGGCACCCGATCGCTGGGCGTCGACGATGCGCTTGGCCAGGGCGGACACGGCGAAATTGGGAGACTGGCCCGGCCCGATGTGGTTGAAGGGCCGCACCACCACGACGTGCTGACCGTGACCCAGCCACGCCTGTGTGCACAGTGCCTCGGCGGCCAGCTTGGACGCCGCGTAGGGGGTGAGCGGCTCCGTCGGCGACGACTCGGTCAGCGGCAGCTGCGACGGGTCGGTGACCGCCCCGTAGACCTCGGCCGAGCTGGTGACCAGGATCCGCGGGTCGCTGCCGCATTCGCGGACGGCGGCCAGCAGTGCCGCGGTCCCGAGGACGTTGACCTCGAGGACCCGGAGCGGCTCGTCCCAGGACTGCCCGACATGGGTCATCGCCGCAAGGTGGTAGACGGCGTCGGGGGCGGCGTCGGTCACCGCCGCCAGGAGCGCATCGGGGTCGGTGATCTCGACCTCCTGGTCGATCTGGACGACCTCGTCGCCGCAGCTGCGGAGATGCTCGGCCAGCCACGTCCCCACGAAGCCGCGGCCACCGGTGATCAAGGAGCGCACGACGGGCCACCCTACTGGGTCGGCACGCCCCCCGAGTGCGCCATCCGGTACGCCGCCACATGGAGGTCCGTGCTCCGCTCCCACGAGTGCCGCTCCACGATGTCAAAACCGAGGGTACGACGCTCCGCCGCGGCCCGATCGTCGCCCCGACCCCCAAGGGCGTCGTCGAGGACCTCGGCCAGGGCACCGGCATCGCCCGGAGGGACCAGGAGCGCGCTCGGGCCGGCCACCTCCTCCATGGCCGTACCCAGGGTGGTCACCAGGGGCGCCCCGCACGCCAGCGCCTCGAGCGCCGGCAACCCGAACCCCTCGTAGAGCGAGGGGTAGACCACGGCCGTCGCCGACCGGAGCAGTGCCGGGATGTCGTCGTCCGCCACGTACCCGGTCCGCACGATCCGATCACCCAGCCCGCAGGCCGACACGGCTGCCTCCACCTCGTCCGCTCCCCAACCGGCGCCGCCGGCGAGCACGAGGAGCGCGTCGGGATGCCGGTCGGCCACCGAGGCGAAGGCCCGGACCAGCGTGGGTACGTCCTTGCGGGGCTCCAGTGTCCCGACGAAGACCAGCATCGGCCGCCCCGCCGCCAGGCGGGTGTCGAGTGCGGCGAGTCGGACCCGGTCCGCACCGGGCGTCGGCTCGTCGGGACGGAACCGGTCGGTGTCGACCCCATGGGGGGCCACGACCACCTCGGCCTCCACCCGGCACCATCGTCCGAGGGCGTCCGCTGTCACCTGGCTCGGGCAGAGGACGACGGCGGCGTCCCGTGCGGCACGGGTGATCGCCCGTCGGAACAGCACCACCTTCGAGCGCTCGTGCCACCGGGGCTCGTCGAAGAAGCTCAGGTCGTGGATGGTCACCACCGACGGCACCGGGCACCGGCGGGGCATCGTGTAGTGGGGTCCATGGTGGACGGACGCCCCCGAGCCCCCCACCAGCGGCCCGAGTCGCAGCTGCTCCCAGGCCAGCCGGAGCGGGCGGGCATCCGGGGCGACCGACAGGAGGTTCCCCGAGGGGACCAGGGGGGCCCACCGGTCGCGGTCGCCGGCACGGCTGCACAGCACCAGATCGATGTCCACCCGCGTCGACAGGCCCCCGGCCAACTGCAGGATGTAGTGACCGGCACCGACGGGACGTTCCGGAACCGCACTCACGTCCAGCGCCACCCGCAGGGCGCCGCCACCGTCCGGCCCCTCAGCCACCACTGCCGTCCGTCCCGCCGCCCGACGCCAGCTCCCACACGTCCCGGTGCCGCCGGGCGATCGAGGACCAGGTCAGCTCCCTGGACCTGGCCTCCCCGCGCCGGATGAGCTCCTCACGGATGGGCTCGTCCGTCGCCACCTCCAGGAGCCCCGCGGCGATCGCCGCCGTGTCGTGCGGGTCGACCTCGTAGGCGGCCCCGCTGGTACTCGGCAGGGGGCTGGCCACGACCGGGGTCCCCACCGACATGGCCTCCACCGGAGGTAGGCCGAAGCCCTCGATCAGCGGCACGTAGGCCAGGAGGCGGGCCGACGCGTAGAGCCCGGACAGCTCTTCGGCCGACACCGATCCGGCGTGGATGACACCGGTGGTCGGCGCCACCTGCTCACCCCATCCCGACGGCCCGACCATCACCAGCGGCCACGGCTCTGGCAACGAGTCCCGGATGGTGCCGTAGGCCTCCACCAGACGCTGCAGGTTCTTGCGGGGCTCGAGGGTGCCCACGCACAGGAGGTAGGGCCCGTGTACGCCCAGCTGGGCCAGATGGGCCGCGGCTGCGGCCGTGTCCGGAGGCGGCAGATGGTCCGACCCCATCGGTATCACGGTGATGCGCTCCCGGGCGGCACCCGCCGCGACCAGGTCGTCGGCCACCACGTCGGCCGGCACGATGAACCGGTCCGCCCTCCGCAGGGCGCGGTCCAGCGCCCGTTCGTGCCAGCGGCGTCCCCGGGCCGGGTAGGCCTCCGGGATCCGGCGCCACAGGAGGTCGTGGACGGTCACGACCAGGGGCCTCGCCCCCGGCTCCAACGTGGCCAGCGACACGGCGTGGACGAGGTCCACATCGGAGGGGGCGCGGATCAGACCGTGGTCCCAGGCCCGGGTCAGGAGCGGCCCCGGCAGCGGCGACGTCCGCACCGCGTGCCCGAGGCCGGCGAGCGGGTCGGGGTGCCGGGTCGCCCGGCTGGCGGTCAGGACGAGCTCCGGTGCGTCACCCGGGTCGGCGGCGGCCAGCTCGTCGAGACCCTGGAGCAGCCCGAGGACGTACGTGCCGATCCCACCGGCCGCGGACCGACGCAGCTGCTCGGCCAGCAGGAGGACCCGCAGTCGACTCATCGGGGCGCCCTCCGTGGGGCGGGCGACGCGTCCTCCACTGCGTCCCGGTAGAGGCCGGCCAGGCCGGCGGCGCACGCCTCCCAGGTGAAGCCCCGGCTCCGGACGCGACCGCGGCCGACGAGCGCGTCCACGTCGGGGCCGCCGTCGAGCACCTGCACCAGCCGCTCGGCCAGCGCGTCGCCGTCTCCCGGGTCGACCAGCCAGGCGCCGTCCCCCACGACCTCCGGGACCGCTCCCGCCGACGTGGCCACCACCGGCACGCCGGCGGCCATCGCCTGCAGAGGCGGAAGGCCGAATCCCTCGTAGCGCGACGGGTAGGCGAGCGCCGCCGCACCCCGCAGCACGCCCGCCAGGGTGACGTCGTCCAGGTACCCCGGGCGCACCACCCGGTCCCGCACCGGCGATCCGGCCAGGGCCTCGGCGAACCGCTCGCTCCCCCATCCGTCGCCACCGACGATGACGAGCGCCGTGTCGGCGTGGGCTGCCGCCACGGCGCCGAAGGCCCGGACCAGGAGCGGGTAGTCCTTGCGGGGTTCGATGGTCCCGACGGCCAGCACGTAACGGCCGCAGCCCGGGGGCAGGCGGATCCCGTCGACGACGCCCGCCGGGGACGCCGCAGCGTCCGGCAGGGGCGGGACCCCGTGGTGGACGGCCCGTACCCGGCCCGGGTCGACCCCGAGCTCGGCCACGACCTCGGCGGCCACGTACGCCGACGGGGTGTGCACCCAGGCACCGCCGGCCACCGCCCGGCGGATGAGCCGTGGATAGGCCAGCGTCGGCGTGTCGCACAGCTCGGGGTACAGGGAGACCGTGAGGTCGTGGACGGTCACCACACGCGCCGCCCGGCGCGTCGGGGGCACGACGAAGTTCGAGCCGTGGACCACGTCGACGTTGCCGATGAACCATTCGAGGGGCGGAACGTCGAGCCGGGCCCATGCGGCATGGAGCGGCCGGGCGGGCATGGCGCGCTGGGTCGATCCCACCCCCGGCGGGACCAGGGCGGCGATCCCGAGGCGGCGGCGCCAGCTCACGGCGAACGCAGAGACCGAGACGTCGTCCCGGCGGCCGAGCCCCTCGAGGGCACCGGCGCAGAAGGCACCGACGCCGGTCGGGCGCCCGAGCAGCGGTGTGGCGTCGAATCCGACGGACAGCCGGTCGGGGACGGCGGTCGCTGGTCGCTCCGGCGGCACGTCGTGAGCCTTGCACATCCGGCGACCCGTCCCGTACTGCGGCCGGGCTCCGGGAGGTGCCGCCCTCGGCTCCGGGTAGCCTTCGCCGATGACCATCGCCGCCCCAGACACCTGCCGCGGGTCTCTCCGGTGATCACCGCACTCGCCGGAGGGGTCGGTGCCGCCCGTCTGCTGCGCGGGATGGTCGAGGTGCTCCCCCCCACCGAGATCACCGCCGTCGTCAACGTGGGTGACGACACCGACCTCCACGGGCTCCACATCTCCCCCGACCTCGATACGGTGCTGTACACCCTGGCCGACGCCATCAACCCCGCCACCGGCTGGGGCCTGTCCGGCGAGACCTGGCGTGTCATGGAGTCCCTCGGGCGGCTGGGCGGCGTTACCTGGTTCAACCTCGGCGACCAGGACCTGGCCACCCACCTCTACCGGACCCAGCGCCTGTCGGAAGGGGCCACGCTCGGCGCGGTCAGCCGGGAACTGGCCGAGCGGTTCGGCGTGGGCGTGCACCTGGTACCGGTGACCGACGACCCGGTGCGCACATTCCTCGAGCTCGCCGACGGTCGGGAGATCGGGTTCCAGGAGTACTTCGTGAAACTCCGTCACGATGTGACCGTCCGGTCGGTACGGTTCGCCGGCGTGGAGAGCGCCCGACCGGCCCCCGGGGTGCTCGAGGCGATCACCGCGGCGGACACCGTGGTGATCTGCCCGTCCAATCCCGTTGTCTCGATCGACCCCGTGCTCGCCGTGCCCGGTGTTTCCGACGCGGTGGCCGCCCGGCGGGACGCCACCGTCGCGGTCTCCCCGATCGTCGCCGGTGCCGCGCTCAAGGGCCCGGCCGACCGGCTCCTCGTCGAGATGGGCTTCGAGTCCTCGGTCGTGGGTGTCGCCCGCTGGTACGCGCCCCTGGTCGGCGCCCTGGTCATCGACCAGGCCGATGCCGCGCTCGCCCCCGCCGTCGAGGCCGAAGGCGTCCGTTGCGTGGTGGCACCGGCCATCATGTCCGATGTGTCCCGGGCGGCATCACTGGCCCGGGTCGTCCTCGATGCCGTCGGCTGAGGGTGGGCCGGCGACAACCGGCCCGCTCCCGTCCGGCGCACTCACGGTCGTGCCGGTGACCGGGATCGGCGAGGTCCGCCCCGGCGACGACCTGGCCGCGCTGCTGGCCGATGCCCTGGACGCACCGGGTGCCGACGGCGCGGACGGATCGTGGGTGGTAGACGGCGACGTGCTGGTCGTCACCCAGAAGATCGTGTCCAAGGCCGAAGGCCGGATCGTCTCCATCGACCCCGACGACCCCGACGCCAAACGCGCTCTCGTCGAATCGGAATCCACCCGCGTCCTGCGCCGCCGGGGCGACCTGCTCATCACCGAGACACGGCACGGGTTCGTCTGCGCCAACGCCGGCGTGGACCTGTCGAACGTCGAGGCCGGAACCGCCGCGCTCCTCCCTGTCGACCCCGACCGTTCGGCCCGCCGGATCCGGGAGTCCCTCGCCCACCGCATCGGCATCGACCTGGCCGTCGTGATCTCGGACACCTTCGGGCGCACCTGGCGGAACGGTGTGACCGACGTGGCCATCGGGATCGCCGGGATCGCCGGGGTGGTCGACCTGCGGGGCACCCCCGATGCCACTGGACGGGTCCTGGAGGCCACCGAGGTGTGCGTCGCCGACGAAATTGCCGGCGCGGCCGAATTGGTCATGGGCAAGGACCGGTCCGTGCCGGCGGCGGTGGTACGCGGCGTGGACCGGTCATGGCTGCGTCGGGGCTCGGTGGCTTCCGAGGTCGTCCGCGATCCGGCCGGCGACCTGTTCCGCTGAGCGGAAACGGCCACAGGCGGTCAGGGACGGTCAGGTACGGTCAGGTCCGGACCGGGTAGCCAGTCCCCTGTCAGCCGGTCCCGGCCGGTCAGCCGACGTCGAAGAGATCGACCACGAACACC
>Ga0302279_10004441_pt1 | contig 16598 bp, 16 predicted proteins | sample III_Bog_N3_3_FD_194541 | JGI IMG/M metagenome (GOLD analysis project Ga0302279, IMG submission 194541) | Peat permafrost microbial communities from Stordalen Mire near Abisko, Sweden - III_Bog_N3_3 | ecosystem: Environmental > Terrestrial > Soil > Wetlands > Peat | place: Sweden: Abisko...
GCCGCGACGATACGTCACGTCGGCGCCGATGACCACCTCCGCGCCCGCGTCGTCGATGCGGTCGCGGAGCGCCGTCGCGCCGAGTCCGGCGTAGACGACGCTATGGATGGCGCCCAGCCGCGCGCACGCGAGCATCGCGACGATGCCTTCGAGCGAGAGCGGCATGTAGATGCAGATACGATCGCCGGCGCGCACGCCGTCGCCGGCGAGCGCGTTGGCCAGCCGGTTGACCTCCGCGAGCAGTTCGCGATAGGTCAGACTCCGCTCGAAACCGTCCTCGCGCAAATAGTGATACGCGATCGCATCACCCCGCTCGGCGACCTGACGGTCGAGACAGGTCACCGTCGCGTTGAGCGTTCCGTCGGGATACCAGCGCGCGTCGCTGAGGCCGCCTGCGAGCGTCGTCTGCGGCGCGACGGCCCAGGCGATTCGCTCGCCGCAAGCGCGCCAGAAGGCCAGCGGATCGCGCGCCGCTTCGGCGTTCCACGCGTCTTGGTCGGCGATCGGCGCCCACGCCGCCACCTCGGCCGGCGGCGCGAAGCGCTCGCCCGTGACCAGTAGATTCTCGATCAACACTTCGCTCATGCTCGCACGTTCTCTCTCTCGTTTAGGGCTTGATGAAATCGTGGTTGACGATCACGGCGGTGCCCGAGGGCGACTTCTTCACGAAGAACTGAGCGAAGTAGGCTCCCTTCGCCGTTTGCAGGTCGACGTCGACGCGCACGTCGTCGCCGCTGCCGTGTGCTTCGATATCCGAGATGCGCATCTCCGGCCCGGCAAACTCTTTCTCCGAGAGTTGCGCGGCCCGCGATCCGGCCGGCGCGTCGAGCACGGCCGCCGCGCCCGCGTCGTCGCCGCGCGCGAGCGCCGACAGGTACGAGCGCACGACGCTCTCCGATTGGCGCGCAAAATCCGATTGCGTCGCTTGGGCCGGCACCGGCGTCGCGACGGGTTTGGGCACGACGGCTGCGAGCGTCTTGGGCGTGGCTAACGCGGTCGGTTTAGCGGTAGCGACTACGACGGGTTTAGCGGTTGCGATCGCGACGGGTTTCGCCGTCGGCGGCACGCCGTGCGTCGCCGCGGGCGACGGCGTGTCGCTCGGCGACGCTGCCGGCGTTGCGGTCTCGTTCACGGTGGCGCGCGGCGAAGCGGTGGGAGAACTCGCCGGTGCGGGACTCGGCGAGGGCGAAGGCGCCGGCCTCGGGCTCGCCGTGACGGTGGGGCTCGCCTCCGGCGTCGGACTCGGCGCGGGCGGCGCGAGCGTTTCCACCGGAGCCGGAGCGAGCGTCACGATCGACGACGGTTCGGCGGAGGGCGGCGCGGACGCGATGCGCGTGTCCCGGTGCGCGTAGAGCGAGAATGCTCCGCCGATCGCGAAGCCGGCAACCACGATCGCCACGAGGATCAGCGGCAGCGGAAGGGAGCGCGGCTCCTGCTGAGGCCGCCGGCGGCGGCGTCGGCGCGGTCGTTCGTCCATGCGGGCGCGAACATCGCAGCCTCGGTAAGGAAGATGCGTCAACCGTGGCCGCGAAGGCGACGCGCGTGATTCGCGTTCCCGTGCCCATCGACGTCGGCACGATCGCCTCGACTGCAAGCAGCGCCTTCGCGCTGGCGACGCCGCTCTGCATCGAGCGGCTCCTCGAACTCGCCGTGCGCGAAGCGGTAGGCACGCGGGCTCCGCACGACAAACGCGAGCGCAGCGTTCGCAGCACCCTGGCGGCCTTCCGCGCCGGAAAATTCGTGGTCGACATCGAGGGCCGCATCTACGACCGGCCCGATGCCATCGTGGTCGCCTGCGGGGTCGTCAGCCTGCGCTTCTTCTCGACCGAGACGCGCTGGAGGCGCGTTCGCCGGACCTGACGAACGCCGCTCCCTTGCTTCGAGGAGCGTTGATGTTGCTTCGGCCCCGTATCCGATTGCTCTGGACCGCGCTTGCGGTTTGCTTGCTAGCACCGCAGGCCGCGCGCGCGGACGATTCCCTGGCCGCGATCAAGGCGCGCGGCAAGATCGTCGTCGGCGTCAAGGCCGACTACCCGCCGTTCGGGTTTCTGGATGGCGACAAGAATGTCGGGCTCGAGATCGACCTCTTGCACTTGATCGCCAAGGACTTGCTCGGGAAGGCCGACGCGATCGAGTTCGTGCCGGTCGTCTCGGCCAATCGCTTCCAGTATCTCAACACGAACAAGGTCGACTTCCTGTTCTCGACGGTGACCGTCACCGATCAGCGCAAAGAAGTCGTGGACTTCAGCGCGCCGTACATGAAGTCGGGCTGGCAGGTGTTGATCAAGCGTAGCAACGCGACGATTCACGACGCACCCGACCTCGCCGGCAAGACGGTCGTCGTGTTGCCCGGCTCGACGGGCGAGAGCGGGCTCGAGCGGGTCGTGCCGAGCGCGACGTTGCTCAAGTTGCCCCAAACCTCCGAGGCGTTGCAAGCGCTGCAGTCGGGGCGCGCCGACGCCTTCGTGCAAGATTCCGCGCTGCTCTACGGCCTGGTCCAACAGTATCCGCAGTATAAGGTCGTGGGCAAAACGTACGACGACCTGCCCATCGCGGCCGCCTGCCGCAAGGGCGATTCGACGCCCTGCGACTACATCAGCAAAGAGATCGCCAAGTTCACCAAGAGCGGCGTGTTGAAATCTGAATACCGGAAGTGGGTCTACGGCGCCGCAGAGCGCTTCATGCCATAACACCCGTGCTCGCGGCGGCGCGCCTGGACTTTTCCATCGTTCGCGAGGCTGCGCCGGCCCTCGCCCACGGCGCGTTGGTCACGGCGGAAATAACCGCGGCGGGCTTGGCCGGGTCGTTGCTCGTGGGCATCGGCGGCGCAGCCTTGCGCACGTCGAAATCGCGCGCCGCGCGAACGGCCGCCGCAGCGTTTACCGAGTTCTTTCGCAACACGCCGCCGCTCGTCCACATCTTCTTCGCCTATTTCGCTCTGCCCGCAATCGGCATCAACGTGCCCGGGATCGTGGCCGCGACCACCGCTCTCATCCTCTACCAGGGCGCGATCGCGATCGAGATCATCCGCGCCGGCTTGGAAGCGGTCCCCGCCGGACAACTGGAGGCTGCTGACGCGCTCGGCCTGGGCGGACTGGATCGCTTTCGCAGCGTGGTCGTGCCGCAAGCGCTGCGCATCAGCCTTCCGGCGCTGGGCAACAACCTGATCTCGCTCTTCAAAAACACCTCGCTCGTCTCGGCGATCGGCGTGCTCGACATCACGGGCGTGGCCCAAGACGTGATCGCGCAACGCCTCTCCAGCGCCGAACTCTACCTGACGATCGGCGCGTTCTATCTCCTGTCGGTGTTTGCGTTCTCGGCCGTGTTGCGCTTCGTGGAAAGCCGGCTCGCCCGGTACGCGACGTGAACGCGTACCTGCACGCGCTGCCCGCTCTGCTCGGCCGGGGTCTGCTCGCCACGGTGACGATCAGCGTTGCGTCCATGCTGATCGCCCTGGTCGGCGGCTTCGGCATCGGTCTGCTCCGGGCGCTGCGTAATCCGCTGGTGGATGCGGCCGCGATCGCGTACGTCGAAATTCTGCGCGGTATTCCGCTGCTGGTGCTGATGTTCTTCGTGTGCTTCGGCTTGCCCCAACTCGGCATCGGGATCGATGCGGCGCCCGCCGCGATCGTGGCGCTCGGACTGTGGGGCGCCGCCAACGGCGCGGAAATCGTGCGCGGCGCCCTCGTCTCGATCCCTCGCGGGCAGAGCGAGGCCGGTGTCGCCCTGGGACTCGGCCGGATCGCCGTGTTGCGCAGCATCGTGCTGCCCCAGGCGCTGCGGCGCACGGTTGCCCCGTTCATGAGCTTGTTCACCGCCATCGTGGAATCGAGCTCGCTGGCAGCGCTGATCGGCGTCAAGGAGATCCTCGAGACCGTCCGCGTCGACATCGAGAACGACGCGACGCTCTGGACGCCGCTGCTGCTCACCGCGCTCGCGCTCTACTTCGCGATCAACTTTCCGGTGTCGCTCGCCTCGCAGCGGCTCGAGAGGAAGCTGGGATGACCGCAGAGCCGCGCTCCGCGATGGTCAGCCTGGACGGCGTGCGCAAGTCATTCGGCTCGCACGAGGTGCTCAAGGACATCAACCTCTCGGTCGCACCCGGCGAAGTCTGTTGCATCATCGGGCCGTCCGGTAGCGGCAAGTCGACGATCTTGCGCTGCATCAACCGGCTCGTCCGCATCGACGGCGGAGAAGTGACCGTGGATGGCCTGCGCGTCACCGACCCGACGGTCAAAGACGTCGACCTGCGGCGCCGCGTGGGCATGGTCTTCCAGCAGTTCAATCTCTTTCCACACATGAGCGCTCTGCGCAACGTAACGCTCGCGCCGCGCAAAGTGCTCGGCCTCTCCGCCGCCGAGGCCGAGGCCCGCGCGCTTAGCTTGCTCGGGAAGGTCGGACTCGCGGAAAAAGCGGGCAGCTATCCGGCCCAGCTCTCCGGCGGGCAGCAGCAGCGCGTCGCGATCGCGCGCGCGCTCGCGCTCGAACCGAAGGTCATGCTTTTCGACGAAGCCACCTCCGCACTCGATCCGGAGATTACGGGCGAGGTGCTCGCCGTCATGCGCGAGTTGGCCGCCGAACATACGACGATGATTTGCGTGACGCACGAGATGGGGTTTCCGCGCGAGGTCGGCACGCATGTGGTCTTCATGGACGGCGGTTCGATCGTGGAGGAGGGACCGCCGCGCAGCGTCTTCGAGAACCCGCAAGCCGAGCGGACCAAAGCCTTTCTCTCGAAGGTTCTCTAAGCGCCGCCCAAGCCTAGCGCGCGGCGCCCCAGTCGCGCTGCTGGACGAGTTCGGCGTAGAGCGCGTTGGGCCAGGCAAAATCCTCGCGCGTGAACCGCTCGGGCCAATCGACATCGAACGACTCGTGCAGTCGATGATCGCCCACATCGGCCGCTGCGATATACCGCATCAGGCGCTCGATCTCGGCGGCGTCGTCGGAGGTGAGCGCTTGGACGACGAGCGACAAGGGCCAGACGAAGCCGCGCGGCGTGTGCGAACTGCCCACGCCGACCGCGTACTTCCCGGCGTAGAAATACGGGTTGCGCGAGGAGAGCACGAAAGCGCGCGTGCTCCGGTAGAGTTGGTCGCCGGTCGAAACGTATCCGAAGAAGGGCGCCGAAAGAAGCGACGGCACGTTGGCGTCGTCCATGAGGACGCGGTGGCCCATGCCGTCCACCTCGTACGCGTAGATCTTCCCGACGCCGGGAACCCAGGCGACCCCGTGGCGTTCGATGCCGCGGCGGATCTGTACGGAGAGGCCCCATGCCTCCGCGGCCGCCTTGCGATCCCCGAAGATCCGGCGTTCGATGCTCGCCAGACGCCGCAACACGACGACGGCGAACATGTTGTCGGGCACGTTGTAGTGGTAGTGCGCTGGATCGTCGGATGGCCGGAAGCCCGTCCAGACCATGCCCGTGTAGCGCACGGCATTGCCCTTCCCGCGGTAGCCGAGATCGGGGTGGGTATAGTGCGAACGCGAGCCGTGCCGCTGCTCGTCGCGAAGGACGCGCAGGACCGTCGCGAACGCGCGCTTCACTTCGGGCGTGAAGATCGAGCGGTCACCGGTTTCCGCAGAGTACCGCCCCGCAAACCAGATCGGATAGAGCAGAGAATCGACCTCGAACTTCCGCTCGGCCACCCGGTAGTTGGACCAGTAGGCGTTGGCGTACGGGTCCAGCAAGATGTAGCGCGCCATGCGCGCGACGGTGCCGCGCAGCGTCTCGCGGATGCGCTGGTCGGTGGTGGCGAGCGGGATGTAAGGCTCCATCACCGCCGCGGCGTCGCGGAGCCACTCGGCGTCGATGTCGCCGCTCGAGACATAGGTGGTGCCGTCGGGTTGCAGCGAGGCGTGCCGGTTCAACGCTTCGTCGAACGCCGTCAGGTAGAGCTTTTCGAGCGTCGCGGCGACCGCGGCGCTCTCCTCGGCGCGCGCCGGCGCGGCGGTCGGGCCCAGCAGGGCAGCCGCGAGAGCGACGGCGAGAAAAAGACGCCTCATTTGTTGCTGACTATGCTGACGAGAGCGCGGCAATCCTTTCCGGCGGCCGACACGAAACCATGGCCGCGCCCCAATCGTTTAAGGTGAAAATGCGCGCGCCGCAGGTAGCCGCTACGCTCCTCTTCCTGGCGCTCGTTGCGTGCTTGGGCGAGTCCGCGCGCGCCGCCGAGCAACGCTACATCGTCTCGGGTCGCGACAGCTTCGCGATCGGCGAAGGCGACATCAAGAGCGAGACGCGCTACGACGGCACCGAAGTGCTGACCGTAACGCGCCGCGGCAAGGCGATGCGTTACGCGGCCCGGGTCACGTACGTGCGCAACGACCAGGGCGCGGCCAGCGACGCGGTCGCCGACTTCGTCAGCGATCTGCTGCCGACGGGCGAGCAACTCGACTCCGCCGATCACGATCCCGATTATCTCACCGTTCTCAATCAACCGTTCTCGGCGCAACTCGACGCGGCGACGCTCGAGGATCTCAAACACCTGCACGGCACGGTGCCCTTCGATTTTCCCTCGCCCTTCACGGGCGCGACGCTGCACGGATCGCTTGCCGGCATCGGGGCCGGACGGCTGGGCGGACGGCCGGCGATCGGCGTGCGCTTCTCGGCGGGGGGCCCGATGCACGGTGCCCTGCCCGACCGGCCCGGGCTGACCCTCAGCGGCGGCATCCTGATGCGCGGCACCGCCTACTACGATTCTGAAACGGCGCTGCTCTTGACCCTCGATGCGACCGTCACGATCTCGGGCAACGTCTCCAATCGAACGGGCAAAGATCCCGTCACCATCGTCTACCGCCGGCTCATTCGCGCCGACCGTCCCGACAAGACCAGAACCGCACAGCGAACGCGCTGAGGCGGGGGGAAGCCGGGCGCGCCGGCAGTAAGACAGGCAGCCCCGTCCAGGAGTAGCGTGTGGTGCCACCGGCGAGGACCGCAGAACGGAAGCCGGCGGAGCCCGCCGCTTCGCCGCCGGTGCGGTCCGGCGAATCCATTCCAACGATCGAAGGCTTCGAGCGCATCGTCGACGATTTTCAACGGCGGCTGTACGGCTTCGCCCTGCGCATGACGGGAAACCGCGAAGATGCCGAAGAGATCGTGCAGGACGCCTTCGTTCGCGCGTTCCGCGCCCTCGGAAAAATGAACGAGGAGCAACGGCGCGAGCTCCGGCTGCAACCTTGGCTCTATACCATAACGTTAAACGTGACGAGGAACCGGTTGCGCTCGAAGCGACCGACGAACGTTGCGCTCGATGCGCTCGCGGACCCAGACGCCCTGCTCAACCACACGCAGGAGGGCCCCGAGCAACCCGAGGCGATCGTCGAACGCAGCGCGGACATGGTGCTGGTGGAGCAGGCGCTCCTGCAATTACCCATGCACCTCAGAGCCGCAGCGACGCTCCGTTTCATCGAAGGCCGCAGTCATCCCGAAATTGCGGAGATTTTGAACCAACCGATCGGGACCGTCAAGTCGCACGTCCATCGGGCCGTGCGCATCCTACGGCGAATTCTCGGCCCGCAAGTCGGCCGCCTCGCGCCAACCGGAGAACCAGCGCATGCGGTGTAGTGATGTGGAAGCGCTCTGGGACGAGATGCGAGAAGGCATCGAGCCCCGCAACGATCACGTCGTGGCCCATCTGCGCCGCTGTCGCGATTGCCAGGACATGTACGCGCAATTCGAAGGCGTTGCGTATTGCCTCTCGTGTTTGCCGATCGTCGAGCCGCCGCAGAGTCTCGTGCCCCGCATCCTCGACCACATCAAGAGCAGCGTGCGCACGCGCCGCGCAGGGACGAACGGATCGTCCACATCGCCCGACTCCCTGGCCCTGCTCGATTCGCCCCTCGGCACGCTGGCCATCGGCTGGCGCAAGGCCGGCATCACCTTCGTGGGCATCGCTCGCGAGAACGATTTCGAGACGATTCGAACGCTCGTGGAACGGCGACTGCGCCGCCCGGTCGTCCCGGCCGACGCGCCTGCCTGGGTGCGCGAAACCGTCGCGGCCTTCTTCGCCACCTGGCGCGTCGACGAGCGCGTGCTGGATGTTTCGGGCTTGACCGTCTTCGAGCGCGCCGCGCTCGAAAAAGCTGCCGAAATCCCGCCGGGCGAAGTGCGCTCGTACGGTTGGATCGCACGCGAGATCGGCCATCCGCAGGCGGCTCGCGCCGTCGGGCAAGCGATGGCCCGCAATCCTTTGGCGCTGTTCTTTCCGTGCCATCGCGTCGTCGACGCCAACGGCGGACTGCACAACTACGGCTACGGCGTCGACGTGAAGGCGCGCATTCTGCGCATGGAAGGTTATCGCGCGGTTCGGTAGCGAATGTCCGAGATACGAAACGTCCGCGGCTCCTTCAGAGACAAACCAGTGAAGGTAACAGACGGACAAAGGAGGTGATCATCGTTAGTTACGAAGGCAACCAACGTAGTCTATACACGATGATTGGAGGTGCGCAGACCTAAACTCTGCGCAAGATAAAGCACTCCTAGTCCGCCGGCCGCGAGCCGGCTTTTTTTTGTCCGGCGCATCGCGGGAAACTCGCCCGAAGCTCCGAACACCCGGTCGTGGCTCGGCGGGGTCCAGGATGGCTGGAGTGGACCGCGGCCTGAAAATGGTGCTAGGCTCCCAGGCTTCCAGGATGGCGCGGAGCCCTCGTTCACGAATCTGCCGAGGCAACCCGTTCTCGACGCCTGGCAAAAACCGCCCGCACCCGGCCGGCTTTGCGAGCCGCCGGGCACGTACGTGTGTAACCAAGCCTTCTCTTGAGGTTCTCGCGCTGAACGTCCGTCCGACCCCACCAGGTTTCGTCCACGCCCCCCGGCCTCAGGCGCCGTTCGAGCCCATTTCCGGCTCGGTGGCCTAACGTGGACGACTTGGAACGCGACCGCGACGCGCGTCTGGAGGCGATTCCCGACTCCCACGGTCATGCCAAGGGCGAGCACAAGCCCTTTGCCGAGGAGCGGCCGATCCCGTACACGGCGCGCATGCTGTTCCTGTGGTTCTACCACGCTTGCCGGCGGGGCGGACCCCGCTTCATGATGGTCGCCGATCACGTCAACTACCTCACCTTCGAAGATCCGGCCGCGGTCAACTTGGTCCGGCGCGCCCTCAAGCTCGCGCACGCCGGCGACCTGTACGGCGCCTCCGAGACGGCCGGCGTCGACGTGCAGCACGCCGCCGTCGTGTCGGAAGGCCTGCGCCGGGGCATGCGCTACTCGATCGGTGCGGAGGTCGACAACGACCCGCGCAACCGGCCCGACGCCCAGAACATCGTCGACGCGATGCGCCCCGATGCGATCATCCGCTCGATCCATTTCCTGACGATCGACCATGCCGAACTCGGTGCCGGCTACCAATGGGCCTTCGACAATCCCGAGTTCAAGCAACTCTACGACGAGATCGGCACCGAGAAGGTGTGGGAGCTCTACATGGCCGCATTGCTCGAGGCCATCGACAAGCTGCCGGGCCACATCGTGGGCCACTTCTATGTTCCGGCAAAGTTCGGCCACTGGCCCGACGACCAGACGTTGCAGAAGTACGAAGACCAGTTGGTCGAGGCGTGTGCCGAGCGCGGTTTCGCGATCGAAGTCAACGCGCGCATCTTCTACCGCACGTACGTCGAGGAGGCGGCGGGGGGCGAAGACCCCGGGCAAGCCGCGCAAGCGCAGCGGCAGCGCTACTTCGACGTGCACCTGCGCTTGCTGGAGAAGGCCAAGGCTAGAGGCGTCGCCATCTCCGTCGGGTCCGACGCGCATAGCCCGCGCGACCAGGGCAACGGCTTCGACGCGGTGCTCCAAATGCTGGATGCGGCGGAGATCAACGAGATCGCCTTTCCGATCAACGGACGCATGGCCAGGGTGGCGCTGCGCGCGACCGAGGAGTTGCTCAATCCGCCGCCTCCCGAGCCCGTCCAGGTTGCCGTCGCGACCGTCGCGGTGTCGCTCGAAGACGAGGACGACGAGGACGACGACGAACGCCCAGCGCCGGCCGCGGCCCCGCTCGAGACGCCGGCCGCAGCGGCGCCGAAGCCGGCCCGCAAGCGCCCCTCGCGGGCGGCAGCGCGTACGTCGCCCGAGGCGGTGGTCGAAACCGCGACCTTCGAGGAGACGGTCGTCGAGACGGTCGTGGAAACCGTGTCGGCCGGCCCGGACGGCAGCCGCCAAATCGAAGTTACCATGAGCGAACAGGTCGCCGTGGTCGAAAGCACGATCGTCGTCGAAACGGCTGTTGCCGCCGAGCCGCCGAAGCGGCGTGCGCCGAGACCGAAGAAAGCCGTCGACAAGGATCCCGCTCCGGTTGCCGAGGCCCACGAGCTGCCGCCTCCGGCCGACGAGCCTGCGGCTAAACCGGCCGCCGTCAAGCCGCCCGCTGCGACGAAGCCGCCCGTAGCCGCCGGAAAGGCGACGCCGAAGACGGCCGCCTCGAAGCCGGCGCCAAAGCCGCCGGCGGCAAAACCCGCAGCAGCCAAACCGGCCTCTGCAAAGGCCGCTCCGGCCAAGCCCGCGACCACGAAGGCGCCGGCGGTCAAAGCCAAGCCCGCGGCAAAGACGCCCGTGAAGCCGGCGCCTGCGCCCGCGCGGGCGGCCTCGGCGAAAAAAGCCGCGGCAAAACCGGCGCCACGCCCGGCCGCGAAAAAGCCGGCCGCGCGGCCCGCGTCCAAGAAGACCGCGACGCGCCCGCCCGCCCGGAAGGCTGCGGCCAAACCCGCCGCGCGTAAGGCTGCGCCGGTCAAGAAGGCGGCACCGGCCAAACGCGTCGCCCCGAAAACGGCAAAGCGGAGCGCGCCGGCCAAACGGGTCGCCAAGAAGACTCCGGCCAAAGCCGCGGCCAAGAAAAAGCCTTCGAAGCCGCGCCGGTAAGCTTCTTCCGCGGCGGCGCGAGAACGCGGAACTTCCTACCCTGTGGAGAACCAGCGCGATAGCCGCCTATCGGGAGTAGGAGTAGCGTATGAGCGCTTCGTCACGCCGCCGCAACGTCGCCATCATCGGTCCGCACCATGCCGGGAAAACGACGCTGGTCGAGGCGCTGCTGGCGCAATGCGGTGCGATCCCTAGGCGGGGCTCGGTGGTCGACGGCACCGCCACGACCGACTACGAGCCCGAATGCATCGACCGCGGACAATCGACGACCGTCGGTTTCGCGTACGCGTCGACGCCGGCCGTCGACCTCACCTTGGTGGACTGTCCCGGCTTCATCGATTTCGCCGAGGAAGCAAAGCTCGCACTGACGGGCTGTGACGCGGCCGTCATCGTGATCGACGCGCAACCCTCGCGCGTGCGCCAAACGCGCGCGCTCGTGCGGTTCCTGGACGACCGCAAGATTCCGCACTGCTTCTTCGTCAACAAACTGGATAAGCCGGGCAGCGATTTCCGCGGCACGCTCGCCGAACTCAATGCGATCTTCGGCAATCGCGTGGTCGCCGAACACATTCCGCTCGGCGAAGGCGAAACGTTTCGCGGCTACATCGATCTCGCCGAACGGCATGCGTACGTCAACGAGGGCGGCGTCGCCAAGGAGATTCCGATCGGGCCCGAGTTGGCCGGCACCGTCGACGAGGCGCGCACGAAACTGCTCGAGGCGCTCGGCGACTTCGACGACCATCTGCTCGAGGAATTGCTCGAAGGCATCGAACCGCCGCTCGAAGAGGTCCGCGCCGACCTGCGCGACGAGACCGCTCGCGATCTGCTCGTGCCGGTGCTGGTCGGTTCCGGTTTGACCGACATCGGCGTGGCGGCCAACGCGCTGCTCGACGTGATCGAGAAGCAGTTCCCGCCGCCGGAGGGCGAACCGTCGGCGCCGCTGGTGGCCCAAGTGATCAAGACCATCGTGCACCCGCAATCCGGCAAGCTTTCCGTCGCGCGCGTTTGGGAAGGCACGCTCACTGCCGACGCCGTGCTCACCGACGCATCGCGCGAGGGCGTCAAGTCACGCGTCGGCGGCCTCTATCGCCTGCAGGGCAAGAAGCAAGAGGCGATCGCCAAAGCCGAGGCCGGCGACATTGTCGCCATCGCACGTCTCGAAGGCGTTTTGACCGGCGATACCTTGACCCTCGGCGACAAGAGCGTCCGCGTCGTGCCGCCGCTCGCCGAGCCGCTCTACGCGGTCGCGATCAAGCCCAAGGAAAAACTCGACGAGGCGAAGCTTTCCCAGATGCTCGCGCGCATCTGCGAGGAAGATCCCGCGCTGCGCGTGACCCGCGCCGAATTCACGAGCGAACTGCAGTTGCTCGGAATCGGCGAAGTGCACGTGGCCACGGCGCTCTCGCGCCTCGCGCGGAAGTACCATCTCGCGCTCGACATGCACGCACCTTCGATCGCGTATCGCGAAACGGTCACGGGCTCCACCGAGATCCGCGCGCGGTACAAACATCAGACCGGAGGCCACGGCCAGTTCGCCGACGTGGTCCTGCGCATCGAGCCGCGACCGCGCGGCAACGGCGTCACGTTCTCCGAAGAGATCGTGGGCGGCGTGGTGCCGCGCCAATTCTTCCCGGCCGTCGAAAAGGGCGTGCGCGAAGCGCTGCTGCGGGGCCCGGTCGCGGGCTTTCCCGTCGTCGACGTGCACGTGACGCTCATCGACGGGGCGTTCCACGCCGTCGATTCGAGCGAGGCTTCGTTCAAGACCGCCGCCGGCATGGCGCTACGCGACGGGCTTCCCAAGTGCGCCCCGGTCCTGTTGGAACCCATCGTCCACGTGGAGGCCATCGTACCGGAAGAGAGCGCCTCCGCAATTCTCGGCGGCCTGACCGCCAAACGCGGACACGTGCTCTCGTTCGAGCCCGCGGAGCAACGCGGCTTCCAACGCGTCGTCGCCTTCGCGCCGCAAGCCGAACTCGCCAACTACGTGACCGAGTTGCGCACGGCGACGCAAGGCCTGGGCACGTACACGTGGCGTCACGAACGTTTCGATGCGGCACCCCCGAAGGTGTCGCAATCGGTGCGAGAAGCGGTGACGGCATAACCAACTCGCAAGTGCGCGCGTGGGCGATGCTCGCGGCGTGCGTCTTCGTTTCGGGCTGCACGAAGCTCGGATCGAACCCGGATCAATCGGCCGGCACGGCCGGCTCGGCGCGGCATTCCTGGACGATTCCGGGCACGCTCCGCGTCGGCATACAGGCCCCGCCCAACACGCTCAATCCGATCCTGGCGAGCAATACCACGGAGAGCGCGATCGACCGGCTCATGTTCGATCCGCTCGTTTCGGTGGATGCAAGCGGCAAGAAGCAAGTGCCGATCCTCGCTCAAACCGTCCCGACGTTGGAGAATGGGGGCATCAGCAAGGACGGCCTGACGCTGACCTATCACTTGCGCAAGGGCGTGGTCTGGCACGACGGTGCGCCCTTCAGCAGCAAGGACGTCAAGTTCACCTGGGCGGCGATCGTCAACCGCAACAACAACGTCATCGCCACCAACGGCTACGATCTCGTGCAATCGGTGGATACGCCCGACGACTACACGGTCGTCTTCCACATGAAAAAGCCGTTCTCGCCCGCGATCAACACGCTCTTCGCGGAAAGCGACGATCCCTTCGAAGTGCTGCCGGCACATCTCTTGGCGACGCTGCACGACGTGAACCACATCGCATTCAACGGCGCGCCGATCGGCACGGGGCCGTTCAAATTCGTGAAGTGGGCGCGCGGCGATCACCTCGAGCTCGCACCAAACGACAAGTACTTCCTGGGTGCGCCCAAGCTCAAGCACGTTCTGATCCGGATCATTCCGGATGAGAACACCGAGTTGAACGAGCTGCGCTCGCACGAACTCGACTGGCAGTTCGAGGCGTCGCCCGACCAATATCAAGCCCTCAAGGCCATCCCCGACATCGCGATCGTGCTCCAGGACAAGAACGAGATCGAGCGCTTTACGGTCAACACGAAACACCCGCCGCTCGACGACGTCCGCGTGCGCCAGGCTCTGGCCTATGCGATCGACGTGCGGAGGTTGACCGATAGCCTGACCTTCGGCTCGGCGACCACCGCCGACCAGGATCTGCCCCCGTTCATGTGGGCGCACTCGACGACCGTTTCGCGCTATCCGTACGACCTCGAGAAGGCCAAGTCGCTGATGCGCGAGGCGGGCTGGACCCCCGGGCCCGACGGCGTGCTCCAGAAGAACGGCAAGCGCTTGAGCCTGGAATTGGTCACCAACAGCACCAACGTCACCAGGCGCGCGGGCATGGTCCAGACGCAGGCCATGCTCCGCCGGTTGGGCATCGAGGCGCAGATCAAGCTCTACTTGGGCTCGTTGCTCTTCGACACGATGCCCAACGGCGGCATCTTGCAGAGCGGAAAATTCGATCTGGCCTGGGCCGGCTGGGTGGCCGGCATCGATCCCGACCAATCCTCGGTGTTTCTCTGCAGCGCGCAGCCGCCCAACGGGAACAACACGGCCCGCTACTGCAACCAACAGCAGGACGAGGCCCAAGGCGTCGCTCTGCGCAACTTCGCCATACCGGTGCGGAAGGCGGCGTATACGCAAATCGAGGCCTTGCTCTCCCGCGACCTGCCCGAAATCTCGATTTGGTGGCCGCGCCAAATCCAACCGGTCAGCCCCGACTTCAAAGGCTTCACACCCAACCCCGTCACCGAAACGTGGAACGCATACCAGTGGGACATCTAGATCCAGAATCGCGGCTGCACGCGATCCCCGAACTGCGCTGGCTGCGCACGATCGTCATCGAACGCGCGCTGACCCGAGGGGACTACGTGCTCTCCGGCGGCGTCCGCAGCGACTACTACATCGACAAGTTCCGGCTCTTTTCGGATCCGGCCGTGTTGCGCCGCATCGCGCGCCTGTTCACGCCCGTGATCGCCGAACTCAATCCCGATCTGATCGGCGGCACGGAACTCGGCGGAGCGATTTTGGCGACGGCGGTCTCGCAGATGACCGGCATCTCGATGATCGTCGTGCGCAAAGCGCCCAAGGCCTACGGCGCTTTCCCCGACGAGTACGTCGAAGGCCCATACGCTGCGGGACAACGCGTGCTGCTGCTCGAGGACGTGGTCAGCAGCGGACGCGAATTGCTCGCCGCGCAACAACGGCTCGAAGCGCTCGAGCTCGACGTGACGCCCTATGCGATCATCAATCGCGGCCTCGCGCCGATCAAGTCGCTGATCCAGTTCGCTCTGCCCCGAACCGACGCGAAGACCGAAAACTAGGAGCTCATACGGCTTCTAGTCGATCTGCAGCACGTCGCTGTCGTCGACGACGCTGATCGCGCCCGAGTATCCGCGGCTCGCCGCGGCGCGCAACTCCTCGGGAGAAACGCCCACGGGGTAGTGCGTGAGCGCGAGATGACGCACGCCCGCGCGTTCGGCCAGGACGCCGGCCTCGAGTCCCGAGAGGTGACCGCGCCGTCCCTCTTCGCGCTCGCCGGGCAACAGCGTCGCCTCGCACACAAAGAGCCCGCTGCCGGAGGCGAGCGCCGCGACATCTTCGGAGGGCGCCGTATCCGCCGAGTACGCCACGCCGGCGTCATCGGCGTCGAACCGAACGGCGAAGGTCGGAATGTAATGCTCCGTCGGCGCGAAGCGCACGCGTACGTCGCCCACGCGCAGTTCGTCCGACGGGTCGAACTCGCGAACGTCGAACACCTCGCCCAGAAAATCGTGCGGCGATTCGCGCGCGAACGCGCTCACGAGCGTGCGGAGCATCGCTTCGCCGCCGGGCGGCAGCCACAGGACCGGTTTGCGCTCGTTGGAGCGCGGGCCGTACTTGAGCGCATAACGCATCGGAATCAGGTCGATGAAATGATCCGCGTGCATGTGGCTGATGACCACCGCGTCGACGTCCTCGGCCGCTCGAACGCGATGCAGGTTCGAGAGCGCGCCGCTGCCCAAATCCGCGACGAGCGCGGCTCCGCCGCCTTCGATCAGATATCCGCTGCAGGCGCGCCCGGGACGCGGGATTGCGCTACTCGAGCCGAGGACCGTGACGCGCAGTCCGAGCGTTTGAGCGGAAACCTCGGTCACGTCAACGCTTCGAGGACATCCTCGGCGTGGCCGGTGACCGAAACCTTGGGCCAAACGTGGACGATCTTTCCCTTCGGATCGATGAGGAACGTGGAGCGCTGAATGCCCATGCTCTTACGCCCGTACATGTTCTTTTCCACGATCACGCCGAAGGCGTTGCAGAGCTCGGACTCCGCGTCCGAGAGCAGCGGGAACTGCAACTCGTATTTGGCCTTGAACTTCTGGTGCGAGGCTACCGAATCGCGACTGACCCCGACGATCTCCGCGCCCTTGGCCGCGAAATCGTCGTAGAGATCGCGGAACTGCGTCGCTTCGTTGGTACAGCCCGGCGTATCGTCCTTCGGATAGAAGTACAGGACCAGAGACTTGCCCAGGAAGTCCTTGGCGGAACGGGTCTTGCCCGTATCGTCGGCCAGTTTGAACGACGGAAGCTTGGCGCCGGTTTCCAGCATGCGTTCGAGCAACTCCAAGAGTAAGGAGTGGAGTGATTGAGGGAAACGGTACGCTACCGGAGTCTCCGCACCCCCTTACGAGCGACTTGATCGCCGCCTTGGGGCCGGGCAGCCGCGTCTTGCTCCTGGGCATCGGCAACGGACGGCATCTGCCCCCGCTACTCGCCGCGGGGTTTGCGATCG